>Ga0074046_10001062_pt1 | contig 25465 bp, 15 predicted proteins | sample BogForMeECP23OM3_FD_94441 | JGI IMG/M metagenome (GOLD analysis project Ga0074046, IMG submission 94441) | Bog forest soil microbial communities from Calvert Island, British Columbia, Canada - Bog Forest MetaG ECP23OM3 | ecosystem: Environmental > Terrestrial > Soil > Wetlands ...
CTGCAGTTGTGCTATCACCTGTTCGGCGGCCAGCTTAATGGATTCCACCTCCGCGTGCGCTGCCTCATGCATCACCTGCACATGCTCCCGAGATGCTTGTGCCAGTTGCTGGCCATATTCCTCTCGGGTAGCTTGGCTGAGGGCCACCAGTTTCGCCTCGGCCAGGCTGGCCAGTTGCTGCTTGCTCTCCTCCACGACCTGCCCCGAATTCTTCAGTTCTTCCCGCAGCCTCTCCACCGCTGCGTCGGCTTGCTCCTGAAACTGTTGGGACCACCGCCCCCCCAGATCCTGGGCGATCTTCTCCAAATCCTCCGCCTGCCTCGCACCCTTCCCCTGGGAAGCCTGCAGAGTGCCCTCAATGCGCCCCTGGAAGTCCTCCACCAGCGCCCCCACCCGCCCCTCCATCGCTTCCACCGCCAAGGACACTCCCTTCAGGCGTTCCTCTGCAGCGCCAGCCCGAGCCATGAAACCCGTCTCCCTCTCCTGCTCAGCAATCTGCAGTTGTGCTATCACCTGTTCGGCGGCCAGCTTAATGGATTCCACCTCCGCGTGCGCTGCCTCATGCATCACCTGCACATGCTCCCGAAATGCTTGCGCCAGTTGCTGGCCATATTCCTCTCGGGTAGCTTGGCTGAGGGCCGCCAGTTTCGCCTCGGCCAGGCTGGCCAGTTGCTGCTTGCTCTCTTCCACGACCCGCCCCGAATCCTTCAGTTCTTCTCGCAGCCTCTCCACCGCAGCATTGCCTTGCTCCTGAAACTGCTGGGACCACCGCTCCCCGAGAAGCTGGGCGATCTTCTCCAAATCCTTCGCCTGTCTCGCGCTGTTCCCCTGGAAAGCCTGCAGAGTGCCCTTGATCCGCCCCCGAAAGTCCTCCACCATCGCATCCACGCGCCCCTCTAGCACTTTCACCGCCAAGGACACTCCCGCCAGGCGTTCCTCTGCAGCGCCAGTCCGAGCCAAGAAACTCGTCTCCCTCTCCTGCTCAGCAGCCCGCAGTTGCGCTATGGCCTGTTCGGCGGCGAGCTTAATGGATTCGATCTCCGCGTCCGCTGTCCTATGCATCACCTTCGCATGCTCCTGAAATGCTTGCGCCAGTCGCTGGCCATATTCCTCTCGGGCAGCGCGGGAGGCCCTCGCCAGCTGGCTTTCTACCGAAGCTAAGTGCGCTTTCACCGTTGTGCTCTTGCGCGACGGTTGGCCAGCTCCGCCGCCATCTTGTGGCGTAGTTTTTGACGAACGTTTCCAAAATCTGTTAGGTAAGTTCACGTGTCCATACCCTCAAATCAGGAGCAGACTGTCTTCAGCCGGAATTTCTTCTTCAGTCTTCAAGGGACTTGGAGTGCTTTGGATCCCCTTTACTCATGCTCATCCTCCTTGAATTGTCTAAGTTATTTCCCAACATGGAGAAGGCAAGAAAGAGAGAGGCTTCACGCATTTTGGCCTCCCTGCGGCCACCAGCTTAAAGCCTACGTGCCAATACGTTCTTATTGCTCATGCTTGCTGATTTATCAATAGTACGTTGGTACTTTCCCCAAAAAATGACCACTGCCAGGCTCCTGGTTTGTCCAATGCGATTGGAGGAAGTCAACGTGATCGCAGGTAAGAAGCTGAAGATCCAACCTGATTACACCGGTTGACCTTCGCGCTCCCACCCAGTGACGCCGTGGCCCATGATCGGTGCCGCGGCGTCCCACCGAGAGGCCGGAATCTGATAATACTCTGAATCATTCAGGGCGCCGGATGCAAATCATCATACGAGGAAGCGGGAGCGGATACTTTCCTGCACGGCGGGGCTACGACGCATAAGCCATTCCCCAACCTCAGCAGAGGCTTCTAGAAGCATGTTCAAAATGGCCTTTGCAAACCGGAGGCAGGCCTGCAAAACCTTTACACCCAGCCAGACCGCCAAATGTACCACCGACCTTGCGGGGTCTCGAAGTTCGAAACTGAGGCGGTAGTGTGGCCCGTCCGTACGATACCTCATCAGGACCATCCCCGCATAAAGTGCTCCGATTGCAACCGCCAGCACAAGCCCGACGGCACGGTGTTCGAGGCGTACTGGCTCACTGACTTCCCTCGCCACCGGGTCAGCAGCCGCGCCATCTTCCGCATGGCCAAGAGCCGCTGGGAGATCGAGAATCAAGGGTTCAACGACGCCAAGAACCGCTACGGCTTCCAACATATCCGCCACCATGAACGCCACAGCCTGCTGGTGGTCTGGCTTCTGACCTGCTTGGCCCTGACGGTAGAACGGCTCTACCGGGTGCGTTACTTGCATCGGGGCACCCACCCCGTGCGCGCCGCCATCCATCTGCTCCTGCTTTTGCAACTGAGCCTGGGAAGGTCGGCGCCGGCCGTCACGGACACCAGTTGAGCCCCCCCTTCCGCGGTCCTTTGGCTTTCCGCTTTTCAGTTTTACTCCTGGCACTCCGGCTTATCGCTGAGCTGTCGGCAAATAGCGAAAAAACGGGGTAGGAGAATAGGTGCCGGCTTGCTGTGAGGCCGCGATTAACCACCAAATGCACCCCAAGCCGGGATCCCGCACTTTTCTATCATGGGGATTTTGAAGCTGCTGGGGCCCCTCAACGCTCCTTGCGTTGTGGTCGCCCACCGTGGTCTACTGGAAGCAAGATGATTCACGCATTTGTGGTGGCGAAGGGTGTTGTTCCGACGGCAATTCGGGCCAACGTTGCTTGAGCTTTCCTCGCACTTTTTCGGCGGCGCGGGGGCTAGAGGGAAACGGGTACCAGATTGGCCGAGGTGGTTGCCTGGGACTGGAAATTGTCTATCGTTAGAACTGACTGGCATTTGCGATCGTGGTGCTGGCTCCGTGGTCAGTGTGCCTGAGTGGGATTCGCGGAGAATTCATTGGATCTTGATTTCTTGAAGTCTGTCCAATATTGCCGCCTCGCCCTTGTATTCCGGACGATTGCTCCTTCTACGCTGCCGCTCTTCAGTGGTTCCGCCTTGCGGGGGATGATTTGCGAACGATTGATATCCAGGCTCTGTATGCGCCGTGGAGGGTGTCGTGAATCATGCGCCGATCCCCAACTTTGTCTGGCCCGCCACTTTTTTTCCGAGCCGACTGCGACCAGCGAGCCTTCTACGAAGCTTTGGGTACTGGAACCGCCGATACCCTCCGAACTCGAAGAGATCGTTCATGGCGAGAAAGTCAGATTTCCTTATGCTTGTTTTCCCCCGAAGCGCCGGGGGGAGGCTCCAATTCTTAGCAGCCTGGTTGCCATCAGCATGGAGTCTGGGGTTTCCTTCCAGCTCCGGTTAGCCCTCATGGGTCCGGCATGTGACTCAGCACTTCAGGTGATTGAGGCCCTGGCTGCGGCTCCCTTAGTGCGAAGCAAAGCGAAGGCTCCTGGGAGTTTCCTTTTGGAGCACGTGTACGACATCGAGAGTGGAGGGAAGATTCTCCTTGATCAAGAGCCCCCTGCGTCTTCCATTCTGCCTGCCACAGTTCGGACCCTTGATCTCCCGCTGCGCCAGATTCTTCGGGCCAAAACCATCAGGGTTTGGTGGTTGACTCCCCTCCGGCTGCGGCTTGACGATGGCTATTGTTATAACCCTTGGCAGGTTGCTGAACATTTTCCGGCGGCCTGTTGGGCGCGTTGCGTCCGAGCTTACCAGGCCTGCTTCCCGGATGGCGATAGGCCACCGTTTGTCGTGCTGAAACCCGGAGCTTGGTCAGTGAGGGCCGTTCACGCTTATCGCTATGAGTTGAAGCGTGAGAGCGTTCGGCAAGGCCGTGAGATGTCCTTCGATGGACTGGTGGGCCACTTCGACATTTCGGGCGATCTTGACGAGGTCCACCGGCTAGCCCGCGTCGCGGAAATCATTCACGTTGGCCAGAAGACCACTTTCGGTCTCGGGAAGATTCGGGTCGACGTTTTGGAGTAGGTCTCTGTCCCTCGACGGATTGACACCAACAAAGTATATTGCACCTCCTCTCGCCGCTAAATGTGATACGATACGCACCAATGAGCCCACCCAAATACATTGCCGCCATTGAGGTCGATAAGCGTCAGGCGATTATTCATGCCGCTGACAAGCTCAAAGAGATTCTGGGAGGGTCCTGGACAATCGAAGAGACCCGCGAATTGGGCACGCGCGCCATTCAAGGTGATGAGAGGAAGTCAGTCTGGCTGATCATGCCTGTGAGCGGGCAGCTTTGGCTTGCGGCCACTGATGAGAATACCCTGCGCAGAGTCTTGTGGCGGCTACGGGAGGAAATTGTCGAGAAGTTAGACCTTCCCACCACGTTTGCCGTTGTGGAAGTGGAGGGTAATTTTGATTCGGCATGCAGGAGGCTCGAAGAGCGCGTCCGGGAACTGAAAGACGCGAAGGCGGGAGAAGACGGACGCGTGTCCCTGCCACATCTCGCACACTGCCTCATTCAGCCGGATAAGGCTGCGAACCACTGGTATGCAGATTGGGGCGAACATGAACAGCATAAGCGCAGGGCCCTGGCCTCGAACAGCACGCGGGCGCGAGCTCACCAGGGCCGGAAGACTCTCAACCATTTTCTAGAGAATTTCAAAGATCGGGCAACGTATGAAGACCCTGACCAGTTTGAGGATTTGGTCGTCCCTGGGACTGACAGCTTTCTGGCTCTGATCAAGGCGGACGCGGACGGCATGGGTCGTGTCAATTCTCAGATTGAATGGACAAAACTCGCCCCGTCCCTACCATGGGACGCTGCTGAGTGGGGGAAAATTGCGAAGAGGACTGGGTGGGAACACCGATCTACCGAGGAACCCTGGCGGCCGGACGAAGCGAAGTCAAGTTTGTGCTGGGCAGTGGACGATTGCCTCCAAAAAGCACTCCAGGGCGCCGTCAATTACGCAACCGAGAAGGATCTCGCTCGCCGAAGTGAAGCTGGACGGCAGCCTGGAAGGCCACCTTTTCCCATAGCTCCAATGGTCGCCTCGGGTGAGGACATCTGGATTCTCTGCCGCCGGGACTTGGCCCTGAAACTTGCGCTCGATCTGGGCAGCGAATACGCCAAACTCGCCGCCCGCCACGAAGTCTTAAACACGGCATTGCGGGCATCTGACCTGGAAGAGGAGGAAGCATTGACCCTTTCGCTGGGCATCCTGTTCGCCAAGAATGGCTATCCGTTCGAAATCATGTCGGAGCTTGCTGAGGACCTGCTGAAAAACGCAAAAAAATCTCGGGCGAATACACCAGGCGCAAAGGCCGGTCCGTCACCCGTCGATCGCACTGGATGGGTTGATTATTATTGGCTCGACTCGACCGGTCGAGAGCACATTATCGGTGCGCGTGCCAGCAGTCAGTCTTACAAGGATGGTACGAACTGGTTCCGTTTGTTTACCCGACCTTGGCGACTCGGCGAGTTGGGCGGGTTTGTGGAGGCTGCGAAGGCCCTGGGGTCGAAAATTCCCCGTAGCAAGTGGGCGCAGTTGCACACTGTGCTGGCATTGGGGCAAGGCCTTTCAGATTTGGCGTATCGGCAGTGGTTTCTGCAATTGGGAGTGGATGGCCAAGAGAACTTGAAGAAGGCAGTGGATTGTCTTGCAGCCCGCCTGAAGCCGGAATGCATTGAAAAGAGTCCCTGGACCAAAGAGGATACGTACTGGACAACTCCTCTGCTCGAACTATCGGAAGTTGTCGAAATTACAAACGTCTAGCGACCCAGGTCAGGAAGGTTGTGCAATGCCTGAGCTGACGATTGAATTCACTTGGGGCCTCGTAACGCCATCGCACGTGGGCACCGGCCTGTCCCAGGTCGGGTATGTCGACCGCCTGGTCAGGAGTTGGGATGGCTGCCCGTACCTCCCAGGGGACGCCGTCAAAGGAGCTATCCGCGCCAGCGCCGAGCGCTTGTATCGTTGGCTCGATCCTAATGCACCCAAGGAGGCGGCAGCCGAACCAAGTTCGGTACCTGATAATGCCGTACTCCGGCGGATTTTCGCCCCGCAGCTTGCCCGGGAGTCCAACTCCAACTCACCTATTTATCGCTTCCACCCCGCGCGCAGCAAGGACCGGCCGCGGAAGATTCCCCGTGCAGGAACGGCCATCGAAACGGTCACAGGGACCGCCAAGGAACAGAGTCTGCGGGTGATTGAAACTTGGGACAATGAGTTCGTGTTCGACCTCAGGGTCTCGGCCACCTACGGCCACTGGGACTCGCGCCGAGACTCGAGCGACCTACAGTTCCTTATTGCCGCCATTCTTTGCACGGATGCGGTGGGCGGAAAGCGAGGCACTGGCCTCGGCCGAATCTCCTGCAAATCGCTCCGAGTATCGGGCCTTCCCCCGGATATCAAGTTCGATATTGAGGAAATCAAATCCCTAAGCACGGTCGAGGAGCTAAGGAAGCACCTCGCGCCAAAGTCTCCCCATGAGAACGTACAAGCTTGAAATTCAACTCGATGAGCCCCTTACGTTGGGGCGGCGACCGTTAGTGAGCAATGAAATCAGGAGCCTCGACTTTATTCCTGGCACGGCGCTGCGCGGAGCTTTCTACGAGGCTTTGAGTGTCAGGGAAAACGATGCTGTGGCTGAGGACTGGTTCGGTCCCGCCGGGCCTCGCTGGAGCTGCGGCTGGCCGGCTACTGGCACGTGTGATGACGACTGGCCCTTGGCTGTACCCATGCCAAAGTCCTTCCTACAGGTAAAGCGCGATAAGGGTTTCGGGGGCATCCACGGCGTTCAGAACCCTTTGGGCGAGCCTCTGCTGACGGAAGCCACACAGGGTACTTCCCAGGAGGTCGTTTGGGTCCCTGTCAGGAAACGCTGGCTTCGGCTGGATGCGGGAGGTGGACCGGCAGGTTCATTCGAGGGCGGCGACCCGGAAATCGACATGCACGTGGCCTTGCACTACTGGCGCCAGGGTCATCGCAGCGGCGCATTGTACTCGCGGGAGGCTATTGCGCCGGCACGCTGCTTCGCCGCTTTTGTCGTTGACGGTGGCGGGAAGATTGACTGGAATTTGCTTGCTGGGGAAGGCCGCAAGATTTCCCTGGCCCTCGGCAAACGCAGGACCGTGGGCGGCGGGGCCACCGTGAAGTGGTCCGACGCCCGAGAGTTTTGGCCGAAGGGAAAAATGCCGGCGGAGAATGAAGCGGTAATTCAACTAATGTCCGATGCCATCCTCCCCGGGCCAAACGCTGGCTGCTTGAGAGGTCTCGACGAGGGTTCTTTGTTTCGCCTCATTGGAGTGCCTGTAGAATTGAAGTCGTCCCGGGGACTCCTGAAGGCCGCAGCTTCATCCTGCCGGGAGGTGGCGGGCTGGTCGGGTAAATGGGGGTTGCCGCGCGAGCAGGCTCTGGCTATCGAGGCCGGTTCGGTCTGGCGGCTGGCGTGGGAAGAGCCTCAAAAACCCAGGGTCGAAGCCTGGCTTGACAAAATCGAACGGGAGGGTCTGGGCCTGCGCCGGCACGAGGGTTTTGGGTGGGTGGCGGTCAACCCACCTTGGCTTACCGCGACACTCGGAGAGATTTTCTGTAAGGGGAGCCCGACAGTGGCAATGGTAGTTAAAGAACCCAGGCTTGGACCCCAACCTTGGCCTGGCTTCATGAATGATGACCGTGGAACCCTTCTGAATCACAAAAGTATAACTCTGGGTACAGCTCACGAGAAAACCCTCATGACTGATAACCGTAAAACCCTTCTGAATTACTGGGACAAAGCGCGACAGGCAGCTTCACCGCTCGAATCCACCGATGTCGCTCGCGTCCATGACCTGATTGCCATTTGCCAGCGAACCCATGATGTGGGGAAGGTGGTCAGGTTCCTGAAGGAGAGAGCTGCTCGCACCAATCCACGCGGTTGGGACACCCTCGCGAAGGCCATCGGTGACCATCTGAGTGGAGTTTCGGAGAAAGTCGCTTTGTTCTATTTGGAGTGCCTGAGGACGGAACTGAGGCAAAAGCCCTTGAGCCCGAAGGGGACGAGGGATGTCTCAAGAACGGAAGCGGACTATGGAGACTGAGGTTTCGGCGGTGCCGGCGGCGAGTGCCACCGCCTCCTACCGCCCCTATTACGTTGAATTCCGAGGCCAGATCGAGGTGTGTTCGCCCCTTCACATAGGGGCAGGAGAGGATTTGAGCCTCCACTCCGACATGCCTATCCTACGTGATCCTGAGAGCGGGAGGCCCTTCATCCCGGGTTCGAGCCTGCGCGGCGTCCTGCGAAGTCACCTCGAGCATGAGCGCACCTTGCTCGGATGTTCGAAGTCGGTACTCGAGAGTCTTTTCGGCCACATCGGCCCGAAACACCACGACGATGCACTGACCTTCATGGGACGCCTCACAGTCTGGGACGCTCTGTGGGAGGATAAGACGCAATCGGAAACCTGTGAAATCCGCGATTACGTAACAATCGACCCGGAAACTGGAGCAAGCGCCCGTGGTAAAAAGTTCGACGCGGAATCCCTACTACGGACCGGCGCCCGCTTTTCCTTTCGGCTCATCTACGAGGGGGACGGCGAGAAGGACCGCGAACTCATGCTCCTCCATGAGGCTCTCGACGCTTTGAAGGAGGGCAGGCTGCGCGTGGGCGCGAAGAGCGGCTGGGGCTTTGGCCAAGTCTGCCTGGCTCCTGGTTCCCTGGAATATCGAAGCTATCAGCGCCAGGAGACCAAGGGGCTTTCGGAATTCCTCGCCATGCGCTTCCCATCCCCTGAGGACGATGGGTGGCGACAGGAGAGTTTTCCTTGGCAGAACGTGGGAGAACCTCTGGCGGAGCCGTTCGACCCCAAGCAGCCTTCCCCTCTTTCATTCCTGGAGTTTGATTTGCGGGTACAGTGCGAAGGCCCGGTGCTCGTCAAGTCGGCGATTCCACCCCTCATGGAGCCATTGGACGAAGCCGAGCGCGGCGAACTCGAGCGCAAGTTGAAGGGTGATCCCGACCGTTGGTCCGAAATGGGGCTGCGCGAGGCGGATCACGTTTTCCTTTTGTCGAGCACGGATGAGAAGCCCTACTTGCCAGGGTCAAGCCTGCGCGGTGTTCTCCGCAGCCAGGCGTTGCGGATATGCCGCAGCCAGTTGACCGGGGACGAGCCTCTCGAGCAATTGTTCGGCGTGCAAAAGGGCGACGGGACTGGGCAGAAGGGATGCATTGAAATTGGCGACGGTGTATTGGAAGGTGAACCAAACTACGTTTACCTCGACCACGTGGCCATCGATCGCATTACCGGCGCCGCTGAAGACAAAAAGAAGTTCTCCACCTGTGGCCTTGACAGCCCCGCGTTCAAAGTGAAGGTTCGTCTCTCCATCGCACCCCATCAAATCGCCTCTGCCGCTCTTTTTGCCTTCCTGCTCCGCGACCTGATGAATCCCGGAAGACTGTGGGTGGGCTCGGGAACCAGCCGGGGCTATGGCATGGTCCAGCAGACTGCTATTCAGGAATTGCACGTAAACCTCGTCGCGCGAGATTGGGATGGCGTAGAGGGCGAAAGGCAACAGGGACGTGTCAAAAAGACGATGAAGGCGTCGGGACCCAAGGGCCTGGATTGGGATGAGCTGAAGTGGCTTTGGGAGTTGCTCGACAGTGCATGGCAGCGAGTACGTCTGCGGGAGGTGCCGGCATGAGCGAGGAAAAGCCACTCGAGGCCAAGATAATCCGCGTCACTCTTTATGTCAAACATCCCGAAACTGCACAAAGCCCCACCCAGGCGAACCAGTGGATTGAGGAGCGGCGCGCAAGGCTGGGTGAGCCGGCCTATCAGGTAATTCAGTCAATCCAGGAGTGCGAGCTGAAGTCTCTCGAGGCCGGCGCGGGACTCGAGGTCGGCGCTTCTTTCGCCGGCCGCCTGTTCGGACCTGAGGCGGAGATTCGCTGGGTACAAGATGGGACGGCACGGTATTTGCTCTGGTGCCTTTCCGAGAAGCCGCTCGAAGAGGCGGCGGCCCTCCCTTGCCGCGTCGAAGCGCAGATTACCACGCACCAGCCCGGTGACGAGAAGTGGGTAGAAAAGCCAGTCCGCCATTATCTTCTCGGCGTCTATGAGGAGAAATCAAACGAATTCAGAGAGCGGAACCTCTCGCCGCGACGGGACTACAGCTTTGTCAAGAACGCTAAGGATAGAGACCGCGTTTATCTGGAGGTGATCGAGTATCTCGCCGGTGAACCTGATTGCCAAGCCAAAAGGGAGGAGTTCCTCGAGCGCCTGAACCAGCCCCGCGTGATCGCCCATCGTCTTACGGGCGTAAGTTGGGGGCAAGAACCACTTCCCCGAGAGGAGGAGTGAATTCCGTGCCGGATGGAATGCTGCGTTACTTTGACGACCGCCGCACCAAGGCAGTAGTGGAGTGCGAGACCGGCTTTTTCAGCGGTCCTTTTCCCCTCAGCAAACTGCCGCCGGAGCTGGCGGCCCAGCTCCAAGCGTCGCCTCTTGGGATTGCAGTCGCCGTTGACGATACCGAGCGGCCCTATCAGCACATCCGCGTTACCAATCGCCCTGCAGACCCCGACCGACCACTCCCATTCTCGACGATTAGTCGGGTTGACGCCAGCGTCGACCCAGCGCGGATTTTCGTTACTGATCGGCAGTCAATCCTGGATGACAAGTTTCAGGTGACGGACAAATCCCTCGGGCTTCGTCAGGGGCACTCGTTCCGCAAGAATCGGAGATTCGAGCATTCGGGGAACATTATCGCAAGTCTTGGCGGCACTCTCCCCTCGAGTCTCGACCCGAAGCCGGACATAAACCGCAACCCTTACAACTTCGTCGCTCTTGCCGGCGACAAGCCCTGGCTCGAAGAACCCGATCCCGCGATTGGCAAGCACCAGGGCCACGATCGCTGGCGATGTGAACTGCTGCACGGGTACATCGACATTGCACTCCAGGCTGTAACGCCAGTCTTTGTTCCGGCAGGCTTTCCCTTCAAGCCCAAAGAGCCTGACACCGACGAGCGTTATTTCTGCAAACTGCGCCGCGCTTGCAATGCCGAAAAGCAGTACGCCATCCCCGGTTCATCAATGAAGGGGCCACTACGCGCCATGGTCGAAGCCGTTGCCAACGATCGCTTCGGCTCGGCCAACAGGGAATTCTATAAGATGCCCATCCCTTATCGGCGGCGGTCGTTTCAAGCCGGGCTGCTTGGCAGCGAAAATCCGAATGGGCGGACCGTCGAGCAGGTTGGAGTCCTCTTCGTACGTCCAAGCGACTGGCCCCGTGGGGTCCCAAATGATTACCGCCAACTGCAGTACCGATATAGGAGGGAAAGGCGCGGGACATTTGCAGTGCCAGGTCGGCAGAGGGTTAGCAGGCGGGAGTGTTTCCAGGAGTTTCGGGGGAGCCTGTTGGCGTGGGACAAGGCCGAGCATGGCTACTCTCACGTGATATTGGAGCCGACCGGACGGACCTTTCACCTCGCGCCGACTGTGGTTGAAACGTACCGCGCAAACTTGAGGCACGAACACTACGAACGCCATTTCGAAGAGGATGGTAGCAAGTATCCCACATTGCCACAGGATTCCGCTTTGTTCCGTGGAAGGTTAGAGGATCTCGGCGAAGGAAGGCTGGTATGGTTCACCCATCAGGATGGGGAGGTTACCAGTTTCGGCAAGAACATGAATTATCTCTGGCCTGCTGAACATAGTGTGTTCGAGCTGGCTCAACGCTATTTCCCGCCCGAATCCCTTGGACTCCAACACCCTCTTGGTCTTGCCGAGCGGATGTTTGGCTTCGCCGCCGAACATGACAGAGGTGACGGGATGCGTCGGCCCAGTCATCCTTTCCGTGGCAGGCTCCGCTTTGAGACGTTTTGGGCAGATGGGGGCGAAACTGAGAGACTCGAGCTCGCACCGCTGACTGCTCCCCGAACCCGTGCCAAGTCGCGCCCCCTCTACCTGGTCGGGCGAAGCGACCTCGCTCAAGACCCGAAGAAGCCACTCTCAGCGAGTTACTCGGACCAGCATCCCCTCTTGCGCGGCAGGAAGTTCTACTGGCGCCAGAATTTCGGTCATGAAACTATTTGGGAGGGGCATATCCCCAAAAAGGCTCTTGCCAACGCTACGCAGACCGAAGAACCGCAAAGTCACGCTCAGATTCCACACGAAGCAAAGCAGTGCCCGCCCCCCATCAACGCTCTAAAAACTGGAACTAGCTTCCAGGGACGAATCCACTTCGAGAATCTCAGCCATGTCGAATTGGGCGCTCTGCTCTTCGCCTTAACGGGCCGGTCTTCGACGGATCCTGCGGAGAACGGTGGCGCGCGCAAGGGCCACACCGTGCAACTCGGCAAGGGGAAGCCACGGGGGCTTGGAACGCTGAAACCTGCTTCAATCCAGGTGTCGTTCCGTCATCCTCAAGTCGAGTACCAGAGCCTGCTGAACGGGTCCAAAGCTCCGTCGGCCACGGATCAAGAACTGGCCCCCTATCGCCAGGCTTTCGAGAACTGGTGCGCTGCTCGAGCCGGCAAGCCTTTCGCCGAGTTGGGACACATCCAGGACTTCCTCAATCTTCACACCTGGCCTGGCGCGGTTTCCGTTCGATATTACCCTCTTCACTGGTCGGATTACGGCTGGCTGCCGGAAGCTAACCAGAGTCCCGACGAGCCCAAGGGTGGCGTCCAGCGGCGTCCGCCGGCTATGAAGCTGGCACGAGACTTGAGTCCCTGAGGAGGAAGTGTGTATTGGGTCGTGGCTTATGACATCACTTCGGACCAGCGGCGGCAGAAGATGCTGGCCATGTTGAAGGATTACGGTCTTCCCGTGCAGCGGAGCGTGGTGGAATGTGACCTGGAAGCCGCGCGGTTCTCCCAGATGCGCGACCGGGCGCTGCAACTCGTTCATCCTAAGCTGGATAAGATATTCTTCTACAGGCTCTGCGGGGCCTGTTGGTTTCAGGCAGAACGTCATGGTCCCGGCTGGTCTGATTTGCGAAAGTAGGCTTTGTGCGCGCTCTGGCTCTAACAACTTGTATCAAATCAAGTTGCCATGTTCTGGAGAGTGTCCGACTCAGCTCGCTGACTACGAGAACTTCGTGCGTCGCGGCCCAAGCTTGGCAATTTGCGTAGATTTCACTTGAATTGGGCGGACGGTCTGTGCTAGAAAAGTGAAACTAAACAGAGATAGGAGGTCAATTTCGAGAATCGACAATTTCTATGGAGCTGCAGATAATTTGCGTCGTGCGTTCACTGTGTCAACTCGCTGATGAGAAGCGAGTTACAGAAAAAGCTCACTTCCGAACAGCTCGGGTCGCATGATTTATACGGCAATTTGCGAAAGTCACCTTGACCGGGAAGTATTTCGAGGAAAGTGATGCCCTTCAACGATTTGCGAGGTCCCTTGCCCAGGCGGTCCCCCGTGGACGGCCTGCAAACGATAGACCGGTAAACCGTTTGGAGGGACCTATTCGCGGCGTCGCGACTGAAACTCCATGTGTGGGATATGTGAATCCCGATCTATCGGTTTGGAGGGACCTATTCGCGGCGTCGCGACTGAAACAGAACAATCCTTCATGCGTGGTCTCCTTGTACAAGTTTGGAGGGACCTATTCGCGGCGTCGCGACTGAAACAAACAGCGATCCATGCAATAATCACAATATATGCGTTTGGAGGGACCTATTCGCGGCGTCGCGACTGAAACAGAAAATGAATTACCAGGAAGATCAACGAAATGACAGTTTGGAGGGACCTATTCGCGGCGTCGCGACTGAAACGTCTGTTGTAAGCAATAGACACAAAAGCGCGTGGTTCGTTTGGAGGGACCTATTCGCGGCGTCGCGACTGAAACCTCCGGGCCTTTGGTTATCCCGGGTGACTTTCGGAAGTTTGGAGGGACCTATTCGCGGCGTCGCGACTGAAACAGTGGAACACAGCCTGCCGCAGTCTCCGTATCTTGCGTTTGGAGGGACCTATTCGCGGCGTCGCGACTGAAACACAAACCGTATAATTTCAAACTCCGCTGACAATCAGTTTGGAGGGACCTATTCGCGGCGTCGCGACTGAAACAATTCGCATGGCCGTTTTCCTCGCTTCTTTGTGGGTTTGGAGGGACCTATTCGCGGCGTCGCGACTGAAACCCGGGAAAAATACCTTTGTCCGCGGGGACATGCCGGGTTTGGAGGGACCTATTCGCGGCGTCGCGACTGAAACTTCTGCGTTGCGCGCTGTTTCTTTGGGCACATGACCGTGTTTGGAGGGACCTATTCGCGGCGTCGCGACTGAAACAAAGGGTTCTGGCCAGTGTAGATCAGCGAGAGGTTGTTTGGAGGGACCTATTCGCGGCGTCGCGACTGAAACAAGACTACCGAGCGTGTCCAAGCTCGCCTCCCGTTGTTTGGAGGGACCTATTCGCGGCGTCGCGACTGAAACTTGTCCATCCTATCCCGCATTCTCGTCTTCCTCCTTTGTTTGGAGGGACCTATTCGCGGCGTCGCGACTGAAACAAAGAGAGGCACGGCCGGAGAGGTCGTGCCAAACGAGTTTGGAGGGACCTATTCGCGGCGTCGCGACTGAAACACTTCCACGATATTTGCAGGATAATGTGCATAAACGTTTGGAGGGACCTATTCGCGGCGTCGCGACTGAAACGCGCGGAAATGCACGAAATGCATAAAGTGTAAGTGTGTTTGGAGGGACCTATTCGCGGCGTCGCGACTGAAACAACTCGTAGAACTTGGGGAAAACCAGCGCTCCCCCGTGTTTGGAGGGACCTATCCGCGGCGTCGCGACTGAAACAATCGGTTCTGTATTCGATGTGTGCCCCACACTGTGTTTGGAGGGACCTATTCGCGGCGTCGCGACTGAAACTCGAGAACCTCTCTTCGCTTCGTCACCGCTTCGAGATGTTTGGAGGGACCTATTCGCGGCGTCGCGACTGAAACAAACTGCCTTCGTTCATAAGGCCTCCTTATTTTTTGTTTGGAGGGACCTATTCGCGGCGTCGCGACTGAAACTCAACTCTTTTCGCCGAATATTCAAGTTAATTGGGGTTTGGAGGGACCTATTCGCGGCGTCGCGACTGAAACGGATTCTCTTCATGTGTCTCTTCCATCGTTCCTGGGTTTGGAGGGACCTATTCGCGGCGTCGCGACTGAAACTTTCTGGGGACTTCGTGCTACAGCCTTCACACTTCGTTTGGAGGGACCTATTCGCGGCGTCGCGACTGAAACAAACATCGCCAAAACCTCCCGATCCCGATTTTTGATGTTTGGAGGGACCTATTCGCGGCGTCGCGACTGAAACGCTGATCAGCGAGTCGTTTCTTAATTTCATTCGCAACGTTTGGAGGGACCTATTCGCGGCGTCGCGACTGAAACAAATTCTGTCGTACTCATGGTTTTGTCTCCTTGCCCGTTTGGAGGGACCTATTCGCGGCGTCGCGACTGAAACAGAGTTTGACCGTCTTCCAGATTGCGAATTCCGGTGTTTGGAGGGACCTATTCGCGGCGTCGCGACTGAAACACCGTCTTCCAAATCGGGAACGTCGGCTCCGTTAGTTTGGAGGGACCTATTCGCGGCGTCGCGACTGAAACTCTCAATCAAGCTACGGGAACCACCTCCCTCTGTGTTTGGAGGGACCTATTCGCGGCGTCGCGACTGAAACGCCTCTCTTCCTCGTCAACATACTGCCGCCAACAGTGTTTGGAGGGACCTATTCGCGGCGTCGCGACTGAAACAAAAAATGCGGAGAAAAACAGCAAAACAAGAAGTACGTTTGGAGGGACCTATTCGCGGCGTCGCGACTGAAACAAGAAATCTCGACCTTCTCATCACCAGAGAACAAGTTTGGAGGGACCTATTCGCGGCGTCGCGACTGAAACTGCAAAAGCTCAGTAGCATACTACCTCCGATAGATTTCGTTTGGAGGGACCTATTCGCGGCGTCGCGACTGAAACGCATGATCATATAGCACAGGTAGCCCAAGCCGCTCGTTTGGAGGGACCTATTCGCGGCGTCGCGACTGAAACCTAGAATCGCGGCATTAGGGCCGTTGCCTAAATCAAGTTTGGAGGGACCTATTCGCGGCGTCGCGACTGAAACAAAATCTCTTTGGTCCAGCCAACGATTCGGCCGTTCGTCTGGAGGGACCTATTCGCGGCGTCGCGACTGAAACAAGAACTCCCCCTTGTGGATGACGAAGTGGTAGGAGTTTGGAGGGACCTATTCGCGTCGTCGCGACTGAAACACGTAGCCGATCATTGATCCCTGCATAAAACCTGGTTTGGAGGGACCTATTCGCGGCGTCGCGGCGGCAAGACACTCAAGGGTCGAAAGTTGAAAGTTGAAGGCAAACTCGGAGCAGCCGACTCGCGGTGTCGGGGCAGAAACTGCTTACTGCCTACTGCTTTCCGCCTACTGCCTTCCGCCAACTGCGTTCTGCCTACGGCCTACGGCGGCGCTGCGGCTGGCTGCCGAACTACCATGAGCACGCCCTCGCAGATTTCGCATGAACATCCGGGTCATCTTTACCCCCAGCTTTGTGACCAGGCGGTGCTGGAGAACTCCTGGCGCCGGGTGCTCGCCCACTATGGACACTCCAAGCGGCCCGAGGAAGTCGAACAGTTTGAGCGGGACCGCGAGTCGCACATCCATCGGCTGGCGGAAGAGCTGCGTCGTGAGCGATACAGTCCCGAACCCGCCGCTCTGCTCAGCATCGACAAACCACAGCATCCCGGCGAGCGGCGCACCATTGCCCTGCTTCGCGCCCAGGACAGGTTAGTTCTGACGGCGCTTGACTATTTGCTGGAACCGATTCTGAGCCGCGATTTTGAATCCGGCAGTTTCGCCTACCGGCATGGCCTGGGAGCTTCTGCCGCCATCCATCGCGTCCAGCAGTTTCTTTCGCTGCACTGGAATTGGGCGGCGGGAGGTGACATCGACAACTTTTTCGACTCGATGCTGCGCGAGCGCCTTCTGGCCATGCTGCGCCGGCGAATCTGGGAGCCTCCCGTGCTCCGGCTGCTTGAAATCTATCTGCTCATGGGGCGCCACCAGGGTACGCGCTGGGTGGATTCGGGCCGAGGCATCGCCCAGGGCAGCCCCCTCTCGCCACTGCTTTCCAATCTCTACCTTTCCCCGCTCGATCACGCGCTGCGTGCTTGGTCGGAGCAGAGCGGTGAGCCTGCGCGTGGCGGGTGGCTGCGCTATGCGGACAATCTCCTCGTCTTGGCGGAAAGCCGCGAGCTGGCGGAAAGCGGTTTTTCTGTCGGTTCCCGCGTGGTGCGCGACGATCTGGATCTGCAATGGAATTCCGACTCCCTCTTCGTCCGCAGCGACGCGGAGGGCTTCGCCTTCCTTGGTTTCTGGTTCCTGGAGGGCAAAGCGCGTATCAGCGCCGCAAAGTTCGCTGAAATGCAAAAGACCATTGAGGAACGGTTGCGATCCTCGTCCGGCGATCCCATGGCAGGGTTGGAATCGCTGAGCGAAACGGTTGAGGGCTGGAAGCGCTATTACCACTCTGGGCAGACAAAGGACCAGTTCGCTCAGCTTGATGAAGCTCTCGGCCGGGCTCTGGCCGCCTGGCTGGGGGAGGAACGCAAGCGGCCCGACCAGCCCAGCCGGAAGAGCTGGGAAGAGTGGTTAGGACGACTAGAAAGGCCGGTGGAAGATGGCCCTCAGGAAAGGCGCCGATGGGTTGCTGCCCTGATGGAAGGACGCATCCCCGATACCAGTTCATCAGCGGCCGATGTCCCTCGAGGTGGCGCCCCGTCCCCACCCGGCGAGCAGGAGGGCAAGCGGCCCAAACCCCTTACTCCCCAGCAGGTAGTGGGCCGGCGGAAGCGAGAATGCGAGGCGCGCCAGCGCGAGATTGCAGACTTCCTGGTGACGGAGCCGGGGACCTTCCTCGGCATTCATGGCCAGCACCTTTACGCGCGGCGCGAGGGGCACAAGGTGGCCGAGGCGCCGCTGGCCGGTGTCCGCCACATCACTCTGCTGGAATACGCTGGAGCGCTTTCCGGCGACCTCATGGTGGAGGCTGCAAAACGCGGAATTGTTATCGACATACTGGGCCGCGACGGAAAACCGCTCGCCCGAGTTAGCCCGCCGGAAGCGCCGGCGTTTGACACCTCCTCCGCCCAATTGCGTTTGGCGGGGACTCCCGCCGCTCTGTACGTGGCCAGCCGGATTGTGGAGGGCAAGATCAGGAATCAGCGCGCTTTGCTCAAGTATTTCTCCAAATTCCGGGCACGAGCCAATGCGGATTTCCTGCGAGCCGCGCGTCAGGCTAATGAAGCCATGCGCGAGATCATGCGCGAAGTGGCAAGCCGCCGCTATGCGGATGGAGCGGATGTTACGTTGGAACGCGACCGCCTGTTTGCCGCCGAGGGCCAGGCCGCCACCCACTACTGGCAGGCTCTCGAGGCCCTGCTGCGTGGAATTCCTGGATTCACGGGAAGGGTGCGGCGCGGCGCAACCGATCTCGTCAACGAACTTTTGAACTACGGCTACGGGATTCTCTATGGGCGGCTGCTGGGCGTGCTGACGCGCGCGGGTCTGAATCCCAACATCAGCTTCCTGCATGCGCCGCAACCGGGAAAGCCAACCCTCTTGTTTGACTTCATTGAGGAGTTTCGCGCGCCGGCAGTGGATCGCGTGGTTTGCAGCCGGCTGGGGATGGGCGTTCGTTTTACTCTGGACGACGAGGGTCTCTCGATTGATACCCGCCGGCGCTTGGCGCGTGAAGTCATCAACCGGCTCCACGCGCCTGTTCGCTACCGGGGAAAGGTCATGCCGCTACTCGCGGTAATGGACCGTCAGGCGGACCTGCTCGTTCAGCACATTCTTGGGAAGGATCAGTATCGTAGCTTCCCTCTACCGTGGTAGAAAGCGGCCATCCCCGCGCAGGCGGGGAGCCGGGGTAGCTTCCGTCCACCATGGCAGACTGGAAAGCTCAGATGTTCTTTCTTTGCAAACGGCAGTTTTCGACTCTCGACTTTCGACTGCGTTTGGAGGGACCTATTCGCGGTGTTCTGAAGAACTGACAATCGCGGCGTAATCCCACACGGGGGAACGCTTGACTCTCTTGTGCCACGATATATACTTGCGCCATGCATTTCCTGTACCGGCACGTTCTCTGCGATTCGAAGCTGACCTCCCAACCGCAACGGCTCAGGAAGGGTGCCGAGGATCCTGATCGCTTGCACTTGTGCGCCAATGAACTGGCCATAGGGTTTCCTGCGGTCCGGGACGTACCGGGGCTGCCCTCTTCTCCCCGCGCCCTCCTCTGTGGCCTCGATAACTACCTGCGTCTTGCACAAAACTTGCAAAAACGAGCAGAAGAGCGGGGCGAGGACGACCCCCTCGTATGGCTGGTTGTCCCTGACGACGCCGGCTTCTCCACGTATGCAACGCTCTACCTATGGCGAGGATCAGTAGAGGCCGGAAGCCGGGGGCCTGATTGGAGCGTACATCAAGACTGGAGATCACACCACCTGGCCAACATCAGGGGCGAGAATGAGCCAGCTTACAAGCGCGCTCGTTTCGAATACCTCCTGGCGGCTTACGTCGAAGGGGAGAAAGCGCGAGCCAGCATCCCCTGCCCACTTCACCTGCGTCTGCGCAGCGTTTTCCTGGCCGCCTGCTGGCGCCGGTCTGGATTCCTGGAAAGGGGTGCGCACGAGTTCTTCGAAGCGGCACGACAAGCCATCGAATCCGGGAGAAATCCCTTTTACGATTGTCTCTTCGCGCGTCAGGGCGAGTACGGACCCGAACTTGAGCTTCTGGCTCGTGACGTGGGAGCTTACGAGCGAGACATCAAACGCGCAAGATACCTTTCCGCAGCATTCCGCCGCACGGGGAGCGATGAGTACCGCTGCTTCGAGGTCGCGTGGATCAAAGAGCCGGAGTCCATTCTATTCCCCGATCATGCCTGGCAGGATAGCCACAACAGCGAGGAACACGAGGGGTTCGCGGTGGTCCGTTGCTCGATGGGAGGCCGGGCCGTTTTCGCCTTCGACCCGCAAATCACGGCGCAGCGAAATCCAAATGGTGATCTCAATCCGAAGGCGGTGGACTGCTCCTCGCTCGAAAGAGCGCTCAACGAATGCGAAGGGTATGGTGGTGGTGATAACTGGCAACGCGCAAGCGATTACCTTGCAGATTCGCGAGAGGGTTGGTGGTCACTGCGGGAGCCAGGAAAACGAGACGGCAGTGATGAAGGCCGTGAGAAGGCGCAACAGGACGCGCTGGAGTACATCTGCAAGGAAGAGATATTTGCGCCCAATGCGGATGTAAAGATCATCGAATGGGCCAGACCCAAGGCCATAAAGCAGGACTCCTCATCCTCGCCCCATGGAAAGCATCGCGTCGAGCTCGTGGAGCAGGAACGGACGTGCAAACTGTCGGGTCTGCCCCTCCCACTGCCCGACGATGGGACCTACCGCTTCGCTTCCATTGAACTCCGGCCACTCGCCTCGGAAGCTGCCAAGCAGTTTCCCAAGCCTGCGGTACGCATAATCGGGGAGACACTTTGGAAAGCCATCCGGTATGACACACGCGAGGGCGTCCCACACGATTTTTTGGAGAAGCACCGGCAAGGCGCGACGGGCCTGATCAGCGTGTGGAGCCGCTACGGCATGGCCATCGCATTCAATCCTGACATCCCGGGGGTAGGGGACCTAAAGCGGCGTCTAGAGGAGCTGTTATTGAAGCTCGTTCAAACGACGGAGCGCTTTAAGGAGAGGCTCAAGCAAAGGGCGACCGCATCGGGTACGCAAAAGGAGTCCGGGGATTCTCCATGGTTCCTCAAGCAACAGCTATCCAGCCTGTGGGCTAACCTGAAAGGCTTACAGGCAACCAAGCAACCAGAGGGACCAAAAGCTGGCGCGCAGAGCAACTCAGCAGAAAACCAGGACGACGAAGACGTAAAGATTCTCGGTGATTTTGCCGAGCTACGCCTGGAAATGTCGGAGCCGGAGGGTAGACTCCTAAGACGCCTCTTTGATCAGACGCAGCAGGCAGAGACCCACGCGGCACTGATCGGGCAGAAGAACAGCAGCGCGCAACGTGACGCGCTCAGGGAAATTAGAGATGTCCAAAGTCACGTGGAAGATTTGGAAATCTTCGTGCTCGCTTTCTATACAGCGGGGTTTGCAAGTATTGTCATGGAACATCTCTTCTTTGACGATTGGCTTAAGACACTCTTGGTGATTGTCACCTTTTCCCTCGGCGGCATTTTCCTTTTCATTTGGCAGTGGTCGCGCCAATCGTTCCCAAGGACGTGGCGAAAGTTCAGTAGGAATCTGTTCTTGGGGCTGTTGCTGTTGGTGTTAGGAGGGGGCGCGTGGCTCGCCTGGTCTGCGAGGGGCCACCTCTCCAGGGAAAGAGAACCCAGTGAGCCAGTCCAGGAATTGAAGCAGAGCGTCCAGACTTTGCAGCAAGCGGTAACATCGCTAAGGGAGTCAGTACAATCCCTTAAAGCGCCTCCGCAACGACAAATAACGGCCCCGCAAAGTCGTTCCCCCAGTCGCGAATCAGGCCAATCACCCGAGGCGTCGCCGCAGCCGCGGAGCGGTCCTGCTGTGAAGCCGAAGGCCAGTCAACGTACTACGTCCCGTAAACAGTAGGTGCCCCGTAACGAACCCGCGAACGCCCGATCAACCCAAGTAGGCACCGACAGAGGCTGGATCGGCGTATCCATGGACAACGCATTTTATCCTTGGCCCGCGGAATAATGGTGAGCTTTCGGCAGAGCTACGTAAATCAGGATAATCTTGGCGTGATTTCGGAAACGGTAACCCTGTGCCACCGAATTGTGGCGGTCGCTGATGGCCTTGTGGGTTAATTCTCCCTATTGATGGCAACCAGCCGGGCGAGCGCGGACCTGTTGTGTAGGTCTCCGGCTTTTGGCGGGCATTCTTAAGCCTACAAGACAGGATCCAGGAGTCAGAAATGCAGGATTCAGGAGTGAGGATTCAGGAAGTAGAAGAACAGCGGACAGGATGGTAGTCGACGCGCGAAACTTTTCTAACCTTTGATCTTGGAACCACTGCACTCAAAACAGCCCTCATCTCTAGCGAGGGAAAGCCCTTGGCCGTGTACGCCAGGTGTAGGTATCATCGGACCGGAGGGGCTCCCTGGGTCCCACCAAAGGAATCGTACTCTGCCACGGACTCCTGGAGCAAAGAAGTGAAGAATGTTGAACTGCAGAGGTGTTTGCTCGGAGAAAGCGAGTGGCCAATTCCCCTCACGGTACCCTGAATCATTCAGGGCGCCGGATGCAAATCGTCACACGAGGAAGCGGGAGCGGATACTTTGCTGCACTGCGGGGCTGCGACGCATAAACCATTCCCCAACCTCAGCAGAGGCCTCAAGAAGCATGTTGAAAATAGCCCCTGCGAACCGGAGCCAGGCGTCGAGAACCTTCACACCCAGCCAGACCACCAAATTCCGCATCGACCTTGCGGCGTCTCGAAGTTCGAAACTGAGGCGGTAGCGTGGTCCGTCCGTACGATACTTCATCAGGACCATCCCCGCATAAAGTGCTCCGGCTGCAACCGCCAGCCAGGTCAACAAGTGGCCGAACACGATGCTCAAATACGTAACCATTTTCGTGCCCCATTCCTTTCCCCAAGACCGCTTACATAAGTTAGATTCGGGTTGGCTGAAAAGGGTTCATTGTCTGATCGAACAACAGTTGGTTGTCTTTCCTATGGTTAGAGTCTCAGGCCGAATCCATAGGGATGCCCCGAGCCGTGCCGTTGAACCCGCGCAAGACTGGCGCGGCCTCGGGCGTTATTTGCCTTTGATGCCCATTCAGTCATGTGTCATACTAGGGTTATCAGCGACCTATGGGTTCTTCTTGAAAAGAGGTACAGTTTATTCCTGGCTCTCAGGACTAGCGATGCCCTCAAGTCTTTATTATTTCCGACCTTTCGCCAAGCCCGTTCTATTGCGCAGGCTGGCAAACGCTTATCGTCTCGTTCCAGTAGACCGTGGCGGGAAACAGACGCCCGAATGGAAATTGCCCGCGGTCTTCATCGCTGATGCAGGCAAGAATGACATGGCGCTCCTTGAGCAGGTTGCCCCTGGCTCTGACTCGTGGCATGTGGTTTGTTTGCAGGACGCCGATGCGCCTCCGAAGTCCAAATTGAACGATAAAGTGTTCGCCATACTTCCGCGCAGAGTGTCGGCTACCGCGTTGGAAAAGACAGTCGAGGGGGCGTTCGAGAATCTGCGCTCACGAGAAGAAAGCCACAAAACACGACAGGAATTGCAGCGTGTCACTTCCGACCTTGTGACGCTGAACAAAATTGGCGTGGCGCTTTCCGCGGAGCGCAATACCGATGTTTTGCTGGAACTGATCCTGACGAAGAGCCGCGATATTACCTGCTGCGATGCCGGTTCGCTGTACGTAGTAGAGGAGGAAGCGGAGGGGAGCAAATGCCTCGTCTTCAGGCTCACTCAGAGTGACAGCCATTCGGTGCCCTTCCGCCAGTTTACCCTGCCCATCGACACGCACAGCGTGGCCGGTTACGCGGCTTCCACTGGACAGGTTCTGAACATCAAGGATGCCTATCGGATCCGCAATGTTCGCTTCCGCTCCAATCGCAACTTTGACCGGAAGTTCGGCTACCGGACAAAGTCCATGTTGGTTGTCCCCATGAAAAACCACCGAGAGGAGGTGATCGGCGTCCTACAGCTCATCAATGCCAAGAAGCACCGTGCTGCGAAGCTAACCTCTCTTCAGGTGGTGCAGCAAGAAGTCATTCCCTTCTCAAAGCGCAGCCAGAGTCTGGCCGCTTCCCTGGCCAGCCAGGCAGGCGTGGCGCTTGAGAACAACCTGCTTTACCGCGACATTCAGAACCTTTTTGAAGGTTTCGTGAAGGCCTCGGTGACCGCGATTGAATTGCGCGACCCCACCACCTTGGGTCACTCCGAGCGCGTGGCGAAACTGACTGTGGGCCTGGCCGAAATGGTGGACCGCACCGACACAGGCCCTTACAAGGACATCCACTTCACGCGCCAGGATATCCAGGAGATCCGCTACGCTTCAGTCCTCCACGATTTCGGCAAGGTGGGCGTGCGCGAGGAAGTGCTGGTCAAAGCCGAAAAGCTCTACCCCTGGCAAAAAGACCTCATCCAGGAGCGCTTCCTCTATATCAAGAAAGCACTGGAGTTCGAGGGAACGCGCAAGAAACTTGATTTCGTCCTTCGCAACGGCAATCAGAACTGCGACCAACTCTTTTCGCGGATTGATGAGGAATGCCGGAACGAATTCGAGAAGCTCGAGGGATTCTTACAGATTATCCTAAAGGCCAACGAACCGTCGCTCCTTCCCGAGGAGACTTCGGAGAAGTTGCTCGAAATTGCCAACTGGACTTTCCAGGGTCCCTCAGGTCCTAGCGAATCGCTACTCACACCTGAAGAGTTCCGACTCCTCTCCATTTCGAGAGGCAGCCTGGATCCCAAAGAGCGGCAACAGATCGAGTCCCACGTCGAGCACAGCTTCCGGTTCTTGAGCCAGATTCCCTGGACCAAGGAGTTGAAGAACATTCCTAAAATCGCGCACGCTCACCATGAGAAGTTGGATGGCAGCGGTTATCCTTTCCGCATGACGGCCGAAGATATTCCCTTCCAGTCCAAGATGATGACGATCGCGGATATTTTTGATGCGCTCACCGCTCACGACCGGCCTTACAAGCCAGCCGTGCCCACCGAACGGGCGCTGGCTATCATCGGGCAAGAGGTAAAGTCGCAACTTCTCGACCCTGTCCTGTTCAAGCTTTTCGTCGACGCTAGAGTTTACGAGATCACCTCTGGCGACTACAATCGGCAAACTGGCTCGCCAGGCAATCTTGTCAGTTGTCCGTAGTCCGCTCAGGTTCTGCTGATTTCATCCAGAAGCTGCCGCAACCGCGCTACGGGGATTTGTGCCTGGCCGAAGCGCAGCCGGTTGTAGAGGCGAGTGAATTCGCAGACGCCTGATCCGAGGCGCGTCCCCAACAACGATTGAGCGAACTCCCAGGGTGTTAGGGCGGCAGGCTTTCGATAACCTTTCTTGCGCAGGGTCTTCAGCAGCCTTTGATAAGTCATGGTGGCTTGACGCGGGCTCAGTCCGAGCTCCCGGCGTCCAAAGTTCCACACCCAGAAGAACCGGATTTCGGCCAGCGAACCGCCCTTTTCGCCAGCCACCAAGGCTGCCAGGATAATCACCATTAGTAAGAGCATGAAAAGCTTGTGCGACATCAGCCACGCTTCGACGAGGTAGGCCGCCCGCACCCCCTGATGTCTAAGCTTGTCGGTGCGGTCCCGGAACTCCTGCTGGAAATTCCTGGAGGTTTGTTCCACCTGCCGCGCCAGCCGGACTTGATGGCTGAAATCGTAGTTGACAATCCACTCGCTCCAGAAAAGGTTCAAGGCATCGAGGTAATCGTCCCATGCTCCGGCGCGGATGGGGTTGGGGTCCGCAGGGGTGGGATCAAACGTAATCCAGCCGTAATTCGGAAAATACACTTCCACCCAGCTATGGGCATCACGAGCGCGGACCACAAAATCCTTGCCGATACGGTTATAAGAACCCATCTGAAAGCCATTC
>Ga0074046_10001064_pt1 | contig 25446 bp, 22 predicted proteins | sample BogForMeECP23OM3_FD_94441 | JGI IMG/M metagenome (GOLD analysis project Ga0074046, IMG submission 94441) | Bog forest soil microbial communities from Calvert Island, British Columbia, Canada - Bog Forest MetaG ECP23OM3 | ecosystem: Environmental > Terrestrial > Soil > Wetlands ...
GCAGGCTATCCAGTGGATGCTCGCGGATTCGGAGGTCGAGCTGCGCGCGGCGCGGTGGCTGACGTGGGAAGGAGCGTGGAAGGCCGATCGCGGCGAGGATTTCCGCACCGAGGCGTCGATCGCAAAGCTCTATTCAAGCGAAGTGCTCGGCCGCGTGATCGATCGCGCCGTGCAGATTCATGGCGGCTACGGCGTCAGCAAGGAGTTCCCCATCGAGCGATGGTACCGCGAGGCGCGAATCCGCCGGATCGGCGAAGGCCCCAGCGAAGTGCATCGGATGGTGATCGCCCGCTCGCTTTTGCGATGAAGACTGAACCAGGGAGAGGCGCGATGAGTCTGCCGGGGTTGCCGCTTGACGGAATTCGCGTGATCGACTTAGGCCAGGTTTACGCGGTGCCGTACTGCACGCTGCAACTTGCGGCGATGGGCGCCGACATCATCAAGATCGAGCCTCCCGTGACCGGCGAAGTGCTGCGGCAGCCGAAAATCCCGCCGGGCGGCGCCGCTTACTCGTTCCTGATGCTCAACGCGAACAAGCGCTCGGTCACGATCAATCTGAAGGATGGGCGCGGACAGGAAATCTTGCTCAAGCTGCTCGAGGACGCCGACGTGCTCGTCGAGAATTATCTCGACGGCGTGATGGAGTCGTTCGCACTCGGCTACGAGCAGATCGCCGCGCGGTTCCCGCGGCTGATTTACGCGTCGGGCAAGGGCTACGGCTCGAACAGCAGGTATGCGAAGCTTGGCTCGATGGACAATACGATCCAGGCGTCGTCGGGATTCATCAGTGTCACCGGATTTCCCGACCGTCCCGTGAAGACCCCGGCTACTTTAATCGACATGGGAACCGGGAGTCATCTGGCGAGCGGAATCCTGGCCGCGCTGATACAACGCGGGCGGACCGGGCGCGGACAGCATGTCGAGGTCGCGATGCTCGACGTGGCGATTGCCGCGCTGACCAGCGCGGTCGCGCCCGCGCTGCAAGGGATGGAGTTCAAGCGGATGGGAAATCGTCATTGGGGCGCATGTCCGACCAACCTCTATCCCGCGCGCGACGGCGAGATATTGATCTTCTGCCTCACGGAAGCGCATTGGCGCACGCTGGCGAAATTGATGGGACGCGAAGAGCTGATCGCCGATCCGCGATACAGGAATCATGGCGCACGGCTGAAGATTGCCGACGAGCTCGACGCGATTGTCTCCGAATGGACGAGCACGCAGCCGCGCGACGCGATGGTCGAGGGACTGATCGAGGCGGGAATCCCGTGCGCGCCGGTGCGCACGGTCGAGGAAGTGATCGCCGATCCTGAAACCGCTCAGCGCCGGATGCTTATAGACAGCGATTATCCGACGCGCGGTTCAATCCGCGTCGGCGGAACTCCTATTAAGATGTCCGATGCGCCCGAAGACGGCCGGCCGACGAGAAGGCCGCCCGAGCTCGGCGAGCACAATGCCGAAGTGCTCGCAGCGATCGGAATTGGCGCCGACGAACTCGAACGCCTCAAGCGCGCCGGAGTTATCTGAGCGGATGTACATTGAATGTGAAACCCCCCGTGGCAGGGGTGACCCCTGCGCCCAGTATTAACGCCGCGCTCCGTTGTCGCGCGCGGCCCCTGCCAATGGCTTAATACTGCGCTGCCGTCGCCACGGCCAGGGGTGACCCCTGCACCTAACGAAAAGTGAAAAGTGAAAAGAAAAGATGCGGGCTTCGCCCTGTTAGAACTGATTAGCTGGAAGGTGGGGCGCTCTTTTGCCCGCGGAGAGGAGTTTGCGAATAGAGAAAAAACCCTTCAAATGGAGGCTGCCTAATGACGGCAAAAGATATCACTCTGGACCTTATCATCCGGTACGGATTCCAAATCCTTGGCGCGACGATCATTCTAATCGCCGGCGTTCTCCTGGCCCGCTGGATCGGGAACCTCACCAATCGAGGCCTCGAAGCTCGGGTGAAGGAGGCGCCGACACGCTTGCTGATCGTCCGAGCAACCCGAATTCTCGTCATTATACTCACGCTATTGGTGGCGCTCGACAAGCTTGGTTTCCAGATCGCACCGCTGGTTGCCGCGGTTGGCGTCGCTGGCGTGGGCGTGGGGTTTGCTTTTCATGGCGTACTCGCAAACATCATCGCCGGACTGTCGATCGTGTTTACCAAACCTTATAAAGTTGGAGAGTATATCGAGCTGCTCGGCGTTCAGGGGCAGGTGCTCACGATCGCGCTTTTCTCAACGACTCTGGAGCAGCTCGATCAATCCCGCCTCGTCATACCGAATCAAAAAATCGTCGGCGAGATTCTCCATAACTACGGCACCATCCGCCAGCTTCAGCTAAAGGTCGGGGTTGCTTACGGCGCGAATCTAACCGAGGTGCTGGTTGTTGCCAAACAGGTTGTCGCGGCAGACCCGCGCGTCTTAAAGGAACCGGCAGCCTGGATAGGAATCAGCGAGCTTGCCGATTCGTCGGTTACACTTTCTATTCAGCCGTGGGTGGCGATTGCGGATATGATCACCGCAAGAGCGGAGTTGTATCAGGCCATCGTCGAGCGGTTCCGGGCGAGCAAGATCGAGATCCCCTTTCCGGTGAGAGAAGTCCGCCTGTTCGGGGCTTCATAAAAACAACCATGACGCGGCTGGCGAGGTCGTGCGGGGTCGGAGTGCTTCGAGCATGTCGGGCCCAATGAAATGAGGACACCACCAAGCTGGGCTGGGAAGGTGCAAAGGCAGGGCGTGCGGTGTATGCGTGGAGGCTTGAATCGGAGTTCAAAATGAAAAGCCCGGTTGAAACTTCGGCTTACATTCGCGGGTTGAAAGTGGCCGCACTCGTGCTCGGGGCGATCGGAATTGGCGCCGACGAACTCGAACGCCTCCAGCGCGACGGAGTCGTCTGAGCGGATGCGTGTCGCACAACCGGATGGCGTCAGGCGTGGAGCCGCTCGCGGGAGTTTTCGCGCGGCGATCCGGCGTGCGTCAGTGGTCGCAATGGCGCTCGCGCTCTCCAATGCGCTAATCGCGTGCGAGCCTACTCAATCAACTGACTATCCGCCGGGCGGCACTGGCGCCGCGGCTGAAGTCGGGAAACGGCCGCTCGAGCTGTCGCCATCGGAGTTCGCGCTCGACATGGTCACGCCCGCTGGAATTCGCGTCAAGACCAACGGCCAGTATAAGACCGAGGCCGCGCGCAACGCCGCCGCCCTTGCGATCGATCGTTACTGGAACGAAGTTCGCTCTTGCGCGGCCGGCGTGGAGCGGCCCGGCGACATGGATGTCCACGACCTGACCGACGAGTTCCCGCGTCATCTGGCGGTTGAGATTGCGAACAACTGGAAGGTCGTCGAGGGTCCGGCCACGCATCGCAGGATGCAGGCGTTCCCGTCGATTGCGCGGCGGGGCTCGTGGTCAACCGCGCGGCGCCAGGAGGACGCGCTCTACATTGTAGTTGTCCCGGAGCTGAGCGGACTCGGTCCGCAGATGGTCAATGAGCTGAATCTGTGGCTGATGAAGAACGCGAACGTGCCGCCGACGGCGGATTTGGTCGGTGCGTGTGCGTCGGTCGCATGCGTGAGATTCAACTACAACAACGCGCCGTCGCAGACATGGAACGAGTGCAAGCAGAGGTGACCCCTGCACCTTAGTATTAAGAGAATCGGCACCGCCGCGGGATGTGGGCGGACTTTATACTGAGTACTCGAAGGGCTCAGGATGACGCAAAAAAGAAGAGCCAAGCGAGCTATCGCACAGACTTCTCCCCTTACCCTGTAAACAGGCCGTCAGGCCGCATCTTCTCTTATCTTGATACTAAGGTGCAGGGGTTACCCCTGGCCGTGGCGACGGCAGCGCAGTATTAAGCCGTTGGCAGGGGCCGCGCCCGCCAACGGCGGGCGGCCTTAATACCGGGTGCAGGGGTCACCCCTGCAAACCCGCGGTGGGTTCCGCATACAATTTAGTGAATTTGCCCGTGTCGATGTGGAGTTGCTTCTTGGAGTGACAGAAAGTCCACACGTTGGTCTGCATAACGTGACATTGTGATGCTGACTACTGCGATAGTCTCATCCGATGAAAGTGTTGATCGCGGCGAGCGAAAATCGGGCACTGACTGCGGTTGCATTATCCGACTTTTTTATTAGCACAACTGTCACAAGATTCGTAGCAAACTAATCACACAACGATTCTGATAGGGAGGGAAGCCTATGCGTCTCGGCCAAGTCGTCAGTTATGGCGTGATTTTGTGCTTGGGGGCAGTAGTCGGGAGCGCGTGGGCGCAATCGGATCCGCCGGAGCCCACCGGGGTCTTTCCGCCGGTAATCCTGCAAGTTCTGCCCAGCTTCGATCCAACCGGTGTAGTCGAAACCTACAATCTTGGCGCGCCAACCGTCACGGCGACCAATCCATTCTTTGAGAGTCTCGGGACCAATGGCCGGGCGTGCGCCACCTGCCATGAACCCCGCAGCGCATGGGGCGTCAGCACCTCTTCAATTCAGCAACGATTCGAGCAAAGCGACGGCACCGACCCGATTTTCCGTCCGATCGATGGCGCGACTTGTCCGAGCGACGATGTCGGCACGCTCGCGGCCAAGCGCCAGGCATACAGCCTGTTGCTATCCAAGGGCCTGATCCGAATCTTCCTGCCGTTGCCCGCGACGGCAGACTTTAACATCACCGCGGTCAACGATCCTTACGGTTGCACCACTTTGGCTTCCAGCCCGCCCGTGGTCTCGGTCTATCGGCGGCCATTGCCGTCGGCAAATCTGGAATTCCTGATCAAATGCGCGTCTGCTAATCCCGGATGCGCACCGCTATCGATCATGTGGGATGGAAGAGAGCCGTCGCTGCAAAGCCAGTCAATCGACGCGACGCTCGGCCATGCGCAAGCGCTCAACCCTCCCACCGCCGCCCAGATCGCGCAGATAGTGGCCTTTGAAACCGGCATCTTCGACGCGCAGGAGCTCGACTTCGACGCCGGTAGTCTGCATGCGCTCGGGGCCAGCGGCGGGCCGGCGGCGCTGTCGCAGCAGGAATTCTTCATCGGAATCAACGATGTGCTGTCACCGGGATTCACGCCGGAGATTTTCACGCTTTACGTTCCATGGCAGAACCTGCCGCGGTTCGGCTTCTTCAATGAGGAACGCGCGGCGGTCGCGCGCGGCGAAATACTGTTCGACAGCAAGCCGATCACGATTAGCGGCGTAAACGGGCTCAACCTGTTTGCGAGCGATCCGCTCGGCGCTAACCCGATCGTCGGGACCTGTGGCACCTGCCATGATTCGCCCAACGTCGGGAACCATTCGAAGAAGCTCCCGATCGATATCGGGATCGCGGCCGCGGCTCCGCCGGCACTCGACGTTTCCGGGTTGCCGGTCTTCACCGTGACCTGTACCGCCGCCAGCCCGCTCGGCGCGGGGTATACGTTTACCGTGACCGATCTGGGCAAAGCGCTCATCAGCGGAAAGTGCGCGGATGTTGGAAAGGTGAAGGGACCTATTCTGCGCGGATTGGCGGCGCGGGCGCCGTACTTCCAGAACGGCTCCGCCGCCACATTGACGGATGTCGTGAATTTCTACGACCAGCGCTTCGCAATTGGCTTCACCGAAGAGGAGACCGAGGACCTGGTAGCGTTCCTGCAGACGCTCTGAGCCAGCGGCGGACGCATCGCGACCGCATCGCTGAAGGGGCAGGGACCCCGGTCCGGGGTCCCTTGGCTCCGCAGACTCCGCTCGGGATGAAATAAAAGCACAATGACTGACCCCTGCTGGTTCCCGAAGTGACCAATCTTCCACATTTTGGTCTGCATAACGTGACATTATGATGCTTACTACTCTTAATCTCATCTAGTCTCATCTGGGGGAGTTGTAGAAGGGCGAGAGGTGGCGAGCGGGCGCGTGGCAGAGGCGCAATGGCAATGCTGTCTCATCCGATGGAATCGCACAGCGGCGGGAAGCGGCGCGCGAGCGCGCGGCGCTGGTTCGAACTCGAGCCGCCTGCACCCGAACGATTGCGACTGGAGACGACGCCGCACGTCTCGACCGTCGCGAGCTACGTGCTCACGCGCGCGGCCGAACGCTCGTGGGAAGTCCTCAATCAGCATCTCGCTGAGCCGCAAGGCGCCGTGTTCTGGATTGGCGGACCGGCGGGATGCGGCAAGACGCATTTCCTTGACTACGTAATCGCGCTGCTGAGGCGGGCGGGCGCGCTCGACGCGCAAAACACGCGCCGCCTGGTGTGCGGGCTCGAGCTCGCCGGGCGGGTGAGTGCGGCAGAAGTCGAGCTGTTCCTGTTGAGCGTCCTGGCCGAGCAAATCGGCGGCGACCCGCGCTCGTCGGGCGATCTTTTCCGGCAGATGCGCGGTGCGGCCGCGTTGAACGTGGGGCTGGAGACCGCGCGGCGGACGGGAATCAGGGCGGTCACGGTCGCGATGGATTTCGGAACGTCGCAATGCGACTCGGCGGCGGACTTCTTTAGGATGCTGGCGCAAGTTGCCGCGTCGTTTAGCCAGGTGAAGTTCACCGTGATCGCAGCCGGGCGCGCGACGGCTCCGGAAGCAACGCGTCCGCTTGCGGTGGCGCCGCGCGACGCGAACGAGGAAACGATCGTCGCGGTGCGGCGCGCGCGACGGCTGGTCGAGGACGCCGAACTCGACGCCGGCATCGTGTACGCTGGAATAGATACGGCGGGATTGGCGCCCGAGGCGATTTTCCCGTTCCATCCGCTAGCGCTAAGCGCGCTTCGCGCAATCGCCACTCATCCCAAACCAGCCGGTGAGAGTTCCGATCCCGCTACGATCGTATCGCTGTCGCGCCTGGCGCGCGAAGTGTTGTCCTCGCCAATTTTCGCCGGCGGCGGCGAATCGCCGGCGCGGCTGATTTACCCGCCCGACCTGACGATGAACGCGGTAATTTCAAGCCAGGTCAAGGCGCTCCTGGCTGAAGCCGGGCGCGCCGCGTGGAAGATTGCGCGCGACCGGATCGCCGATCTGGATGGCTACGAGAAGGACCTCGCGCGCGAAATAATCGACTCGCTGATCATCGAGAAGGTGTGCGGCGGCACCGCGGCGCTGGCGCTCGAAGAACTGAAGTCGCGGGTGCCGATGGTCGCGCGCGGCGGTACGGCCGATGAGCGGGCGCTTGCCGCCGTGCGCGAGTTGTTGCGCCGATTGGAGGTGTCCACCGGCGGCGTGATCCGTTTCGAAACCGACGCGGCCCGGTTCGACCCGGAGGCCGCCGGCGCGCCGGAGCTCGCGGCGTTCAACGCGGCGCTTGAGCTGGCGCGCCGATTCGATCCGCGGCTTACGCTCGCGCGCGACCGCCAGCGGCTGGATGCAAGCCTGAAACGACTCGAAGCCGCGATGGCCGACGCGGTCGAGGCGGCAATCCGCACGCGCAACGTGCTTGAGTCGGCGCTTACCGAAGCGAACCTCGAGATGCCCGCGGCTAATCGCGCGGCGATCGCGGAATATATCCGGCTTGCGGAATCGGGCGCGGCGGCGATGCTCGAGGCGGCGGCCGATCGAGCGTATCTCGCGTCGGCCATCCAGATTGCCGGCGCGTACGAGGCAATCGCGGCCGCTTGCGAGTCGATCCCGCGGATGCGCTCGATGCGCGAGTTTCTCACTGCGACCGGGCTGCGCGCGGCGCCGGGCGAGGCCGGCTTATCGGAAAGTATCTCGCGCGAATCGGCGGTTGTTTCATTGGAGACCGAGTGCGAACTGCTCCAAGTGGAACTTGGGCCGCGAATCCTGACGGGCCCGCCGCGCAGTCTGGACGCGCTGGAAGCGCGTTTTCAAAAATTCAAATGGACGTACGTGCAGTGTTATCTGAGCGCGCATGCGCGATGGCGCGTGAAGATGGAGCGGCTGGAACTGGTCGCCGCCGACGCGCGCAGGTACTTCGACGCGCTCACGCGGCTCAACGCGATCGCCGCGCTGGGTCCCCCCGAAGGCGAGCATCTTGGGGCGCGGGTCGCCGAGCTGAGCGCGCGCGTGGTGCGATGCGAGCTTAAGGACGCAATCGCGCCCGAGACGACGCCGCGATGCTCGAGCTGCGGGTTTCAGCTGGGCGCGGCGTCGCCACAGGCGGAACTCGAGGAAGCGATGGAGGGGATTCGTCGCGCGCTCGAGATCAAACTGGCAGCGCTGTCGCATAGCATGATCGCGCGGCTGATTCGCATTCACGACCGCGAGCATCGCCTCGAAGGATTTCTGAAGATCACGCAAGCCGCGCAGACCGACGCGCTCGTGCGGGTGCTCGACGAAAAGCTCGCGCGATACCTGGCGCAGGTGCTCGACGAGAATGAGACAGCGGATCCGGGGGTTCCCCGGCTCCGCAGACTTCGCTCGGGATAACGGAAAAAAACGAGCGCGCGGCAGTTCGGCTAGCGAGCGCCGGCGTGGCGTTTTTTCGGCTGGCCGGGAGGAAACGCGCTCGCGCGTTTGCGGCGCGGGCGAACGTTGAGACGATCGAGCAGGCGGAAGTACCAATCGCGGACGATTTCGAGTCCCCAAAACAGGGTCAGACCCAACGCCCGTCCAACTGCGCCAGCGACTTCCTTGAGCAGAGCAAGACCGCGCAGCGGCTGGATGCGGGTCTCGATGCGGGCTTTCTCGTCGCCGGTTTCCATCAGGGTTCAGAGTAAGTTGCCAGGCGCCCGGATGCAACCATCGCGCGGGCGCCTGCCAACACTGTCATCGCGTCGGCGGACCTCAGTACGAATCCACTACGGCGACGGTGATGCGGCGGGAGCGGCGCTCGCTCCGCTATCCTCTGGGGTAAGGACCGTGATCTTCACGTCGTCGAATTGCGCCTGCGAATCGTCGCGCGCCCAGAGTCCGATTTTGCCTTTGGCGATGTTGTGTTCGTCGAAATCGAAGATCATCTTGTCATCGTCGTAACACATGAAGTGCCCGCCCTGGACCGTGACCTTGAGCCGGTACCAGGTGTCCTTGTCGGTCGGCACGACGCTCTGCTTGAGCGAGACGAGCTGCCCGTTGGTCATCCGCGACAGAGCGAAGTAATCGCTGGGGCATCCCGCGGAAAGCAGGTAGAAGTTTTTGTCGTCGACGTAGCGGAAGATGAGACCGCCGGAGCAATCGAAACGTCCGCCGGCAGATTTGAAATGAGCTTCGAGAGTAAAGTCGGAATACTCAGTCGGATCGGTTTGAATTGCCATTGGGTAATACTCTAGCGCGCTGGTCAGCGACTTGAGCAGACGGCCCGCCGGCAAGCCAAATGTATTGGGCTTGCTCGGCGCGCTCGGATCGGCAATCACCTGCCAATCGCCTTCGAGTGATTTCCATCCCGAGGCCACCTCGCCTGCTTTGTCCTGATCGAAATTCCACACGTGAACTTCAGGCGTCGGCGTGGCGGTCGGCGTCACGGTAACGGTAGGTGTCACGGCCGCTTTCTTTTTTTGCTTTGATTGAGCGGCAGGGCTGATGACCAGCACTGTCACTACTATGCCTGCTGCGACGACTGCGGCGCTTCGCAGCCAAGAATTTCCCGTCTTCATCTATCCTCTCTCCGCTTCGATGAGCCTAAGTGTCTCAATTCTTAATTTGGTGGATCGACTATGGAGTCGGCGCGAGTTTCGCCAATCAATGGCGTCCCTGTCAAGCTGAGCTTTTCTCAGTGAACCTGAGGCCGCCCGACTGTTCGAATGCGCCAACAACATGGGCTTCGCGCCGAATAGCAATTGCGTGACCTACTTTCGCTTTTTCTTCGATTACTAACTATTTGAGCTGATACTCACTTTATCTTATCGCGGCACCCGCAATTTACTTGACTGAAGTGGGATAGAGTGGGATGTTGTGGAACGCTGGGGAGGAAACACGGTGTTCAGCGGTCGCTTCGACCATTCGATCGATGAGAAAGGGAGGGTGAGTATCCCTGCCCGATTTCGCGAAGTTCTCCTGCGCGAGAATCACGATCGTCTTTATATCACCAATTTCCCCTTCGACGGACAGCGTTGCCTGGCGCTGTATCCGCCCAGTCAGTGGGAGACGCTCAACGCGAATTTGCGCACCAAGCCGAGATTCGATCCGCGGGTGCAGGTCTTCGAGACGCTGATCATCGGCGGAGCGCATGAGGTGCCCGTGGATCGCCAGGGACGGATTCTGATTCCGCCCAAGCTTCGCGAATATGCGGCGCTGGATCGCGAGGTGACGTTTTCGGCGCGGCAGGATCATTTTCAACTTTGGGACAAACGGATCCTCGAGAAGGTTTTGAAGGCCACCGAGGAGAAAATAATGGATCCGGAATTTTTTGCGAAGCTGGGTCTGTGACGAGTGATGAGTCTGGCGGCCATACACGAAGACGACGCGGCGGACCGGAGGCATGTGCCGGTGATGGTGGAGGAGGTGTGCGGGCTCCTGTCTGCACACGGTCCGCTCGCGTTCGTCGACGTGACTGTCGGTACGGGAGGGCATGCCGAGGCGATGCTGCGTGCGACCAGGGCGCGGATGCTTGGGCTGGATCGCGACGGCGCGGCATTGGCCATCGCACGCGAGCGGCTGGCGGATTTCGGCGATCGCGTGGTGCTGGAGCGGGCGGACTTCGGCGAAATCGCGGCGATGATGAAGCATCACGGCTTCGATGGCGCCGACGCGATGCTCGCCGACCTGGGCATGAGCAGCTACGCGCTCGACGATCCGCAGCGCGGCTTTTCATTTCGGCTCGACGGTCCGCTCGACATGCGGATGGACAGCCGCCAGGATCTTCGCGCGCGCGACATCGTCAATGAAGAGAGCGCCGAGGAGCTCGCGCGCATCATCTATACCTACGGCGAGGAGCGGGCGTCGCGGCGGATAGCAAAGATGATCGTCGAGGCGCGCCGGCGGGGCCCGACCGAGACGACCGGCGAATTGCGCGCGATCGTCGAGCGCGCCCTCGGAGCGCATCGGCGCGGCGGAGCGCATCCTGCTACCCGCACCTTCCAGGCTCTTCGCATTGCGGTGAATCACGAGCTGGAAAGTCTCGCGGCGCTCCTGCGCGACGGCCCCGCGATGCTCAATCCCGGCGGCCGGATGCTGATTATTTCGTATCATTCGCTCGAAGACCGTCCGGTCAAGGAGCGCTTTCGGGAGCTGGTGCGCGCCGGCGGCTACGTGGCGATTGCGCGCAAGGTGATCAAGCCGTCGGCGGCGGAAACTTCGCGCAATTCGCGCGCGCGCAGCGCAAGGATCCGATGCATCGAACGGAGCGCACGATGAGCGCGCGGATAAAACCGGCGCGGCGGCCGTCCAGGGCGGTGCCTGCCGTGCTCGGCGTGCTGATCGCGGTCGTCGGATTCGCGACGTTGATGATACGGCTGGAAGTGACGCGGGAAGGCTATCGGCTTCCGGCGTTGCACGATGAAATCGCCAGGCTGCAGGACGAAAATCGCGAGTTGCGCCTGACCGCCGCGCAGCTCAGCTCGCACGATCGCCTGCGCGCGCTCGCGCCGCAATATCATCTTGCGCCGCCCGGTCGCGGGCAGGTGGTGATGCTCCCATGAATACGTCCTTCAAGCAGCGGCGCACTCGAATCGGAGCACTCACGCTCGCGCTGGCGGCGTTGTTCGGTTTCGCGGTAGTCCGGCTGGTGATGCTGGTGGCGATATATGGGCCGCGATTGAACTCGCTCGCCCGCCACGAACATACCGGCGAGACCGAACTCGCGCCGGTGCGCGGACCGATCGTCGATCGCAACGGCGAGCCACTGGCTCTATCGGCCGAGACGCGGTCGGTTTATGCGCGGCCGCGCCGGGTGCTCGAGTCGAGCACGCGGGCCGAGCGCGCGAAGCTCGCGGCAATTCTGATGATGCTGCCGATTTCGCTCGAATCCAGGCTGAACAAGGACGCGCCGTTCGTCTGGCTCGAGCGTCGAATCTCACCGGACAAAGCGCAGGCCGCGGAAGCGCTCGGAATCGACGGTCTCGGCACGATCAGCGAATACAAGCGGTTTTACCCGGAGAGCAACCTGGCCGCGTCGGTGGTGGGGTTGGCGGGGATGGACGGCCAGGGGCTCTCCGGCTTGGAGTTGCAATACGACAAGCTCGCACGTGGCGAAGCGGTCGAGCTGAGCTTCTATCGCGACGCGCTTGGCCATCCGATTTTCGACAGCCCGCTGGCGCTCAAGCCGCCGGAGCCGGGCGCGCAGCTCGAGCTGACGATCGATTCGTCGATCCAATCGCTCGCTGAAACCGAGTTGGCCGCGGAAGTAGTTCAGAGCGGCGCCAAGCGCGGCAGCGCAATCGTGCTCGATCCATTTACCGGCGAAGTGATCGCGATGGCCAACGTCAGCGCCGCCGGCGCCGATGTCCACGACCGTCTGCACAACCCGGCGGTCGAGGATGCGTTCGAGCCGGGCTCGACGATGAAGGGAATTCTCGGCTCGATTGCGCTGGCCGATCACGCGATCACGCTCGATCGCCAATTCTACTGCGAGGACGGACACTTCACGATCGATCGGCACACGATCCACGATCACAGCCGTCACGGATGGCTCAATCTCGGCGGGATAATCGAAGTGTCGTCGAATATCGGCGCCGCGAAGATCGCGTTGACGCTCGGCTCGGACCGCTACCACGAAGGACTGCGCGCATTTGGAATCGGTTCGCGCACCGGAATCGATTTGCCGGGCGAAGCGGGGGGCTTGCTCAGCAAACCGTCGGGATGGAAGGAAATAGATCTTGCCAATCACGGTTTTGGGCAGGGCGTGGCGGTCACGCCGATCCAGTTGGCGGTGGCGTACGCGGCGATCGCCAACGGCGGAAATATCATCCGCCCATACGTGGTGAAGGCTGCTTACGACGCCGAGGGCCGCGCGCTCCTCACGCATACGCCGCAAGTGATGCATCGCGCGATTGCGCCCGATATCGCGCATCAGATGAACCTCCTGCTGCGCAACGTCGTCATGTCCGACGGCGGCACCGCGGCCAAGGCGCGCGTTGACGGGTTTATCGTGGCGGGCAAGACCGGCACGGCGCAGATGGTGAATCCGGAAAACGGCACCTACTATCAGAATCGCCACGTTTCGTCGTTCGTGGGATTTTTGCCGGCCGACGATCCGCGCCTCCTGATCCTGGTGGCGTTGTACGATGTAGGCCACGAACATTTTGGCGGATTGATCGCGGCGCCGGTGTTCAGCGAAATCGCGCAGGGCGCGGTTCGTGATCTGAATATCACCGCGCCCGATCAGCCCTACGATACTGCCGGCATGATCCCGATGCCCGATTTCGGCAAAGATTCGGCGGGTCGGATTTCGGACCCGAAGAGCGCGGCTGCGGCGTCCGCCGAGGTGGACGACTATCTGCCCGTGCTGACGGGTTCGAAACTGACGCGGGCGACGCCCAATTTCGCGGGCTTGAGTCTCAGGCGCGCGATCGAGCTGGCGCGCATCTCGCGCGTCAACGTCGACGTGCATGGCGGCGGCTACGTGGTTGCGCAGGAGCCGGGCGCCGGCGTTGCGCTCAATCATTCGACGGTGAAACTGACGCTCGCGCCGATTGTCGCGGACACTGAAGCCGGCGCGGCAACCGAATCCGGCGTCGTACCCGCGTCGTATTTCAGCGGCGGCGGGCTGGCCGGGCGAAAGTGAAAAGTGAAACTTGGTGAATTGCTCAAAGGACTCGACGTCCGTCGAATCGACGGCGACCTGAACGTGGAAATCACCGGCCTCAGCTACGACTCGCGTCAGACGAGGCCCGGTCATCTCTACTTCTCGACCGCCCGCGATCCAAATAGGAACCGGGCGAACATTGACGATGCATTAAACCGTGGGGCGCGCGCTGTGGTGGTTGGGGGATGGGATGGTGGATTGGCGCGCCCCGCGGTGACCCTGGTGGAGAGCGAGCGGCCGCGCCTGCTGATGGGCGCGGCCGCGTCGCGTTTCTTCGCTGCGCCGAGCGAGCGCGTCGATTTGATCGGCATCACCGGAACCAGCGGCAAGACCACCACCAGCTACATCCTCGCGTCGATTTTCGAGGCGGCCGGCATGCCCACCGGCATCATCGGCACCATCGGCATTTTCATCGCCGGCAAAAAAATTTACAGCGGACTTACCACCCCAGAGTCGATCGACTTCGAGTCTGCGCTGGCGGCAATGGAGCGCGAGGGCGTGCGTCACGCGGCGGCGGAAGTGTCGTCGATTGGAATCGCGGAGGGACGGGTCGATGCGCTGAGCTTCCGCGCGTGCATGTTCACCAACCTGGGCCGCGACCATCTCGACTATCACGCGACGATCGAAAACTACTTCGCGGCGAAGCTGCGCCTGTTCACCGAGATACTGCCGCGCAGCCGGCGCGCAAACCCGGTCGCGGTGGTGCGCGGCGACGATCCGTTCGGCCAACGCGTGCTCGAATCGGTCAAGGGCTCGAAAATAAGTTTCGGGCTGGACCGCTCGCTCGACGTGCATCCCGAGAAATTCGACGCGGACTTGAGCGGACTTCGCGCGACGCTGTCGGTGCTCGGCAAAAAGATCGAAATCGATTCGCCGCTGATCGGCGAAATCAATTTGCTCAATATCCTGGGCGCGTCGGCTCTGTCGGCGGCCCTGGGTGTCGAATCAGAGGCGGTGGCGGATGGGGTGCGGCGATGCCCAGGGGCCCCCGGCAGACTCGAAGCGATCCAGGCGAAACCGGGGGTCACGGTGCTGGTCGATTACGCGCACAAGCCCGACGCCTTGGAGGCGGTGCTGACCGCGCTGCGTCATATCGGCGCGAGCAGGATCATCTGCGTGTTTGGATGCGGCGGAGACCGCGATCGCGGCAAGCGTCCGATCATGGGTGAAATTGCGGGACGGCTCGCCGATCTCCCGGTGCTGACCTCCGACAATCCGCGCAGCGAAGATCCGATGGCGATAATTGCCGGCGTCGAGAAGGGATTGATCGCGGCGGGACGTGCGCGAATCGAAAATCCGAAGGAGTTTACGCTTGCTTCGATGCGTGGCGGATATATCGTGGAGCCGGATCGGCGTGCCGCGATCGCCATCGCGCTCAGAATCGCGGCCGCAGGAGACGCGGTTTTGATCGCGGGCAAAGGGCACGAGGATTACCAACTGGTGGCGGGGCGCGTACTCCCGTTCGACGATCGGGTCGTGGTCCGCGAGATTGCAGCGGAACTCGGCGGCGGGCAGAGTTGATAATCGGCGAGCGCCGCGATGCTCTACCTGCTGCTCTACCCCCTGCACAAATATTATTCCGGCTTCAATGCGCTCAGGTACGAGACGCTGCGATCGGTCCTGGCCGGGCTGGCGGCGCTGGCGCTGTCGTTGGCTCTGGGACCCATTCTGATCAACCGGTTCCGCGAGCTGCGTATCGGTCAGACGATTCGCGAGGTCGTTCCGCAGGCGCATCAGAAGAAAGCCGGCACGCCCACGATGGGCGGTCTGCTGATCGTGGCGTCGATGCTGGCGGCGACGCTGCTGCTCGCCAACATTCTCAATCCGTACGTCTGGATCGCGATCTTCGTGACGCTGGCCTTCGGCGCGATCGGTTTCAGCGACGACTACTTAAAGCTCACGCGCGGCAAAGGGCTGGGACTGAGCGGCCCGGCCAAGCTGGCCTGGTCATTTTCCTGCGCGTTCATCGCCGCGGCGTGGCTGTTCCTGTATCTCGGCTTCGACACGCATCTGACGGTGCCGTTCCTGAAGAACGTTCATCCCGATCTGCACTGGTGGTTTTATATCCCGTTCGCGATGCTCGTGATCGTGGGATGCGCGCATGCGGTCAACCTGACCGACGGACTCGACGGCCTCGCGATTGGACCCGTGATGACCGTCGCGTTCACCTACTGGACGTTCACCTACGTCGCCGGCAACATCAAGTTCGCCAGCTATTTGCAGATACCGTACATCGCCAACGTTGGCGAGGTTGCGATTTTCTGCGCGTCGGTGATCGCCGCCTCGCTTGGCTTCCTGTGGTTCAACGCGTACCCGGCTTCGATGATGATGGGCGACGTGGGCGCACTGGCGCTGGGCGGCGCGCTCGGAACGGTAGCGGTGCTGGCCAAGCAGGAATTCACGCTGGCAATAGCGGGCGGAGTATTCGTCGCAGAAGCGCTGTCAACCATGATTCAGCGTTACTATTTCAAGGCGACGCACAAGCGGTTTTTCCTCATGGCGCCGCTGCACCATCATTTTGAACTCCAGGGCATCCCCGAAACCGTGGTCGTGATCAGATTCTGGATCGTATCGATCGTGTGTGCGCTGGTCGCGCTGAGCACGCTGAAGCTGCGTTGATGGAACTGTCGGACAAGCGCGTGATGGTGGTGGGACTGGGAGTCAGCGGAGCCGCCGCGGCGCGGTTCCTTGCCTCGAGCGGCGCGAAACTCGTGATGACGGATCGACGTGTCGGCGTCGAGCGCGGCAAACTGCCTGCAGGCGCGCTGAAGCTAGGAGCCGAAGATCCGGGCTGGATGGACGGCATCGACCTGGTCGTCACGAGTCCGGGCGTGCCGCGCGATTCGATTCTGTTGCGGGCCGCGACCGAGCGGGGAATTCCGGTAATCGGAGAAATCGAACTCGCCGGCCGGTTCCTTAAGGCGCCAATCGCCGCGGTCACCGGCACCAACGGCAAGAGCACGGTCGTGGTGCTCCTCGGCGAGATTCTGAAGGCCTCGGGACGCCGCACCTTCGTCGGCGGCAACCTCGGCACGCCGCTGATCGACGCGGTCGACGGCAATTGGGAAGTTGCGGTGGTCGAGGTGTCGAGTTTCCAGCTCGAATGGATCGAGAAATTCCGGCCGCACGCCGGCGTGCATCTGAATCTGAGCGACGATCACTTCGATCGCTATCGCGATCTTGCCGACTACGGGCGCGCGAAAGCCCGGTTGTTCGAAAACCAGGATGCTTCGGACTACGCGATTCTGAATCGCGACGATCCCAATGTTTGGAAGCTCGCCGACGGCGTGCGCTCGCGCGTGATCGGCTTCGGGCACGCGCGCGGCGACGGCCCGGCGTCGATTTGGTTCGACGATCGGTCAAACGCGATCGTTTTCGATTTGGATTTCGACGGCGCCTGTCGCGGGCGAATCAGCCTTGAAGGATTTCGTCTGCGTGGGCGGCACAACATATCCAACGCGATGGCGGCGTCGGCAGCGGCGCTCGCGCTTGGTGTCGGGGCTGAAGATATAGAACGCGCGCTCGCGTCATTTCGCGGACTGCCGCATCGGATCGAAGTTGTCCATGAACGCGGTGGCGTCACTTATATCGACGACTCGAAGGGAACCAATGTCGGCGCGGTGGTCGAGGCGATCGACGCGACCGCGGCGCCGATAATTCTGATCGCGGGCGGCCTCGACAAGGGCGGTGATTACGCGCCGCTGAGGCGGCCGCTCGGCGAGAAGGTCAAGCTGGCGATTTTGAACGGAGCGGCGCGGGACAAGATGGCGGCGGTGCTCGAAGGTGCGACGCAGATCGAATTGGTGGCGACTCTAAGCGAGGCGGTCGAACATGCGGTGCGCGAGGCGCGCCCGGGCGACACGGTGCTGCTGTCGCCGGCGTGCTCGAGCTTCGATCAGTTCAAGGACTATGCGGAACGCGGCAACGTATATAAAGAGCTGGTTCGGGCGCTTTGACGCGGTAACGTATCGGCGTCCCGATCCGTGGCTGTGGCTGCCGGCGGCGGTGCTGCTGTTGCTCGGGCTGCTGATGGTGCTGAACACGACGTACTTTCTCGGCATCGAGAAAAAAGGCGACGCGTTCCATTTTTTCAAGCTTCACCTGGCGCACATCGTAGCCGGCTTCATCATTTTGATGCTGCTGTCGCAATTCTCGCTGGCGGGTCTGCGTCGAATCGTGATGCCATTGTTCATCGTGTCGCTGGTGATGCTGGCACTGCTCTACGTTCCGGGACTCGGGCTGATGAAGGGTGGCGCGCGGCGATGGCTCAAGCTGGGACCGGTGGTCGCGGAACCGTCGGAGCTGGTGAAATTCGCGCTGGTGTTTTTCCTCGCCAGGTTCCTGAGCAAGCGGCAGGAGCGGATCCGCGAGTTCACGCACGGACCGCTGGCGGTCTTTCTGATCGTCGGGCCGATCACGCTGATGATTCTGAAGCAGCCGGACTTCGGCAGTACCGTGATGATTGCGCTAATCCTGTTCGCGATGCTGTGGGCGGCGGGCGCGCGCTGGCAGCATCTTGCGGCCGCGGGCAGCGGAGCAATCGGCCTGTTGGTATTCCAGGCGGTGGCGAAATCCTACCGCATGAAGCGGCTGACGACGTTCCTCGATCCCTGGTCGGTCGCGCGCGGCGCCGGCTTCCAGCTGGTGCAATCGTTCATCGCGCTCGGCGAAGGCGGCAAGTGGGGCGTAGGGCTCGGCGCGGGACGGCAGAAGATGTTCTATCTGCCGGAGGCGCACACCGATTTTGTTTTCGCGGTGGTTGGTGAGGAGTTTGGCCTGGTCGGAGCGGCGGTTGTGGTCGCGCTTTTCCTGGTGATTCTGTTTCGGGGGATGCGAATCGCGCACGACGAGCCCGATCCGTTCGCGAGCCTGCTGGCCGTCGGACTGACCGCGTTGCTCTCGGTTCAAGCGCTGATCAACATGTCGGTGGTGATCGGACTGATCCCGACCAAGGGTCTGCCGCTGCCGTTCCTGAGTTACGGCGGCACTTCGATCATCATCGCGATGGCGGCGTTGGGCGCGCTACTCGCGCTCGGGCGCCGGCCGGCGGTGCGATGAAGGTGATAATCGCAGGCGGCGGCACCGGAGGACATCTTTTTCCGGCGGTCGCGCTGGGCGAAGAACTGATTCGCGAGCGTCCCGGCATCGAGGTGCTGTTCGTCGGCACGAGCGCGGGTCTCGAGGCGAAGTGGTTGCCCAAGAGCGGCCACAGTTACGAATTATTCGAGATGCATGGAATTCGCGGGCATAGCGCGATCGAGCGGGCGCGCGCGTCGGTGGAATTTATTCGCGCGATTGGACTCGGGCTGTCGCTGGTCAGGCGCTTTCGTCCGAGCATCGTGGTGAGCGCGGGTGGATATGCGTCGGCGTCGATGGGCGTGGCGGCGATCATGACGCGGACACCGCTGGTGTTGATGGAACAGAACACGCGGCCGGGTCTGGCGAATCGGATGTTGTCGAGATTCGCGGACAAAATCTGCGTCGGCTTCAGCGACAGTGCGGCTTATTTCAGTTCTTCTAAAGTCGCGGTCACGGGCAATCCGAGCCGATTTGAATACCGCCCTGACCGATCGCATCTGGAGGACGGACAATTACAAATCCTTGTTTTAGGCGGTTCATCGGGAGCGCATCGCCTCAACATTGGTGTTGTAGACGCTTTGAAAATCTGCGGAAAAAGTGTTATAAATTTGAACATTGTCCACCAGACCGGGGAGGCGGATGAGGAGTTGGTGAGGAGTGCATACCGCGAAATCGGGTTCGCGGCAGAGGTGGCGCCGTTTATCGACGACGTCGCCGACGCGCTGCATCGGGCCGATCTGGTTATCGCGCGTTCAGGCGCGATGACGGTAACGGACATTGCTCTTGGCGCGCGTGCGGCCATTTTTGTGCCTTATCCGTTCCATAAGGATTTGCAACAACTGCACAACGCGCGCGTGATCGAAAAGCGCGGCGGAGCGATAATAGTTCGCGACGACGAGCAGCTTGCGTCCAATCTCGCGCGCGAACTCGACGCGCTGATCCGGAATCCGGCGCGGCTGGACGAGATGGGTCTGCGGGCGCATCAGGCGGCGCATCCGGACGCCGCCCGCCACGTCGCCAGAATATGTTTTGAAGTTGCGGAGAAAGCAGCAGCGTGAGTGAACTGCTCGCAAATGGTCTGTTGACGCGTCAGCGGCGGCTGCATTTCGTCGGAATCGGCGGCGCGGGCATGAGCGGAATCGCGGAGCTGTGCCTGAAGCTCGGAATGCGGGTCAGCGGATGCGATGTGAAACCATCGGCGACGATCGCGCGGCTGGCGTCGCTGGGTGCGCAAATCAGCCAGGGGCATCATCCGGCGCATCTGAAGGATGAGGCGGGCATCGACGCGGTGGTAATCTCGTCGGCGATAAAATTTTCGAATCCTGAAGTCGCGCGAGCGCGCGAGATGAAAATTCCGGTAATCGCGCGCGCCGAGATGCTCGGTGAGCTGCTGCGGATGGCCAAGCTCGGCGTCGCGGTCGCGGGGACCCATGGCAAGACGACCACGACGGGCCTGATCGCGCTGATCATGGAAGAGGCAGACCTCGATCCCACGGTCGCGGTGGGCGGAAATATTCGCAATACGGGCACCAACGTCCGGCTGGGGCGCGGCGATTTCATGGTTGCCGAGGCCGACGAGAGCGACGCGTCGTTTCTGCTGCTGATCCCGACGATCGCGGTGGTGACGAATATCGATCCGGAGCATCTCGATCACTACGGCACGATGGATCGGGTGCGCCAGGCGTTTGCGGACTTTATCAATCGGGTGCCGTTCTACGGCGTTGCCGTACTCGGAATCGACAATGTGAACGTGCGCGGCCTGATGGCGTCGATTCGCAAGCCGATGGTGACCTACGGCGTCGCGCAGGACGCGGATCTGCGCGCCGAGAAAATCGTAATCGACGGTCTTTCGACTCGCTTCGAGGTGATTCGCAATGGCGAGCATCTTGGCCGAGTGACGATACCGACGCCGGGCGTGCATGTTGCGCTGAACTCGCTTGCGGCGATCGCAGTCGCGATGGAAATTGGAATCAGTTTCGAGCGCGCGGCGGCGGCGCTGGCCAAGTTCGGCGGAATCAGCCGGCGATTCGAGATCAAGGGCGAAGCGGCGGGGCGAATCGTGCTCGACGACTATGCGCATCATCCGGCGGAGGTCCGCGCGACGCTGGCCGCGGTGCGGGCATCGTTCAAGCGCCGGGTGGTGGCAGTCTTTCAGCCGCATCGGTACACGCGGCTGCGCGATTTGTTCGACGATTTCCTGTCGGCATTCGACGATGCCGACGTGCTCTACCTGTTCGACGTGTATCCGGCCGGCGAGGAGCCGATTGCCGACGTTTCCGCGCGGCGCCTGTACGAGGCGCTGCGTGCGCGGGGGCATCTCGAAGTGCATTACCTCGGCGCCGAGGAAAATCCCGCGGCGCGCATCGCGTCAGGCTCGCGCGCGGGCGACGTGATCGCGACTTTAGGCGCGGGCGATATCTATAAGACGGGCGGCGAAGTACTGGACGCGCTCAGCGCCGAGGTCAAAATCCATGAAGGCGCTTGAACGCGAGCTGCGCGAGAGATTTGGCGCGCGAGTCCGCTCCGCGATGCCGCTGGCCGAGCTGACGTCGTTTCGCATTGGCGGGCCCGCGGATTTGTTCGTCGCCGTCGAGGACGAAACCGAGCTGATGCACGCGAAGGCGGCAGCGTATCGCGCCGGCGCGGCGTGCTTCTGCCTCGGCGCGGGGACCAATCTGCTGGTGAGCGATCGCGGGGTGCGCGGGCTGGTCGTGAGGCTTGGCGATGGCTTCGGCAAAATAAAAATTGACGACACGAAAGTCGTTGCGGGCGCTGCCGCCGCGTTCGGCACCCTGGTCCAGGCGGTGGTCGATCGGGGTCTTGAGGGGCTCGAATTCGGCGAGGGCATTCCCGGCACGGTCGGCGGCGGATTGGTGATGAACGCGGGCGCGTTCGGCGGCGAAATCGCCAGGGTGGTCACTCTGGTCCACGGCGTCGTCGAGGCCGGCGAGGCGCTTGCGCTGACCAGGGACGAAGTCAAGTTCGCATACCGGCGCACCGAGTTGCCGGCGCATTTCGTAATCACGCGCGTCGATTTCGAGCTTGCTCGCGGCGATCGTGCACAACTGATGGCGCGAGTCGCGGAGCTGAAGGCCAGGCGTGCGTCGCGCCAGCCGCGTGACGTGCCGAATGCGGGATCGATCTTCAAGAATCCGCCCGGCAATTTTGCGGGCAAGCTGTTGGAAGGCGCGGGTCTGAAGGGAACGCGGCTGGGCGGCGCGGCTTTTTCGGATCAGCATGCAAATTTTATCGTGAATCTCGGCGGCGCTCAGGCCGCGGAAGTGCGCGCACTGATCGACATGGCGCGCAACAAGGTCAAGGAGCAGAGCGGCGTCTGGCTTGAACCGGAGGTTAGGCTGGTCGGCGATTGGTGACGCGGGATTGAGGTGGCGGGGTGGCGGTTCGCAGCGGTGGAAGCAGGGCGGTGGCAGGATGGAGCCCGCGGATGGGCGGGCTGGTCGTGTGCGCCTTTTTTGCGCTGGGCGTGATGACGGGATTCAGCACGGCCGGCCGCGCAATCGCGCTCAGAGCTTGCGCGACGCTCAGCTCATATCGGAATCAAATAGTGGATTCGCTCGCGCCCGCGCGCACTGCTGCCGCGAGCTACCCGGCGTTGCTGACCCAATGGGCCGGACGCGCCGGAATTTACCATCGCGCCAGCCACGGACCGGGCGTCGCGGCGCTGGCGGCGGGGGACGTGCGTGAAGGCGCGATCGCGATCGTCGAGCGGCGCGACGGCTTCTACGAGCTGTTCAGCGGCGGCGAGCTGCGCGGGCCGGTCTCGCCCGGCAAGCAGGGCGATCTGCCGGTGCTGAGCGGCGCGGCGCTCGACAACGCGCGCGGGACGCAGATGGTCGATTATGCGGCGGTGCTGGTGCGCGCGGAGGCGCAGCTGTCGGAAATCATCTCGGAATTGCGAATTAATGATGACGCGACCGCGTCGCTCTTTCTGGAACGCGAGCGCACCGAGGTGGTGATCGATCTCGATCGCGCGACGACGGAAATTCAGCGCGCGATTAAGGTGCGCCAGCAATGGCAGGGGCGCGAGAACCTGATCGCCGCACTCGATTTGACCACGCCGGGGCAGGTTGTCGTGCGCCTGCATGCAGCCGAGGGTAACCATTCGAAACACAAGGGCGGGATTCGAAAAGTTTCGCTCCAGCCGAGCGGGGAGTCCGTGACGCGATGAGAAATCTGCTCACCGGATTGGACGTCGGCACCAGCAAAGTGTGCGCAATCGTCGGCGAGTCGCTGCCCGACGGCCAATTGGCGACGCTCGGCTACGGAATCGCGCCATGCACGGGGTTGCGCAAGGGCGTGGTCGTCAATATCGAGGCGACGGTCGATGCGATCCGATCGGCGGTCGCGGAAGCGGAGAAAACTTCCGGCGTGCGGGTGGGTTCGGCCGTGGTCGGGGTTGCGGGGCCGCATATAAAGGGCCTCAACAGCCACGGGATCGTCGCGGTGCGGGGCGGCGAAGTCAGTTCGCGCGATGTGGATCGAGTGATCGATGCAGCGCGCGCGGTCGCAATCCCGCTCGATCGGCAAGTGCTGCATATCCTGCCGCAGCAGTTTGCGGTCGATGAGCAGGAAGGCGTGCGCGAGCCGTGTGGGATGGCGGGAGTGCGCCTCGAGGCGCGCATTCATATCGTGACCGCGGCGCAGAGCTACGGCCAGAATCTCACCAAGTGCTGCGAGCGCGCGGGCGTCACGCCGTCGGAGATGGTTTTCCAGCCGCTGGCGTCGGCGGACGCGGCGCTGTTTCCGGAGGAACGCGAGCTCGGAGTCGCGCTGATCGATGTGGGCGGCGGCACCACCGACATCATCGTGTTTCATGGCGGCGCGGTGATGCATACCGCGGTGCTGCCGATCGGCGGAAATCATCTGACCAGCGATATTGCCGCGGGATTGCGCACGCCGATTTCCGAAGCGGAGCGGCTCAAGGTTACCTTCGGCGTGGCGACCAACCAGGTCGTGCGCCGCGAGGAGATGGTCCAGGTGCCGGGAGTCGGCGGACGCGAACCGCGGGTGATCGCGCGCCGCTTGCTCGGAGAAATAATCGAGCCGCGGATGGAAGAGATTTTCACGATGGTGCAGCGCGAGCTGCTGCGCTCGGGGGTGGCCGACGGTCTCGCCTCGGGCGTGGTGCTGGTCGGAGGCACCTCGCTGCTGGAGGGCACGCAGGAACTGGCCGAGCGCGTCTTCGGCGTGCCGGTGCGGCGCGGACTTCCGATCAACCTCAAGGGGCTGCCCGAAGAACTGATGAAGCCGATGTACACGACGGCCGCGGGACTGCTGCTGTACCAGAGCGCGGCGGGCGGAAACGGCAACGGCGCGGGAAGAACGGGCCGGCTCGGGCGGCTGCGTTCGCGACTTGGCGATTGGGTGAGGGACTTCTTTTGAGAAGTCGCCGGAACAGGAAATTAATCGGGCAACAAGCTTTGCCAGTAGGTGGTGGAGGAGGATCTGTAATGATTGAGTTGGTGAGTAATCCCGACCCGGGCGCGAGGATCAAGGTAATCGGCGCTGGTGGATGCGGCGGCAATGCGGTCAACCACATGATCAATGTGGGGCTGCGCAACGTCGATTTCATAGCCGTGAATACCGACATCCAGGCGCTGCAGAATAATCATGCGGCGCTGCGCGTTCAGATTGGCGACCAGATCACGCGCGGACGCGGCACCGGCGGCAATCCTGAAATCGGACGCAAGGCCGCGCTCGAAGACGAAGAACGGATCCGCGAAATCCTCTCGGAAGCGGAGATGGTGTTCGTGACCGCCGGGATGGGCGGCGGCACCGGCACCGGTTCTGCGCCGGTGATTGCCCGCGTCGCGCGCGAGCTCGGCGCGCTGACCGTCGGTGTCGTAACCAGGCCGTTCCAGTTCGAAGGACGCCGCCGCATGGCGCAGGCGGAGGAGGGACTGCGCGAGCTCAAGAACGCGGTCGATACCCTCATCACGATTCCCAATCAACGCCTGCTCTCGGTCGCGAGCAAAAATACCTCGTTGAAGGAATCGTTTCAGAAGGCCGACGACGTGCTGCTGCAGGCGGTGCGCGGAATTTCCGAACTGGTCACCGTCCATGGCTTGATCAACCTGGATTTTGCGGACGTGCGATCGATCATGGCCGAGATGGGCATGGCGATGATGGGCGCGGCGACCGCGTCGGGCGAAAATCGCGCAGTCGAGGCGGCGCAGCGCGCGATCTCGAGCCCGCTGCTCGAAGACGTCTCGATCAAGGGCGCGCGCGGCCTGCTGATCAACGTGACCGGCGGCTCGGACATGGCGCTGTACGAAGTCAACGAGGCGGCCAGCCTGATCCAGGAAGAGGCGCACGAGGACGCCAACATCATTTTCGGCGCCGTGATCGACGACGCGATGTCCGACGAGATTCGCGTCACGGTTATCGCCACAGGATTCGGCGATCTCGATCGAGGTTCGGCGCGCTATTCGCCGTCGGGCGCTCCCGTCACCACGCCGATCGCGGCGGCCTCGACGCGGCCCGTCGATCCCATGGAGGTCAAGCCGGCGCCGGCTCAGGTCGGGCAGGTCAGGATGTTCCCGGGCAACCGGCCGGTGCGCAGGATGGGAATAGTCGTGGACGACAGTTCGCTGGACATTCCGGCTTTCCGGCGCCGCGGCGGGGATGCGGGCCTGGCGGAGGGAGAGAAGCTCGAGCCCAATTCGCTGCTCGACGGCGACGACAAGCTCGACATCCCGACCTTCCTGCGCAAGCATCTCGACTAGCGTCGGCGAATTCCAGAAACGATTGCGGCGCCAGAGTCC
>Ga0074046_10001065_pt1 | contig 25398 bp, 30 predicted proteins | sample BogForMeECP23OM3_FD_94441 | JGI IMG/M metagenome (GOLD analysis project Ga0074046, IMG submission 94441) | Bog forest soil microbial communities from Calvert Island, British Columbia, Canada - Bog Forest MetaG ECP23OM3 | ecosystem: Environmental > Terrestrial > Soil > Wetlands ...
GCGCTGGACCAACCGGTGGAAGGCCGCCCTGAACGCCTTCGACATCACCTTCGACGGCCGCCTCAGCGCGGGACGCAAGTAACAACAGAGAAAGAAGTTACACCGTTAACTTGACAGACCCACGAACTCGCCTGACGTTGCGCCGGATCAGTTGCGTGGAAATCCGCGTTAGGGAGACGACCGCCTGGTCGTATTGATCGAAGTCGTACCCCGCAGAACCTGCCGTGCGGCCGGTGAGCAGCTTGACCGCCTGGCGGTCTTGCCCTGCGTGCACGAGCTGCCGGATACGCTGATCGTCGGCCTGGAACTGCTGGTAGCGCGCCAGTACGGTGGTGACGGCGGGACCGGGATGTGCGCGTGCCTCGTCTCCGTAAAACCCGAGGAACCCCACATTCCGCGGGTTCGCACGATATGCCGTCATGGATGCGCTGAGCGCGGTGTAGTACTCGGGGAGATTCCCCGACGCAACGTAGAGCACGGTCTGCGACTTGTCCAGGTAGGCCAGCGAGTACATATCGGCCCGTCCCGGGTCGAGCAGGAAGCGGCTCTCATCAGCCGCCGGAGGGCAGTGATCTGATCTTTGATCACCGGCATAATGCCGCGATGAGGTATGTCGGATCACCGTGTGTCTGGTAGGCGATTCCGCTATGAGGACGGGACGTCCCAGCCGCAAGACAGGGCATCGCGGATGGTCGCGGCGTTGGTCCATCAGGCGGTTATCCATCACGTACGTGGCTAGTCGGCAGGCAACCCGCACGCGTACCCGCCTGACTGCACGCTTGGTGTGATCGATACGTAAGTCGGTCATGTCGTGCCGAACGATCATCCTGTCCGCCGCCTTGGCGTCGGGCTCGTAGTGGCCGCGAGGGCATGGACTCATACGGTGACGACGACCTTTCCCTTAGCGTGTCCTTGTCCGAGGTGGCAGACGCGGAAACCGATGGATCAACCGAGCACACCGGGCACGCCGGTGAGAAACTCTGACGCCTCGGCGCCGATCGCAGGCAGGCAAGCTCGGTGCCGCATGCCCCACGGAATGAATCGCCTACCTCGACCGGCTCGCCGCGCGCCGGGCAGGTGAGTCCGGCATCTACCGGTATCGCCCGTCATGTCCAGGTCCTCGGCCGTAGCGCGTTGGCCATGTCGACGAGCTCGATCCGGCGGTCGTGGTCCGGCGTCAGCCGGGCCATCGCCCGGTAGCCACGTTCCAGCCCGAGGCGCAAAGCGCGCTCGTCGGGCTCACAGCCGAGGATGAGACCGTCGCCTGAGGCTGCCCCGGACGCGGGCGCGCCGGACGCGTGCCGCCCGGAAGCCCGCGAGCGAGGAGGCTGCGTGGCGCTGGCCCAGTCCAGCGCGGCGCGCAGGATTTCCACGGTGAGCTGCTGGCGGCGCGCCTCGTCCAGGGCCAGCCGATCCAGGCGGCCGCCGGCTTGCCGCAGGTCATCGTGGGTTACCCCGGCCGACACAAGGATGCGTACCGCCGCGATCTGCGCCGCCGCGTGATGGCTTGACGTCTCGGGCACGGCGGCCAGCGCCGCGATCGCACCGGGCCGGTCGCCGGCGGCCAGGCAGGTGCGCGCCAGTCCGAACGCGGCGCTGATGTAGGACCGGTCCACCGTCCAGACGAGCTGGAAGGAGCGGCTTGCCGTCACGAGATCGCCCACCGCTTCAGCGGCGAAAGCCAGCGCGAGCTTGGGCGCGAGCTCACCAGGCAGCTCATCGTAAACTGCGGTGAACGCCCCGCCTGCTGCGGCCGGATCACCGGCGGCGAGACGACGGAGACCATCAGTCCAGGCGATCCTCCAATCGGACGGGTCATCGGCGGCCAGGTCGGCCAGCGTGACCTTGGCACCGTCGTAATCGCCGACATCGAGCCGGGCGCGAGCCAGCGCCAGCCGCGTCTCGGCGGACGTGGCCACCTCGCTCGGCACGGTCGGATCGCCCGAGACGGCACTGGACAATGTGGCGGCTCGCTGGCCGGGATCGAGTCCTGCGAACGTGGCCAGGTAGCCGGCCGCTGGGTCGGCCCGGTCCACCTGCGGCATCGGCATTCCCCCGATGATCTCCGCCGCCTGCGGAGGGGCCAGCGCGGCACCTGCGGTATGGTCCACTGTCCCGATCGCCTGTAGTTCAGGGCTGAACACCGCGGAGAATGCGGCTCTGGGCGTGCCGTCCGCGACAGCGAGCACCTCGCGTAGCACGCCGGTGAGCTGCCCGGTCATTTCTGCCGCTTAGGCGAACCGTCGGTTCGGATCGGCGTTGGTGGCTCGGCGCAGCAGCCGGCCGAACGACTACTGCTGCGCGAGCAACGGCACCCGATCCGGCAAAGTGAACTTGTACGAGCTCTGGTAGTCCTTGAATTCGAAAGTAAGGACGGCCAGCGCCCGCGCCACCGTGAACAGATCTGACGACACCGACGGCCCGTCCGTCTCGATCTCAGGCGCCTGGTAGCCGACCGTGCCATAGATCGGGTCGTTGCCGTCGATCCGCCGTACTGCGCCCATGTCGATGAGCTTGAGCTGCTCCTCGGTCTGGATGACGTTGTCCGGCTTGAAGTCGCAGTAGACCAGCCCCCGGTCATGCAGGTAGCCGAGCGCGGGGAGCACCTCGACGGCGTAGGCGATGGCATGCGCCACCGGCACTGACTCGCGCCTTCGCCGCGCGTCCTGCAGGATCTCCTTGAGCGACTTGCCGCCGACGTACTCCATCACGATGTACCCGGCCGACTCGCCGGTGCGACGGTCCGCATGCTGCACGAAGTTGTAGTAGATCCGGACGATATTGGGGTGCTCCACCTGCGCCAGGAACTGGATTTCGGCGACGGCGGCCGCCATGGCATCCGCGTCTCCGGTGTTCAGCAGCCCCTTCAGCACCACCCAGCGGTCGCTGACATTGCGGTCACGTGCCAGGTAGATCCAGCCGAGCCCGCCGAAGGCGAGGCAGCCGAGCACCTCATACTGCCCGGCCACCAGCTCGCCCGTCGCCAGCTTCGGAGTGAACGAGAACCGCGTGCCGCAGTTCCGGCAGAACCCTTCGGTCGGGCCTGCCCGACCGTCCCTGCCCCGCCCGACGGGCTGCTCGCAGCTAGCGCAGAAGCGCCTGTTCTCCGGCACCTGGGGATCGGCGAGTACGAACTGCAGCCGCCTACCAGACAGGACATCAAGAGGCGTCGGCTCGCGGTTTGACCAGCTGTGTGCCCGGGGCACGTCAGACCTGAACCGGTCGCAGAAGGGAATCGTTGTGCAAGCTATAACCGTGCGAGACCGAGCCGCTGGCGCCGCCGGGCTCACGCTATCCGACATCCCGCACCCCCACGCGGCCGAAAACGACGTGATCGTGCGCGTCTACGCGGCCGGGTTCACCCCGGGAGAGCTGGACTGGCCGGGCACGTGGACCGATCGCGCCGGCCGCGACCGAACCCCGAGCGTGCCCGGACACGAGCTGTCGGGTGTTGTCAGCGAGCTGGGCTACGGCACCACCGGCTTGACCGTGGGCCAGCGGGTGTTCGGGCTGGCCGACTGGACCCGCGACGGGGCGCTGGCTGAGTACACGGCGGTGGAGGCCCGCAACCTCGCCCCGCTCCCGGCGGACATCGACTACGCCGTGGCCGCCGCCGTGCCCATCTCCGGGCTGACCGCCTGGCAGGGCCTCTTCGACCACGCAGGGCTAAAGACCGGCCAGACCGTCCTGATCCACGGCGCCGCGGGCGGCGTCGGGTCCATGGCGGTGCAACTCGCGCACGAGCTGGGGTCCCGCGTAATCGGCACCGGTCGCGCCGCGGACCGGGAGGCTGCACTTGGGCTGGGCGCGGACGTATTCGTAGACCTGCAGACCGACCGGCTGGAGGAGGTCGGCGAGGTCGACGTGGTGTTCGATGTCATCGGGGGCGAGGTCCTCGAACGTTCGGCCCCGCTGGTGCGCGCCGGCGGAACGCTGGTCACGATCATCGGCCTGCCGCAGGTGCGGCCCGCCGACGGCCGGGCGATCTTCTTTGTCGTCGAGCCGGACCGGCTCCCGCTGGCGGACCTCGCCGAGCGGGTGCGGTCCGGGCGGCTGCAGCCGATCATCGGGGCCGTACGGCCGCTGGCCGAGGCACCGTCCGCGTTCACGCCCGACCGCCGGATGCCCGGCAAGACGATCATCCGCGTCACGGAAGGCGAATAACGGAAGGCGGGTATCTGATCGGTGGGCGGACCGGTCCCGGGCGACCTGCTCTGACGGGTAAAGCCCGAGGAGGCCGGCCCCATCGGCTGCACTGGCCCACCTGGCGACGCCGCCACCAGCACCGCGCCCGCCAAGCCCACCAGCGCTGGAATGCCTACGCCGAGACAACACCATGATCCCAACGAACTACAGCTGCCGTATCAGTGCATGGTGCTGTGCATCCCGACGGACATGGCCAGGCCGACGACGATCAGGATGATGCCCAGGATCACCGTCGCCCAGCCGAGTATCAAGCCCGTGAGCGCCAGGCCAGCTCCCTGTTCTCCGGTGCGCTTGATCTGGTGCCGGGCCATGTGGCCGAATACGATCGCCGGGATGGCCGTCAGCGGCCCGAAGACGAACTGCGCGAGCCCGCAGGCGAGGCTCGCTATCGCGAGCCCGTTGATCTTGGCCACCGTGGTCACCGTGGTCGCCGGCGCGGCAGGCAGGTCGGTCACGAGCTGGTCCAGGTCGGCGTAGGTGCGCGCGGACAAGGCGTTCTCCAGGCGGCCGTCGTACTCGTCCTTGGACAGCCGGCCTTCGCTGTAGGCCGTGTTGAGGGATTCCACCACGCGGTCGCGGTCCGCGTCGGCGGCCCGCATCTTCCCCCGTTCGCCACCGGCGGCGAACGTCCGGGTGCGCCCGGCGGATTGGATCACGCCGGGCGCGGTCGTTCGTAGTCCGCGCTCCTGGCCGACCATCCGCTGCAACTTGTCGGCGAGCGGCAGGGTGTCGTTGCCCGGGATGAGCGTGGTGTCGTTGTCATTCATCTGCCTCACCCTGCTTTGACCATGCACGCGGGGCGCTAGCGCGGCAAGTGCCGTTAGTCCCGCCGATAGTCCTGACAGGAGATGACTGCTCACACTGTCGAAAGTTTGAGCTCAACTTCGATAGAACACGCAACCAGTTGACGCTTAAACGTCAATGGCCGGACGCCATACAGCAGGCAAGTACAGCAACCTTACCGTCCAGCACCGACCTCATGCGACCGTCACAGACCCGCGACCTGCACCAACGACTGACATCGACGTCCGTGCAACTAGTTCACACCGAGGAGATCAGGGAAGTGGTATACGCCCGTTCCCCGGTGTCCGCCAGGAAACGGGCTGTCGCGATCATCAAGCAGGTGCAGTGAAACGAACCGCAAACGCGGCGGCCCGGTCGGCGGCTTCCTGTATCGCGGTCAGGTCGGTCCTGGCCGGGCTGGGTGCGGACAACGCGCCCAGCCGGTCGGCGGCGTGGTCGGCAACATCTTGTATCGAGGTCAGGTTGGTCCTGGCCGGGCTGGGTGCCGAGAACGCGGCCAGCCGGTCGGCGGCTTCTTCTCGCGCTGCACAGGTGTAGTTCATCCCACTCCCCTTTAGGCGGCGGCACCGGTTACGAGCGCGGCACGCTCTGCGTGCGGGCTGACGTATTGCTTTGGGTTGCGCTCCAGGCATCGCTGATGGCTGAGTGCTTCGCAGACGGGACAGGCGACGCGGATTGCGGGATCGGCGTGAGCGAGCTGGTCGGCGCTTCCCATGTCAGCGAGCACGCGGCTGATGGCGATTTCGGATTGTGTCACGCTGGACGCTCTTCGTGTCGGCGCTGACCTGAAGGGCATCGCGTTCATCTCATCTCAAGTTGTAGTTACTTACAGAGTATCACCGCCTGACGAATTAGCGACAATCAAAGGATAATTCGAATTCACGAACGAACGATTACGTTGGCGGTCGCCGCACGCGGCAGTCCCTATGTGCGCACGGCACTCGTGGTCCTGTGCACAGCGTGGGAGACATACATCGAAGACGTCATCGAAGAGTCCATTACGGCCATAACGGAAGCTCCTACTTCACTCCCGACAAGTTGGCGTACAGCTTGAGGAACGGAATCGCCGAAGCCGTCAGAAAGAATAATCCGTGGCGCCTCGCGGGTGACGAGTGGCGGGTCTACACCCGCGAATACGTTAAAGGCAAGCTCGACCGCTTGAACACTCCTTCAGTGCAGAATGTGGAGGAGCATCTGAGCATGGTGCTAGGCATCGACAACGCCTTTGACCAGTGCTCCTGGCGAAGCATGAAACCCGATACAGTGAGAAAGTACCTGAACCAACTGATCGAGTACCGCGGCCAGGTCGCTCATCGCGGCACTACACCAGGCGACTTGAACACTCGTGGTATTCGTGACGGGGCCTCGTGGCTTACGCGCCTGGCCGATCAGCTTGACGACCTGATCTGCCGCCACATCCATGACCGCTACGCGCTTTGGCTGGGCAACCCCGTAGATCCGAATGCCACAGAGCTTGACACTTAAGCGCCAAGCCCTCTGTGAGCGCTGAACAATCTCGAACGGGATCGGGCAGCAGGTGGAGTTCTCCATCCACGACGACGGGACGATCACGGTCCGCGGGTATGTATCCATCCCCACCGACCAGGCGTGGTTCTTCACCCCGGAATGGCTCGCCGGGGAACGAGAGGCCGACGAAGACATCGCGGCCGGCCGGGGAACGGTGCACGAGTCGGCCGATGACATGTTCGCCCACCTGGACGCGCTCGGCGCGGCTGATACCTGATGCCGACTTTTACCTGATGCCGGCCTTCGAGACCCTTCCTCGCTTTGAGCGGGACTGGAAGAACCTCACCTCGCAGCAACAGGCCCTGTTTCGCAAGGTGGTCTTGGAAGTCTTCGTGCCAGACCTGACGGCCCCGGACCGGCCGTTCCGGCCGGGCCTGCGGGTCAAAGGGGTGGCGGCCCATCCCGGCGTGTTCGAGATGACATGGGACAACGACGGCCGGGCTACCTTCACCTACGGGCCCGAACGCGTGCCCGGCCAGCCGCACGTCATCTGGCGGCGTATCGGAACTCACGCCATCTTCACCCCGCCGGTCGGCCCATGAACTACCCCGGCGGTCGTCCAGTGGCGCAATGCACCTGCTTCCTCTCGCGAGCCGACGAGCAGCCGCCGGGTCAGGGCCACGATCATGCCCCGATGTCGGTCAGCCAGGCAAGCGAGGCACAAACCACGTGTAAGCCGGACCACGCCGACGCCAACGGTCCTTGCATGCCTCCGGCGGGGGCGCACCGGCGCCGGGACGGCAGGTTCCTTTGGTGCCCGCTGCGAGCCCGGGAACTTAACTTAGCTAGCCTGGCTGCCTGTGGTGCCGGGTCACGGCGCCAGCCTGAACGGCGGGTACCGATCGGTGACCAGGACGAATGCGTAGGCGGCGACCCGGTTGTGCCAGCGGAATACGCCTTCGAGGAAGCTGAATATGCCACGGGGATAACGGCCTGTGAACAAGATCGCGAACCAGGTCACGATCACCGCGAAGAACGCAGCGATTTCCAGGAAGAACAGCACGATGTAGTGCGGGATGGCCAGCAGCCATTTGACCAGCGGCAGCCACCGGTTGAGGTCTGTGGCCGCGTCCGGATAGGCGTAATCAAGGTGGACCCACTGGTGGTCGTCGGTGGACGGGTAACTGTCGTTCATCAGGGCCAGGTAGGTCCACACCCGGTTGATGAAGCGCTGCAGTTCCAGGTTCCAGTCGAACCACCACCGGGGGTACTTTTGCCTGAACAAGATCATCAGCAGCGGGCCGAAGAACAGCAGGCCGCCCGCGCCCGCGGGGCCGTAGTACGTGGTGGAGTGGTGGAGTGTGGAGGTGCTTCCCGCAGATTCCCAGGTCGCGCCGGAAACGGCGCCGAGCACGATCGCGATCGGGATGATCACGAAAATCCGGAAGAACGAGGTCAGCCGGTTGAGCGGCCGGTCCGGGTACTCGACGGCAAACTGAACAGGATACTGAGCTGGATACGAACCCTGATTCGTGGTCATAATGCCCTCCTTGTGGCTAGTTCCGGATGCATACCCGATGTCGGGCATCCTCAATGATCAGCTCATCCGGTTCGGACCTGCTGCCCGGCCACGTCGTGTGCAGCTAAGGCATTCGCCATCACCCAGACTCACTGGTTCCGCACCCGGGACAGGCCGATCATCGGTCTGCTCACTCCCGGCCTCGCGGCAGAGGTCGTCTCAGGATGCGCGGGAGCGGCCTGAAGGGTTAGGAACGTTTCGATAACCTGCTCGGGTAGGCCGCACGCCGGGTGCAGCAGGTGGCGTCGGGTGCTGGTGCCGCGAGGAAGCGATGATGCGATATGGGGCCTGAGGAGTTCCGGGCAGCTGGTCATGAGCTGATCGACTGGATTGCGGACTACCGTGCCCGGATACCGCGGATGCCGGTTCAGGCGCAGGTGGGACCGGGTGAGGTGGCGGGGAAGCTGCCGAACCGGGCGCCGGAGGAGGCCGAAGCGTTCAGCCGGGTGCTGGCCGACCTCGAAGACGTCGTCGTGCCGGGCGTGACCCAGGTTCAGCACCCTCGCTACTTCGGCTGGTTCCCGTCCAACGCGTCCCTCAGTTCTGTACTGGGCGACTTGGCCGCATCCGGGCTCGGAGCGCTCGGGATCACATGGCAGTCCGCCCCCGCGCTGACCGAGGTCGAGGAGGTCGTTGTTGAATGGCTGCGCGAGCTGACGGCGCTGCCCGAGTCGTGGAAGGGCGTCATCCAGGACACGGCTTCCAGCGCGTGCCTCGTCGCTTTGCTCGCGGCACGCGAGCGCGCGACGAACTACTCGGAGGCACGCGGCGGGATGCAGGCCGAGAGCGCGCCGCTGACGGTCTACACCACCCAGCACGCACACTCCTCGGTCCCGAAGGCCGTCGCCTTGGCCGGCTACGGGCAGGACAACCTGAGGTTCGTCGGCGTCGACCCGGTCACCTATGCCATGCGTCCCGACGCGCTGGCTTCGGCACTGGAGGCTGACGTGGCGGCCGGCCGGCGCCCGGCAGTCGTCGTGGCCAGCGTCGGCACCACCGGCACCACGGCCGTGGACCCGCTCGCACAGATCATCCCGCTGGCCCGCCAGTACGGGATGTGGGTGCATGTCGATGCCGCGATGGCGGGCTCGGCATTGCTGCTGCCGGAGATGCGCTGGCTTGCCGACGGCGTAGAAGGCGCAGACTCGCTGACCTGGAACCCGCACAAGTGGCTGGGTACCGTGCTGGACTGCTCGCTGCTGTACGTCGCCGACCCAGACCATCTGATCCGGGTTATGTCGACCAACCCGTCCTATCTTCGTTCGGCCGTCGACGGTGAGGTGACCCAGTACAAGGACTGGGGCATCCCGCTCGGCCGGCGGTTCCGTGCGCTCAAGCTGTGGTTCCACCTCCGGCTGGACGGAGCTGAGGCCATCCGGGCCAGGCTACGGCGGGATCTGGACAACGCTCGCTGGCTCGCTGAACTGGTCTCCTCGACCCCCGGCTGGCGTGTCCTGGCTCCCGTCAACCTGCAGACCGTCGTGCTCAGGCACGAACCCGCCGGTGTCGTCTCTGACACTGGCGCCGTGCTGGACGCCGACGCGCTGAACGCGCACACGCTCGCCTGGGTGGACTCGGTCAACGCCTCGGGCGCGACCCTGGTTACACCGTCCCTTCTGGACGGCACCTGGTCGGTCCGGGTCTCGATCGGAGCCGAGCCCACCGAGCGTCGGGACGTCGAGGAGCTGTGGAGCCTGGTGAAGCAGGCCGCCCAGAGCAACTGAACACCCGCCACCGTTCGCCTCCTTGTACGCCGGCTCAGTCACCGACACCACGCCACCGAAACCACCCGGCATTTGCTTGGCGGCCAGCAGATGGTCGGGATGGCCGGGCAGCCCCGGGTAGTGCACCCGCCGTACGGCCGGCTGCGCGGCCAGGAATTCGGCGATCCGCTGGCTGCTCGCACAGATCTGCCGCATCGGCACCGGAAGTGTCTTGACCCCGCGTTGCACCAGCCAGGCTTCGTACGGGGCGGCCGCCGTGCCCAGCATGCCGACGTGCCGGCTGATCGTGGCGCCCACCTGTTCGTCGGCGGCGATGACCGCGCCGCCGGTGATGTCGGAGTGGCCGCTCAGGTACTTGGTGGTGGAGTGGATCACCAGGTCGGCGCCCAACGCGATGGGCTGTTGCAGGTACGGCGAGGCGAAAGTGCTGTCCACCACCAGCAGCGCGCCGGCCCGGTGCGCCAGGTCGGCGACGGCGGCAATATCGGTGACCTTCAGCAGCGGGTTCGACGGGGTCTCGGTCCACACCAGCGCGGTTTCCGGCCGGATCGCGGCGGCCACCGCGTCCAGGTCACACATGTCCACCGCGGTGTGGGCCAGGCCCCACCGTTGGTAGACGTCATGCACCAGGTCCCAGGTTGTTGCGGGCTCACTGTTGCGCGGGGTTTACCGACGTGTCGGGGGATGAGCCGCCGTGCGGCGCCTGGGCCGCCCGGGAGAACCGGAAGTCCGACGGGAAGCCGGGATCGCGGACCGCGGGCCGGTCGATCGAGAACGCCGCGATCGGGTAGTCGGTCCGCCCGTCGATCGCCAGGTCGGCGAGGATGTGCCCGATCAGGCCGGCGAACTTCGCGGCGTGCCCGGCGCCGTCGAGGTGCTCCGTACATGTGGTGCAGCCGCAGCGTCAGGTGCAGCAGCAGCCGGTCGTGACCGTCGCGCAGGCTCAGCCCGGAGATCTGCTCGACCCGGCTCAGCCGATGGTACAAGGTGGTGCGATGCGCCCAGCCGGGCGATCTCCTCGTGCCGGACGTCCTCCGGCCGGGTCCTGCGGTGCAGCAAAGACCAGACGCGCGCCGGGTCCGCATCGCCGAAGTCCTCGCTCGCGGCGACCAGGCGCAGATCGCGATCATCGACAAGGACTGCGCGTCCGAGGCGAGTGGCCAACCCGTCCGCAAGTGCCTGAATCTGCTCGACGCTCATAGCTCACCTTCGGCGACGAGTGTTAGGAATCCTGATCAAACACGTTACGTGCTGCTCGATCCGCAAGCGAAGAGCTGTCCTGATCGATCATGATCGACTCGGTCGTCAGGGGTATGGCCTGCACCGCTCCGGGCAGCTGCCCTGGAGCGACACGATCGCGACATCGAGCCTGGAGGTCGCGAAAAGAGGAGAGCCGCCCGTGACCCCGTGTCCGGTGTCGTGCTGGGCGGGCACCGCTTTTGGCGGCAAATAACCTGGTGCGATGCGCCGAGAAAAGGCCTAGGTTTACCGGTGATGCTTTCCTACGATGTGGCCGGAACCGGTCCGGCGCTGGTGCTGTTGCATTCCACGGTGTGCGACCGCCGGATGTGGGATCCGCAGTGGCCGGTCCTGGTAGACGCCGGGTACCGGGTGGTGCGCTGCGATTTTCGCGGCTACGGCGCCACGCCGGTGCCGAAGGGCCCGCATAACGACGCCGATGATGTCCTGGATTTGCTTGACGAGCTTGGCGCCGGGCCGGTAGCGGTGGCGGGCGCCTCCTATGGCGGCAAGGTCGCCCTGGACATCGCCGCTCGGTGGCCGCAGCGCGTCACGGCCCTGGCGCTGGTGTGCGCCGGGATGCCCGGACACGAGCCCACCGATGCGCTGCGCCGCTTCTGGCAGCGGGAGGGGGAGCTAATCGACGCCGGCGACATCGCCGGAGCAGTCGAGCTCAACGTGGCGACCTGGCTCGGCCCGGAGGCCAGCGAGCCGACCCGGGAGCGGGTGCGGCTGATGCAGCGCCACGCCTTCGAGGTTCAGCTGGCCGCACCCGAAGAGTACGAGCCCGCCGAGGTTGCCGTTGACCTGCATGCCATCTCTGCTCCGAGCCTCGTCGTGTCCGGGGCGAAGGACCTGCCGGACTTCCGGCTCATCGCGGCCAGGCTGACCGCGCTGCTGCCCGGTGCCCAGCCGGTGGAGCTGCCCTGGGCCGGGCACCTGCCCACGCTGGAACGACCGCAGGAATCGTCCGCGATGCTGACCGCTTTCCTGCGGGAGACCACCCCGGCCAGGTTAAGGCTAGAACGCGCTGGTGATAGCCGAGGGCCTCCGACGCATGCCTGGCGGCCCCAGGACGTCCCCGCAGCGGCATGTCCGGGCGTTGCCGCCGCCGAAGCAGGGCTGGCTTGGGCCATATCTTGATGAGACAGGGCCGCCCCTGACGAAAGGCGGCCCCGGAGCGGGCCGTGGGTTCATTTCACCGTTTCCTGACCCGAAAAAAATTTCGTCTCTGGAAACGGCGCGGGGAAGGGTACATTGTCCGCAGGCCGTTTCCGCGGGAACGTCCGGATCTTCGGAAACCCGGCTGCCGACCCACCGGAAGCGATAGTCCGACGTGCTCGGGGGGCGGCAGATGAGGGCGCTGCGGTACGTGATCGGTGCTTCGTCAATCGGCGGCCGCACGCGCGACAGGCGGCCGGATCCTGCCGGGTGGAAGCATGGACAGCCGGTAACACAGTGTCAAGAGGCGGGGCCGACCATCGATTTGACCAGGGTTCCCCGGTCAACTTCAGCGGCGTATTCCGTGCCGAGCATGCCGAACTGGAGCATGGCCAGGGCGACGCGCTGGATGTGCGTCTCGTTCACCGGGCCGATCGGATAACCGGACACCACCATGGCCGCGGTTGCCTCGGGCGGCAGTTTGTCGTACTTCGCCATGGCGGCCTGGACGGCAGCAGGGTCGCTGTTGGCGATCGCTTGTCCCTCTTCGATTGCCCGCACGAACGCGGCCGCCGTCTTGGGGTACTTTTGCGCCCAAGCCTGGGTGGCGACGTACCCGTCGATGGGGAAGTTCGAGGTGGCGCCCTGGTCTAGGTCAGCCAGCACCTGCGCGCCATACTCCTCTCCGGCGAGGGTGATGTAGGGCTCGGCGAGAAACGCCGCATCCCAGGCGCCGTCCTGGAGCTGCCCAGGCATTGCAGGGAAGCCCTCTTGGTCCGTGATGAAATTCACCTTCTTCGGCGAGATTCCGTGTTCGGCCAGCAGCGCGCTGACCAGCAGGGTGCCGATGCTGTTGGTGCCGTTGACTCCGATCTTCTTGCCCGCCAGCCCGCCGATGGTCGTGACGGGTGAGTCCGCGGTGGTGACCAGCGCGCGGGTGCCCGGTCCGAGGGTGGAGGCCTCGGCCAGGATGCGGAACCTGGCCCCCGCCGCTTGTGCCGAGATGTAAGCGACGTAGCTTCCGGCAGTAATGTCGACTTGGCCCTTCAGTTGGTCGGGGATGATCGCCTGACTGCTGGGTATCTTTTCGATCGTCACGTGCAGCCCCAGCTGGGCGAACAGCCCGTCGTCCTGTGCGATGTACAGGCCGACCAAGTCGACTGCCGGTATGGCGGCGATCGTGATGTCAGGTTCATCAGGCGTGGACGGCGCCGGGGTAGACGCCGTGATGCTGCACCCGGCGGCCAGGGCCATGATCGCTGCCGTAATGACCGGTACCGTATAAAAGCTGCGGGTGTTCATCTTTTGTCTCCCATGCATTACAGGCCGGATCGGCCGTACGCGAACACCCCGTAGCGGTCCCCGCACACAACCGCCTGGGATGAGTGATTGGCCATCATAATAGCCATTCGGTCTGGCGAGGGCGGGTGACTGGCGAGTACCTTTTAATTTCGTAATATGTTGCAGGCGATTGTAATGTGACTGGTAGGAAAATAGGCATGGCTTCACCCTGGTCTATCACGCGGTTTGGGAGCCTCTATGCGGATCGACCGATCGTCATAAGCGGCCACAGGCACTGGCCATGGAGCGTCGCCTGGCAAACGTTATGTCACGCATCGGTATTAGATCTGCTATTTATGAGTAGGGCTTCGCCGAGGGGCCGGACGGTCCTAGCCTGCACATGCACGTGGTGCTCGGGCTGTCGGACGGGACGACGCGCGGCGGCCACCTCATCGCGGGACAGGTCTTCCCCACGCTGGAGGTCGTCGTGACCGAGACCCCCGCGGAGTTGCGCAAGGTGATGCGTCCCGATCTCGGGATCGCGCTCATCGATCTGGACCGGTCCGAGGCATGACCCCCGGCGCGGAACTGTGGGATCGGGGGATGTGGCTGATCCCGGAGTCGTCGGTGGCCCTGGCCGACGCGCTCGGCGTGGACCGCCAGGCGCTCCGCGAAGCGCTGCAGGGCAGCGCGCTGAACGCGCCCGTCGCCCTGGCGAAGCTCGCCAAGATCGACGCCGGGGACGAAACCCCGATTTCTCGCTGCGCTGGGCGACCAAGGACGTTGGGCTTGGCCGAAGGTTTAGCCCGACCCTGGCGTTTGCCGGCCGCTTATTGAGGTGGGTCGTATCCGGATCCAGAAGGGGCATTCCATAGCCGTGACCCACGGGTGCAGGCCAAGGTGGCTCAAGCGCTGGATCTCGGCGTCTTCGTAAACCGCCTGAGCGCGGCCATTGACCAGGACGCTCCATCCGGACTGGGTTCGTTCGTCATAGTCGTCTGCCTCGAACGCGACCAGATCCTGGCCTTCGGCCGCGGACAACTTCGACCCGCGGGCCGTGAGGAAGACCGGGTCCTGGCCGTCCAGAACGTGATTGACCGGCAGGACCACTATCTCGCCATCGGCGAAAAAGCTGACCCGTCCGACGGGGACCGTGGCCAGCAACTGCAGGCACCTGTCGAACGGCAAAATCTCAAGCCCTGCGTGATCGGTCGGGTACCTTGCCATTTTCAGGCTCCCTGAAGTAGGCCGCAGACAGCCCGGACTGCCGGGCGGCACCTGATGCGATCGGGTGCTGCGTTCGACGCTGGCTCGCTGCAGCGGGCCCTGACCACGGGCCGAGGTCCCCCGAACCCAGGTCTTTCGCCGCCTTTCTCCCTGCGCGTGCTGCAACAGATTATCAAGACCGACGGGCCGGGGCGCCGCTTCGGCGAGGACTTCCTGTGGGCCCTGCCTTCCACCAAGGAAGGCCCGGCCTGACCGAAGCGGGCATTGATGTGAGCTCGGCCACTACGTAGGATGCATTCTGCATCGGTCGTCAGCCCAAAGGAGGGTTTCATGTCCCGCCGTGACCTGATCCACCCAGACGTACGCGAACCCCTGGACCAGCTGCTCGCGGCCATTCCCGGCGGTGTTAACTCCATTCCCGACATCGTGCAGCGCCGGGCCGCCCTGGCCCAGCTGCTGGCCGCTCTGGAGATCCCGCCCAACCCCAACGTCACCTCGGAGGACCGGATGGTCCCCGGACCAGCGGGTGCGCCGGACATCAGGGTGCGGATCTACCGGCCGGTGGACGCAACCGGGACGCTGCCCGGGATCTACTTCATCCACGGCGGAGGCATGATCCTGGGCAATATCGAGGAGGAAGACGCGGTCGCCAGCCAGATCTGCGAGCGGGTCGACGCGGTGGTCGTCTCCGTCGAGTACCGCCTGGCTCCGGAACACCCCTATCCGGCGCCGGTCGAGGACTGCTACGCCGGCCTGGTGTGGATGGCGCGCAACGCCGGCGAACTCCGCTTCGACCCGGACCGCCTCTCCGTCTACGGCGGTAGCGCCGGAGGCGGCCTCACCATCGCCACCTCGATGCTCGCCCGCGACCGCGGCTTCCCGGCGCTCCGCTTCCAGATGCCGATCTACCCGATGATCGACGACCGGAACGAGACTCCGTCGAGCCACGAGATCACCGACATCGGCCTGTGGGACCGCGCCGGCAACATCGAAGCCTGGAAATGGTACCTAGGCGACGGCAAGCCCGATCAGTACGCCGCCCCCGCTCGCGCCGAGGATCTGGCCGGCCTGCCGCCGACCTTCATCGACGTCGGCACCCTCGACTTGTTCCGGGACGAGGACATCACGTTCGCCATGCGGCTCATGCAGGCCGGTGTCCCGACCGAGCTGCACGTCAATCCCGGCGCCTACCACGCAGCCGAAGTGTTCGCGCCCGAATGCGAGTTCTCACAGGTGATCTGGGCGTGCCGCATCGACGCCTTGCGCCGCGCCCTCGCCTGACTCAAGCTCGGCCCGGGCCTCGGCGTAGATCTGCCGGTAGCGGGCGATCGCGGCCCGCGTGTCGCCCTGCTCCAGCAGCGCCAGGACCGCGGTGTACCCGTTGATCCAGGGCCGCCAGTGACTGCTCTCCGGCGTGAGCCCGAGCAGCCGCCGCATCCGGGTCACGACGAGGTCCACATGGGTCTGCAGTTCCCGGTTCCCGCTGGCCGAGATCATGATGGTGCTGAAGTCGGCGCCTGCGGAGGTCGCGGTGGCCACGTCGCCGGATCGCAGGCTGGCCAGCAGCTCATCCAGCCGCTGGCGCATCCGGGCCAGGTCGGCTCCGGTCAGGTTGGGCACGCCCCACTCCACGCCCGCGCAGGCCAGCACGCACATGACGTCGATCAGCTCGAGCGCGTTCTGCTGCGAGACGTCGGTGACCCGCCGGACGCGGTTCGGCGAGATGTCGATGAGGCCCTCGGCGGATAGCAGCATGATGGCTTCCCGGACCGGCGTGATGCTGACGCCGAGCCGGTCGGCGAGTTCCGCGTCCTTGATGACCGTGCCCGGAGCCAGCTGTCCGGTCACGATCTCCTCGCGCAGGTGCCGCGCGATGGTCTCGGTACGAGTCAGCGGCAGGGAGTAAGACACCAGATCGCCTGTCGTGCCGCGACAGCATCAGCCCCTCGTAGCCCTTCTCCGCGATCTCGCGGCAGATGGTGCGGAACGTGCCGACGCCGCCGACGTACGGGTACAGCGTCCGCGGCTTGCCGGGGATATTGGCCCGACCCACCAGGAGTCCGTGCCGAGCAGCAGGGTCGCCGCGGCGACCTCGTCGTGGTGCTCGACCCACTTGTCTTCGGCCTCCTGCGCGGGTTCGGCCACGTCGAGACCCTGCGCGCGCAGGTACTGGATGACGCCGGCGATCCACTCCACGTTCTGCTCGATCACCACCGGCATGTTGGACACGGACGGGCTTTGCGGCCCGGTGATGACGAACAGGTTCGGGAAGCCGTGGGTGGTGAGGCCGAGGTAGGTGCGCGGGCCGTCTTCCCACTTGTCCTTCAGCTTCAGCCCGTCCCGGCCGGTGATGCCCATGCCGAACAGGGCGCCGGTCATCGCGTCGAAGCCGGTGGCGAAGACGATCGCGTCGACCTCGTACTCGCGCCCGCCGGTCCGGACGCCGCGCGGGGTGATCTCCTCGATCGGCGTGTTCCGCACATCCAGGAGCGTCACGTTGTCCCGGTTGAAGGTCTCGTAGTAGCCGTTCTCCAGCGGCGGCCGCTTGGTGAAGAACGGGTGGTCCTTGGGTGCCAGCAACTCGCCGACCGCCGGGTCCTTGACGACCTCGCGGATCTTGCCGCGGACGAACTCGGAGACCGTGTCGTTGCTCTCCTTGTTGACCAGGAAGTCGCTGAACGTCTCCAGGCCCATGTAGAAGCCACCCTTGGCCCAGGCCGCCTCGTAGATGCGCTCCCGTTCTTCCGGCGAGTAGTCCAACGCGTACCGTTCGGCCACGTGATAGGGCAGCCCGAACCCGGACTCGCGTGCCTTCTGCCACGGGTCCTTGTAGGCCGCCTTGACGTCGGCGACGTAGTCGGCGGCCAGCGGCCGGTTCCCGCCCGGGATGTCAAAGTTCGGAGTCCGCTGGAAGACCCAGACGTGCGCCGCCTGCTTGGCGATCTCCGGGACGGCCTGGACCGCCGTGGCACCGGTGCCGAACCGCCACGCGCTGGCCGGTGAAGTCGACGCCCTCGTGGGGCCAGGCGCCCGTGTGATAGCTCCCGCCGGCGAAGGCGTCGATGCCCGGAATTTCGGGGTGTTCGTCGACGACAGGCAGCCGACCGCGGTGACCAGGAATCGTGCCGATGACGTGCTGCCGTCGGCCAGCCGGAGATCCCAGGAGTTGCGTTCGGAGTCGTAGACCGCGGAAATTACTTTCGCGTTGAACTGGATATCCCGGGCGCAGGTCCATCTTGTCCGCCACGAATTCCAGGTACCGAAGGATCTCAGGCTGGGCGGCGTAGCGCTCCGACCAGTTCCACTCGCCGAGGATCTCCTCCGACATATGATCGCTGAACATGTAGTAGACGCTCTCGCTGTCACAGCGCGCGCCAGGGTAGCGGTTCCAGTACCAGGTGCCGCCGACACCGCCGCCCTGCTCGTCCACCCGGACGGACAGCCCCAGCGTGCGCAGCGAGTGCAGCATGTAAAGACCGGCGAAACCCGCGCCCACAACGATCGCGTCGAAATCGGCTGAGGGGCCAGTTGCTGCGGGATATGCCTGAGTCATCTGGTTCTCGGTCATCGTTGAGGCGCCTTTCGAACCGTGGGCCGTTATCCAGTTGGCGGGCTTAGGTGACCGGCCTCGGCCGCATCACGGCAGTTCGTGCGCGCGGGGAAGGCATGGCCTCAGGTGTGCCCTGGCTCGACTGTAAAATGCATCCTGCATCAGGTCAATGTTTAACATTTTACCTTTGTTCCCTTAATTAACTTCAGTCACATGGCGGGACAGGCCCTGATGACTCATGCCCGGCACAACGGCGGTCCTCCAGGTCGGGACCGAAGCTAGCGCCGCGGCACACTACGTTAGCCCGCTACTGGCTCCTCACCAGCCCCCTCAGTGCCACCGCCGCCCACAGCGCACCCCGGCTGGCCGCAACGATGTCACATCGCGGCGGTGGGAACCGCAACGACGTCACATCGTGACGGTTGGATCTGAGGCCCGCCGCGCCGTTCGCACGACCGGGGCCAATCGGGCTGACGTGATCCGGCATGGCACTAGCGGGAAGGTCCCGGATCGACACGGGAGTATGCAGGACGCGCTCAGCCGTCCGCGGGCCGGGGACCGGCGAGTCAGCTGACTTCCATGGCGGCTTCCCGAACAGCCTTGTCGACGTCCTTCGCGCTCGTGTCGAGTTCCTTGGCGACGTGCTTCTCGGCCTTCAAGTCGGCCTTTTCCACCGCCTGCTGCAGTTTGCTCTCGCCGACGATGATGAGGGCGGCCTGCCCTTGGTCGATGATGTCCCCGAACTCCTTGACGTCGGCCCGGGACATGCCCCGCCACAGGTGGCCGCCCACTCCGCCCACCGCCGCGCCGACGATGGCGGTGCCGATGATCGAGGGTGGGAACAAGATGCCGACGACGGCACCGACGGCAGCGCCGCCCCACGCCCCGTGCCGGGTGGCCATCTCGTCCTTGCGTACGTGTACCTTGCCGATGTCGTCTTTGGTGACCACGGCGGCGTCGTAACTGCCGACCGCGCCCACTGCATGCAGGTCCTTGACGATCGCATAGTCGTCTCGGGCCGCCGCCTCACTCGGGTAGGTGCCGATGTAGATGAATACTGCGTCGGGCTTCGCCATGTCGTTGTCTCCTGCTATGCGGTCTTCTCGCTCATCTGCCAGGATGCGCACCGGCGTCATGGTCGCGCTTCACCCTCACGGGGTGAAGGCGCGACCGTAATGCCGTCGTCGGCGGGTCCTGGTGTCCTGCCTCCCGGCTACGATCAGCCCGGCCGACCATCCGGGGGCCCGCCCGCGGGCAGGGATCTCGATCGTATCGGCGCGGTGGCCGCTGCGAGCTATCAGCCAGGCGGTCAGGGAGTTGGAGTTCCACATCTCGCCCGTGTGGAGTTCATCGCGGCCCCAGCCAGTACAGGTCTACCCGAGCTGGGTTCATGTCGTCCTCCCGTCGGTATCAGGAAAGCCAGGCCTGGCTGCCTGCGGCAGGTACCAAGGTCCTGGCCTCGGAGGCCGGATGCCCCTGGCTGTACCGCAAGGCGAACCCCAGTGTCGAGGCATTACCTCGGGGCGGAGATCCGGGCGCGTGGCGAGGAGGCAGAAATGGCGACCATGGAAGAATTGCTGGGCAGCCACCCGTTTTTCGCGGGGCTCAGCGACAGCGCGATCCAGCTCATTGCGGGGTGCGCGTCCAACGTGCATTTCGCCGCGGGTGACTACATCTTCGGCGAGGGAGAAACGGCCAGCCGCTTCTACGTGATCCGGCACGGGCGGGTCGCCCTGGAGATTCATTCGCCCGCACGAGGACCTCTCGTCATCGACACCATGGACGAGGGGGAGGTGCTCGGCTGGTCGTGGCTCGTCTCTCCCTATCGCTATTTCGGGGATGCCCGGGCGGTAACGCCGGTCAGCGCAACCGCGCTGGACGGTACCTGCCTGCGCGGCAAGTGCGAAGCCGATGCGGAACTGGGTTATCAGCTGCTGAAGCGGGTTACCTCCGTGATGTACCAGCGTCTGCAATCTTCACGGGTCAGGCTGCTCGATCTATACGGGCCCGAAGCCGTCCGAGTGTGACTCCGCCACCTGCGACGGCCCGAAGGACCAGCGGCCTACCGCTTCGGGACTTACGGCCGTGACGGTACCGTCCGGGTCGGCACATACTCCCGGTGGTATTACCCGATCCGGCCCCGGGTACGTGGCTCGGCTACCCGATCTTGACGGGAACTTCTGGCCGTCATTCACCGGCCAGGCGTAGTGCGGCCTGCAGCGACGACATCGCCTCGGCGGCCTGGCTCCGCACGGCGGCCGCGCTCATTCCGGTCGCCGAGGAGACCTCGGCCTCAGGCAGGTCGGCGAAATACCGCAGGACCAGGACCTCGCGCTGACGGACGGGCAGAGTCCGCAGTGCCGACATGACGGCGGAACCCGGAAGGGGGAGGCCGGCTACCTGAGGGCGCGGTGCCGACCGGGAACGACGGACCACCGATCGGCGCAGGTAGCACAGCGCGGCGTCGTTGTCGGGCAGGGCGTGCCACGCGCCGTGCACGGCGGCGAAGGAGTCCTGCACGATGTCTTCGGCGGCGGCCAGGTCCGATATCAGCAAGGCCGCGAGCCGGACCAGTGACCGGTAGTGCATCTGGTACAGCGTGGCCACCGCCTGGCCGGCGTCCTTATCCGCCCTGGGGTGCGGGATCTGGCTGCGGATGCCGGCCGGCCGCCGCGTTACCCGGCATGCCGGCAGCTTCCCGCCCGACCTGGTCCTCATGGTGGTTCTCCTGATGTCCGGCCGCCTCATCAGGCGCGTCCGCTGCCGCTCACTACTATGAGGCGGCAGCGCCCGGACCACCAACAACTTCCCGCGGCGGAATCGCCGATTGGTGGTCAACGCAGCGCCGGGTACTTGCCATCCAGGCTCGCCACCTCATCCGCGCCGACCCGGGCGCGGGCGCCCCGGAAGTTAGCCGCCACGCCGCGCCCGCACGCGCCGTAGCCGAACACTGGCACCCAGCAGTTTCTGCCCGCGTCACCGAGTTCCTCTAGTCCAGAGTCGGTCCGCAGGACTGAGATGCCGCCAGCCTGGGCATGATCGTTTTCGTGCCAGTATCTATTTTCGAACATAAGCCGGAGTATTGCCCGTTCGGTCATCAGCTGTGGCCTGGCCGCGCCCAGGTCAGCTGGAAGCCCTGCGTCTGCGCGGCCGCCCGGGAGGGAGCCGAACGCGGCCGCGGCATGGGCCACGTCTGGGTGTCTTGCCGCACCTGCCACGATCAGCTCAGGCAGACCACGTTCTACGAGCCGCCGCATGACATCCGGCATCGCCAGGCGTGTCCCTAGGACCCCTGCTCATGTCAAGATTTAAAACACTTAACGTCCCGAAGCCGGGCAGGGTTAGGACCGTCACCTACTCGAAGGAGCGTCGATGAAGACCAAGGCTGCTGTCGTCTACGAGCCCGGCAAGCGCATCGAGGTCGAGGAGCTGGACCTGGATGGGCCGCGGGAAGGTGAGGTCCTCATCCGCTACACCCACGCGGGCCTGTGCCATTCCGACGTCCACATCGCGTACGGCGATCTCCCGGCGCGGCTGCCCATGGTGCTGGGCCACGAGGGCGCCGGGATCATTGAAGAGGTCGGGCCGGGCGTGACCCGCGTGAAGCCCGGTGACCACGTGGTCCTCTCGTTCATCCCGAACTGCGGTGTCTGCCGCTACTGCGCCACCGGCCGCCAGTCGATCTGCGACATGGGCGCGACGATCCTGGAGGGCTACCTGCCCGGTGAGCGGTTCCCCATCACCGGGCCCCGCGGCCAGTACGGCGCCATGTGCATGATCGGGACCTTCAGCCAGTACGGCGTGATCAGCCAGACCTCGGCCGTCAAGGTCGATGACGACCTGCCGCTGGAGAAGGCCGTGCTGGTCGGCTGCGGCGTGCCGACCGGATGGGGCTCCGCCGTGTACGCCGCGAACGTCGCCCCCGGCGACACGGTCGCGATCTACGGCGTGGGCGGCATCGGCATCAACGCGGTCCAGGGCGCCCGCTACGCCGGCGCGAAGAACGTCGTCGCCATCGACCCGCTGGAGAACAAGCGCGAGAAGGCGATGGAACTCGGCGCGACCCACGCGTTCGCCACCGCCGAGGAGGCGCAGCAGGCGATCACCGACATGACCAGGGGACAGGGCGCCGACTCGGCCATCCTCACCGTCGACCTTATGACGTCCGAGGTCGTCGAGGCCGGGTTCAATGCGATCGGCAAGGGCGGCGTGGTCGTAGTGACTGGGCTGAACAAGCTGGAGCTGCCGACCATTCAGCTGTCAGGGTCCATCTTGACCCTGTTCCGCAAGAGCGTGAAGGGCAGCCTGTTCGGCGACTGCAACCCGACCACCGACATCCCCAAGATCCTCGGGCTGTACCAGGCCGGCGACCTCAAGCTCGACGAGATCATCACCCAGACGTACACCCTGGACGAGGTCAACGAGGGCTACGACGACCTGCTGGCCGGCAAGAACGTGCGCGGCGTCATCGTCCACGAGCACTGACCGGGTGGCCAAACAGGTAGTCGGGCGCCAGCGCGAGCTCGAGCTGGTGCGAGCCGCGCTCGCGTCTGGCGCCCACATCCTGCCCGAAGGGCCGCCGGGCACCGGCGAGTCCACCCTGCTGCGGCAGGTCGCGGCGGCCCGGCACGCCGAGTTCGTACTCGTCGAGGGCAGCGCCGAACTGACGCCCGCCCGCCTCATCGGGTCCTTCGACCCGGCGCTGGTGCTGGAACAGGGGTACCGGCCGGAGAACTTCTCCGACGGGCCCCTGGTCCGGGCCATGCGCGACGGCGGGCTCCTGTACGTCGAGGAACTCAACCGGGTCCCCGAAGAGACGATCAACGTCCTGCTGACGGTCATGTCAGAGGGCGAGATCAACGTGCCGCGGCTCGGGCGCGTCGCCGCGGACGAGAGCTTCCGGCTGGTCGCGGCCATGAACCCGTACGACTCGGTGGGCACCTCCCGGCTGTCGATGGCGCTGTACGACCGGACCTGCCGGGTCTCCGTGGGCTACCAGGACGCCGAGCACGAACGCCAGATCGTCCAGCTCGCGGCCTCTAGCGCCAAGCAGGCCATCGTTACCGAGGCGGTGGACCTCGCCCGCGCCACCCGTGAGCACCCGGACCTGCGCTCGGGCGCGTCGGTCCGGGGTGCCATCGACTATGCCCGGCTGGTCCCCGAACTCGCCGAGATCCGGGCCGTCCCCGCCGACGACTGGCAGGCCGGGCTGGACGCGGCCCTGACCACCTTGTCCGGGCGGGTGCGGCGGCACGAGTCCTGCCAGCGGTCGGCCGACCAGGTCATCGAGGAGATATTCCGGCGCGTGCGGGCCGCCGCGCAAGCCGGAGACACAGCGCAGGGCGGCGACCCGCCGGGGGGTGAGACGAACCCGGGGGAATGACCAGCCCGCCGGCTGCTCCCGGAGCCGGCGGGCGTCATCAGCGGCCCAGGCCCAAGTCGGGCCGGCCCGAGGGAAAGACGGTCGGGCGGCGCGAGCTCTCCCGTCACGCCCGCTTCGCCGAGATCAGCCCCGAGGTTGGCGTCCTCGACGAGGACGCGATGAGCCGGGCCCTCGCCACCGATCCGGCCGCGTTCGAGCTGCTGGCCGTCATGACCACGGCGACCGACGAGAACCTGCGGGCCGCCGCGATCCGGCTCAGTGCGAGCATCGTGCTCGAGCGGGCCCGGACCGGGCGCGCCTGGCGGCGCGGGATCTCCCGGCTGCGGCCGGTCCGCGGCGCAACCGACGGCGATCTGGACATCGACGCCTCGATCGAGGGGGTTTCCGCCGCCCGCACCGAGGCCCGGCCGGTGACGCCCGAGGACCTGACCACCGTCCAGTGGGCGAAGGCGCACACGGCCTTCGCGGTCGTGGTCGACCGGTCCGGTTCGATGAGCGGCGCGAGGCTGGCCGCGGCCGCGACGGTCGCCGCCGCCTGCGCGCTGCGAGCCCCGCAGGAGCACGCCGTGCTGTCCTTCGCCGGCTCCGTCGAGGTGATCCGCCCCCTGGTCAGCGACGTCGCGCCCGCCGTGGTGGCCGAGCGGCTGCTCCGGGTGCGGGGACACGGCGTGACCAGGCTGGCCGCCGCGCTCAAGGCCGCGGGGGAGCAGCTGGCGCCCGCCCGGGCCCGGCGCCGGGTCGTCATCTTGCTGTCCGACTGCCGCAGCACCGATGACGACGACACGCTGGAGATGGCCCGCGCCCTGACCGAGCTGATCATCTTGGCCCCGGCCGACGACCATGAGCAGGCCGCCCACCTGGCCGGCCTGGCCGGCGCGCGCTGGGGTCAGATCGAGCATCCCCTGGACGCCGCCGCGCTTCTTGACCGTCTGCTTGAAACCCCGGCCTGAGCCGCCATCCCGCAAGCCCATTTTCCCGAACGGGCCGGGCTTTCCGCCCCGCCGTCGGTCGGCGGCTTTCCGGCTGGGCGCTATCGGTGCGGTATCGAGTGGTCCCAGTCGGCGAGCAGCGTCCGGAGCGCCGCGACGAGCGCGATGGGCTGGTCGAGCATGATGTGGTGACCCGCGACCGGGATCTCGATGACGGGGGCGACGCGGCCGAGCCGGTCGTATAGGACCTCACCCTGCTGCGGCGTGACCAGGCCGTGTTCCGCCCGGAATAGCGCGACCCGGCAGTCGAGCCTGGTGAGCAACTCGGGCATGAGATGGTCCCGGGCGAAGACACGCGGATCGAACTTCCACGTCCAGCCGCCTTCGGCCGGGCGGATCGAGGTAGCGGCCACGTGCTCCGCGATATAGGCCAGCACCGGCTGATCGGGAACCGGGCGGAACCGGGATACGGCCGCCTCGCGGGTCGGATAGACGCGCAGCGGCCCGAAGGCCCGGTGCTGGCGCGCCGCGCGGTCCTCAGGGGCCATGTCCCTGACGGGTGAGTCGATGGCTACGGCGCCGGCGATCCGGGACCCGGCCAGGCTGGCCAGCCGCAGGGTGACCAGGCCGCCCATGCTGTGCCCGATGACGACAGTCGAGGCGGCGACCCCGGCGTGGGTCACGACGGCCATGACCTCGCGGGCCCAGGTATCGAGGCTGTAGCGGTCCCGTCGGCCGCTGTCGCCGTGACCGGACAGATCCATGGCGACCACCTGCCAGCCGTTCGCCAGCAGCGGGGCGATGTGGTCCCACCAGTGCGAGTGGGCGGCGCCGCCGTGGACGAGCAC
>Ga0074046_10001066_pt1 | contig 25384 bp, 19 predicted proteins | sample BogForMeECP23OM3_FD_94441 | JGI IMG/M metagenome (GOLD analysis project Ga0074046, IMG submission 94441) | Bog forest soil microbial communities from Calvert Island, British Columbia, Canada - Bog Forest MetaG ECP23OM3 | ecosystem: Environmental > Terrestrial > Soil > Wetlands ...
AGCGACGAAGGACGCTGGCAAAATCGCCGGCCTCGAGGTTCTGCGAATCATCAACGAGCCCACAGCTGCCGCCCTTTCTTACGGTCTCGATAAGAAGAAAGAATCGAAGACGATCGCGGTGTACGACCTTGGCGGCGGCACGTTCGATATTTCCGTTCTTGAGATCGGCGACGGCGTTTTCGAGGTTAAGTCCACCAACGGCGACACCTTCCTCGGCGGTGAAGACTTCGACATGCGGCTTGTCGATTATCTCGCGAGCGAGTTCAGAAGAGAGAACGGCATCGACCTGCGCAAGGACAAGCTTGCACTGCAGCGTTTGAAGGAAGCGTCCGAGAAAGCGAAGATCGAGCTTTCCAGCGCCCAGCAAACCGAAATCAATCTGCCTTTCATCACCGCCGACCAAAGCGGGCCGAAACACCTCACCATGAAGCTCACGCGCGCGAAGCTCGAGAGCTTGGTGGACGATCTTGTACAGAAGACGATAGGCCCATGCGACGCGGCGCTGCGCGATGCTTCGCTGAAGGCCGGCGAGATCGACGAGGTCGTGCTCGTAGGCGGCATGACGCGCATGCCGAAGATCGTGCAGATCGTGAAGAACTTCTTCGGGAAAGAGCCTCACAAGGGCGTCAATCCGGACGAAGTGGTCGCGATGGGCGCGGCGATCCAGGCCGGCGTGCTGCAGGGCGATGTGAAGGATGTTCTCCTGCTCGACGTCACGCCGCTCTCGCTCGGCATCGAAACGCTTGGCGGCGTCTTCACCCGGCTGATCGATCGCAATACGACGATCCCGACGAAGAAGAGCCAGGTTTTCTCAACCGCCGAGGACAATCAGAACGCGGTGACGATCCGCGTCTTCCAGGGCGAGCGCGAAATGGCAGCCGATAACAAGATGCTCGGCCAGTTCGATCTTGTCGGTATCCCTCCTTCGCCCCGCGGCGTGCCACAGATCGAGGTGACTTTCGATATCGACGCGAACGGCATCGTTAATGTGTCGGCCCTCGATAAGGCCACCAACAAGGCGCAGTCGATCCGCATTCAGGCCTCGGGCGGCCTCAGCGACAACGAGATCGACCGGATGGTGAAAGAAGCCGAGACGCACGCCGCGACCGACAAGAAGCGGCGCGAGCTGGTCGAGGCGAAAAATCAAGCCGAGGCGCTCGTTCACTCGACCGAGAAAACGTTGCAGGAGCTTGGCGACAAAGTGTCCGACTCCGACCGTAAAGCGGTCGAAGCGGCAATGGCCGAGCTTAAGACTGCGGCGGCCGGCGAGGATGCCTCGCGGATCGTGGCGAAGTCCGACGATCTCGCAAAGGCGGCCATGAAGCTTGGCGAGGCGCTTTACCGGCAAGCTGGCGGCGGTGCCGATGCCGCGCAGGCGGCGGGCGGCGGCGCTGGCCAAGGCGGAAGCCCGGCTTCGTCCGATGGCGTCGTCGATGCGGAATTCGAAGAAGTCAAGGACGACGAGGGCAAGAAGAAGTCCGCCTAAGAACGCATGAAGGAAGAGCATTCAAGCTCTTCCTTTTTTCGCGCGCGGCTTAGATGGCGGCGCGCCATGTCTTAAGTGTGCTTCGGAAGCCTAAGCTGAACTTGCAGGCGGGTAACCTTGCATGTCGAAGGATCTCAGAAACAGACAATGAAGCGCGATTACTACGAGGTGCTCGGCCTGAAAAAGGGCGCAGCCGATCACGAAATCAAAAGCGCTTTCCGGCGGCTCGCGAAAGAATATCACCCGGACCGGAATCCGGGAAATACGTCGGCCGAGGTCAATTTCAAAGAGGTCAACGAAGCCTACGAGGCTCTTAAGGATCCGCAAAAGCGCGCGGCTTACGATCAGTTCGGTCACGCCGCTTTCGAGGGGGCGGGCGCGAGCGGTGCCGGCTACGGATTCGGCAACGATTTCTCGGCCTCCATGTCCGAGATTTTCGACGATCTTTTCGGCGAGTTCATGGGCGGGCGGCGCACGCGCGGGCGCAGCGCCAAAGAGCGCGGCTCCGACCTCAAATACAATATGGAGATCACGCTCGCCGACGCGTTTGCGGGCAAAGCCGCGCAAATCCGGGTTCCAGCATCTGTGACATGCGATGCCTGCGGAGGAGCGGGGGCGGAAGCCGGTTCGAGCCCCATAACCTGCCCGACGTGCCAGGGATTTGGTAAGGTGAGGGCTAGCCAGGGCTTTTTCACCATCGAGCGTACCTGCATGACATGCCAGGGGCGCGGCGAGATCATTCAGAAGCCGTGTCAGGTTTGCTCGGGAAGCGGGCGGGTTACGCGCGAGCGCGTTCTGTCCGTAAACATTCCCGCCGGCGTCGAGGACTCGACACGTATCCGGCTCGCCGGTGAAGGTGAGGCGGGCATCCGGGGCGGTCCTGCGGGTGACCTCTATATCTTTTTGTCGATTCTTCCCGACGACATTTTCCAGCGCGACGGCGCGGACCTCTTCTGCCGCGTGCCCATCACCATGACGACCGCGGCGCTTAGCGGACAGATCGAGGTGCCCACCATCGATGGCGGCCGCGCCCGCGTCAAAGTGCCGGAGGGCACCGAAACCGGCAAGCAATTCCGCCTGCGCGGAAAGGGAATGCCTGTTCTGCGCTCGAAGCTTGCGGGCGACCTTTACGTTCAGGTCGAGGTGGAGACGCCGCAGAATTTGTCGCGCAAGCAAAGGGACCTTCTCAAAGAATTCGAGAAGGCCTCCACCGATTCCACTCACCCCGAGACTGTGGGCTTCCTCAATAAAGTGAAAGCGTTCTGGGATCGCATGGGCAAGGCTTGACCTGCCGATGGTGCGGCGATCTGGCGCCCGCCTTCCCAGCAAGGCTAGCGATCCGCATCGCTAGGGCATAGTGCGCTAAATCGGACGCGGGCGTCATCGCGAAGCGGCGGAGCCGCTGTTGCGATCCATACAAAGATTCAGAGGCTTACCTCTGGATTGCTTCGCTTCGCTCGCAATGACGGCGAGTCCGAATCGGCGTCTGGCACTCTAAAGTTTGCACCAGCGCGCGATGATTTCCGAATAGATCGCCTCGGCCTCCTCGACGCGGGCGATGGTGCAATATTCATCGGTTTGGTGAGCTTGCGCCGGCTCGCCCGGTCCAAGGATGATGGTGGGCGGATTGCCCATTGCTGGCTTCAGCGGAGCGGCGTCGGTGAAATAGCTCGCTCCTCCTATCGAGGTAGCGTTTCCCGTTACAGACTGGACGATAGCTGCAACACCGGCGACAAATGGATCGCCCGGATCGGTCCAAACCGGATCCGCGGTGCCTTTGACCTCGAATGTCACCTCGCCGGCGGTTGCCTTCTCGAAGCGGCGGAGCAGTTCCTCCCGGTCGATTCCCGGCACGATCCGCACGTCGAGCCCCAGGCGGGCTTCGTCCGGCACCGAGTTGATGTTCAGTCCGCCGTGCAGCCAGCCCACATTCAGCGTTGGCCGCCCGAGCACAGGATGCGCATCGCCAGAAAAGTCGAAACCGGCGAGCGCAAGCGCCGCGCGCGCCGCTTTATAGACCGCGTTGACGCCTTCTTCAGGCATCGATCCATGCGCAGTGACGCCCGTCGCCGTGGCTTCGAGCCAAAACACACCCTTATGACCGGCAAGCAACCGGTTTGCTGTGGGTTCGGCCACGACAAGCGCGCCGGCGTGCGGTAGAACTCCCTGCCGGACTAAGAGCTTAGCGCCCTCGCAGCCGCGTTCCTCGCCAGCGGTGATGACGAAGGCGACGCCAGCGGTGCTAGACAGCCTCGGCGCGAGCTTGACCGCAGCGGAAACGAAGGCCGCCACGCCGCACTTCATGTCGCTGCTACCCCGGCCGTAAATCCTGCCCTCCGCGATTTCGGCGCCGAATGGCTCGACGCTCCAAGGCACAGCGCCAAGCGGCACGACATCGGTATGCCCCGTAAAGGCGAGCGGCAGCTGGCCGCTACGCCCCCCGATCAGCGCGATGAGGTTCTCCCGGTTGACCCCCATTTCGACATATTGAGTTTGGAAACCCGCGGCTTCGAGAATGCGGCCGAGATGCCTCGCGCAGGGTGTTTCGTTCCCCGGCGGATTGATCGTCTCGAAACGGATAAGCTCTTGGGTGAGCCCGATGGGTGAGATCATGGAATGCTCGTGTGAGTCCCCCCTCACTCTGTCTCTCTCCCCAAGGGGAGAGAGGACGGCTGAAACTCCCTCTCCCCTTGGGGAGAGGGCTGGGGTGAGGGGGTCTTCTAGCGATGTAACTCTTCGAGATCTTGATAGTAGTCGAGCGCCTGAGGATTGGCGAGCGCCTCTTTATTCTTGACCTCCCGGCCGTGCACGATATCGCGGACGGCAATCTCGGTTATCTTCCCGGATTTTGTGCGCGGGATGTCTGGAACCTGGAGAATAAGGCCAGGCACGTGGCGCGGGCTCGCGCCCGAGCGGATCTTAGCTTTGATCTTCTGGCGCAACTCATCGTCGAGGGTCAGCCCCTCGCGGAGCACGACGAAAAGCACGACGCGCACGTCGTTATCCCAGTCCTGCCCAATGACGATGGCTTCCCTTACCTCTTCAAGCTGCTCCACCTGGCGGTAGATTTCTGCCGTCCCGATGCGCACACCGCCCGGATTGAGCGTCGCGTCGGACCGGCCTTGGATGACAATGCCGCCATTCTGGGTCCACTCGGCGAAGTCGCCGTGATGCCACACGCCGGGAAAACGGTCGAAATAGGCATGGTGATATTTCTCCCCGCTGGGGTCGTTCCAGAACCCCACCGGAATGCAGGGAAAAGGCTTGGTGCAGACGAGCTCGCCCTTGCCGGAAGGCATATGCTGGCCCGCATCGTCGAAAACATCGACCGCCATGCCAAGGCCAGGGCCTTGAATTTCGCCCCGGTAAACCGGCGATAGCGGGTTCCCAAGCACGAAGCACGAGCAGATGTCGGTGCCTCCTGCAATGGAGGCTAGCTGCACATCGGGCTTGATCGCGTCGTAAACGAAATCGAAGCTCTCCGGTGCTAGCGGCGAGCCCGTCGACGTTATCATCCGCACCGATGAAAGATTATGGGTGCCGCGCGGGCGAAGCCCAGCCTTTTTGACAGAATCGATCCATTTCGCGGATGTGCCGAACACGTTGATCCGGGCTTCATCGGCATAATCGAAAAGAATGTGGCCGCCCGGATGGAAAGGCGAGCCATCGTAAAGCACAAGCGTTGCGCCGCTTGCAAGGCCGCCCGCGAGCCAGTTCCACATCATCCAGCCCAAGGTCGTGAAGTAGAAAAGCCGCTCGCCGTCGCGAAGGTCGCAATGAAGCTGATGCTCCTTCATGTGCTGAATGAGCACGCCGCCAGCGGAGTGAACGATGCACTTCGGCGTGCCCGTTGTGCCCGACGAATAGAGAATATAGACGGGGTGAGTGAAGGGGAGCCGCGCGAACTCGACGGGCTTTGCCTCGAAGGCGCCAAGCGCCTCGTCCCAAGACTGCGCTTTGCCGCAGCGTTTCAAAATGGGCTCCGGATCGCCAAGATACGGCACGATGAGCGCGCGCTCGATGCTCGGGATTTTCTCGACGATTTCGCAGACCTTGTCCCCAACGTGAATGGTCTTGCCGTTATAGTAATACCCGTCGCAGGCGATGAGCACCTTGGGCTCGATTTGGCCGAAGCGGTCGAGGACGCCGCCCACGCCAAAATCCGGCGAAGCGCTCGACCAGATGGCGCCCAAAGATGTGGCCGCGAGCAGGCCAACGATTGCCTCCGGCATATTCGGCATGAGCGCGGCAACCCGGTCGCCCTCGCGAACGCCTTGAGCGCGCAAGGCTTGCTGCGCCCGGCTCACCGCCTCATGCAATCCCGCCCAGCTCAGAGTCCTCTTAACTTTATTTTCGCCCCAGAAAATCAGCGCCGGGCTATCGTCGTTTTTGCGTAAGAGGTTTTCGGCGTAGCTCAGCCGCGCACCTTCGAAAAATCTTGCATCCTCGAAACGCTTGCCCGGCGTGAAGACCGGACCGTTGCCGCGATCGCCGATGACGCCAAAGAAGTCCCAAGCCTTCGACCAGAAAGCTTCGATTTCGCGAACGGAGAATTCGTGCAGGCCGGCAAACGAGCTGTAACTTGTTCCAAACGCCGAATTGATCTCCGCCATGAACTGAGCCATGCGCGAGTTTTCTGCGATTCCAGGGGCAGGCGACCATAAAGGTGCTGTTTTCATGTGAAAGCTCCAGAGTAAGGACTCGCCACCGCCAAAAAAAGCTCCTAAACCTTAACACTCACCAGTCCGGGCGATGCGGAAGGTTCCCATGCTAAAGATTTTCGGCAGCTTCGGTGCCGCTGTCTACCCGTGAATTTTGTGAAGAATGTACGAAATCGCTAAAAAGTTTCGATACGCGCTCCGGTGGCTCGCCCTTGCGGCGGCCGTTTCAGCCATCGCCGCTGGCGCTTTCGCCTCCGCTCTTCCTTTCCTGATCGAAGACCGGGCCGTTCACGACGGCTTAATACGTAGCCTAACGGCATGGAGCGGCGGGCCTGTAACTGTGCACGGGCCGCTTCGCGTCGCAAGCTTCACATCGCTTTCCATCGAAGCGAACGGCGTGAAATTCGCCGCGACGCCACGGCTTTCGCCTATCGGCAAAATCGAGGCGAAATCGGTCACCGCCATTCTCAGAGTGCGGTCATTGCTTTGGGGACGAATCGAATTCAAGAAAGTCGTGGTTGAATCGCCCCGGGTGGTTTTCAATCGCCATGAGCCCAAGTCCAAGCTCCCATTTTCTGGGCTGGAAACCGCCGGTGCCGCCGTCGCTTTCGCAGATCTGAGCCGCTTCAAGCAGCTGGAGCTGCACGATTGCGCGTTTTTCACCGCCGAAGGAGGCCGCCGCGCCTACTCACGCGTCGAGGTGCAGAGGATCAGGCTCGACAAAGAGCAAGCAACGGCATCCTCGCAAACGCCAGCTAAACTGCGAGGCGCGAATACCTCGTTGTTCACACTCCTCATACGAGACCACGGCTTTGAGGCGTACTTCCATGGCAATCTCAGCCGCGCGGAGGAAACAGCGCGAGGCGTTCTGCGGCTTAAGGCCTCCGCGGAGCACCCGGCCGCGGAGAAGATAACCGGGGCCATCGCTCCCTGGGAGCGGGGGCATGGCGTTTCGCTTGCAGGAGATTTGATCTGGACAGGGGAGCGCGCCTCCCTGGACCGCGCTACCATCGCCTTTGGCGATCATGAGGCCAAGGGCTCGATGGCGCTCGCCGTGCGCTCCGGCCGCGCTCTCTTGGAAGGCACGCTTGCATATGACAGGCTGGATTGGATGTATGGCGGGCAAGAAAGCGGCGGGGAAAACGGCAAGCTTATGGAGCCGCTTCGAGCCCTAATCCTCGCTCATTCCGGCAGGGACGCGAGCCTCGATTTGGATATGCGCATTTCCGCCGAGCGCTTCCAGGCGGGGCCATACGAGGCTGGCCCGCTCGCACTCGCGCTCACCTCCCGGCCCAACCGCTTTAACATCGACATCGCGGAGCTGCAGCTTTTCGGCGGAAAGATAACCGGAAGGCTCGATTACGATCCCGCTCATCCTGAAGCGCTCAATCTAAACGCTCGCGGAACACGGCTCGATTCGCATACCCTGACAGGGGAATTGGGGTGGCCTTCCAGTGTCTCCGGACCCGTCACGGTTCGCCTTGCACTCGATATCCCCTTTCAAAATCTGCCGCCAAATCGGGAAGGCAGTGCGGTGACAGGCAGTTTTGCGATCAACTTTCCGGCCGGCGGCACGCTCGATGGTGAGATGTCCCGCCGTGTCAGCGAGGCATTTGCACGCGAGGAACTTTTTGGGGGAATGAGCTCAAGCTCGTTTCCGTTCAGCGCCGCAAGCATCGATGGAGCCGCTGGGCCGGGCGGTGTCGCGCTGAAAATCGATGCGGAGAGCGCAGGCAGCCGTATCGGCGGATCGCTTCGTATCGCTTTGCCCGGCAACGCGGTGAGTGGAACGCTGTCGGTGAAGGCAGATGGCGAGGCGGAGGAGCCGCCGGCTGCCTTGTCCGGAACGCCGCCGGATTCCGCCAATATTGTGCTGTCGGGGACGGTAGCGGCTCTAAGTTTCGCGCCTTCCAGAAAGCCTAGCCTATCGAACTAATATATTCCGCCCGGCCGCTCTTAGAATTGCCTGCCAAAGCGCAAAGTTGCGTAAGGGCACCACGCCGCTTCGCCGCTCGCCTGCGACATCCCGCCCGACACGGTGAAATCGTTCGCGCCGTAGCGTAGATTGATGAGGGCGCCTCCCCTCACATAGTCGTCATAGAGATTGAGAGCCCTTCCTTCTTTAAAGTCGTCCGCGTTGCTTACCGTGAGCGCAGCTTCCGCTCCAACTGAAATTCCGAGGCCGCCCATGCTGCGATAAATCTCGTAAGCGGCGCGGGAGTAAAGCGACGTTGTGTTGTCCGGTTGCATCCAGGACGCGCTGGCTGAAGCCCATACACGATCGCTAACCTGCCAGTAGCTCTCGACAGTGCCGGCGGCTCCCCAGGCTACCTGCTTCACGATCTGGCCTGCCTGCCAAACCAGCCGCGCTTGGAGCTGATAGGCAGCGCCCGCATAGACCTTAATCCAAAGCGGGTCGCGCTCGAACAGGTAGCCGGCCATAACATCGCCGACCCCTTTGAGATCGGCGGCTTGGAAGCCCCCAGAAAAAACGCTTGCGCCGGTTTCGCCGTAGACATCTGCAAGCCCGTCGAGCTTGATCCTTAGCCCAGGCTGGGTTACTGGGCCGAAGAGGCTCCAGACCGTGGTTGTTGTCAGGCTAGCCGAGCGGCTATCGTAATCGGCTCCGGCGTAAGTTTCGAAGCGGGGGCCGGAGGCATTATCATCGGCCGCCCAGCAGGACACTATAGCCGGCGGAACGCAAGAAAGCGCAATAAGGGCGGACCGGAGGAAGGGACGCATCACACACTAAAACTCTACCTAAATTTAACTTAAGTTTAGCAAAGGTGCTAGGCATCGGCATTAGCTTTTAACGAATGTGCACATATGTTTTTCGCCTTGGCGCAAAAAAGCCGCGCCACAGAAATGCCCCCCTTGGCACTCAAACCGGGGGAAGACTACGGACAGGTTGTGCAGGCTGATGGGGCAAATGCGGCGCGGTTTCTTACTTGGGTGGATAGTGGTTCTCGCCATGGCGCTGGGCTCGTGCGCTCCCTTCGTGGCAAACCATGACTCCGAAGTTCAGCTGAGAACCGTCAAAACCCCGGCCGGAACCCTGCGATTGGCGGTGATCGAAAAGGGGCAGGGCCGCCCGGTTCTTCTTCTCCACGGCTTTGCCACATCGAGCTACACTTGGCATGCGATCATCCCAGAACTCGCCAAAAATCACCGGGTGATCGCGATAGACCTGCGCGGTTTCGGCGCTTCCGACAAACCTCTCGACGACCATTACACCATTCAGGATCAGGCAGACGTTGTCCAAGCCTTCATCGAGCAGGAGAATCTCCACGATCTAACAATTATCGGACACTCCTTCGGGGGCGGTATAACGCTTGCCCTCGCTCTCAAGGCGGGAGAGGAGCGGCAATCGCGAATTCGCAATATTGTGCTTGTGGACACTGTCGCGTACCGGCAGCCGATCCCGATTTTTTTCAAGCTTTTGCAAGTTCCCATGCTCGGCGACGTCAGCATGACACTCGTGCCGCCCGAGGTCCAGGCCGGCCAGGGCTTGCGGCTCGCTTATTACGACCGCGACAAAATCTCCGCGCAAGATATCGCGGAATACGCGAACACCCTCTATTCTCCAGCAGCCAAGCACGCTCTGACGAAGACCGTCGAGAAAATCATTCCGGACAATATCGACGAGATCGCAGATCGTTATAAGACCATCAAAATCCCCGCGCTCATTCTCTGGTGTGAACAGGACAAGGTTGTGCCAGTTGCGTTGGGGCTTAGGCTTCACGAGGAAATCCGCTCCGCTGAGCTCACCATCTTCACGCATTGCGGTCACATGCCTCAGGAAGAGAAGCCGCAAGACACGGCCGATGCAATCCAAGCTTTCCTCAAGCGTAACGATAGCTAGACTGCTGTACCGTCCGCATTGAACTGGCGCGCGCCCGTGCGGCGTCTATTTCATTCCCAGAGCAAATCTTACACCCTCGCTGCGCGATAAGGCGCAAAGCGCTAGCACGCCGGCTTTTTACTCGAAAGTTGAGGTGCGCGAAGCGAGCGAGGCTTGACGCCCATCAATACCCATGCTATCCCATAAATGCCCGTTCGGAAGGGGGCGATTCGGGGGGAGAATAAAGGGCTTTAGTCGCGCAAGGCCACTGCGCGCGAGGTGTCTCCCTCCGATCCATTCCGGAATGGAGGCAAGTGTGTCGATGTTTTGCTCATATTGTAACATTATTGCATGATTTGTTGCGGAAAAATGAAGATCGAGCTTGAATTGATGCGATTTCAGTTTTTGGGTTTTTATGGGTATGACTGGGATCGTGGCTGAAGGCTGAGATGACAACTGCGGTGCGCGGCCGTCCGTGTGCGCGTTTTGGCGGAAGCGTAGGCTTGGGAGATGGATGAATTTGCCTCGCGCTTTGACAGCAAGATCGATCCAAGGGGACGCGTCGCCATCCCAGCGCCGTTTCGCGCCGTCCTCGCCCAGGAGGGCGCTGATGAAATACATTGCTACCCGCACCTCGACTGCGCCACGATCGAGGCTGGCGGTACGCGTTTGGTCGAAGAGATTAAAGGTATCGTCGGGCGCCAGCCCACGGGCTCTCCGCTTCGCGAAGCCCTTGAGCTTGTCTATTTCGGCGAGTGCGAAAAGCTTAAAGTGGACCCAGACGGACGAACCATTTTGCCAAAACGCCTCCGGGAGCATGCAGGCATCACGGACACTGCGGTTTTCGTTGGCTTTGGCAACAAATTTCAAATCTGGGCACCAGCAGCTTATGAAAAGTTTCGCGAAGGCGCGCGCGAACAAGCGCTTGCGCTTCGCAGAGAGCTCGGCGCGGGGAGCCGCTGATGAAGCGGCTCAAACGAGGGGGCAAACGGGACGTGACGGACCGCGGGAGGCAGGTAGAGGGCCAGCCCCCCGAATGCGAACCGGTCCGTCACATCCCAGTCCTGCTTCGGGAGGTGCTGAAAGTGCTTGGCCCGAGGGCGGCCGGGCGCTTCATTGACGGCACATACGGTGCGGGCGGCTACACGCGCGCGATCCTCGATGCGGCGGATTGCGAGGTGCTGGCGCTCGACCGCGATCCCGCGGCCATTGCGGCTGGCCGCGGGATCGAAGCCTCCTTTGGCGGGCGGCTGAAGCTCGCCGAGACCCAATTCTCGCTCATGGAGGAAGCGGCCAGCGCCATTGGCTGGGACCGCGTGGACGGTGTGGTTCTCGACCTCGGCGTCTCGTCCATGCAGCTCGACGAGGGGAGCCGCGGCTTCTCCTTCATGCGCGACGGGCCGCTCGACATGCGCATGTCGGGGCAGGGGCTCTCCGCCGCCGATGTGGTCAATACCTTCGAAAAAGATGAAATCGCAAACATCTTGTACGAGCTTGGCGAGGAGCGCCGCTCGCGCGCGATCGCTGCGGCCATCGTGAAGGATCGCGAGACGGCGCCCTTTGAGCGAACCGGTCAGCTCGCAAGCCTCGTGGCGCGCGTGCTGGGGCACAAGCCGGGCGAGCCGAAGCATCCTGCGACGCGCACTTTTCAGGCGCTCCGCCTTTACGTGAACGATGAGCTTGGCGAGCTCGAGCGCGCGCTTCTCGCGGCGGAACGCATCTTGAAGCCCGGCGGCCGGCTCGCTGTGGTCAGTTTCCATTCCCTCGAGGACCGCATCGTGAAGCAATTTTTCGCGGAACGTTCCGGCAAGCGGCCGCAGACCTCGCGCCATTTGCCCGCCGAAGCGCACGGCCCGGCGCCCACCTTCGAGCTCAAAGACCGGCACGGCATCGAACCCTCCGAAGACGAAACTGCCGCCAATCCGCGCGCCCGCTCCGCCCGGCTGCGCTGGGCCATCCGGACGGATGCGCAGGCTAGTTCAATTCCAGCCCGGAAAGCGTGACGGCAAGCTCCGGCGCAAACGCCGGTACAAGCTGCTGATCCGAGGCAAGGTCGATCATGTCCTGATAGCCGGTCAGCGACGGCTTGCGATGGATGCGCGTCTCAAGCCGCACGGCGTGGATCACCCATAATTCAGGAATACCGAAGCTTGCGTAAAGCGCGGCCTTGCGCCCGATGTCGTAGGAAAAGCTCGAATCCGCGATCTCGACGGCGAGATGGACGTTGCCGGCGCTAAGATCTTTCAGTTTTGTCTGCCTGTCGAAGAAGATGAAGTCCGGCTCAAGAAAAGTATCGGACGAGAGCCGGAAGGTTGTCTCTTGCGCTAGGATAAAGTCATCGGAAATCCGTTTAGACCAGTACCTCGTCAATGCAATTTTCACCGCCTCGTGGCGATTGCCTTTCGCCGCCATCGGCACCACCTCCCCGCCGATCAGCTCGATGCGCTCGTCCTCGTCCAAGATGCCGGCCGCAACCATCGCCTCGATCTCGGCCACGGTGAAGCGCCGCCGCGGCAATCCCTCCGCCGCTCGCGTAGCAAAGCTCAATCTCTCGTCGCGCAACTCGATGTGTGTCATGGCGGAAGTATAGCGGATTTACGCTGCGCCGCATAGCGGCACTGGAGTGGCGCTGTGTTCAGGAATAGAAGTACAGTATGAGGGGGGTGCCCCACCAGGTTTCCCAGAATCCCGCCGCGGACCGAGCGTTTTAACCTTACCCCAAACAGAAAATTTACGCCCCCTGGTGCATGATCGCGGTTGATGGTTTCGCACGGGGGAAAAGCCGTGATGCGTTCGCTCTGCCTATTGGCCTTCGGCTGCCTAGCAGGCCTCATGCTCTATACTTACGACCTCAAATTCAAGACGCGCAAGCTCGAAACCCAGGCGCAGGCTCTCGTAGCCGAGCTTCAAGACGAGAGCGATTTCCTCGCGCTTGCGCGCGCCGACACGACCTATTTATCGAGACCCGAGCGGATCGAGGAAATGGCTCGCAGGGAGCTTAAGCTCGAGCCCATCGCGCCGGCTCAGCTCGTGCCGTGGAAGGCCATTCTTGCAAGCGAGGACCCCTCCTGGCAGCCGCAAACCGCGCCGGCCCCTCGCAAGGACGGCATCGCCGCGCTGATCGAAAAAGCCGTGGCTCCCGCCGCGGCACAAGCCTTGCGGTAGCTGCAATGCGGACGCTGGCCTCGGCATTCCAAAGACTTGGCGGCTCGCCGGGACAAAAGGGCGCGGCCAGGAATGCGCGCCGCGCGCAGGTTTTGCTGTGCCTGTGCTTCGCCGCAGGGTTCTGCGCCGTCTCGGGCAGAGCCATCTATTACGCCGCTTTTCCGGGCGAGATGCCGATGCTCGCCTCGGCTGGCGCGCCGCCGGCGCTCGCGAAAAGCCGGCCCGATATCGTGGACCGCAACGGCAGGATTTTGGCGACCGATATCCGCGTCTATTGGCTCGCTGCCAATCCGAAGGAAATTCCGCACGCCGACGATGCGGCGGAAAAGCTCGCGGCGCTTTTCCCGGATCTTAACCAAGCCGCCCTGTCGCGCAAGTTTCACGACAAAGCCAGCCGGTTCGAATGGGTGAAGCGCGGGCTCGTGCCGGGCCAGGCCAAGGCGGCGCATGCGCTCGGCATTCCAGGCTTGAGCGTTCTTGCCACGGTGGGGCGCGTTTATCCGCAAGGCAACGATGCGGCCCAAATTCTCGGGCTTACCAATGTCGACAATGAAGGCATGAGCGGGATCGAGTGGTATATCGATCAAAAGCTCGCCGGCCAGGTCGCGCCAGCATCGCTCGCCAAGCGGCCCATCGTGAAGCTTTCGCTCGATCTTGGCGTGCAGCACGTTCTCGCCGAGGAACTGGGCCACGCGATGCAACGCTATCAGGCGGCGGCGGCTTTGGGCCTCGTGCTCGATGTGCGCAATGGCGAGGTTCTGGCTTCGGTCTCGCTCCCCGACTTCGACCCGAACCGGCGCGAGCAAGCCATGGACGAGAACCGGCGGAACAGGATCGTTACCGATGTCTATGAGCTGGGCTCGGTGTTCAAGACCTTCACCATTGCCATGGCGCTCGATCAGAACGTGGCCGGGCGGTACGACCGCTTCGACGCCAGCCCTTTAAGAATCGGCCATTTCATGGTCCGCGACGCTCACGCGGTGCGCGAGCCGATGTCCGTCGAGGACATCTATGTCCACTCCTCCAATACGGGCGCAGCGCGCATCGCGGCAGCGGCGGGGGTTGCCCGGCAGCAGCGTTTCCTCGAGTCGCTCGGACTGTTCGAGAAACTTGAAACCGAAGCCGGCACCACGCCCAAACCGGTGTTTCCAGCGGCGTGGCGGCCTGCAAACGCAGCCACCATCGCCTACGGTCACGGCATCGCGGTTCCGCCTATCGTCTTTGCGTCCGCGATGGCGTCTATCGTAAATGGGGGCAAACGCATAAAGCCGGCGTTCCTGCTTTCGGAAGGCTCTGCGGACGTTGCGCCGGAAAGGGCAATCCAGCCGGAGACGAGCGCCCTGATGCGCGAGCTTATGCGGCTCGTTGTGCAGCGCGGCACCGGGCATAGAGCCGCTGCCGCCGGTTTGGACATCGGCGGAAAAACCGGGACGGCGCTGAAAGTGAAAGACGGACATTACACCCACGATGTCGTCAACAGCTTCGTTGCGGTACTACCGGTCACGGATCCCAAATACTTAATCCTCGTTACGCTCGACGAGCCGAAGGCCGAAACGGCCGATAAAAACGAGGCCGGTTACAACGCCGCCCCAACGGCAGGCGCCATCGCCCAGCGCATCGCGCCCATGCTCGATGTCCTGCCCACGCCTAGGTTTGACGAGACGGCCGCAACCCCCTATGAACGAGGGGGGTCCAATAGCCCTCAGCGTGCCGTTCTCCGGAAGAGCCCTTATGAAACTAGCGGACCTGATCCGAGATATTCCGGTTACAGTCAGCGGGAATCCGTCCCCAACTCTGGATATTTCGGGGCTTACGGAAGATAGCCGCCTCGTCGCTCCCGGAATGCTATTTGCCGCCCTCCCAGGCACGAAGGCCGATGGGCTCGCTTTTGCCAAGGACGCAGCCCAGCGCGGCGCCGCCGCGATCCTGGCGGGGGCGGATGCGAAGCCGGATGCCGTTGACCTACCTTTTTTGCGCGCCGCAGAGCCAAGGCGCGCTCTGGCGCTGCTCGCCGCGCGCTTTTACGGCGCCCAGCCCAAAACGGTCGCGGCCGTCACCGGTACGAACGGCAAAACGTCGGTTGCATCCTTCGCACGCCAAATCTGGGCCGCAATCGGCTTCGAAGCTGCAAGCCTCGGGACGATTGGCATTGTCACAGGGAGGGGCGAGACGCCTTTAGCGCACACAACACCCGATCCGGTTTCGCTGCATAAGCATCTGGCTAGGCTTGCCGCGGAGGGCGTGACGCATCTCGCCCTCGAAGCTTCGAGCCATGGCCTCGATCAGCACCGGCTCGATGGCGTGCGCTTTGCAGCGGGCGCCTTCACCAACCTCACGCGCGATCACCTCGATTATCATCCCACATTCGAGCATTATTTGAATGCGAAGCTTAGGCTGTTCCGCGAGTTGCTTGAACCGGGCTCGCCTGCTGTGATCGACGCGGACAGCCCAGGCGCCGAGATTGTAATCGAAACCGCGCAATCGGCTGGGCTCGACGTTTGGACCGTGGGCGAGAACGGAGGAGGAATTGCCCTCATGGGGGCCGAACGCAAGGGCTTCAAGCAGCGTTTATCCCTCGCCCAGGAGGGCCGCAGGTTTACGGTGGACTTGCCGCTTGCGGGCAGGTTCCAGGTCTCGAATGCGCTCGTTGCTGCAGGGCTTGCGCTTGCTCTTGGCGCCGGCGCCGATGACGTCTTTCCGGTGCTTTCGAAGCTTCAGGGCGCGAAAGGCCGCCTCGATTATGCTGGAGAGACGGCGGCCGGCGCGCCGGTCTTCGTCGATTATGCGCATACGCCGGATGCGCTGGTAAAGGCGCTGCAAGCGCTTCGTCCTTATGTGCAGGGGCACCTGCACGTTGTTTTCGGTTGCGGCGGCGATCGCGACAAGGGAAAGCGACCGGAAATGGGCTGGGCCGCGGTGTCGAATGCCGATGCGGTCTATGTGACCGACGACAACCCGAGGAGCGAAGACCCAGCGGTCATCCGGAGCGAGATCCTGGCGGCGGCGCCGGGGGCTATCGAGATCGCGAACCGGGCGGACGCGATTGCGGCCGCCATTAGCGCTTTAAACAAGGGGGATATCTTGCTTGTGGCCGGAAAAGGCCACGAAACCGGGCAAATCGCCGGCAAAACCGTCATTCCTTTTTCCGATCATGAGGCCGTTGCGGCTGCGCTTGCGGCAGCACGGATGCAAGCCAATGGATGAACCGCTCTGGACTTTCGAGGAAATATCGGCTGCCACCGGGGCGCCGCTGCCGGCCGCAGGGATCGCGGGCGGCGTCTCGATCGACAGCCGCACGCTTGAACCGGGCGACCTCTTCGTGGCCATAAGGGGGGACCGCACCGATGGGCACAAATATGCCGGGACTGCTTTCGAGAGGGGCGCCTGCGCAGCGCTCGCCGGGACCGGTTACGACGGTTCCCCAGGCCGCCCCCTCTTTCGCGTGCCGGACACGCTCGTGGCACTGAATGCGCTTGCCTGCGCATCGCGCGAAAGGACGCAGGCGCGCGTTGCCGCGGTGACGGGCAGCGTTGGCAAGACCGGAACCAAGGAAATGCTGCGCGCGATGCTTTCTCAATCCGGCCGGACGCATGCCTCCGAAAAATCTTATAATAATCTCTGGGGCGTACCGCTCTCTCTGGCGCGCATGCCAAAAGCTGCCCGCTTCGGCGTCTTCGAAATCGGCATGAACCACGCAGGCGAGATTACGCCGCTGACGCGCATGGTGCGCCCTCATGTGGCTATCGTGACCCGGGTCGCTCCGGTTCACATCGAGTTTTTCAATTCCGTCGCGGAGATCGCGGATGCAAAAGCCGAAATCTTCGAAGGTTTCGAGCAAGGCGGCGCTGCTATTCTTCCCGCCGATAACGAGTATTTCGATAGGCTGGCGGCGCACGCGCGCAAAAAGAATGCTGCAGTGGTTCCATTTGGCGAGAGAGCGCAGGGCGGTGCGCGTCTCTTAAGCTTTGAGCCTGACGATGCGGGATCGAGGGTAGAGGCCGATATTCTTGGCTCGGCCATCGCATTTAAGCTTGGCGTGCCGGGACGGCATCTCGCGATGAACGCTGTCGCGGCGCTTGCAGCCGTCAAGCTTATGGGGGCGGACCTTGCGGCAGCGGCCGGCGCCCTCGCCGATTTCGTGGCGCCCGAAGGCAGGGGGCGGCGCGAGCGATTCGAAACGGCGGAAGGAACCGTTCTGATTATCGACGAAACTTACAACGCAAATCCGGCATCGATGCGCGCGGCGCTCTCCGTGCTCGGCGCGATACCGCGGACGGGGCACACGCGCCGGATCGCCGTGCTGGGCGATATGTTGGAGCTTGGCAACGCCGGCCCGCAATTTCATGAGGAGCTTGCGAGCGTCATCGACTCCAATAATATCGATCTCGTTTTTTGCGCGGGGCCGTTGATGGCGCGTCTTTACGAGCGGCTTCCAGCGCAAAAGCGGGGGGCGGCCGCAAATTCCTCGCAGGAGCTTCTTCCAGCGCTTCTCGATGCGGTGCGAGGGGGAGACGCAGTAACGATCAAGGGTTCGCTTGGCAGTCGCATGGGTTCTTTGGCGGAGGCGCTCCGTTTGAACCTTGCGAGACGGCTGGCCGGCAAACATAGCCGGGATCATAGCCGGGACGTAGCTTAGAGGTTGGGCTTCTGAATGTTGTATTTACTTGCTGTTTTCAGCGGGCAGGCCACGGTTTTCAACCTGTTCAGATACATCACCTTCCGCACTGGCGGTGCGATCGTGACGGCGATGCTTGTTGTCTTCATCCTCGGTCCCTCGCTCATCGATGCGCTACGCGTCCGTCAGGGCAAGGGCCAGCCAATCCGCGAGGATGGGCCTAAGACGCACCTTTTGACCAAAAAGGGCACGCCGACCATGGGCGGGCTGATGATCCTGCTCGGACTCGTGGTTGCAACCGTACTTTGGGCAAATCCTTACAATCCGTATGTTTGGATCGTGCTTGCCGTGACGCTTTCCTATGGGCTGATCGGATTTTACGACGACTATCTGAAGGTGACCAAACGCACCTCCTCCGGTTTTTCCGGAAGGCTCCGGCTGTTCCTTGAGCTGTTCATCGCCGGGATCGCGGCCTACGCCATGTCGGTTGTGGGCGGAAAACAATTCGGGACGGTCTTGACCGTACCGTTTTTCAAAGATGCGATCTTCGATCTCGGGCCGGTGCTGTTCGTCTGCCTCGGGGTTTTTGTCATTGCCGGCGCGGGCAACTCGGTCAACCTCACCGATGGTCTGGACGGGCTCGCTATCGTGCCTGTAATGATCGCAGCGTCCACTTTCGGCGTCATCGCCTATCTGGTCGGAAATAGGGTTTTTGCGGAGTACCTGCAGATCCATCACGTGGCGGGCACAGGCGAGCTTTCGGTGATATGCGGCGCCCTGCTTGGCGCAGGGCTCGGTTTCCTTTGGTTCAACGCGCCGCCTGCGATGATTTTTATGGGGGATACTGGCTCACTGGCTCTCGGAGGGGCGCTCGGCACGATTGCGGTTGCCGTCAAGCATGAAATCGTGCTTGCGATTGTGGGCGGCCTGTTCGTGCTGGAGACCGCTTCGGTCATTGTGCAAGTGCTGTCGTTCAAAATGACGGGCAAGCGCGTTTTCAGAATGGCCCCCCTTCATCACCATTTCGAGCAAAAGGGCTGGGCTGAGCCCACGGTGGTCGTGCGCTTCTGGATTATCGCCGTCGTGCTCGCGCTTTTCGGCCTCTCCACGCTCAAGCTGAGGTAGCATGATCGAAGCCCGTTCATTTGCCGGAAGATCCGTTGCCGTTTTCGGAATGGGCATGTCGGGATTGGCGGCGGCGCGCTCGCTGCTTGCGGGCGGCGCTAAGGTTTCGGTGTGGGACGATGGCGAGCGTGGATGCGAGGCAGCCCGGGCCGCCGGTTTGCCGCTTTGCGATCTGCGGAGCGCAGATTGGAGCGCCATCGAGGTGCTGGTGCTGGCCCCTGGCGTCCCGCTCACCCACCCTGAGCCGCATTGGACGGTAAAGCTCGCCCGCGATCATGGCGCAGAAATTATCGGCGATACCGAAATCTTTATGCGCGAGCGTAAAGGCTCAGGCGCGGCGGCGAAAGTCATCGCCATCACCGGCACGAACGGCAAATCCACCACAACCTCACTGACCCATCACATTCTTGCCTCGGCAGGCCTCGATGCGGTGCTTGGCGGCAATATCGGCAAGGCCGTGCTCGATCTGCCTCCTTTCGCGGACGGGCGGTATTACGTCATCGAGTTTTCGAGCTTTCAGCTCGACCTCACTCCAAGCCTCGATCCCGACGTGGCGGTCTTGCTCAACATCACGCCCGATCACCTCGACCGCCACGGCACCCTTGAAAACTACGCAGCCGTTAAGGAGACGATCTTCCGGAACTCTGCCGCTGCGGTTATCGGCGCCGACGATGGCTTTTGCGATGCCATTGCGGCAAGAGCGATTGCGCGCGGCGTCAAAACGCTCCGGATTTCGGCTCGCCGTCCGGTGGAAACGGGCGTTTATGCGGAGGGAAGCGAGCTTTTCGAGGCGGCGAACGGCTCCGTTCAAAATCGCACCAGCCTCGGCGGGATTGGCTCCTTGCGCGGCGCTCACAACGCACAGAACGCGAGCGCGGCTCTTGCCGCTGCGCGCTGCCTGGGGCTGCCGTGGGACAGGCTTAGCCAATCGCTCCGGAGCTTTCCAGGGCTCGCTCACCGCATGGAGGAGGTCCGGCGTATCGGGAACGTTCTGTTCATCAACGATTCCAAGGCGACGAATGCCGATGCTGCCGAGCGGGCGCTTTTGAGTTTCTCCAACATCTACTGGATTGCGGGCGGCAAGCCTAAAGAGGGCGGTATAACAAGCCTTGCCCCTTATTTTTCGCGGATCAAAAAGGCTTATCTCATCGGCGAGGCCTCGCAAGCCTTTGCCGGCACGCTCGGCGCGAGCGTTCCCTTCACCTTTTCCAAGACATTGGACTTGGCTGTCGCCGAGGCCGCTGCCGACGCGCTCGCCGATGAAGCGGGCGAGCCGGTGGTGCTGCTTTCTCCTGCTTGCGCATCCTACGATCAGTTCCCCAATTTCGAAGTGCGCGGCAACGCATTCCGCGCCCTCGTCGAGGCCTTGCCCGCAGCTCCGCCGAAGGATCGGGCGGCATGAGTTTCTCGCGCGCGGAACGCGCTCACGTCGTCGATTGGTGGCTTTCGGTCGACCGCGTTCTGCTCGCGCTCATCCTGACCTTGGCGATAGCCGGGTTAGCGGCGTCCCTGATTGCAAGCCCTTCGGCCGCTATTCACCTCAAGCATGAGCCTTTTTACTTCGTGAAGCGCCATGCCTTGGGGATGGCGCTCGCGCTGGCGGCAATGTTTGCCGTCTCGCTGCTTAGTCCGGCTCAGATTAAGCGGTTCGCTTTGTTCCTTTTCGTCATGGGCATCCTCCTCATGATAGCGGCGCTCGTGCAAGGCGCCGAGCGCAATGGCGCGATGCGCTGGCTGGTCTTCGAAGGCATGGTCATCCAGCCGTCGGAGTTCGCCAAGCCTGGCTTCGTGGTGCTTTCGGCTTGGCTTTTTTCGGAGAGCGTCAAGCGTCCGGACATGCCTGCCCTGGAACTCGCGCTGCTTATGCTCGCGCTTTTCGTCTCTCTGCTCGTGCTGCAGCCGGATATGGGACAAACGATCATTGCCGCCACCGTATGGTGCGGCCTGCTTTTTCTGTCCGGTTATTCCTTGACCCTGCTGCCGGTCTTCGCCGCCTTGGGCGCCACCGGATTGGTTGCCGCCTATTTCAGCATGCCCCACTTCACGGCCCGCCTCGACCGTTTCATGATTGGCGCAAGCGAAACGATGCAAACTTCGGTAGCGGTTAACGCTTTTCGCGAAGCGGGCTGGCTTGGACACGGCCTTGGCGAGGGGTTCACGAAAGCGCGGCTTCCCGACGCCCACAACGACTTCGTCTTTGCCGCTATCGCCGAGGAAACCGGCATTGCCGCTTGCCTTTTCTTAATTCTGATTTATGGCTTGATCGTCTGGAGAGCGTTGAGAGGCGCGTTCCGCGAGGAGGATGCCTTCGTCCGTCTCGCAGCAACGGGCCTTGTGACGATTTTTGGGTTGCAGGCTTTGATCAACATGGCGGTCAATTTGAATTTGCTTCCAGCAAAAGGGGTTACACTCCCCTTCGTATCTTACGGCCGTTCCTCTTTGATCGCGTCTGCAATAACGCTGGGCATGATCGTTGCCTTAACGAGGCGTCCGGCATCGAGGCACGCATCGCGCTCCACGCAGGTGTTAGGCGGACTAACAGTAACTTCGGGTAGGGAGAGCCGGTTATGAGCCGCGGTTCGATCATGCTGGCCGCCGGGGGAACAGGCGGGCATCTTTTTCCGGCGCAAGCGCTGGGCGAGGAGCTCATCCGGCGCCAGTGGAATGTCGATTTGATCACGGACATGCGCGGCAATGTTTTCGGCGCAGACTTTCCCGCCCGGAAAATTTATAAAGTTCCAGCCGCGACATTCCAGGGCCGGTCGCCGATCGAGGCGACGAAGACACTCGGCATGCTTGGAAACGGCTTTCAGGCGTCGTACCGCATTATGGGGGAGGCGGCACCGAAGGCCATTATCGGTTTCGGAGGCTATCCAACTCTCGCCCCGGTTCTAGCGGCGATAGGAAGGGGCATCCCCTCGGCGATTCACGAGCAAAATTCTGTCATGGGCCAGGCGAACCGCTTCCTTGCCCCTATGGTGAAGGCCATTGCCTGCTCGTTCGAAAACACGAAATATCTGGAAGGCAAGCTTCTTGCCAAAGCCCGGCTTACCGGTACGCCTTTGCGCAGCGCCGTTCATGCGCTGCGCAACGTTCCCTACCGCCCGCCGTCAAGCCAGGCGCAGCTCAATCTCCTTGTCTTCGGTGGAAGTCAAGGAGCCAAGTACTTCTCCGATATTATTCCGCAAGCCCTCCAGTTGCTTCCCCCGCAGATGCGCGACCGGCTCTTTGTAATGCAACAGTGCCGCGAGGAGGATATCGACCGCGTTTTCGAGTCTTACGAGGCTGCGGGCGTTGCCGCGGAGCTGGCAACGTTTTTCGAGGATCTGCCCGCCCGCATGTCGAATTCTCACCTTGTCATAGCGCGAAGCGGCGCGACAACCATCGCCGAGCTTTGCGCGCTCGGCCGGCCGGCACTCATGGTTCCGCTGCCCCATGCGAAGGACAACGACCAGTTTGAAAATGCGAGCCGGCTGGAAGCTGCGGGCGGGGGCTGGTGTTTACCGCAGGCGTCGCTGACCGCCGAGAGCCTGGCGGCTGCAGTGCAGCGCCTTTTCGAGGATCCAACCGGGCTCGTAAGAGCAGCGACGAATGCGCATGCGATGGCAAATTACCGTGCGGTTGAAAATTTAGCGGAGCTTATGGAAGAGTTGGCGGTTAAGCATGCTCAGGCTAACGCAGCAGTAACTGCTTAACAATCCGCCATTATCATAGAAGAGCCGGTTGCTGTGGGGACACGCCGGCCCGCGGGACGGGAGAACTGAGGCGATGACAAATCCGCTTACCGGCGGCCGGATCCATATTATCGGCATTGGCGGCATTGGCATGAGTGCCATTGCCGAAATCATGGCTGCGCGCGGCCTCACGGTTCAGGGGAGCGACCAGAAGGACGGCGCGAATTTGCGCCGCCTTGCGGCCAAGGGCATCAAAGTTTTTGCCGGTCACGACGCAGCCAATCTCGCCGGAGCTGCGACTGTCGTTATTTCCACGGCTGTGAAAGAGAGCAATCCCGAGCTGCAGGCTGCGCGCGCCCTCGGGCTTCCGGTTTTCAACCGCGCAGAGACGCTTGCCGCGCTCATGCGCGGATATCGCACGATCTCCATCACAGGCTCGCACGGCAAGACGACCACGACAGCCATGACGGGCTGGATGATGGAGAAAGCGGGCCTCGATCCGACCGTGCTCGTGGGCGGCGTCGTTCGCGCCTGGGGGTCGAATGCGCGCATCGGTTCGAGCCAATGGATGGTTGTCGAGGCCGATGAATCGGACGGCACTTTCATCGAGCTACCGACCGAGATCGGCGTCGTGACGAATATCGACCCCGAGCACCTCGACTATTACGGGACCGAGGCCGCGCTGCATGAGGCGTTTCTCACGTTCCTGCGCCAAATTCCCAAACACGGCCTAGCCGTGCCGGGCACCGATCACCCGGTCGTCCGCAATCTGCTCAATCACTTAGCTATAGAGGGCGCTCTTCCGCCAATTGCCACTTTCGGGCGCGCACTCGATGCAGACGTAAAAATTGACAATATAGTCACGAATGGCGGCACGGTGACTTTCGACGCACGGCTCGCCAACGCGAGCGGATATCCGCCTATGCGCAAGCGCGGCGTGAAACTTCAGGTTCCGGGCCTGCATAACGCGCTGAACGCAGCCGCTGCCGCCGTCGTCGGCCATCACATCGGCCTTTCCCCTGCCACGATATTCGACGCGCTGGCTTCCTTCGAAGGCGTCGACCGCCGGTTCACCCGGACAGGGGAATGGAACGGCGTAGCGATTTACGACGATTACGCCCATCACCCCGCCGAGATCGAGGCCGCGCTGAGCGCTGCGCGGGGCGCCGCTAAAGGCAGTGTGATCGCCATCATGCAGCCGCATCGCTTTTCGCGGCTGAAGTCGCTGTTCGATGGGTTCTGCCAATGCTTCCGGGACGCCGACACGGTGCTTATCGCGCCGGTCTACGCGGCGGGCGAGGTGCCGAACGGCTTCGACCGGGACAAGCTCGTCGAGGGAGTCCGCGGCACGGGCCACGGACACGTTTACCCGATCGAAAACGAGGAAACCCTCACACGCACCGTGGCGGCGATCGCCCGGCCCGGCGACCTTGTCATAGGACTGGGCGCCGGAACGATTAGCGAATGGGCGCATGCGCTCCCAGCCCGTCTGAGCCATTTTTCCCCGCTCGCCGGCGCGGCGGAATGATCGATGTTCGCCGGCCTGGCACCAGCTCTTTTGGCCGCAGCGCCGGACCTTCGCGGCAGGCTTTTGCCCAACGTCAAGCTTAGCGAACTGACGTGGCTGCGCGCCGGAGGGCCGGCGCAGCTGCTGTTCACGCCAGCCGGCGAGGACGATCTCGCTTATTTTCTGTCGCGTTGCCCGCTGGATATACCGGTAACAGTCATCGGCGTAGGCTCGAACTTGCTCGTCCGCGACGGCGGCGTGCCGGGCGTTGTCATCCGGCTGGGGCGCGGCTTCAATGAGACTGAAAAGCTTGAGCGCACCAGGATCCGGGCAGGCGCAGCCGTCCCGGATGTACGGCTCGCTCAAGCAGCGGCGGCAGCTGGGATCGCTGGCCTTGCATTCTACCGGGGCATTCCCGGCACCGTCGGCGGCGCGCTGCGCATGAATGCGGGTGCACATGGCGGGGAGACGAAAGACTTCCTCGTGGAGGCACGCGCGATTGATCGCTCGGGCGCCGTGCACGTTCTCGATAATGCCGGCATGGGCTTCACCTACCGCCATTGCGCGGTTCCGCCAGACTACATCTTTACCCAGGCGATTTTCGAAGGAACGCCGGGCGATCCCGCAGAGATCGAGCGAGCCATGCAGCATGTGGCCGAGTACCGCGAAGCCAATCAGCCAATCAAGAGCCGCACCGGAGGCTCGACCTTTAAGAACCCGCCGGGCCATAGCGCTTGGAAGCTGATCGATGCCGCCGGCTGCCGTGGCCTCAGGGTGGGCGGCGCGCATATGTCGGAAATGCATTGCAATTTTCTCATCAACGATGGCGGCGCGACTGCAGAGGAAATCGAGGCTCTCGGCGAGCTGGTGCGCGAGCGTGTTTTCGCCCACAGCGGGATCATGCTCGAATGGGAAATCAAACGGATCGGCATCCCCGTCAGTGCGGGTAACCAGCTCGCAGCGGCCGGATGATGTCAATTCAGCCTCAATGGTTCGTACGTCCTCGCGAGGCGGCCTTGGCCGCCGTGGCGATCCATAGAATCATCGCAAACTTCGGCCACTGGATTGCTTCGCTGCGCTCCCAATGACGGCCCGGATGCAGCAGCGGCTAGCGGAGGCATGATGACAAGCAAATACAATCACGTTGCGGTTTTGATGGGAGGCTGGTCGGCGGAGCGCGAGGTTTCGCTGAACTCCGGTGCGGCTTGCGCGGGCGCCCTTGAAGAGGCCGGCTACCGGGTCACGCGCATAGACGTGGACCGGGACATCGCGAGCAAGCTTGCCGCGCTGAGACCCGATGCTTGTTTCAA
>Ga0074046_10001069_pt1 | contig 25310 bp, 24 predicted proteins | sample BogForMeECP23OM3_FD_94441 | JGI IMG/M metagenome (GOLD analysis project Ga0074046, IMG submission 94441) | Bog forest soil microbial communities from Calvert Island, British Columbia, Canada - Bog Forest MetaG ECP23OM3 | ecosystem: Environmental > Terrestrial > Soil > Wetlands ...
AGGCCAGGGCCGAGATTCGAACCCGGGTCGGAGGATCCACAATCCTCTAGGATGACCAACTACCCCACCCTGGCAAATGTCCCTTTTACATTTGCACCAGATTCATTTTAATCTATCCGTTTAATGCCCTGACACGGAACCCGGATACGGGTGTGACCAGCGTCCTGCATCCGCAGGGATGCGATTATTAATAGGCTTGTGCGTCCATTACATATCAGGTGGCTCTGGTCCCTCTCTCCTGAAGAACACATGACCCGTCTGCGGCACAGCAGCAGGAGCAGGGATTTTTACCAAGGGACCGGAGTGTCAGCAATAAAGAGGGAGAATTATGGCGGAGAATCCGAAGATAAGGACGCCCATTGTCTGCGTCATGGGGCATGTGGATCACGGTAAGACATCGCTCCTTGATCGTATCAGAGGATCGTCGGTCGTGAGTTCCGAGGTAGGGGCGATCACCCAGCATATCGGCGCCACGATCGTCCCCATAGATGCAATCCGCGCGATGAGCGGATCGATGGAGAAGCTTGCAATTAATATCCCCGGACTCCTGTTCATCGATACACCAGGGCACCATGCATTCACAACCCTCCGGGCCCGCGGCGGTGCACTCGCAGACATGGCGATCCTGGTCGTAGACATCAACCAGGGGTTCCAGCCCCAGACGATCGAGGCACTGCAGATCCTCCGGAACTGCAGGACGCCATTTGTCATCGCCGCGACCAAGATCGACCGTATCCACGGGTGGAGGGTGAACGAGAACGAGTCGTTTCTCTCTTCGTTCGCCAAGCAGAACGAGCGGGTCCAGGGAACCGTGGAGAACAAGACCTACGAGATTGTCGGCAAGCTGGCGGAACTCGAGTTCTCAGCAGACCGGTTCGACCGGGTGGCGGATTTCCAGCGTAACCTCGCCATAGTCCCGGTCAGTGCCCATACCGGGGAGGGCATATCCGACCTGCTGATGATCATGATCGGGCTTGCACAGCGTTACATGAGCGATGCCCTGAAACTCGTTGTCGAAGGTGCAGGTGCAGGGACGGTGCTCGAGGTCAAGGAGGAACGCGGCCTCGGGACGACCCTCGATGTGATCCTGTACGACGGGACCCTCTCTATCGGCGATGAGATCGCGGTCGCAACGCAGGGGGATGTCATTGTGACGAAAGTGCGATCCCTCCTGAAACCCCGGCCCATGAAAGAGATCCTGGTTGAGGAACGGTTCGAGCGGGTGAAATCCGTTGCGGCGGCGGCTGGGATCAAGGTCACGGCGCCGAACCTCGAGGGTGTGATCGCGGGATCGCCGTTCTTCGTGATCCGAGGTAACCGCGACGAGGTGGAGGCCCGGATCAAAAAAGAGATGACCGAGATCCATGTGAATCTGGCCGAAGAGGGGATCGTGATCAAGGCGGATACGATCGGGGCGCTCGAAGCGCTCTGCAAGGAACTCGAAGGCAAGGAGATCGGCGTCATGCGGGCAGAAGTCGGGTCGGTCAGCCGCCTCGACCTGATCGAGACCGAGACCATCAAGAACCCGATGTACCGGGTTCTTCTCTCGTTCAACACCCCCGTCCTTCCCGATGCAGCGGAGATGATCAAGAACCCCTCCTACACGCAGGTCAAGGTTTTCGACGGAAGGGTGATCTACCAGCTGATCGACCAGTATGTTGAATGGCGGGATGAACAGAAACGTCTGCAGGAAAAACAGCGTTTCGAGCACGTAATCATGCCGGCGAAAATACGGCTCCTCCCGGACTGTGTCTTCCGCCAGAGCAACCCGGCGGTCGTTGGTGTGCGCGTGCTAGGCGGGAAACTACGCAGTGGCGTTGACCTGATCAAGCTCGATGGCAAGAAGGTCGGGCACCTCAAGACCATGCAGCTCCGGCAGGAATCAATCCGCGAGGCGGACGCAGGTCTCGAAGTGGCGATCTCGATCGAGGGGGCTACTGTCGGCAGGCAGGTAAGCGTTGGGGATGACCTTTTTGTGGACATTCCCGAGCGCCATGTCAAGGTGCTGGAGAAAGAGATGATCAAAACCCTGAACCCGGGGACGCAGGAAGTACTCGGCGAATACACCGCCATGCGACGGAAAGGCGATCCCTTCTGGGGCAAATAACCGGGTTGCGTTTCCCTCTTCTAAAGATGACACGAGGGTTTAATAGCGTACCGGTATAATAGCATGGGTACTTCTCATGTGTAGGCGATCTGCCGGCAGCCGGAGACGTGAAAAGGAACCTGGACCGTCCGGGTTCCTTGGATAACAATACGGAGAGACAATCATGGTTGAGTTTAAAGTCGTAGTATCAGACCCAAAGACCGGTCGTGCCTACAATGTCGACGCCAGTGGCGGCGCAGCAGGTGCGATCGTTGGCAAACGTATCGGTGATGAACTGGAAGCAGGCTCCCTCGGGCTTGCAGGGTACAGGATCCTGATTACCGGTGCTTCTGACCGGACCGGAATCACCGCAAAGAAGGGGATCCCGGGCGCAGGACGCAAGAAGCTCCTACTCGCCGGCGGTATCGGGTTCCACCCGACAATGGATGGCGAGCGCCGGAGAAAGACGATCCGTGCAAGCGAGATCACCCAGGACTTCGTGCAGATCAATGCAAGTGTCACCACATATGGCGAAAAGCCGCTTGATGAGCTCTTCCCCAAGGTTGAGGGCGAGAAGAAGGCAGAGAAATCCGCACCCAAGGCACGGGTCGGCAAGAAATAACTATACCTTTTTTCGTTTCCTTTATGCCGCGCCCATCGGGCAAAAAATGATGAATAAAAAAATTCAGGGCGTATAATCGATATTAACGATGCCATATGCCGAGCTGTTGCTTGCGAATTTGACGGCCTTGCCATCCATCCAGATCTGGACGGTCAGGTCATGCGTGGTGGAGCTGTCCTGTTTCTGGAAGTTTGCCGAGAACGTGCCGTTCATGTTCCCGATCGGGTACACCTTGTCACCGGAATCCTTTGCAGTGCTCATATTCCCGATCGTTCCATACTGCCCGGCAAAACTACCGAGATAATTTACCTCAACGTTTACTCCTGTTGCCGAAATAGGTACCGGTGTAGTTTCTATGACCGTGATGGAGGATATGCCGGTATTTTTCAGAAGCGTTGTCTGCGGTGCAACTGTACCCGTTCCCGGGGTGGAGGACCCGGATGAGGATCCGGGGGAAGCAGCCGGAGTGGAAGAACCTCCGCCACCTAAAAAGAATATCGCTGCGATGGCCAGAACGGCAATGACACCAATGACCGCAGCAATGGGAAGCCACGGCTGGTCCAAAGAAGTATTTTTCCTGTGTCTCATGTCAGTTCTCCAGAATATCTGTTGAAAGATAGTGAATAATTGGACGAAATACTTTGTGTATTTATCTGATTCATTTCCCTGCGGAAATGCGGGGGAATATGAAAAAACCTATCCTTTTCGCAGGGACTGCTTCAGGGACCCGATCATATCCTCACACGGGACACCGTATTTTTTTGCGAGCAGGACAAGCGCTGCCGTCGGGAGAAGATTCCCGTCGAATCCTTCCTTTATGATCCGGTTCATCTCGGCCACAACTTCCGTTTCATCCATGTTCCGGGTCTTTGCAATGCGGCCTATAAGTTCCTGGGAGGGATCGTTACGCTCAAAGATCGCAGACGTGGGCTTGAACCCGATCGGGAGGGTCACTTCACCAAGATCAAACTTGGGTGAGAAAACGCCGTTCTCCTGGCTGATCAGGCCGTCTTCCTCTGCCCGGCGCAGGAGCTGGTTTGCCTGCTCGGTGCTCATCCATTTGCGGTCGAGGGCATAGTAATAGACGAGCTCGTTCTTGCGCATCCCGGATTTCCGGGTATGCTTGAAGGGTGCAGCGATTGTTGTCCGGATCGTCACTTTGGTGCACCCAGGAGGATATTTTTCATATCCAGTGCATCCAGACCTTCTCCGCGGCCTTCTTTTGCAATGTCGATATCAGTCCGCGATCCCTGGTCACTCAGCCGAAGATAAAAAATATCATTGGCAATCGGAACCTTGCCACCACCGCGCAGGGCGAGAGCCAGTACAGACATCCGCAGGTCAACGGCTTCCGTGATGACACCGGGGCGCAGGAGATCGGAAGTGATCTCGCCGAAGGTCGCCCGGTCAACCGCGATCTCCACCTGGGTCTTGACCTTGACCAGTTCCTTGCCGGTGGTTTTGGTCGATTCCTCGTTATGTAATCCCGCAATATATTTCAGGGTCTCGTTGAACGGCATGCCCATCGCAAACGAGAGATCCACCCGCTGGGGGAAACGATAATAGATCCTTCGCATGGTAGAAGATTGAGAGTCCAAAAGAAAAAAGATTGCTCACGTACCGCACAGGAAAAACCTGCACGATGCATACCTGAAATAAAAGCGGGGGGTTGTTTGCCCTATTGATTATTCGAGTAACAGTGCGTTGATGATGCCGTCCTGGCCGGGGCGGCTCATGATCCGGGCGCGGCCGATCTCGGTCTTGATGATGGCACCCTTGGTGAGAAGGTTCCGCCGGACATAGTTCGGGTTTGCACCGTTCTCTTCGACCTTTTCGATCTTCACCTTCTTTGTCTCACCGTTCTTGGCATTGGTCACGTTGGCGAAGGCGGCACGCAATGCACGCACCTTGTCATTACCTCCATACGTGCGGATGATCCTTCTCCGGTCCTCACCGATATGGGTGTCTGCCGGTGCAAGTCCGATCTCTGCTCTCCTCTTCATCTGTGCCGGGCGGCGCCTGCCACCGGTTACCTTTCGTACTGATTCTCCCTGCCACTGCATGGTGTCACTCTCAAATTAGGTCTCCGGGAATCCTGCCCGAAGATGGTGCTCTATATATTCCTTTCAGAATTATTTATAGTACCTCTTTGGTTTCCCTTTAGGGAATCCGATCCTGCCGGGTTTCACGTGGCTGTTTATGCGAGTATTGTATCAAGGAGGGCAGCGACACCATCACCGGTCTTGAGGTTGGTCCGGAAGACCGGCATTCCCGGATTGTAGCGGCGGATATCCGACTCCATCCGGTCCAGGTTTGCGCCAACAAGAGGTGCAAGATCCACTTTGTTGATCACACCGATCGTGCAGTCACGGAACATCATCGGGTGCTTGTTCACCACATCGTCGCCTTCTGTTGAACTCACGACAACAATCCGCTTCTCCGCCCCCAGTCGGAAATCCGTGGGGCAGACCATATTGCCAACGTTCTCGATGAAAAGAATATCAATCGCATCGAGAGGGAGGTGGTCGATCGCGTGCTCGACAAGGTGAGCGTCGAGATGGCATTCCTTGCCGGTATTCGCATTGAATGCAGGGACGCCCAGGGCCACGATCCGCTTGAAGTCGTCATCACCGTATACATCGCCGGCGATGGCGCCAGCTTTGAGTCTTTTCTTTTCGAGCAGCGGGACAAGGCGCTCGATCAGGGCAGTCTTGCCCGATCCGATTGCACCGAGCAGATCGAACGCCCTGACACCGTGGGCCTTTAGATGTTTTGCATTGTTGTCGGCGAGAGTGTTGTTGGCGTCATAGACATCCTTCTCCAGCCTGACGTCGATGTGATGCATGATAGAAGTTGGGAGCGTACAGTGTTTATACCTTGACCCACAAACAATCCGGCAATGGCAGCTGGTGAGTGCATACTTTATCCATGTTATTTCAATGCCCATTACACACGTGCGGAGGGCAGGCGGGTCCCGCGCAGTCTTGGCGTAAAGGGCCCGGTGGTGATGGATATAGAACGTGCACTCAGAAAATCCGGCATACCGTGCCGTGTAGAGGAGCACCACCACCCGTCCCACTGGACCCGGCACGAGGGACGAGTCATTGCGGAATGGACCGATAAGAAGGGAGCGCTGATCCGCAAGGTAGCCCAGAAACTGGAGGTGCGGAAATGAGCGGCCTGTACGACCTGCACACGCATACGATCCTTTCCGATGGCGAGATGCTCCCCATTGAACTCATCCGGAGGATGGCAGTTACCGGGTATACAACCGTTGCGATCACTGATCATGTCGATACATCCAACACGGAATCGGTGCTTTCGACCCTGGCCCTTGTGCGGGAATCCGCAGGTCTGTTCGGAGTACGGTTGCTCTGCGGCGTCGAGATTACCCACGTGCCACCTGCCCAGATAGCCGCACTCGCAAAGAAGGCAAAAGCCGCAGGGGCCGACATCGTGGTGGTCCATGGTGAAACACCGGTTGAGCCAGTTGCACCCGGTACCAATCATGCGGCCTGCACATGCCGGGATGTCAGTGTGCTTGCCCACCCAGGCATGATAACGAAGGAGGAAGCACATGCGGCGGCTTCAAATGGCATAGCGTTGGAGCTTACTTCGCGCGGGGGGCACAACCGGACGAACGGTCACGTAGCGAGGATTGCCCGCCAAGCCGGGTGCCAGCTCGTCGTGGATTCGGATGCCCACGCACCCCACGACATTCTGGACGAGCGCGCGAAAAATATCGTTGCGAGAGGGGCCGGATTGAGCGAAGCAGAGTGCCGGCAGGCACTATCTTTAAATATCGACCAATTCTTCGGTTTCTGAAATTTCTATTTATACTTTCACGCAACATTTAAATAGAGTGCTGTCGCACATATATAGATTACCGAAATATTTCAGCACGATTGTATCCATGAGGTTGTTGTGAAAGTTGTTGGACGGGCGATGAGCACCATTGGCGACCGGATGCTCATTATACACTGTGACGCCGCCCAACTCCCCCCACTCTACAGCGAGGTAACCGACAGGAAGATGCAACCCGTCGGCAAGATCCTTGATCTCTTCGGGAACATCAAGGCCCCCTATGCAGCAGTCCTCTGCAAAGGGAAATGCACTGTCCAGCCCAATGAAAAACTCTTCACAAAGTAATGATCTCCCCACGGATACGCCGGTTCCATGCAACAAAGATCAGAGATTAACGTAATCATCAGGTGAATGTGGATGCAGGAAATTGAAAAATTAAAAACCCTCCAGACTGAGCGGGAAGCGCTCAAATCGCGCACTAAACAGAAAGAAACGGAGAAAAAAGCAGAGAATCACACCGAGACCGTCTGTCCGGAGTGTGGCAGCCGCCAGCTCGTCCACGATTACGAGCGGGCAGAACTGGTCTGCCAGAGTTGCGGGCTTGTCATCGATGACGATTTCATCGACCGTGGCCCCGAGTGGCGTGCGTTCGATCACGACCAGCGGATGAAGAGATCACGTGTCGGTGCCCCGATGACCTTCACGATCCACGACAAGGGTCTCTCCACCATGATCGACTGGCGCAACCGGGACTCGTACGGCAGGGCGATCTCCTCCAAGAACCGGGCCCAGCTCTACCGTCTCCGCAAATGGCAGCGCCGGATCCGTGTCAGCAACGCAACCGAGCGGAACCTTGCATTCGCACTCTCCGAACTGGACCGGATGGCCTCCGCACTGGGCCTGCCGCGGAACGTCCGTGAGACCGCCGCAGTCGTGTACCGTGATGCAGTCGACAAGAACCTGATCCGAGGACGAAGTATCGAAGGCGTAGCAGCAGCAGCCCTGTATGCAGCCTGCCGGCAGTGCAGCGTGCCCCGTACACTCGATGAGATTGCAGAAGTGTCCCGTGTCTCGAGGAAAGAGATCGGCAGGACCTACCGGTTCATCTCCCGTGAGCTGGGCTTGAAACTCCTCCCGACCTCACCAATCGACTACGTGCCCCGGTTCTGTTCCGGTCTTACCCTCAAAGGGGAGGTTCAGAGCCGTGCCGTAGAGATCCTCCGGCAGGCCGGCGAACGCGAACTAACGAGCGGCAGGGGCCCAACCGGTGTCGCGGCGGCCGCGATCTATATCTCCTCCATCCTTGGCGGAGAACGCCGGACCCAGCGTGAAGTGGCGGAAGTTGCAGGCGTGACCGAAGTCACTATCCGGAACCGGTACAAGGAACTGGCAGAGAAACTGGATATCGAGATCATTCTCTGATCCCCATTTTTATGCCAATCCCGCGGGGAAACCAACAACTATATTCCTGCGGATCGAAACCTATACACCACACCAGCAGCGGGCTCGTAGATCAGGGGTAGATCGCTACGTTCGCAACGTAGAGGCCGCGGGTTCAAATCCCGCCGGGTCCATGCGCTTTTCTCACGTTCATCCACTTATATTACGAGAGTTAACAATTCCCTGACAGGTACAGCCGATCCAAATCGTTGGTTCCATAATATTCCCTCTTTACGCGCAGGCGGGGGTTTCACTATAATGGGCCAGTGCTATTGGCCTATCGATCAGTAACAACTATAAGGAATCGGCTGAAAAATAGTATGCCGCAAGCATATGCACTGCGGGCTCGTAGATCAGGGGTAGATCGTCACGTTTGCAACGTGAAGGCCACGGGTTCAAATCCCGTCGAGTCCATTCTTGTTTTCCTAGATTTTTCTAAGGCCGAAAGATCTTACCGGGTTCGAAGGGCAGAGCCCTCGCGTTAGGACGAGTTTGTAATCTCGTTGTATCCATTCTTGTTTTCGCTTACTTTCCTAATACCGTCTCTCCAGGTTCGTAGGGCGGAACCCGGATGTTACAGGGAACAGATACTATTAGATAATTACTGCCGGATAGTATTCATTAGGAAGGGACTTGGGAAAACCTGATAGGAGACCAAATGGGTGTGACTGATGGTAAAACGGAAACTCTCACAGACTCCCTGGAGGGGGTATCCGAATGGGTAATCTTTCTGGGACCTGACGGGATCGTAGAATGGTCAAACCGTGCATTCAATGAATTCATGGGTGCGCGGGAATCCGGCGATACTCCCAGGGACATCCGGATGCTGTTTCCTGCAGATGCGAACGAGATGATGGAGGTCATCCGAGATGTGATGGAATCCGGTGAACTCCGTTCCGGCATTATTCGATCGGTTAAGGGAAAGTCCGGGGAGAGAAAAATGATCAGATTCACGGCCCTCCCCCGCAGGGATAAAGACCAGGGCATTTCGGGCATTTTTTTAAGCGGCCTGGATATCACCGACACGATCGAGATGGAACAATTAAAAAAATACGCCTATACCCAGATTGAGAAAAACATCGAACAGTTTGCCGTCCTTGGGGACCACCTGCGTAACCCACTCACCGCGATCATCGGCCTGTGTGAACTGCTGGACGACAGGACAACGGCTGCCAAGATCCAGGCCCGGGCAATGGAGATCGATGCCCTGATCACCCGTATCGACCAGGGATGGATTGATTCGGAAAAAGTTCGGAATATCATCAAAAAATATTACGATATCGGTGCGGCCGGCACCCACGAGCTGGTGGCACGGGCAATTCACGATGAATACATAGTACAGCAAAAAAAAGCCGGTGCAACCCCGGAATCGAATCCTTCGATGCGTTCCTGGGATGAACTGCCTCACCGGATAAAGGATTCAAATCTCCGGCAGGCCGAGGATATCTGGAAGATTCTCCACAAGATCGACTGCACGATCGGATTGTCCGTCAGCGGCAGGGAGCCGCTTTTTATATTTACTGAACGTGAGGTGGAATTCCTTGCGGAGAAGGAACACGAGCGGTGGGTGGAAGAACGGGTGCGAAAAGGATGGGTTTACGGAATGGACCGCGATGACCAGCAGAAAATCCATGGCTGCATTGTCCCGTGGGAACAACTCTCGGAAACACAGCGGCAGAAGGATCAGAATGCCATCAGGGCCCTGCCGGCAATACTTGCAAAGGTATACCTGAAAATTATCCGTCTGGATGAGAGCAACAATAATAATCTCACAACCCACAATAAAAATCGATAACGGGAGCAGGAAATCCACACGATCCTGATCGGTCTATGCCTGATGAGTCGTTTCGAATAAACCCGGGCCATCACGATGTTTTCATCAGCTATGCCAAGGAGGACAAACCCATCGCAGACGCCGTCTGTGCCAAACTCGAATCCCGGAATATCCGGTGCTGGATAGCCCCCCGTGATATCCCTCCCGGAAAAAATTTTCCCGAAGCGATCATCGAGGGCATTGAAGACGGAAAAGTGGTTGTGCTCATCTTTTCCTCATCTGCAAACAAATCCCCCCACGTCACCAGAGAACTGACGAATGCCGTGAACAAGGGCCGGATTATCATCCCGTTCCGGATTGAGGATGTGCTCCCCTCCAAATCCATGGAATACCTGATAAGCGTCCCGCACTGGCTCGACGCAGTCTCCCCGCCCCTGGAGAGACACATTGACCGGTTGGTTGGAATTGTTGAAGGCATTATAAACACGGAACAGAAATCTGCCGGGAGGGACGCGGGATCGGTCGCGGAGAGTCCACAGATCGCAGGATATCCCGCATCGGTTTCTCCAGTCCAGTCCTCACCTGCCCCGGCCCCCGGATCTGGAACGATTCTTCCGGAACCCGTGCCGGACTATCCACCGGAACCGGGACATCCACCCATGGCATTTCCTGTACGACATAAAAAAGCACTTGCCGTTACAGGAATCATCATCGCAGCAATAATTCTCTTTTTTATTGGAATGCAGGGAGGAATGTTTAACCTCGGAAAGTGGCCACTCGTACCGGGTTCGATCAATACCACACCTTCCCCCTCCATAGATTACCGGAGCTCGGATGCCGCAGTGAATACCGTTGTGCTCACAACAGAACCAACCCAGACACTGGCCAAAGATACGGAACTCTATGTGGATGCCAGTAAGGATGACAGCAATGCCATGGTAACGATCCAGTTCAACGGAGGGCCGGGAACAGGCCTCGTGGAGGACAACCAGGTGACCCTCACACGATCTGACGGGACGGTCGCTGAAGGTAAACTCAATTTCAACCAGCGGTTGTCTGAAGTACAGCTGCAGGGTACACGCGGCACCGACCGGATTCAGGTAGTAATCACCCTCTATTCAGGGGAATCAAAAACAATTGTCGATAAGCTGCTGCCATATCGGACTTACCATTAAAAAAACCGCTTCCGGGTGGAGAAACTAATCAATCCAGTCGAGCAGCTGGTGAGACTTCTCCTGCTCCTCGTGTTTGCTGATCTTCTGTTTCACTTTTTTGACCACTTCCGTTGCAGGTAAGGGAGCCCGTTCGAACTGCCCGTAATCAATATAATCCCGGGTGATCCAGTCATCGCCGGTCGACCGGGATTCCTCAGCAGGTGCCGGGGCTGGAATCGGTTCAGAAGAAGACACCTGCGGCGGGTCCTGCATCCGGGGAGGGGATGAGACCGGGGTGGGTACCGGTGGCAGGGGAACTGTTTCCAGGGACGGGGGCGCCTGCGGGATCATCCGGGAGGCTGCCTGAGGCTCACCTGACCGGAAGATGAGGAAGTCCACAAAGTCCTCCACTTCTTTCCTCTGTTCAGGGGCCAGTCTGTCCAGTTTGCTCTCGAGTGATTCCATTGCTGATGCCATTATACAGTAAATACAGTATCTCGTTTCAATGATATTTCAAGGCCACGGCGTTGGGCCGGGACGGGTGTCTATTCCCACCGATGCTGGTACCCCCGCTTTTCCAGGGGCCTGCCGTCAACGGTGACCGCTGGTTCTGCCACCACCGTACCGATTACCGTGGATGGGACGCCCTCGACCGGGAACTTCCCACGATCGATCATATAGATCAACTCATAGTCCCCCCCCCCGTACAGGGCAAGCTCCAAAGCATGCCCGGGTGGGATCCCGACCGGGAGTGGGAGTTTTTGGGAGTCGAGCGCAAAACCGTACCCGTTCACGCTCATCAGATCGTAGAGCGAGAGGGCAATACCATCACTATCGTCCATCATCGCATTCACTCCCGCCCGCCCAAGCATCTGGCCTTCCCGCACCCGGGGCTGCGGCTCGAAGAGGGCCTTCTCGAAGTGGAGATAACCGTCGAGCCATGCCTGCGCCTGCCCCGGTGTCCCGGTAATGCAGACGAGATCCCCAGGCCTGGCGCCGGTCCTCCGGACAAGATGATCCTTTTCCACAAGCCCGAGTCCTGTGGTAACCACCGTCAGCTCGCCGTGCCGGTCGATATCGCCGCCGATAATCGCGGCACCGAACTGCATGCAGCAGTCTTTGGCACCCTGCATCACGCCTTCCAGGCACTTCCAGTCATCGAGCCCAACGGCGATGAGCAGGTATTTCGGGGCCGCCCCCATGCTTGCGATATCAGAGAGCGTGACGGCAGCGCTCATCCATCCGGCCTGCCAGTTGGTCATGCCGGGGACAAAATCCGTTGTGCGGTGGAGCATGTCGGTCGTTATAACCATCTCCAGGTCACCACAGGGAACAACCGCGCAATCATCCGCGCAGTTATCTTTTCCTACAATCCTCATCACGACCTGCAAGAGCTCGCGATCATCCACCTTTCCGCACCTCCTTACCGCGTTCGCTCTTGTACTCCTTGAAGATGTGCTCGATCATCTCGGTCTTTTTCTCCCGCTCGACCTTCACCTGCTGGTCATTCCAGCGGGCAAGGGCGTCATCAAGGATCACTTTCCCGCAGAGCCCCTGCCGGTTTCGAACCTGAACTCCGGTCTCCCTGCCTGACAGGAGAGGGAGACCGGCCTCATGGAACGAGGGCAGCAGCTGGGGATCGCCTCCCTGGAGTACGCCGTCTCCCACAATCACTGCAGTGATCCGGCGGTCCGCAAGCTCCTTGATTACGCTCCTGCCCCACCCATCCGTCCGGTTCACCCATATGACGTCCGCCTCACCAATCCCCACGTCCTCGGCAAGCTTTCTGATCCCCTCTTTTGTCAGGCTATCCATCACCTTCACCGGCACCACGTCACCCTCCATTGAGAGCTCCGCGAATTTCTTTATCCGGGCAAGGCGTTTTACGAGGTTCCGGTTGTGCCTCTCTTCCTTGTGGAGATGCTTTTTCAGGCTCTGGATCACAACGTCCTTCTTTACCACCTCCGCATCCCTTGCCAGTTCAGCATCCCGCGAGGTATGGACCTTCCGGAGCCGGGCGGAGAGCCGGTGGATCTCGTAGTCCTTCCCCATGATCTCTTCCTGGAGTTCGGCAACATAGCTGCGCAGGCGCTTCACCATCCCCTCCAGCACCCTGACCCGTTCATCGTGTTTAGCATCTACTGCCACCGGGGGAACCGGAATTGTCGGAACAGGTGCCGGCATACGCATATCGCCAATCACCTGGTCAAGAGACTGCCCGCGGATCACCCGGGCCCGCACTTCATCGAGATCGTGCCCCGGTGGGATCCGTTTCATCAGGTTCTGGAACTTGTGCCGGTACTGGCGGTATGCATCAAGTGCAGCAGAGAGGGCATCCCGCTCGTGGTCGTTTGCATAGGGGAACGGGACGGTGAGTTCCACCTTTGTTTCTACACTCGTGTCCTGGTTAGGGGTATAAGCGATCGCCGAGAAGGCCCGGCGGATCTTCTCTACGGTGTACGGCATCTCTTCGACGTCGGAAGCGATGATAAGGGGTTTGCCCACCTTGCAGAGGGCCTCGATCACATCCGAGTTGGTCATCTGGCGGGAGCTTTGCAGGTGGAGAAGGTTCCCGTCGAGATCGAGCGCCGCGAACGCGGTAGTCGTCCCAGGGTCGATGCCGACGATCAGGTACCGCGGTTTCCCGGCAAGCGGGCGGAACCGGATCCGCTCCAGCCGCTTGCCGCTGATCCGGACCTGGACATCCGCGCCGCGATAGGTAGAGACCGGTACCTGGTCCCGGGTGGCAAAGACCCGGAAGGCGACCCGGCTGCACCCGCCAAATGCCCGGGTCTCCTTCTTCTCGTACCGGAGCCCTGCAGCCACGAGCTCCTGCTCGATCTCCCGGCCTTTGAGCTGCACCGCCCCGTGCATTTTCCGCACGTACCGGTTCTGGCTCCAGCCACCCTTCCCGGGCGACCGGTGGCGGCTGACCACGATCTCGCTCTCGTTCTCGAATGCGATTACCTCCGCTCCGGCGCCGAGGGAGGCGACCTGGGCCGTCGTCCGTGCCTCGGCAAAGGGATCGAACCGGTTGAAACTGATATTGAACCTGGCTGCGACCTTCCCGAGTGTCTCCTTGCGTTCTCCGCCGGTCACCTGGACGAGCCGTGTCTGCGGAGGAAGGCCTTGTAAGAAGAAGAAGAGCTCGCGCTGGTCCGCGGCGATCTCCTGGAGGCTGTCAACCGCGAGGATGTCCGGCTGCTCCTCCGTGAGCATGCGGAAGAGCCGGAATAATGAGACCTCCGATTCGCTCTCGATACGGGAGCCCTCCATGCGGACGAGGGCATACATCGGCCGCCGGGACCGGGACCGGACAGACCCTTTGATGATATCGATGCCAAAGACCTTCAGCCGGTCACGCATCGTACCGCGTCCTCACGGTCGGGGTTCATCTGGTACTTCCTCCGGAAGAAGGCGAGGATGTTGTCGAGATCCCGCTCCAGGATAGTCGTGGCGTTCGGGTGCGTGGTCTCTATCCACTGGGGCCAGTCGATGAGGACGCACTTCCCGTCCTCGACAAGGATGTTATACTCCGAGAGGTCGGAGTGGATGACTCCGGCCTGCCAGGCAGTCCGGACGTTCATGAGGATCTCTTCGAGCACGTCTTCCGGGGACTCGAGCCGGCAGCGGTTGAGGATCCCGCCGTTGATCAGGGACATGACCACGGTGTGCCGGTTCTGTGCGATCGGCAGAGGTACGCTGACTTTGGGGTGCAGGATCCTTAGCGCTTCGTATTCCCGCTCCGCTGACCTCCGCGAGGCCACCAACCAGGGGCAATGCCCGTCATCCATGTACTCGCGGTTCACCCGGGCCGAGGAAAAGGATCGTCCCCCCACCCGGTGGAACTTGATCGCTACCGGCCCGAGCCCGAGAGCCTCGTATACGACCGATTCCTTGCCCTCCCCGATCATAGTCCCCAGCGCCGAGATCGTTCCTTTATGAGTGAGAGTGGCAAGGGCGAGGGTATCATATCCCCCGAAGACAAGGGCATAGCCATCGTAGGGGACCGGGTTGAACCTCACCATGCCCCAGGCAATCAGCCGCGACAGGCGGTAATTGACCTCAGACTCCGAGAGCTTTGTCGCAGTGATGAGCTGTTCGAGCGGGACCCACGCGTAGCGCTTCATACCGCGTTCGAGTGCGAGCAGGATCGCCTTCTCGTACTTGTTCAGGCTGCGGATATGCTCTGCCGCGACGGACATAATCGTTAGAGTGGTTATGTGGCAGACTATAAAATCGCATCTTCCGTGCCACACCACTCCTGCCTGCCAGCACAACCTTAAACATCTTTTATCGTCCAGATTAGCTTTGATCAGGCGATGCAGTGCGACAGGTGCAGGAGCGACCCGGTTATATTCCAGCCCTATTCCGGGCGGGATCTTTGTCGGGACCATTTTATTGCCGATTTCGAGGCAAGGGCAAAACGGGTGATCCGGCAGCACCAGTGGATGCGGCCGGGCGATCACATCGCAATTCCCATCTCCGGTGACCGGCCTTGCAGCGCCCTCCTCTTCTTCCTGCAGGAACTGGGTGGCAGGCGCCGGGATGTGCGGATCTCTGCCATTCCCGGGAGCCGGGAGACGGTTGAGGGGCCGGAGGCTTCCCCATATGAAGAAGCAGCCGAAAATATCGGCGCCACCCGCCTTGCTTTGCCAACCAGCCTTGATGAGATCGCAATTTCTGTGCTCAGCGGGATCCTCCGGGGATTGTCCGGACCGGCCCCGATCCCCGGGGAACGGCACCGGGCCATGGACAGGACGATACCCCGCATATTCCCGTTTTCCCGGATACCGGCAGAAGAGATTGTACTCTACGCACAGCTGCAGGGTGTGGGGAGCGATAATTCCCGTCATAGAGATCTTCGCGGGATGTTCCATGACGAAGTGAAAACTTTCCTGGACGAGTACAGCTCGCGACACCCGGCTACGAAATACGCGGTTGCCGGTCTTGGTCACCAGCTGGCCAGGTGCAGCCTGCATATCGATGAGGATATATCATGACGCCAAAACGGGGGCATACCTGGCGGGCGATCCGCAACTCGCCGGGGATCCAGATATCGCTCTACTTCCTGGCATTTGCCCTGCTCATCGGCCTCTACACGTACATCTTCCACGCATTCTACCCCGTTCTTGAGAACAACACAATATCCTGGTCCCATGCCCTGCTATTCGTAGTGGAATCAATGACTACGGTAGGATATACTGATCTTCCTCCATTCGTCAACAATCTGACGATATTTCTTGCGATCCAGATCATGATATCGGGAGTTATCATGATCTTCATCGTGGTCCCGCTCCTGCTGGCCCCCTTCCTCACCACGCTGCTGGCCCCCACGCCACCAAAAACGACCTCGCACGTCCTCTCCAACCACACCGTGGTATTCGGGTACGACGAACTCACCCGCTCCGTCATTGAAAGCCTGACCATCGCCGATCACGATATCGTGATTATCGAGGAGAACAAGGCAACCGCGCTCGAGATCGCCACCAGTTACCGGCGGAGGGCATACGTGATCTGGGGCGAGTATACCGATCCCGGCACGTGGCAGGCAGCGCATATCACCTCAGCCGCGTTTGTCGTCATCAGCAAGGAGGAACGGCTGACCGCCAATATCATCCTCGGCATACGCAAAATGGCGAGGGGAAAGATCATCTCGGTCATCGACAAGATCTCCTTTGAGCGGTACCTGAGGTACGCCGGGGCCGATTACGTGCTCTCGCCCAAGGACTCCACGGGAAGGATCCTCGCCCGCCACGCAGTCCTCAATCCGGCCGGAGATACCATACAGGAAATCCCGGGGCTTGACCGGATCACGATCAACATCAATCATACGCCGGATAATGGTATCCGCCTGATCAACATCCCGGTAATTGCGGGCTGCAGCGCCCAGGGGAAGAACCTGCGGGAACTCCGGCTCTTCGACACGTACGGTATCATCGTCCTCTTCCTCTGGAAAGAGGGGACTTTTTTAGCCCAGCCCGGCGATGACGTGATCGTGGACGATACCACTTCCCTCTTTCTCTTCGGCAGGGCCGAAGCGATCGTCCGGGCGATCACCACGGAGTTCTGTGTTGGTGACCTGAAAGATACCCGGGCCGTGATCGCAGGGTATGGCGATGTCGGCAAGGCCGCGTACCAGGAGCTCCTGCAGGCCGGTGCCACCGCCACGGTGATCGATTCCGGTCCCTACGACCTGCAGGATCAGGTGGTGGGAAATGCCGAGGACGAACAGGTGCTCAAGGAAAGCCGGATTGAGAGCGCACAGCACTGCATCGTGGCCTTGAATGACGATGACGTGAACATCTTCACCACCCTTATGGCACGGAACATCAACCCGAACCTCCGGATCCTTGCCCGGGCGAATGAACCGGCATCCGTGGACAAACTCTACCGTGCAGGTGCGGACTATGTGGCCCTCCTTCCCATGATCGGCGGCCAGATCATCGGGAGGATCATCCTTGCTGACACGGTAACCATCCTCCTCGATCTGCCCAACGGCGACATCGTGGTCATGAAGCAGGTGAAACGGAACGATGCAAGGACGATCGGATGGCTCATGCGGAAGGTGCCGGGGATCCGAATCATCGGCATTGAGAGCGTGAGCCGGACCATTGTTGCACCATTGAAGGAAGAGGTACTCCAGCAGGATGATTCCATCATCGTGGTAGGGAATACCGAACAGTTAAAAAGGTTTATCCGTCTACTTTAACCGGATACAACCATGGCAGAGGATATCGGGTGCAGCATGGGCCGGGTCGAACAGATGATCCGGTACGCTTACTGGAACACAGGATGCAAAGGAATCGTTGTCGGCCTGAGCGGCGGTGTTGATTCGGCGGTTGCAGCCGCTTTCTGCTGCCGGGCTGTCGGTTCCGAGAAGGTACTCGGCCTCTCCCTGCCGTCTTCGGTCAGTCATCCTGCTGACATAACGGATGCAGCGGACCTGAGCAGAAAACTCGGGATTGCTCACGAGATCGTGAACATCGACCCGATGCTCTCCGGGTTTACGTCAATACCGGGATTCGTGGAAACTCCCTATCTCCTTGGTAACCTCATGGCCCGGATCCGGATGACCGCCCTCTATTATTATGCAAACCGGGATAACCGGATCGTCTGCGGTACATCGAACCGGAGCGAGTTCATGCTAGGGTACTGTACCAAGTACGGCGACAATGCAGCCGATCTCCAGCCGATCGTCCATTTATACAAGACCGAAGTGTACATCGTGGCTAAGGAACTCGGCATCCCTGACCCGATCATGACAAAGGCACCTTCTGCAGGCTTGTGGGCCGGGCAGAGCGACGAAGGGGAGCTTGGCCTCTCCTATGCCGAGATCGACGCCTCCTTAAAAACACTTGATGCGCATGCATGGAACGCTGACACCCCCACGGAAGAAAAGATCCTTGCCTTGGTGAAAAAGAACCTGCACAAGCGGGCGCCTGTCCCAAGTCTCCTGCCCTGATATTATCCCATTCTCATCTCGTTTTAGTTTTTCAGAAGTACAGAAAAGACAGCAAGATATTTTTCCGGGTAGTTTAAGAAGGCGAGTGCATCCGCGTCCCCGATGAGGTTGTAGAGCGGGCCTTTAGCGATCCGGTGATCACCGTTCCCGGATTTCGGCCGGAGTGTCCGGACCGGGGGTAGGGCAGGGTACCTGGGGTTCTTCCGGAGTTCCTCAGAGGTGTACTCAAAGTATGCCGCGCCGTGCCGGGACTCGTACTCGCCGTACTCACTCTCGAATGCAGTTGAGACAAGATTGGCCATTACAAGAGTTTTATCCGGGGACGGGTTGATGGAGATATGGCCGTATCCCGGGGGGATTATCACCACGTCCCCGGCTTTTGCCGGGATCATCACTACATCCGTGAGGTCTTTTGACTGGAGAAGATAATGTGCCTCACCTTCAAGCACCTCGTAAATCTCCGGGTACCCGACCCCGGCCTTGTTCTCCGGGTGGTAATGCCCTTTTGTTTTCACCCATTCCCCGCAGAGATCCCGGGACGGGATAACGGTGAGATCATAGCGCAGGTGATGGACATGGAGCCAGCGCCAGTCCGCGTCGGATTTTGCAAGGTCACGGTACATAAAATAGAGCGGGTCCCCACACGTACACGAAGGGTCGGCAAGGACAGGGCGCATCTCTTCCATTGTCCTGACAGCAGGGGGAGGAAGCTCCCCGTCCCATCCAAGCATCATTTCTTCTTTCTTATTACAAGTAAGTATATTTTTGTCTCCTTCACCTGTGTGTAACTGCGTCCTGAACGCCGGAAATTTTGGAACACAGATCAGCTCCATATTTTCGTATCAATATTATGAATAAACAGCAGGGTTTTCAAATCCGTAAGATCAGATGCCGAAGTATTGACAGGATGTGTTCGCACAACCCTGACAATACCAACAATCACGGTGGTCAAAGGCTGGACTGATGCGGCAGATACGGCTCTCAGCCGACAAACTATGAACGGTACATTAAACCCATCACATCAGAAAAAGACCCAGAAAACCATCGGGACGCGGGCATATCATCCGTTACGGTGCTCATCCTGATCTCACATGCCTGTGCTCCTGGCGGCATGATGAGTTTGGTTGATCTTCCATGAGCTGCAATCTTCAAGCTTGTAAACGGGATGCGGGCAGATGTATGGTAATTTTTAGGATCACCTAAATATTTATTATTTAGGGGAGCCTAAATAATTGTGCAGTATCAAAAAGTCCAAGACGGTGTTAAAACGTGAATTGTTCAATCCTTAAAAACCATCAGAGACTGGTGATCATTGGTCTCGTGGGTATTTTTGCCCTCGTTGCCCTCTGGCTCCGCCTTCTTCCCATGTTTACGGGTCCCGTCGATATTCTTTCGAAAGTAGCAAGCGATGACCCCCAGTACGATCTGCGGCTGGTCGAACTGTTCCTTGCAAATCATTTCCATTATGCCTGGTTCGACCCGATGTCAAATTTCCCTCATGGGACATTGATTTACTGGGGTCCGATGACCATTTATATTGCTGGAATTGCCTGCACGATCGCAGGAGTGGTCACCCGCCCGGATATTATCGGTGTATGTCTTCTTGTGACACCCTTCTTCGCAACCGCTACAGTAGTTCTCATGTATTTTGTGGGAAAGGCGTACGGGGACTGGAAGACCGGACTGCTCGCTTCTGGGTTCACCGCGGTTGTTTCCGGAACCTTTTTCCTCTATTCCCTCTACGGTTATTTTAATCACCGCGACGGTGAGGTGCTCTTCTCCACATTGTTCTGCCTGGCATACCTGTATATCCTGATCTCGGAAAAGGGCACAACGATACATCTCGCCGATTTCAGTACCTGGAGAAAGATCGCCTTTTTATCCGTCCTTGCGGGTATCGCGTATCTTCTCGGCCTCTTCGTTATGCCGACCATGATCCTGTTCGCCTTCATCGTCGGTGTATTCACCGTCATCCAGTTCATGTTCGATTTCTATCGCGGACGTTCCAGTGAATACCTGCTGATTGCAAACGCCATCGTTTTTACCATTGCAACTGCCGGGCTCCTCCTCTTCGGATTCAAAAGCCCCGGCATGGATCTCTCGACATATTCCATAGGCCATGTGTATGCCTATGTATGCCTGATCGGTGCAACAGTACTGTTGTATCTCCTTGCCCGGTATCTTAAAAACAGGGAGCGATACTATTATCCCGGAATCATTATCGGTAGCGGGATCATGTTTGCGGCAATCCTCTTCGTGGCAGCCCCGCAGCTCTATACCCTGTTTATCAACGATCTCTATGCATTCTTCGGTCAGGCATCCGTAACCCAGACCGTCATGGATGCGATGGCATGGTCGCCTGCAGAAGCGTGGCAGGCATTCAACTACGGCCTCTTTCTGATGGCCGGGGGCATACTTGTAGCTCTCTACAACAACCTCAGGGATGAACGGCCCCATGAAATTTTTGCGCTGGTCTGGGCTCTCATCATATTATTCTCCACTTGGCAGCACGTACGGTACGAGTATTATCTTGCAGTTGTCATTGCATTGCTTTCAGCCGTATGCGTCCATTTCGTTTTCGAGAGGGGGTGGGGAGATCTCCGCACGCTGGTGAGTGGAGTCATGACGCACGATGAATCAGGTGGTTCAGGCGAAGCCGGGAGAGATCAACCACGCAGGGGCAAAAGCCAGAAGCACAAGAAAAGTCCGGGCGATTCCCGAAAACTGAACTACCCCGTTCTTGGGGGAGTGGTAATCGTGCTGGGCCTTGGTCTCCTCTTTGCCTATACATCAATTTCCTATAATTACACCGTCGGATCCAGCGGGGTTAACACGATGAACCCCGACTGGAAGGAATCTCTCGAATGGCTGGGCAACAATACACCGGATACCGGCGTGAATTATTTTACCATCTATGACCAGAAGACATTCCAGTATCCTTCCACCGCATACGGGATCATGTCCTGGTGGGATTACGGGCATATGATCACGTATGTCGCAAAACGCATTCCGAATGCAAACCCATTCCAGCAGGGCGTTACCGGTCCCGATGGTGCCGCTGCGTACTTCATGGCAACTTCAGAGGATACTGCAAATGCCATCCTTGATGGTGAAGGCACCCGCTACGTGATTACCGATATCGAAATGGACACCGGAAAATTCTGGGCGATGTCAACATGGTACAACGCATCTGCCGCCACAGAACCCTACCAGGAAAACATGTTCATGCAGGACAATAGTCTGGACCAGAAATACCAGCTCGTAACACTCAATAAACAGCCGTATTACCTGACCATGATCTCCCGTCTCCATAACTTTGATGGATCAATGGCGGAGCCAACGGACGTTTATTATATTGAATATGCTGATCCGGAAGTAACGCATGCATCATTACCGGTCATCACGAATGCCAAGCCATTAAATCTCTCTGCAGCAACCCTTGCGGCAGAACAATACAACCAAGCGGCCCCTGCGGGATACCATGCTACAGTTATCAGTTTATCGCTCGTCCAGCCCCTTGACACCGTTCCCGCACTCCGGCATTACCGGCTTGTCCACGAGTCTCCGACCAACGCGGCAAACTCAGATACAATCGATGTGAAGTACGTAAAGATCTTCGAATACGTCAAAGGCGCTCATATCAAAGGAACCGGTATCATCGATATTCCCCTTGTCACCAACACCGGCAGGAACTTCACGTACCGGCAGGAGAGTGTCAACGGTGAATTCATAGTCCCGTATTCAACAAGCGATAACCCGTACCCGGTGAAGGCCCTCGGCCCATACCAGATCGAAGGCACACGTACAACATACGAGGTGCCGGAATCCGCGGTCATGCAGGGCGCGACAGTAGGGCCGGCCCAGCTATCCGGTACCATGCCTCAGGAGCAGGTATAATGGCTCAGGAGCAGGTCGAGGAGTACCTCGAAACAATCTATGATCTCGAATCGCGGGACGGGTCTGCGAAGACGACCGCGATAGCAAAATGCCTGAAGATCGCGCCGGCAAGTGTGACGGAGGTGCTGAAAAGTCTCTCCGACAAAGGGTTCGTACAGTATGAACCGTACCGTGGTGCGACCCTGACGGAAGAGGGGAAAAAGATCGCGGGTACTATAAAGCGGAAACACCGGCTCCTTGAAGTATTTTTAACGGATGTCCTCAAACTGAACCGGGAAAAGGTCCACGATGAAGCGTGCAGGATGGAACATACGATCTCAGAAGAGACCGAGGATGCGCTCTGCCGGATGCTGGACGCCCCGGCGCATTGCCCTCATGGCAGCCCGATCAGCCCCTGTAACAAAGGCGTGGGGAGCTGCGCCGAGTGCGATGGCGCAGGAAACACCGGTATGCCCTTAGTCATCCGGGATAAAAAGATAATACCGATCACGGACCTCCGCCCGGAACAGAAAGGCCGGATCGCATTTATCCGGGGGGACTGTAAAGTTGTCCAGCGCCTCTCCGACCTTGGGTTGACACTCGGGACAAACGTTTCTGTCCTGAAAAAAGCGCCCATGGGCGGACCGGTGGAGATCTCGGTCAGGAGGACCAAACTTGCTGTCGATCACGCAATTGCCGAAAATATCTTTATTGAACCACCTCTTTTGGGTGAGCCATGAGCGGCTGTGGCGAATGCAAAGGCTGCTCAACCGGCGGGGAGTCCAAAATCAGGAATGTGGATTATACGATTGCCCTTGCCGGCAATGCGAACGTCGGCAAAAGCGTGATCTTCAACCAGCTGACCGGTGTTGACCAGATCATCGGCAACTGGCCGGGAAAGACCGTTGAGCGGGCCGAGGGACTCCTGCTCCACAAAGGGAAGCGGATCCGGGTCATCGACCTGCCCGGCATCTACTCATTCTCCACGTACTCCATGGAAGAACTGGTATCGCGGGATTTTATCGCACTCGAACACCCGGATGCGGTGATCAATGTCATCGATGCCTCGGCACTGGAACGCAATCTCTTCTTCACGATACAACTCCTGGAGCTGGCACCCCCGCTGATGATAGCGGTCAACCAGGTCGATCTCGCGGAGAAAAAAGGAATTACGATCGATACGCAGAAGTTTTCCGCATTGCTTGGTGTTCCGGTTGTCCAGACGGTTGCCATCAGGGGGAAGGGAATCCCCGTACTCACTGACGCAATCACGGGTCTCATGCAGGACCACCCGGTTCCCCCGGTCCTCCACTACGGGAAGGAAATAGAAGAAAGGATTGGAAAAATAATCGCCCTGCTGGAAACGGTAACTACACAGTACCCTGTACGGTGGACAGCAATCAAACTCCTCGAACGCGATCCGGCTATCGTGCAGCTTATAAATGCGCAGGATCCTGTCGTCGTTGAAAAAGCAGGATTACTCGCAGGGGAGATTGAATCCATCCACGGGGAACCGGTCTGCGTTGTCATGAGCGCGGAGCGGTACCAGATTGCAGACCGGATTGCAGCTGAAGTAATGACCATGCGGCCACCGGGCGAGGGTCCCCTGAAAAAGAGCCTGACCGACCGGCTCGATGAAGTTGCCCTTCACCCGGTTCTTGGGTATCTCGGGGTCATTGCGGTGATCGGCGGGTTGCTGGTCTGGACATTTTTAATCGGAGCACAGGTCTCGGGGTTCCTGCAGGCATTTCTTTCCCATTTTGAACAGTATGAACCGGTTGTCTCAGGACCGATCATGGACATTCTCTGGAACGGGGCATTCACCGGTTTCGTTGCGGGAGTTACCCTGGTCATTCCCTATGTCCTGCCGTTCTACCTGCTCCTGGCCATTCTGGAAGATTCGGGCTATCTCACCCGCATCTCGGTGATGCTCGATCGCGGCATGCACAAACTGGGGCTGCACGGGAAAGCGATCATCCCCCTGATCCTTGGATACGGGTGCAATGTCCCTGCCATCTATTCCTGTCGGATCATGGAAACGCCGAAGCAGAAGACCCTTGCTGCATTCCTGGTGACGCTTGTTCCCTGCACGGCACGGACAGTTGTCATCCTTGGCCTTGTCGCCGCATTCGTCAATATCTGGTGGGCGCTTGCGCTTTATGCATTTGATATCCTCCTGATCATTGTTGTCGGAAGAATCGCGTTTAAAGCGGTTCCAGGTGAATCGGTCGGGCTGATCATGGAGATGGCCGATTACCATGTCCCTTCAGTCTCGGTCGTCCTGAAGCAGACCTGGACCCGGACAAAGTCGCTCATCTGGATCGTCTTCCCGGCGTATATCATCGGGAGCGCAATAATTCAGGCATTCTATGCGGCCGGGCTCCTCACCCCGGTAAATAATCTTCTTTCACCCGTGACCGTTCTCTGGCTCGGGTTGCCTGCGGTCATCGGGATTACGCTGATCTTCGGTATCGTCCGGAAAGAGCTGACGATCCTTACCCTCGCCGTGATCTTCCACACAACAAACTTCGCGTCGATCATGTCTCCGGTCCAGCTGATTGTCCTTGCCCTGGTCTCGATGCTCTATATCCCGTGCATCTCGGTGATCCTTGTGCTCGCATCGGAGTTCGGCTGGAAGAAAGCGCTTTCGATCTCTGCAACCGAGATCATCATGGCAATTGGTATTGGCGGGATCGCGTTCCGGGTGCTGAGCCTGGCAATGTGAGAACCGGCAGGAAAGAAGGACTCACTTTATTTTTCGAACTGCCGTAGAAATGGGACGGTGGGTGCATCGGCCAATTCTTTACTGTTTCTCGTGGGCAACCAGAAACCCCCGCCGACCGTAGCGAACGGCCCGGATCATATCTCCCCGCAACCATTCCGGGATATGGCTTGCCGGGAGTATATATCGAAACTGAAATGCACGTACCAGGGAAAAATAGAGCAGATGTTGATTTAACAAAATGAAAAAAATACGATAATAATTCAGCCTCACAAAAAAATCATCGGTTTCCCGATCGTAATTTCAGTAAATAAACCCCGGCCCCCGCCACGATGAGGATGATGGCGAGGATTGCCGGCAGCCTTGC
>Ga0074046_10001070_pt1 | contig 25306 bp, 16 predicted proteins | sample BogForMeECP23OM3_FD_94441 | JGI IMG/M metagenome (GOLD analysis project Ga0074046, IMG submission 94441) | Bog forest soil microbial communities from Calvert Island, British Columbia, Canada - Bog Forest MetaG ECP23OM3 | ecosystem: Environmental > Terrestrial > Soil > Wetlands ...
CGGCCAGACGTTTCTCTATGCAGGCAAAGGTGGGCACGCATTCGTGCTGGGGAACGCAGCCGGGCGTCCCCTCATCAACGCCGTCGGCAAGCCCCGCGTGGTCATCAATGGCACCTGCCTTGATTATTTGGCCGAGTCGTTCATGGCGGGCGACCCACTCAACGGCGGTGGCTTTGTTGTCCTCAACGGAATCGTCTTGAGTGACCAGGGGGAGGTCGTCGAACTGGATACTCCCTACCCGGGCGGCAACTTGTTTTCGCTCGCTTCCGGCGGAGCGATTTACATTCGCGACCCGCATGGGAAGGTTTCCGAGGAGCAACTCAACGGCGGCGAGTTTGGCCCGCTCGAAGAACAGGACTGGGCGGTGATCCATCCCTTCCTGGAAGAAAATGAGCGGCTGTTTGGAATTCCCGTGGCGTGGCTGCTCGAGGTCGATGGAAAGCCTTCGCTTCCCGCCGAGGTGTACCGGAAAATTCATCCTCGAGCGATCGGCGCGCTTCAACCCGAGGAGGCCTGGGTTAAGGGTTAAGATGCATGTGTGAGCCTGTGCCTGCGCGAGTAGTTGTCAATCCGGTCATTCGCCAAAATGCTTGCGGGCCCGCTGCAGTGCCCGAACGTTCCCGGCAATGCCGTAGTACGCGCTGACAGCCCGTCAATTCACTTCTCTGCCAGGCTTCCACCTGCTTTCGCATCGGCTCAAAGTTGCGCTGCATTCGATCCACGCCAACCGAGATGCAGTCGATGAGCGAGAAAGACTTCGAGTGTTTTGCGAGGACCGGCGTAAACGTGCCTGGGACAATGTCTCCGAATTGACGTGGTTCCCCTTAAGAGACCCACCTCTCTGCGATATCGTTCCACCAGGTAAAGAGGGTGCTATGCGACCCAGAAATGCCCAAAATCCTTACGCGTAACAAAGGAAGCCGCACCGAATCTGGGCTTTGGGGGCAATCGAGGCACAGCAGGTGCCGCTGCCGGAAACCGACGCATCCTTTGAGTTGCTTGCGTTCGAGGGATAGAGACAGAGAAAAGCGCTCATGGCACCGTGGGCGCTAAGATTCTCCAGATCACGGCTGGAGACCATACAGTTTGATGGCATTCTCCCGCAATACCATTCGTGCCAGTTCCATGGCGCGCTCGCGCGTGATCTCGCCGTCGTTTATCATTCCTGTCAGTGCCAAGGCGAGCGCCTTGCGGGCATTCGCAGCAGCAACATAGCCGGACTCCTCCCAGTCAGTTTCCGGCGATCCTGGGGACAAGTCCGTACCGAAGAGGATCTTTTCGGGATACAACTCCAACCAGTCCCGCAAAACTTCGGCCAGCGCATGTGTTGATAGAATCCCGTCCTGTTCGGAAAAATCGGCGTAGACGTTAGGCCTTCCCATCATGATGCCCGCCACTTTGGGGAATGGGCCGGCACCGCCGTGCAGCAAAACAAAGTTGGTTGCGCGCAGCGTTTCGTCGTTCAACAAGGACTCCAGAAGCGCCGGATTTGAACCGCCGATATCGAAATACCCGCCACACCCGTTGCCAGTGTGAAAATGCACGGCCAGAGCGAGTTTCCCTGCCTCTCGGGCAACTACCCTCATCAGAAAGTTCTGCAGGTTTTGATACTCGGCCTCCGGGGGCACGCCACCTTTGCTGTAGCGGGAAAACGTGCTTCGGGCCTGGGCTTCGTCGCCTTTAGCAAAATCCAGCGAACGGAGATAAGCCACCTCAAACTTGATTGCGACTGCGCCTGCCTTCTTCTGTCGTTCCAGCGTGGGACGGACTACTTGTTTCAAGTATTGGTCTAACGTCGCAGGCGCCCCCGGAAGACCGGACTCGGAAAGATAGCGTTTGCGCAGCATTTCTTCGCGTGGATAGAAAGCCTTTCGGTCCGGCGTATCGATCATCGATTGATTATTGAGTGGAAATAACAAGGCATCGTCGTAGGGCACCCACAGAAAACGAGGGGGCTCGAGGCCCCTGCCCATCGCAATGCGGTTGGCGAGCATGTACTCGATCCCAAGCTTGTCGAGGATCCATGCCGGGTAGCGGTCTCCCTGCTCGCTTTCGATATGCTGTTTGGCGCTGAGCAATTCGCGCAAGTGTTCTGCAGAAAGATCGGAGTGCCCATAACCGTACAACTTTTGCCATGCCTCCCGAAACAATGGATTGTCGGGACGGGCCATCGCCGGATCGGACGATGGCGGCAAGAGGTAGCACGGCAGAGCATCGTAATCGTCGTCCTTTTCGCCGGGACCGACTACCTTCACCACATGGGTGTGATTGTCGAAGGCCGGAATGCGTCCGATCTCTGTCAAAAGACCAGGATCGGGGGAAGTTTGGGCAGAGGCCGCAGTGAAAACAATGCAAGCTAGAAGAACGAGGACTGGTTTGTGCATGAGTCTCTCCCGTATGCGCGTTTCGATCTTGGGCAACTGACGATCAGTTGCGAGTTTATTGGGAAAACTTCGACTAAACGCCAGAGCGAGCGTAAACCACAATGTGCACAGGGAGGAAGGGGGCAGCGACTCTCTGCGGGCTTTGGCGGACGCGCCGTGGTGCCGGCGCGTCCGCCGGACAAAACCATCGCTTAGAAGGTGAGCTTCAAAGCGAGCTGGATGAAGCGTGCGTCCGGTGTGTAGTTCTGGAAGCTGCGCGGCAAGGTAATCTGACCACCCTGCGACGAATTGTTGTTGACGCCGGACGCTGCCCCGCCATTGTTAAAGTTGCTGTTGGGGTTGGCGTACGACGGCGTGTTGAACAGGTTGAAAATATCCGCTCGGAACTGCAGCGCCATTTTCTCGCGCACTTTGAAGTCCTTGAACATGGACAGGTTGACCCGCTCGTATCCCGGACCGTAAACCTCGTCGCGGACGCCGCCCAGATACGGTTGCGCGGCCGCTCCCGTCACTGTACCGCTGCCAAGGGCGCTCCCAGGCAACGGATTTCCGAAAGCGCACGGGTTGTACCAGTTGGTTCGGTTCCTTACGGAAGTAGGACAGGTTATCCCAGGGTTGCTCGTCGGCGGTAAGCCGCCTGCTTTGAAAGGATCACCCACCAGCGTCGCGTAGTATACCGATTCGCCGCTGGCTCCCGCAAAGGGCGTGACGCTGGAGCCGGAAGCATAGACCGAGAATGGGTTCCCCGTTTGCGCGGCGAAGGTAAAGCTGGAAGACCAGCCACCGACCAGGTAATCGAGGACTCCGAAGTGGTTGACAAATTTCTGACCGCGGCCGAACGGCAATTGGTAATTTCCATTCATGGTAAACCGCTGGCGCGTGTCGAACGGAGAGTTGCTATATTGGCCGCGAATGGGCTGGACGTTGGTGTTGGGGTAGCCCCCATCGCCGCCGCTGCCCAAAGGCGTGGGCGCGTCATCCAGCGAGTGCGACCAGGTGTACGTCGCCAGGAAGCTGAGGCCGTTTGCGAAACGGCGCTCCAGCTTGGCCTGCATAGAGTTGTAATTACTAACCCCGTCGTACGCGCTGAAGAGCGCGCCGCCAAAATCCGGCAAGGGTACTAGGTTGCCGGAATAGCTCGGGCCCGACAATGCCACTGGCGCGTTCGGGTTGGTAATGACGACCAGGTGGTGGGTTTGCGATCCAACATAGGAAAGCGTGGCCACCATGTTGTTCGTGATCCCGTACTCCACAGCCAAACTGTAATTCTCCGAGTACGAAGTCTTTGGGTTCTCGCTAGCGCCGCGCAGTGCGGGGAGCGTAACGCCGCCGAGCAGGGCCTGCCCCGTTTGACACGTTCCGCAAATCGCGGTGAAGCCATTCTCCAAGGAGATTCCTTGGGTTGCGGGCGTGTTGTATTGCGAGGTGTAAACGAAGGGTACGTTGGTTCCCAGGTTCGGGCTGTACCCTACGCTCTCAATCCCGCCGTAGAACATACCGTATCCGGCGCGCACGGTCGCGCGGTCGGAAAATCGGTAGGCGAGGCCAACGCGGGGAGCGAAGTTGGTTTTGTCCTGGTTCACCAGATATGGATTGTTGCTGTATTTCACGGTGACACCGTCGGTGGCGGCAATACCGGAGAACGTCGATCCCACCAGCGTACCAATAGGCTGGCTCTGAGTGGGAATCAGGAAGTTCGAAGGCGTGTTGCCGGCGCCGGCTACCAGCGGGCCGGTGGGATACCATTCCGCCTGGTGGCCTAAGCGCTCTTTGTATGTTTGCGGGTATTCGTAGCGCAAACCCAGGTTTAATGTTAGTCGAGAGGTGGCCTTCCAATCGTCTTGAGCGTAGACGGAGCGGTCCCAACGCTCGTCGTCCGTGCCCGCGAAAGTGGAGAGAGCTGCGCAGCCCATTTTGTCGGCGAGGAAGTCGGAGACCCCAAATCCGGTATAGATGTTGGGGGTGGTGCCCCCAGTGGCACTGTCACAAGAGAAGGACCAGGTGTCGTAATCGTACTCGCCGCGCGAGACCTGCGGCTGCAAGGTGGCGAAACGGATGTGCTGTAAACTCACGCCAAACTTGAGCTCCTGCCGTCCCATGGTTTTGCTCACGTTGTCGAGAATTTGAAACACATTCTGATATTCGTTGGTGGGGTAAAACCCCGACGTGCCGGAATAGGCGATTCCGCCGATACTGAATAGCGGGGTGCCCCCGTTGTTGGCGCCGCCCGGAATTCCTCCCAAACCCAGGGAAGCGGCAAAATTGGGATTGCTGGCGTCGTCTTGCAGGTAGGCGAAGTGGCCCCAGTTGTACCCGAAACGGAACTCGTTGGTAGTGGTGTTGGAGAAGATATGGGTCTCGCTGAAAGCGAAATTATCCCCCCGATTTACAATGGCGCCCACGTCGCCAAAATTCATGTTCCAGCCGCCATCCAATCCGTTGGGCAGCGGAGCGGGATGGTAGGCAGGCTCGTTCACCAGGCTGAACCGGGCGAAGGCTTGGTCCTTCGCGCTGACGTTCCAATCCAACCGCGTGTCGAACTGGAAGGTGTCGTCCTGGGATCTGCGAAGCTCCGAGTAGTTGTTGGCGAAAGTTCCACCGGCGCTCGCGGCTGGTCCGGTTGGAAACAGGTTTAGATAACGTTGCGCTACCGCGTCGATCTGGCTGGCGCACATGACATTATTCGGGTTTCCGCAAGCTGTCCCTAGAGGGTTGCTCGTACCTGGATCGGTCAGCGCAATAGTACTGCCGCCCATGAAGGTCGAGTTCAGCAGTTCCGTGAAATTGCCTTGCTTCATCAGTGCCGTAGGCACCGTGAGTACGGCTGGCTCCTGGAAGATAATGCGGTTCTCCTCGGCGTCGCCGAAGAAGAACAGTTTGTTCTTGATAATGGGCAGGCCGAGGGTCGCGCCAAACTGATTCTGGTGGTACGTGGGGACGGTCGTGTTCTCCCAGTCTTTAGCGTCCAGGTCGGTGTTGCGCACATATTCCCAGAGATTTCCGTGAATCTCGTTGGTCCCGGACTTGATGCTGGCATTGATCACGGCGCCCGCGGAATGGCCAAACTCGGCGCTGTAGTCGGAGGTTTGAATTTTGAATTCCGCCAGCGCGTCCGGAGGAGGACGAACCACAAAGCTGGCGCCGTTCGAAAGATCCACGGCGTTGGCGTTGTTATCCACGCCGTCCAAAATGAAGTTGTTCTCCTCGGCGCGCTCGCCGTTGGCGTTGAAATCGCCCTTACCCGTGCCGCGCGAGCTTTCCGGCGGGTCTACTCCGGCTGCCGACTGGGCGATGTAAACCCAGTTCCGCCCGTTGAGAGGAGTTTCGTCGATGGTCCTGGCGGACATCACTTGTCCGACAGAGGCGTCCTCAGTCTGCAGCAGCGGAGGCGCGCCCGTCACCTCCACGGTTTCTGAAATCGTGCCCGGCTTGAGCTGGAAGTTCACGGCCAGGCGTTGCTGCACGTCAATGTGGACGTTGTATTGCGTTACCGTCGCGAAACCGGTCGCGCTGACGGTAATCTTGTAGTTCCCAATCTTGATGGGCGAAAACACGTAGGCGCCGGTCTTGTCGGTCTGCGTTTGAAGAACCAGATTCGTATCCGTGTTCGTAAGTGTGATATCCGCTTGGGTTACGAGGGCCCCGGTTTTATCGGTGACCAAGCCGGTGATGGCGCCTTGGTCGGCTTGTCCGAATAGGAAAGCTGCGTTTAGTGTCAGGAACAACAAAGGCGCGGCGATACTCAGAACTCGCCAGCACCTGGAGAAAGCTACATAGGGTTTTTTCATTTCAAGCCTCCATCGCAGAAAATCACGTTCGCTACAACAAATAAGTGGAACCAGCTTGAGGCAGCCTGCGCCCTCGGGTAACGCAGTCCCCTCAAGCTGTCGGCCTCAGTGACAGAGATGGCCGTGAGATCGATTTGCTGGCCTCACTCGCACCAGGCTGGAGCCATACGGGTCGAGAGTGACCGTGAACGAACCGGTGAAGGACCCCAGATCGGCCTGCGCCCACAAATCGCACACTTCGGCGGTGCCGCTGAAACCCAGGTCGGTGAAGTTCACGGAAGCCGGAGAACTGGCGGTGTTCAGGTTGAACAGCGCGACGTAATATGAGCCGTCCCGTAGTGTCTGCGCCAAGACTGGCGTGTTCCCTTCCGTGACGACGTAGCCGGGAACTCCGGATTGATCAACCGCGATCACTTGGTCATTGGTGAGAAGCTGGATTCCGTAGCTGTCCAGAAGCGCCAGATCATCTCCCAGTTGCAAGGGAGCGTTCACGATGGCCCAGAGTGTAACCATGGTTTGCCGCTGGTCGTTGGTAAGACCGTCGACGAGGGCCGGCATGCCAGCGAGCGAAGTCGGAGGCCCAGGCGGATTGGAGGGCTGCAGGATTTCCGGTGTGTTCGCCGGATAGATCGTATTTGCAGTATTGCCGACTTCGAGCGAATCTAAGTCGTTCCACCCGAAAAACGGAGCCGCGTCGTTCTGCCAAGGAATCAGGTCTGTAAAGCGCTGCGCCACATTGTTCCAGACCGTGATTTCGTACGGCCCGCCGCACCCGTCGCATTCGATATCCCCGTCAATTCGTCTGCCGTTCGACCAGCGCTCCCACCATCCCACGTAGTCGTGATTGAGTCTGGAGGAGAGATTCAAATACATTGGGCGCCAGGACTGCTGAATGGCCAGGGCCATCGCCTGCACGTCCGGCCGGTCGTCCGTGTACACACCGGAACGCGACGTCCCCAACCGAACGCCGTCGAACTTCAGGTAATCGAATCCCCATTGGGCAAACAACTGCACGATGGAGTTCTCGTACTGCTGCGCACCCGGCTTTGTGAAATCAATTTGATAAAAACCATTGAACTCGGTCGCCAGAGGCTGTTGCACGATCTGTTGCACCGTATAGGAAGTGCCGAAAATGGGAGTATTTGCCGCATACACCTGGGGCGGCACACCGGGTTCCCAGTAGATTCCGGCTTTTTGTCCGTTGGCGTGAATGTGGGCGGCAACGGCGGCCATTCCGTGCGGAAATCTTGTGAGATTGCCAATCGGGCGTCCATAGGAGTCGAATGTGATGGGCGGGCCGCATTGGCACATCAACCCGTTGTCCCAGTCGCCGTCGATGTTGATGTACTGGAAACCATGCGCTTGCAGGCCGGAAGCCAGCATGGCATCGGAATTGGCGTCTACGTTGGTTTCATTCTGGAAAGCATCCCCGGCAGGATAGTTGTAGGACTGCTGGGTCCATGTGGTCCAACCCATATACGGGCTCTGCCAGTTCCCCTGCGCCTTCGCCGTTCGAATTCCAAGCGTGCCTAGAATGCAAGCAAGCAACGCGAGCGTTTTCGCTGCATTGCGCCATGACTGCGCCTGGCACAGCGTGTCTGTACCCAAGCCCAGACTGCCCGTTCGTTTAGAGTTCATCAGATATCCCCCTCCAATTTGCGCGTTTCCGCTGCTAATGATTCATTTTGTGTTGCGGTACCGCTGCGCACTTTCATGACCGGCAAGCGGCCGAAAGCTGCCGGTCTCAGTAGCGTCGTTCGTCTGTAAGACACCGGGCGGGCGAAGATTTCCGGCTTGAGGGAAAACATTTCTTCGTGAGGGCGAACCGCCTCTCGGAGCGAAAAATAAATCGGTTTGGCAACCCGAAAAACCCCGGTGTTGAAGTGTCTTAATTCAAGGGGGACTACAATCGGGGCTGAACTTGAGGGATGGGCAAGCGGGAGACCTGGGTCGTATGCAAACTGTGTGGCTGGCTGTCGGCGGAGGAGATCAAAGCTTCGCCCTGCCGCTTTTGCTTGGCAGGAATGCGATTGAGGAGCGCCGCATTCTGACTCATCGTGAACGGGTCATCCAGTTGTTCCGCGAAATTCGCCTGCCGCTCTACAGCTACCTGGTCTGCATTGGGCTGAAGCCTCACGAAGCAGATGACATCGTGCAAGAAGCATTTTTGCGCCTTCATCGCCAGCTTGAGTCCGGCGTCAATATCGAGGAACCACGAGCGTGGGTGTTCCGGGTCGCCCGCAACGTGTCGCTGAATGCGCAGCGAGTTCAGCGCCGCTTGATTCCCGAGAGCGACCTCGATCCGAGGGAGGGCTCGAAGCTCGAACAACGCTGCGACGCGGAGCCAAATCCGGAGGAGCTTTATCTGCGAAAAGAAGTGATGCAGCGACTGGATGCAGGCATCGCGCATTTGACCGAGCAACAGCGTCAATGCGTGTACCTGAGAGCGCAAGGTCTCCGTTATCGGGAAATTGCCGTCGTGCTTGGGGTGAGTATCTCGAGCGCGGCGGAGCTGCTTCAGAGGGCAATTGTGCGCCTGGCGGGTGAGATTCATGGCTGAACTGTTGCGATGGCTTGCATCGAAGACGGATGAGCACCTGAGCGACGAGAAGATCCTTGCGGCCATCGACGGAGACAGTCCCGTTCCGCTTTCCGCGGAAGCCGCTCGGCACCTGGATTCCTGCTGGCAGTGCCTTGCCCGGAAGCAACAGCTGAAAGAAGCCATTGTGCGGGTTGTTGATTACCAGCGTGAACTGCTGGCGCCTTTCTTGCCGCCTCCTCCGCGCGGCGAGGAGCGGTTCATCGCTCGGCTTGACAGCCAGCTCCAGGATTCAAGGCGCGGATGGTGGCCCAGGTTTCTGCTTGGGCTTCGTCCTCTTGGCTTTCCGCATATGAATCCAGTCTTCGCCAGTATCTTCGTGGTTCTACTCGCCTTCGGTGCGCTGCTGATCATTTGGAAGCGGACCGGCCCTGCTCAATCCGCTAGCGAATTCCTCGAACGAGCCGAGGTGTGGGACAAAAGCCCGGGCAATCATGAAGGCGGTGTGGTTTATCAGCGCATACAGATTCGCACTCGTCAGCAGACGATGGAGAGGACCATCTATCGCGACGTGCAAAGACGGCGAACCCCGAAGGGTAGCCAGCCCAGCGCACCAGAGGAGCAGTTGAAAGGCACGCTGGCGGCGGCGGGCGTGCCCTGGGAGGAACCGCTCTCTGCCAGCGCGTTCCAGAGCTGGCATGACCGCCAGGAAATCAAGAGGGATAAGGTTGAACGGACTGGCGACGACCTGCTGACTCTTACAACCAGTGTGCAGGGAGGAGCCGTGGCGAACGAATCGCTCACAGTCCGCATAGCCGACTTCCACCCTGTGTCCCGGAACATTCAGTTCCGTGATGCTGAGACCGTGGAGCTGGCGGAACTGGATTACGCAGTGCTGGGCTGGAACACGGTTAACGATTCTATCTTTGAGCCAGCTGCTTCCTTGCCGGCCGTGGTGCCCCATCTCATAGCGGTTCCCTCGCTGCCCACTCGAGAAGAACTGGACGAGGCTGAACTGCAGGCGCGATTGGCGTTGAGTCGCCTGAACGCGGAGTCGGAACAGCTGGAGGTCTCGCGTTCCAACAAGAGTGTGCTTGTCAAAGGAATCGTAGAGACCGACGCGCGCAAGAACTCCTTGTTAGCTCAGCTGCGGCCGCTCCCCCATGTGATGCCCTCCATCTTCAGCCTCGAGGAGCTTAATGCTCGCCGTGTTTCAGAGCATTCCTCAATTGCCGGCATTCATGAGTATGCCGATGTCGCCCTTTCCTCGCCCCTGGAAAACTTCCTCCGCCAGCACGAAAAGACACCTCGCGACGTGAACATGATCTCCCAACAAGTGCTTGACGCCGCTCTTGCCGTTCAGCAGGAGAGTAGCGCATTCACAGAGTTATCCCGGCGGTTCGCGTCGGGGGCACATCTAAGCGATCAGGCGCGGGCCGCATTGAAAGAGCTTCTGGACCGCCAAATCGCCCGGTTAGCCAATGGCCTTGACACCCAGGAACAAGTGGTGCGTTCGATCTTTGCTCTCCAAGGTTCGCTGCCAGAGGCGACGGCGCCTCAGGATGACGAATCGCAGACTTTGACGGCAGCGGCCGCACGCAATCGAGCGCTGTGCAGCGAACTGATCAGCGGCGCGCAGTCTTCATCAAGGCCTGCAGCCGCCATTGCCTCAGACATCCTCAGGTCCATCGAGGACGTGCGACAGCGGGCGGAAGATTCGCGGATTGCCCTGACCAAAACTGCGCCCCAAGTATCCCCAGCGGAGAGACCATAGAATAATTGGATACATGAGCAGGATCCGCAGCGTCTTTTTCGCTTCCGCCCTCGCGCTTTCGGCTAGCCTCGCCTGCCTTGCACAGAATGGACAAGTCCAGGGCTGCATCACCGACTCCCAGGAAGCTGCCGTCACCGGCGCAAGGGTTCGACTGATCAATCGATCCACTGGAGTCGAGCGCAAAACCACAACCAATTCCGATGGCCTCTACAGCGTATTTTTCGTGCCGCCGGGCGTTTATCAGGTCTTTGTGCAGGCCGATGGATTCAGCACGGCCGCAAGCCCAAGTCTGACGATTGATGTTGGCCAAGTCGTTGTGTACAACGTACAGCTAAAGGTCGGTTCGGTGTCGGAAACGGTAGAGGTGAGCGGTGCTCCGCCTCTGAAGCAGACCGAGGAAGCGTCGGTGGGACAAGTAATATCGGCGGCGGCGGTCAACGAAACGCCGTTAAATGGCAGAAATTGGACCTATATCGCCCAACTGACCGCTGGAGTTGCGCCTCCCGAGGGTACGCGCGGAAGCGGGAAGGGCGATTTCAACGCCAACGGACAGAGGGCCGAAGAGAACACCTTTATTCTGGACGGTGTCGATAACAACACCAGCGTCGTAGACTTTCTGAATGGAGCCAGCTTTGTCGTGCGGCCCCCTCCCGATGCGCTGGCTGAGTTCAGGATTCAAACCGCCGACTACAGCGCAGAGTTCGGACGTTCGGCCGGCGCGGTGATCAATGCCAGCCTCCGCTCAGGCACCAATGAAGTTCACGGGAGCCTTTGGGAATACGTACGAAACACCGTGCTCGACGCCCGCGATTGGGAAAACACATCGGTTCCCAATTATCACGAAAACCAGTTCGGGGCCATGCTCGGTTTGCCGCTGATCAGGAACAAACTGTTCTTTTTCGGCGACACCGAAGCCAATCGTATCGTGTTTCAAGAAACCAACCTTCTGACTGTTCCGACCATGCTGATGCGGCAAGGGAACTTTACGGAACTCTTGAACGGCGGCTTCAACGGGACTGGTGTCCCACTCAAACTATCCGAACCAGGAAATCCGGATGCAGCCATGGGATCGGCGTGCGGGAACCTGCTGAACGTCATGTGCGCCGGCGAGATTGACTCAGTGGCGCAGAAACTTCTCAATCTCTACCCGCCGCCCAATGTGAACTCTGAGGGGAGCTTTGCCAACAACTACCTGGCCACGCGGAACTCTACCGACAACACGTTCCAGTTTGACATGCGCATCGACTGGAATCCGGGTGCCAGAGACCAGGCGTTTGTTCGCTTCGGCTCGATCAACGAACCCGGCACGCGCGCTGCCCCGCTCGGGCCGGTGCTCGATGGAGGCAACTTCCTCGCCTTTGGAGATGACGGCCGTCTGGTGGACCTGGGACGGAACTTTGCCACGGCGGAAACCCACGTCTTTTCCAACACGCTGACCAATGAGTTCCGCTTCGGGTACAACTGGGGCCATTTCGCATTTCATCAAGAAAATATCAACGCAAGCGGTTTTGCGCAGTCCCTTGGGTTAGGGGGAATTCCTGGTGGCGCAAACAACGGAGGCTTGCCGACGGTCAACATCGGCGGCATCTCCGGATTTGGCTCCCCGGAGTTCTACGTCTCCAGTGAATACCAGAATGTATTTCAACTTGTGGACAACGTCAGCAAGATCGTGGGCAAACACGTGTTGAAGTTCGGTGTTAACTTCGAACATATCCGTTTCGCCACCGAGCAGCCGCCTGTGGCCCGTGGCGAGTACGACTATTTCAGCACGGCTGCCATGTGTCCCGATTCCATCACGTACACAGGGTTTGGCGTTTCCGACTACCTGGCCGGCCAAATGGGCTGCGCGGAACTTTCCAATATCGCCGGTACGGACGACGCGCGATGGGATCGCTCGGTGTATGGTCAGGACAGCTGGAAGCTCACGCCGCGGCTGACTATTAACGCCGGCCTTCGTTACGATTACCCGCGGACCTACCGCGAACTTTACGGCCGTCAGGCGGAGTGGTATCCCTCAGGTCCCCTGGTCGCCGGCGAAACCTCTTCGGTTTACGTCATTCCCACGCAGAGCCAGAACATCGCTCTGGGATCGGCCTTCCCGACGTTATTGGCTCAGGACCACGTTAGCGTGCAGTACAGCGACAATCCGTACTTGGTCAATCAAAACAAAGTGAACTTCGCCCCGCGCGTTGGCTTGGCCTACAGGCTGACGGATCAAGCAACTCTCCGCGCAGGATTTGGCAGATTCTACGGTGGTCTTGAAAGCGTTGGTTACGACTCAAACATGGGAGGAAACCTCCCTTTTTTATTCCAGTCGGCTTATGTTGCGAACGCTCCCAACGGCTGTGCGCCCAACAACTGCCCCACGAATGGCATGACGCTGGAGAAGGGCTTCAGCAGCCAAATCGCGGCGGGTTTGATCAACTCGATCCAATCGCTGACTCTTCGCGGCATGGATCCGGTGGTGAAAACTCCCTACGCCGAGAATTACAACCTTGCCGTTGAGTATGGGATCACTGGCAGCATGGTGGTTACGCTGGCCTACGTGGGATCTAGGGGGCGACATTTGATCGTACTGACCAATCCCAACGCGCCGCTGGCGCTGCAAGCGAATGGAGCGAATCCAAGCCTCCAACAGCCGTTGCGCGATTTTGGCGGCGCTGTGTGGAACTCGTACTCTGGAATCAGCAACTACAACTCACTGCAGGCGAAACTGGAGCGCCGCTTCGCAAATGGACTCAACTTCTTGGCGACGTATACTTGGTCGCACTCGCTCGACGATGCCCCCACACCGCTGGGGAGCAACGGCGACAACGGCTACCCCAACACGAACGTCCAGCCGATTCGCTGCCAGTACAGCAACTCGCCGTTCGACACACGCCAGCGCTTCACCTTCAACGGCAATTACGAGCTGCCATTCGGCCATGGCCGCAGATTCTCGGTTGAATCCGCCATGGCCGACCATTTTCTTGGCGGATGGTCTTCAAGCCTGACGTTCGCGGCGCAAACGGGAAATCCATTTTCAGTTACACCCAACTTCTCGACATTCCTGCCAGCCAGTGGGGCCACCGTCGTGTACGCGCCGCTGATCGGCGATCCTTTCCAGAAGGGGGGGACACCACCCGCGAGCAACCCCGGCATTACCTGCCCAACCTCCGTTCGGAACAGGACGAACTGGTACAACCCATGCGCCTTCGGCAACCCGCTGCCCGGAACGAATATCGCCGCTGGCCAGACCGTAAGCGGTTCCGCTGCGCTGCCATATTTGGGCGGTCGTCGAAATGACGTCTACGGTCCCGGGTATGAACGCATCAATATGTCGCTGTTCAAGGAGTTCCGCGTCCACGAGGGGAAGATGGTGCAGTTCCGGGCCGACATTTTCAACCTGTTCAACACTCCGTCGTACGCCAACCCCAACAGCAATGCCTTTGGAGGTGCCGTCCAATCTGGTGTAAACAACAATTCGTCAGCCGGTGGACAAATCACGCTGCCGCGGTTTTTTCAGAACCTCACTCCCGATGCGCGCTTCTTCCAATTTGCGTTGAAGCTCACCTTCTGAGTGTCGGCAGAGGTTTCTTAATCCCACCTGTTCTCGCCAACCACGGTTCAAAGGGAGATCGCCGCCACGGATTGGGAAACGCTCGGAAGCAGGCGGCGTGCACACAGACATTGGCCACACGGGAGAGCTGGCGATTGCTAAGGAATCGCCCCCGACAAGGGAGATCGTGAATCTATGGGCTTAACCAGTATCGACTGGATGATTATGTCCGTTTATTGCCTTTTTGTCGTTGGGATTGGCGTGGTGTTGAAGCGCTACACGAAGACCAGCACTGATTTTTTTCTTGCCGGGCGGGCGATTCCGGCGTGGGTGTGTGGGCTGGCCTTTATCTCTGCGAATCTGGGGGCGCAGGAAGTCATTGGCATGGGCGCGTCGGGCGCCAAGTACGGCAAGGGCAGGACCCGGGTCTCGAAGGCGAACCGGGAGCGGAGCTCCTCGGGATGGGGATAGTCCGCCTCGCGGAACAGCCCGCCTAGCCGCACTCGGGCCTCTTCGATGTGCTGGGTGAAGCGATTGACGAGCGAATCCACGGCGGGATAAAAGCGGTCCGCCAGGGCGCGCATCTTCGCCCGGTGGTCGAAGTACGCGGCTGCCGGCAATACGCGGAATCCATCGTCGCTCCACGGCAGGGTGACGAAGTAGTGTTCCTGCCGGGCTTCGTTGACGATTTGCTGGATTTCGTTCAGGGCCTCTTTGGGGAGAAGGACCTTGTGGTAGCGGCCGGCGTCCGGCCGCGCTCCGTGGCGGGAGGCGATCTCTTCCGAGGCCTCCGGATCGTGCTTTCGCGCCGACCACATGCTGATCGACAACGAGCACAGCATGGCCCGCGTCGAGAGCGACGGCTCCGGGATAGAAAAGGGACGCAACGGTTCGGTGAGGACTGCAGAGGTCATGATGACTGTCTCCTTGGTTTGGTTTATTTCGTTCTGGTTGCTGAGGTGGTTCTAGGCGAGGACGTGGTGGTTCTGAACGGTCCACTGGGTGAAAGCCGCGGTGTGGCGAATGGCAGGCTGGCGCGAGGGGGTCGCCACGCCCGCTACTTTCCGGTTGGCACGCTATCTAAAACGCAGCGAATAGGTGCGAGACACGTCTATGAATGCGCGCCGGGCGTGAACGACTCCCGTGCTCGTCCACGCAGGCCTTCTGCTACGTTTACGAATGTTTCGCTGGATCTGGGATGCTGCATAAGAGACAGGCATGAGACACCAACGCCAGTTTGGGGAAGGTGCCAAGGGCATGAGCAGATGAGAGGCGTCACAGAGGCTGCTATTGTCGAAGGGCTTTATCGGGCAAGCAGCTCCCGCGTGGAATCCTCCTACACTGCCCGGATTGGTCCGGGATACTGCGCCACCAGGGAATCGCAGGTAAGCAGCGTGATGCCCTCTACGGTCGCCTGTGCCACCAGGACGCGGTCAAAAGGGTCTTTGTGAATTGGCGGCAAGCTCTCGGTGGCGACGACTTGATCACCCAGAATCGGCAACTCGCTGTAGCCATGTCGAGCAGGCCGCGACGAAGCAGTTGCGCATCCACTTGAGAATCCTCCCGGCCTGACCCGCGCCGGATGGCCCCCTCCCATGAACTGGCAGCGCTGAACAGAGGCTTGTTTTCTCGGATTATCGATCAAGCGGCGGGTGTTTGCAGAACGTCGGTCGGATTGCCAGCAGCCCCCAACAGAAAGGTATGTATCAAGTCGAAGCTTCACGCGCCACTACCGAAGATTTGATCGATCTCCTTCCGACCCATATGGTCGAAGTCGTCTGGCACAGAAATCTGCCCTGCCATGAAACCGAGTCGTCGCACCTGAGCGCCTACCGGAGCGGCCAGCGCCGTCACTTTGACCAGTGGCTTGCCCGCTTTTGCGATCACGAAGGACTCTCCTCTCGATGCTTCTTCAACCAGTTTCGAGAGCTGGGCTTTGGCTTCGTGGATGTTGACGGTCTTCATGATGCTCCTCAATATGAACCAAAGATCTGAAACCGGCAATCGAGCGTTAGGTAACTTCACTATTGATTCAATGAGATACCGCTCATGGTCTGGCAGCGCTTGCATTATTAGGTTACGCCGATCGGGTGTGACTGCTCCGGGTCATGTTGTGTGTCGTGAGGAATTACCAGCAGACTTCGGGGGTTTCTTGCTGGACCCTCCAATGGCTGGACTTCCTACGTTCGCGAGGAGCTCAAAGTCACGACGCACGTGCCACGCAGTGCTAAAGGATCCGTGCGCTCTCCTGGCAAGAGCCGCCGGGGAAAGCGTCGGATCCGCTTCCAACGCCGCCCACATATCTGCGCGATAGCTTGGTCCCATCATGACTCGGTATCGATAGGCGCGGTGCGTACGGGCCAAATCCGACGGCTCAAAGACATCGGCAGTCCGATCCCGTAGGATGTTGGCTGCCACACGAATCGGAGTGCCGTCAAATCGCACATCTTCGCCGTGTCGAGTTACCTGAAAGTCGGTGCCGCCTTCGATTACGTCCTGCCGCCGACCAACATACAACTTGCTAAGGCGCGCGAATCTGCGGTCCTTGTGTTGCCAACAGGCCAAGGCCGACCATAATGCCCGAACCCGGGGCGAGACTTGCGCGGCCACCAGATGGGTGAGCCGGTCCGCGTTCACCCAAGCGGCATGGATTCTGAACCAAGTCACTAACACCGCTAACACGCGAAGATCATGGTTTTCCATGGCTTCGAAGCTGGCGAGCACGAGGGTATCCTCAATATTCGGATCTGGGTCCGGAGTCGCCGCGAAGTTCATGCCGACACCGACCATCCGGGCGGTAAGTGCGTCGAATCTGACCGGTTCTGGAAGAGCAAGCCTTCTACGGAAGGGCATGACCGAGCCTCCTTGCCAAATCGGCAACCGTCGCTTGAACGTGGGCGGGCCATTGCGGGTTGGCATCTTGCTGTTCCAACCAGGGAAGGATCTTTTTCAGCTCGCCAGAGGTCGGTGCCAGAGCGATGCAATCTGAGAGGTCAATGCCGCGATCGCAAAGCGCAAAGAGCTTGGCGCAGAGCAGGTCCTCTCTACCGAGAGTATGTAGATGGATCGCCTGACCTACGAAAGCATCCTGGAGTCGGCTCTCCCAACTAGGGAAAAGTTGATCTCGCAGGGAAGCTGGTCCGCTATTGAACCAGTCGTCTTGGAGCGTGCCACCAGTTGCTCGCACTTGGCGAGCGAATGCACGCGAGGCCTCGTCGATCTGTTTTGGGATTTCCGGAACCAGAATGTCGCAGTCTTTGGTGAGGCGAGAAACAACCCCGAGTAAATTCAGCGCTGCGCCGCCGATCACGACCCCTTCAAAACTAAGGTGTCGCTTCACAAGGTAGCGGTCAAACGAGGTGAGGATTTCTGAGGTTGAATGCATAGGTATCAGTATAACAGATACTCCCACCGACCTCAAACCGAAGACTGTGGCAGCTAGAGCAGTCTCGGATCCCTGGCGGGTGTTGCGCGTTCTGGCGGTGCAAAGGACTCGATTCTCGCTCCGTATTGCTGGCTGCCGCGACCAGTTGGGCTTTTCTGGCAAGCCTAGGCGAGGACGTGGTGGTTCTGAACGGTCCACTGGGTGAAAGCCGCGGTGTGGCGAATGGCAGGCTGGCGCAGCGATGCGTCGCGCACGCAAAGCACCTGGAATTCCGTCGGCATGCGGTCCAGATACGCGCGGATGCGGTCAAAGTTCGCGTCCGAGGCGCAATGGGCCAGGGCCGACGCGACGGCATACTGTGCCGCTGCGTTCTCGGGCACAGGCTCCGTGCGGGGGTTTACCAGAATCGCGTCAATGTTCGGCAGTTCGCGGAACATTCTCAGGAAGCCCGAGAACTCGGTCGCCGCGCCCGTGCCCACGGCGCCGCCAAACAATTCGTGTTCGACGCTGGGGGCAGCGCGGGCACTGAGAATGCGCGATACGAACTCCCAGGACCTTGGCGAGGGAAAGGCGTTCGCGTCGCGGTCAAACTGGCTCAACAACTCGGGCCGGAAGCGCAGGAACGCAATCACCTCTGGGCGAACTGCGGCCTGGATTGCCCACTCCGACCACTCCTGGATATCGACTTCGAAGTCCAGGTGCACGAAACGATTGCGCAACGGAGTCGGCATGCGTGTGGTCGCAGCGCGGTCCGCGTCCCGGTTGCCCGCGGCCACAATGGCCCAGCCATCGGGGAGCGTGTAGTCGCCGAGTTTACGGTCGAGAACGAGCTGGTAGCAGCCTGCCTGCACCATGGCTGGCGCGGCATTCAACTCGTCCAGAAACAGGATGCCCTCGCCGTCAGCGGGAAGAAACTCCGGCGTAGCCCATTGGGCGCGGCCGTCGCCGCCGAGAAATGGGAGACCTCGCAGATCGACCGGATCAAGTAGCAGCGCCCGGATGTCCTGTAACGGGAGGGATCGAACGGCCGCCAGCTTTTTGACGATTGAGGACTTGCCCAGTCCGGGGCCGCCCCAGATGAAGACTGGTTGTTTTGCCTCAATCAATGTTTGCAAGGCGGCGAAGATCGCGGATGCCTTCATGACAGTCTTTCCCTTTCGTCCTCTCGTTCGAATCAGCATTGTCTTGTCTCGGCGAGAGTTGAGTTCGTATCGCGTTGGAAACTGCTGGCGTTGCGGGCAATAACATCCCGCATTGAAGGTGAGAGAAGCACAGCAACGAAAGACAACGCCCAGCCGGTAAGAACTGAGAAATTCCAGAGAGGACTTCCAAGGGCACAGTGAGCCAGACCTGCGGCTTCATGCTTCGATCGATTACGTCCCGTTACCCGAATAATGACGCCTGCTCCGGAATTGCTGGTCTCCCGCGCCGCCTGCCGCCTGCGAGCGACGCTGGTCGCTGCCCGAAGATCAAGACAGAGCTTGTTTGGAGCGCTTCCTCGACGAGACTGGCCGGGTTGGATGGAGGGGTGAGCAGGTTAGCCGGAGGCTCGATGAGCGCGACATCGTTGTCTGTATGGAAATTCGCCGGAAACAGTTTCTGGTGTTCTGCGCTGAGTGCTTTCCAGATACAGTCGGCGCTTTCGCCGATGCCATTCCTCTCGACCAATTCCCGCGCCATCGCCGACAACATGTCATCGTCTTCGTCAATGTTCTGCAACCCCTCGCCGGCGAACTTGCCCTCCATCGTGAGCGCCACCAGGAGTTTCTTTCCCATCAAGCGCAAACACGCCGTCTGCATCGTTCCTTCGTAGCAGAGAAACTTCACCCGCACTGGCCGTCGCTGCCCAATGCGCCAAGATCTGCGGCTCGCCTGTCGTAAGGTGTGCAGCGAGTATCCCGACTCGTAGAAGAGGATGGTCGGGAAGTCGAGGAGATCCAGTCCGGTTTCGACCAGCTTGGGGTGGGAGACTACGACCTGGACTCCTTCCTTGATTTGCCTGGCGTACCAGGCTTCGCGCTTCGACGTGTCCACGCTCGCCCGCAAAACTGCGGTGCGAATACCCTCGGTGCTCAGAATCCGTTGGAGTCGAGCCGTTACGTCATGTTTCTGCGTGTACACGGCAAACACCTGGCAGCGGCGTCCCTCGGCAAGCTCCTTCCTGATCTCTTCGATCAGTTTCCTTTCTTTGGAATACAGTTGGTTCTCAGAAAGGTCTCGTGTTTCCGCAATGACGAAGCGGACGTTGCGCTTAAATTCGGGGTCGAACTCTGTACCGTACAGCGTTCCCAAGCCATAGGGGTGATCCGGGTAGAGGAGTAGAGTGTTCAGCATCGTGCTCAACACCGACCGATTGCCTCTGTGCTCCTTCAACGCGTTCCGGATGGCATCTTCCAGTTCCCGATAGGCCGCCATCATCAGCGGGTCCATCGCTACGCTCACGTAGGTCTCTTCGTAGGGAGGAAGTTCTCCCGAGATATCCTCCAGAAAGACGAAGGCGCACAACTGCATCAGGAATTCACCGAAGAGCAGAGGGGAAGCGCCCGGCTTGCGGCGAACCGTACTGGTGGTTTTCGACTTGGAACACCGGTTATCGGCAGGCTCTACCTTGGTGATCGTCTCCAGAACTCCGTAGTCCTGGGTGAATGAGGTTCGTCCGGTCGTGCCCCACTCGTATCCGTGATCCTTCATCCTTCCGGCTTCCAGGCGGAACAGGGTATTGAATAGATCGTCCGCGTATCCGCCGAGCAGGGTTCCAGTCAGGCCCACAATCCGATTGGTACACGACGACAAGGTGCCGAGGGCATTGCCTTGCGCCGTATCGCCGGCCAACTGGTGAATCTCGTCGCAAATCGCGTAATCAAACCATCCCGGCATGTAGCGGCCGATGAACTCGATGGGAGCCATGCGGCGAATCTTGTCGGAATCGGCCTGCCACAGCGCGCTGTGAAATGGGCGGCAGGGTTTGCCACTTCTGGTTTCGACGGTTTCGGCAATCTTGACCTTCTCAAACTCAGCCAGGGTTAAGCGGCTCTCATCGACAATGACTGGTTTGCCCGTGTCAGAATTGACGACGCAGCCCAGGTAGGGCCCGGAACGCGGCACACGGTAGGCATGGCGCCAGAAATAGCCGAGCTTTGCCCGCTCGCGGCCCACGATGAACAGCGAGGGCCTTCCGCACAGCGAAAACCAGCGCTGGCGCGAACTCGGAGATTCTCTTTGCAGTCGCAGTTCGCTGAGTGTTGTGCGGAACCCTTCGCGCACGATGCGGCCCTGGCGCAGCCGCACTTCATTCACCCCATGCGATTTGTCTTCGTCACCGCCATTCCGCAGATCGTCGATCAGGAACACGCGCACTCCTGGCAACGTCAGGAATGCTTCCCGCGCCCATTTCTCGACCAGGTGCGGTGGCGCCATTGCCAGAGCAGTGAATGGGCGACCTTCGCTGTGGACGTGAATTGCTCCCAGTGAAATCAGTGTCTTTCCGGTGCCGCATTCGGCGATCACCATGCTGGTGCGCGCCTGTTGCCAGCGTTTGGCAAGGCCCATGATGGCGATGGTCTGTGCAGGAAACGGCCTTCGCAGCAGCCCCTCAATCCGGGGTGAAACCGGATCATCGAACTGGTGGAGCGCCGGGAACTGCTGAATAATGCGCTCCCCGAGCAATGTGGCATGAGCGCGCATGTAATCGAAGATGTTCGAGAGTTCAGGCATAAGAGCCCTCTTGTCGAAAGAAGGAAAGTGCGCGGAAAACGGACCCAGGTAAGGAAATAAGGAGTCGTGGCAGAGGAAGATTAGTTGGCTGGCTGAAAGAGATCTCGCAGATTCACGCTGGGCCAGTGAATCGAGCCTGTTTCGGCCGGGAACCGGATTGCCTCACTTTCGACGCCCCAACTCAACCAGTCGAGGAATTGGCCTTTCTCGCCTTTCACAATCACCGGATCACAACCAATGCCGAGCGCAGGAATCACCGCATGGTGCGTATGCAGTTCGTCCGCAAACCAATCGGCCCATTCCGGGATTCCGGGAATCCCGTAGATATGTGCGATCGAAGCCCAGACAAATCGGCTGCCCGAGCCTGCCAGAAGAGTTTTTCCTGACTCTTGAGAAGCGTTGCCGCAGGCAAATTCCTCCGACATGCCGATGAGGTGACGCAGCGGTTTCTTTCGTCCGGCGAGTTGCAGCGAACCTTTGTGGCACTGCGCATTCTGCTCCAGGCATACTCGGATTGGTTGTACGCCTGGACCTTCCACCATGAAGCGATCTCCCATGGAGATGGCCGCGCTGACGGCAGCGATTTGCGTATCTCCGCCGATCACCGAGAGGAAGTGGGCCTGGGCTTGCCGCGGAGGATCTGGCAAGACCTCTCCGATGAAACGGTCCAATCGCAGCTTGATACTGGTGGTCGTTTTCTCCGTGCTCTTCACATAGGTCAGCCAACCGAAGCGGAGGTGAGCATTTTTCATTCTGCCTCCTGCTTTTCGTGGGTGAGAATCTGGGTCTTGCCATTGGCAAAGACTAACGTCAGTTCGTGAGAAAACCGCTCTCGGTCATGGAGGATTCTGGTGCCATCCTCTGCCGCTTCCTCCCAATGGTCGGTGAACTTCACCGAGCGCCAGTGGGCAATGTGACGATCCTCTCCTTCGCCGAACACCCCGTTCAGCATTCCTGCCGTACAAAGCAAACCGACGTGGCCCCCATGCAGCGGCGTAAGCGGCCGGCCTCGGACGTCGCGCTGCTTGGGGAGCAGCACGCGGCTGGCTTGGCGGTACGCTGGCGAGTCGAACAGCAGATTCTCCACTTCATCGAGCGGAATTCCAGCGTTCGTGAGCATTACTGGCCCGGAATTCGGAACCTCATAGCGAGGTGCAGAAGAATTGCCCAGGGGGTCGAGGTCGGACTTGGTGGCCAACACCTCCAGCCAGCGCACGGAGTCCAGCAACTCGGAGTCTCGCAGGTGCTGGTGACGCTTGCGGCGCAGGCCCAAGACCGCAATCTGCTTGTACTGAACGCTGGCAGGTTCCGTTAGCCTAAACACCGACAGATCGGCAAAGTGTTCGCTCAAGATCCTCGCGCAGGGTTTCAATCTTAGTTGCGGAATGACAAACAGCAGAACGCCGCCGGGCTTCAACCAGCGATAGGTATGCTCCAGAAACACCAACTCAAGTCTCTGGTTGTTCGTCTGGCCCGTCTCAAAGTCGTAGGGAGGATTGAGGTAGAGCAGTGACAATGCTTCCGCCGGGCAGCGCACATCCATGGTATTCGCGTGCAGTGTGTCGATGCCGAGCCGGGTTGCCTGTTCGGTCCGGTTTGCGTCAATTTCGATGCCGTGGCGGCGAGCCTGGGTTCCCTTCAGCAAATGGGTGAACGCGACGCCATCTCCCACACAGGGATCGAGCGCTGAAAACTCAGACCCAAAAGCCAAGTAGGTCCTCAGCCGCTCCGCTTCCGCCACGGGCAAAGGGAAGAAGCCCAATTTGGTCTTTCCATGTGGCCTCATATTGCGTCCTCCGTGTCATGGGATTGTTGTTGCTGCAGTCGTCAAAGCTCGTTTGCGCGTTTGTTTGGGACTTGGTCGCGGCGATCAGCGTTGGATCCGCGAGCGTCGAAGAGTATCCCGGCGCTCGCTGCCGTACACTACTCAGTGCGGGCCGAGAAGAAATCAAAACGCCTGAAATTCCGAAGGAAGGAGAACCTCAATGGCTTACATTAACGTAGGGAAAGAAAACTCCACTGACATCGATCTCTACTATGAAGATCATGGATCGGGTGACCCGGTAATCTTGATCCACGGCTATCCCTTGAACAGCACCTCCTGGGAGAAGCAGGTTCCGGTGCTTCTGGCTGCCGGGTGCCGCGTCATCACTTACGACCGCAGAGGCTTCGGCAAGTCAAGCCAACCAACCACCGGCTATAACTACGACACCTTCGCCGAAGACCTGCACAAACTCGTGACCAAGCTAAAACTAAAGAGTTTTTCCCTGGTCGGTTTCTCGATGGGAGGCGGAGAGGTGGCGCGCTACATTGGAAAGTACGGATCGAAGGGCGTCACCAAAACCGTCATTATTGGAGGCATTCCACCGTTCTTGCTGAAGTCGACCGACAACCCAGAAGGTGTAGACGCCAGTGTCTTTGAGGGAATCCAGAAAGCTGTCGCTACAGACCGCTACGCGTTCTTCACCGACTTTTTCAAGAATTTCTACAACACAGATGTGCTTCTGGGTAAGCGCATCAGCGAGCAGGCCATCCAAGCCAGCTGGAACGTCGCAGCTGGCGCTTCCGCCACGGCCAGTCTCGCCTGTGTGCCGACTTGGCACGAAGACTTCCGCAAGGACGTGGCACGGATCAATGTTCCGACGCTGGTGATCCACGGCGATGCGGACCGAATTGTGCCGATGGCAGCCTCGGGACAGAGGACGGCCAACCTGATCAAGGGCGCCCGCCTAGTAGCAATCAAGGACGGTCCACACGCCATAAGCTGGACACACGCGGAGGAAGTGAACCACGAACTGGTGAATTTCCTGGGGAAAACAGCTGCGAAGCAGGCGGCCTAGTGTTGTCCAAGGAAGAGCTCGCGTAAGCAGACCATCTTCCGACTTGCTAGTTTAGAAGGGTGCCGCCAAGGACGGCACCCTCCCAATCTTTTTGCCCCAATGCAGCGCGCGTCACACCCGTTTCGACCAATGGCGCGTTTTGCTAGTACATTGGCGCGTCTCGCTAGTGCATTCAGGGATTCGAGCGGATAGAGTCGGAATCACAACGGAAGGAGAATTCGACTCATGAACGGAATGACTTCAACCATCGCACCTCAGGAAGAACAGCTATCGGCGCCAGCGAAGACCTTTTCCGCCAAGGCCTATGCCGCCCGGAGCGCGACCTCGGGGCTCGCTCCGGCAGCGATTCAGCGTCGCAGCCCACGAGCTCAGGATGTTGAGATCGAAATCTTGTACTGCGGCGTCTGCCATTCGGACCTTCATCAAGTCCGCGATGAGTGGCACGCCATGATGCCAACCGTGTACCCCTGCGTGCCGGGGCACGAAATCGTCGGCCGCGTAGTCAAAGTGGGAAATCAAGTCCGGAAATTCAAGGAAGGCGATCTCGCTGCCGTCGGCTGCATGGTCAATTCCTGTGGCGTGTGCCCGAACTGCCGCGAAGGACTTGAGCAGTATTGCGACAACGGCTTCACACTTACTTACAACAGCGAAGACAAGATCCTGAGCGGCGTCACCTATGGCGGCTACTCAGACGGCATTGTTGTCGATGAGTCGTTCGTGCTGCGCGTGTCACCGAAGGTGGATCTCGCTGCCACGGCGCCGCTGCTCTGCGCAGGAATCACCACGTATTCCCCGATGCGGCACTGGAATGTTCAGAAAGGCCAGAAAGTGGGAATCGTTGGCCTGGGCGGCCTGGGTCACATGGGCCTGAAATTCGCGCACGCCTTCGGCGCGCACACGGTGTTGTTCACGACCTCGCCGAACAAGTCGGCAGACGCGAAGCGGATGGGCGCGGATGAAATTGTCATCTCGAAGAACGAAGCTGAAATGCAAAAACACGTCAACAGTTTCGACTTCATTCTGGATACGGTTTCCGCCGAGCACGACTTGAATGTTTACCTCAACCTGCTCAAGCGCGACGGCACCATGACGCTGGTGGGAGCGCCTCCCCAACCGCCGGAAGTTCAGATTTTCGGTCTGCTGATGAAGCGCCGCCAACTGGCGGGCTCGGGAATCGGCGGGATCCGCGAAACCCAGGAGATGCTCGACTTTTGTGCCGAACACGGCATCACCGCCGATGTCGAACTGATCCCGATTCAGCAGATCAATGAGGCTTACAAACGGCTTTTGAAAAGCGACGTGAAGTATCGCTTTGTCATCGATATGGCATCGCTTCGGTAACTC
>Ga0074046_10001071_pt1 | contig 25282 bp, 20 predicted proteins | sample BogForMeECP23OM3_FD_94441 | JGI IMG/M metagenome (GOLD analysis project Ga0074046, IMG submission 94441) | Bog forest soil microbial communities from Calvert Island, British Columbia, Canada - Bog Forest MetaG ECP23OM3 | ecosystem: Environmental > Terrestrial > Soil > Wetlands ...
AGCTCGATCGCGTCCGGCTTGTCGCTGATGGCGGGCCGCGAGTCGATGATGTCGAACACCCGGATGACGCTGGCCCGCGCCTCCTGCCCGATGGTGATCATCATCGTGAGCGTGCGCACCGGGCCGGTCATCAGGGCCAGGTAGGCCGAGAACGCGAGGAACGTGCCCAGCGTGATCGAGCCCTGAATGGCGAGCCAGCCGCCGAGCGCGAGCACGCCGACCATGCCCAGCGAGGGGATGGCGGTCAGCGCGGGGTTGTACCTGGCCGTCAGCCGGACCATCCGCAGCCGGGAGGCGAACAGGTTCGTGCTCGCCTCTTCGAGTCGCTCCTGCTCCTGTTCCTCCTGGCCGAACCCCTTGACCACCCGCACGCCGCCGATGGCCTCGTCGACGATGCCGGCCACGTCGCCCGACTGCTGCTGCGCGTGCCAGCTCGCCGGGAACAGCTTGCGCCGCGACGCCAGCGCGATCATCCACAGCGCGGGCGCGACCGCCACGGTCACGATCGTCAGCGTCGGCGAGAGCACCACCATGATGGCGATGGACAAGACGAACAACGCGAGGTTGCCGAGCGTGACCGGCACCATGGACAAGATGGACTGCACCATGTTCAGGTCGGAGATGGACCGGCCGACCAGCTGCCCGGTGTGGATCTCGTCCTGGCGCGCGCCGTCCAGCCGGGACAGCGAGTCGAACAGCTCGGCGCGCAGGTCGTGCTGCACGTCCAGGGAGAGCCGTCCGCCGCGGTAGCGGCGCAGGTAGATGCCGACGAAGTTGACTGCGGCCGCGATGACGAGCAGGCCGGCCAGCGGCCAGATCGACTCCCGGCTGGTCACGATCACGTTGTCGATGATCTGGCGCTGCACCAGCGGTATCGAGGCCGTGGCCGCGGTCGCCGCCAGCGAACCGCCCAGCGCTATCAGGACCGTCCGGGGATAACGCCAGCAGTAGCCCGCCAGCCGCCTTAGCCACCCGTAGTCCGAAGCCCGCGTCCCAGCCGTGTTTCCTGTCCTCCCTGACCGCGTTACCCCTTGGTCGCGCAGACAGGTTAACAGCCAGGCTCGCTGATTCATTTCCCTTAACTAACAATCTGGCGGCTAGACCGCAGGTCAGGAGTAGCCGTCGCCGGGGGTGCGCGAGCGCGGCGGGTTGGTGGGCCGCTCGTATCCGCGGCGTACCACCCGGCGCCCGACGGCGCGGCGGGAGACCTCGCCGATCAGCGTCCCGATGGCGACGCCGAGGATCAAGTTGACCACGGCGGTGGCGAACTTCTGCGATAGAGGGGCCGTCGTGCTGAACGGGTACACCACGGCGACCACGGTTCCCAGCCCGATGATCCAGCCGAAGAAGACCCGCGGATACGGGGTAGCGAGCAGCAGCAGGTGCATAAGCCCCGTCGCGGCTAGCGCGATCGCGGCGGACGCGAACACGTATCCCGCCGTGGACGCGTCACCCCAGGCGCCGTCCCGGCTCGGCGCCAGGATCGGGATCTTGAACAGCCACCGGCACACCAGGATGCCGACCAGCGCAACCAGGCCCGCGACGACCGCCGTCGCCACGCCGCCCGACCACAGCGTTCTCGCGTCCACCCGGCGCCGCGTCTCCAGCTCATCCCCAGCACCGCGCATCGGAATTGTCATCGGCTCGCCTTACGTTGAACAGCGCGACTCTACCTACAGACCTAACCGCCTGCGGCGGTCCGAAACTCCCCGGAGGTAAACGTCGTGGCCAACTAGGCCCTACGACACCGTGACCGAGACGCTGGGATAGCCGCTGGCCCCGTTGGGTTCCGGCTGGGCCTGGACGCTGGTCTGGGTGTAGCCGGTCTTGTCGGTGGCCCGGGCCTCGAGCACGTGCTGGCCGGGGGTGGCGTCCCAACCACACACCCACTGCCGCCAGGTGTCGATGTCGGGGACGGCGGCCAGCCGGGCCTCCTGCCACGGTCCCTGATCGACGCGCACCTGGACGGCCTCGATGCCCTTGTGCTGGGCCCAGGCCACCCCGGCCACCGCCGTGGTGCCGGCCCGCACCTGGCCGCCCGGCACGTCGATGCGGCACTCGGTCTTGATCGGTGCCTGCTGTGACCAGCCGCGCTGCGCCCAGTAGGCGTAGTTGCCCGCGAACGTGGTCACGTTGATGTCGGTCACCCACTTGGTCGCGGACACGTAGCCGTACAGGCCGGGTACCACCATGCGGGCCGGGAAGCCGTGCGCGATCGGCAGCGGCTGGCCGTTCATCGCCACCGCGAGCAGCGCGTCCCGGCCGTCCATCACGGTCTGCACCGGGGTGCCCGAGGTGAACCCGTCCACCGAGGTGCACATCAGCTGGTCCGCCCCGGCCTTGATCCCCGCCTCACGCAGCACCGCGGCCAGGCTGGCGCCCAGCCACTTCGCGTTGCCGATGTACGGGCCGCCGACCGGGTTGGACACGCAGCACAAGGTGACGTAGTCCTCGATCAGCGGCCGCTTGAGCAGCTCGTCGAAGGTGAGCGTGATCTCCCGGTCGACCATGCCGTGGATCCGCAGCTGCCAGTTCGACGGGTCGACCTGCGGCAGGACGAGCGCGGTGTCTACCCGGTAGAAGCTCGCGTTGGACGTGACGAACGGCGAGAGCCCTGGTATGTCGAAGCTGTCGCCGGGCGTCAGCGTCTGCGTGGTGACCGCGGGCTTGGGGATGCGCAGGGACCGCTGCGCGCTGGCCACGCTGCTGCGTTCGGCCAGCAGCCGGCCCGCCAGCCCGGCCGCGGCCGCGGCGCCCGCGGTCGCCGCGCCGGCCGCGAGGAAGCTGCGGCGCGCAGGCCCCTCCGGCTCGATGTCCTCGGGCTCCGGCCGTTCCCGGGCCGGCTCAGCCGCGATCACCGGGTCAAACGTGACCGCCGGGCGGGGCGCGGGCGCCGCCGGGCTCACCAAAGGAATCAGCAACCGCAGCACGACCACCGCGGCCGCCGTCGCGGCCAGGGTCGGCAGCAGGCTGGCGACCGTGGCGGTCGGCCGGGTCGCGGCCGCGGTCAGCCCGAATACCGCGAACACCCCGAGGCCGATCATGCCGTACGCCATCCGGCGGGTGGCCGCCGCGCCGATGACGGCCGCGAAGATGGCCAGCACCACCAGGATCCCGCTGACCAGAACGAGCTTGTCGTCCGCGCCGAACTCGGTGATGGCGAAGTTCTTCAGCCACGGCGGCGTGAAATCGATCTGCAACTCCCCGACCGCCACCACCGGCGACCCGCTGGCGCCGGTCAGCCCGGCTACCAACTGCCCCACGCCCAGCGCGGTGGCCGCGGCCAGCACCCCGGCGACGGCGCCCAGCCCCAAGCGCCGCACGTCCCTCCGACTCGTTCGCATGCTCTTTATTCGGTGCGGCGGCGGCGCGGGTTTGGCCGGCCAGGCAACAACCGGGCAACATTCCAAACCCTGCTGGCTCCTGCTACGAATATCAGTCATGACGGCCATCGACCGCCCTGCTCCGGAACCAGCTGGCACCGGACAAGGCGCCACCGCTGACCTCGGTGCGCAGATACGACTGGTCGCCCGGGGCGACGCGGCCGCCTTCGACGCCGTCTACGATCTCCTCGCCGCGTCGGTGTTCGGCATCGTCATACGGGTAATCCGGGACCCGGCCCAGTCCGAGGAGGTCACCCAGGACGTCCTGCTGGAGGTCTGGCGGACCGCGTCCAAGTTTGATGCCGAACGGGGCAGCGCGACCGCCTGGGTGATGACGATGGCGCACCGCCGGGCGGTCGACCGGGTCCGTTCGGTCCAAAAAGAGTCCGAGCGCGAGCGGCGTACGGCGGCCGCCGACATCCCCTACGACGAGGTGGCCGAGGCCGTCGAGTCGAGCCTGGAGCGCGAGCGCGTCCGGCGCTGCCTGGGCTCGCTCACCGAGTTGCAGCGCGAGTCGGTCACCCTGGCCTACTACGGCGGCTACACCTACGGCCAGGTCGCCAGCCTGCTCGGCGTGCCGACCGGCACGGTCAAGACCCGGATGCGGGACGCGCTGATCCGGCTGCGGGACTGCCTGGGGGTGGCGGGATGAAGCTACGCGGAAACCAGACGAACGGCCGGGAGCCGCATACCCTCGCCGGCGCGTACGCGATGGATGCGATCTCCGAGCCGGACCGGGCCAGCTTCGAGCGCCATCTGGCCGGCTGCGAGGAGTGCGCTCAGGAGATCGCCGGCCTGCGCGAGGCCACCGCGCGGCTGGCCACCGCCACCGCGGTTCCGCCGCCGTCCGGCCTGAAGGAACGGGTGATAGCCGCCGCGGCCCTGACCAGGCAACAGCCGCCCCCGGCCGCAGAGGCCAGCGCCGAGGCGCCCGCCCGGGTCCCCGGCATCGTGCCCTGGTTCCGGGCCCTGGCCCTGCCGCGCCGGATGGCCCTGGCCGCGGCCGGCCTGGCCGCGGTGGCCGTGCTCGCGGTGGCGGTGGCGTTCGGGGTCGCCAACGGCAGCATGCGGGACCAGTTGAGCGCGGCCCAGGCCAGCAGCCAGCAGGTCGCCGCGGTGCTGACCGCGCACGACGCCACCATGATGACCGGGGCGGTCGCCGGCGGCGGCACGGCCACCATCGTGATGTCCCACGCCATGCACGCGCTGGTGTTCACCGCCGCGGGCCTGCGCGCTCTGCCGGCCTCCCGCGGCTACGAGCTCTGGCTGATCGGCCCGGCCGGGGACCGGCCGGTGAGCATGCTCATCCCGGGCGGCCACGACATGACCGGCCCGGTCGTCGCCTCCGGGCTGCGGGCGGGGGATCGCCTCGCCCTCACCGCCGAACCCATCGGCGGCGCCACCCGCCCCACCGCCCCGATGATGCTCGACGTCCTCCTGTAGTGCCCGTCCATCCGGCCGGTACCCATGTATCGTGCTATGGCGGGAAGGGGTGAGGCGGGGTTGGGCCGGCTCAAGAGCGCGATCTACGCCCGCATGGAGGAGATAAGCTTCCGGTCGGGTGCCGCCGCCGGGGCCGGAGTCCTCGCTGTCGCCGGGGTGGCGATCACGCTGGCGGTCGCGCTCGGCGGCCACCGCGCCGCCGAGACCAGCGCGCCCCGCTCCACCGCCGTCGCGCGCCCGCCGTCCCCGGTGTTCCCGGCCGCCTTGCCGTCGGCCCCGGCGTCGGCCACCCCGGCGGCATCGCTGACTCCGGCCGGAGGCTATCAGGCGTCCGCCCCGGTGACCGCGGCGACCACCCCGCAGGCCTCCGCCTCCCCGGCGACCAGCCAGCCGACCCCGCGGCATCCGCGCCCGACGCCGACCCCGCACAGTACCGGCCAGCCGGTCCCCATCGTCCACAACCCGGGCGGGTTAGTCCCGCGCGGCCCGGCTTTCGCCGCGGCATCAGCCGTCGCGGCTTTCTCTGTGGTCAGCTGATGATCAGGTAATGGTCAGCTTTCCCTCGGAAAGCTGATGGCGGGCGGTAAGCATCTCTTGAGGTTTAGTTCAGGTGCTGCCGTGATCCTCAAAAGGACATGACACGGGGAAACGCGCACCGAGGACCACATCATGGGCGTCGTCCAGGGCGTGGCAACCGCTGCGGGGCCAAGATGCCCGCGAGCGCATCCGCCGTGAGCGATGCCGGGCTGCCCGGCGGATAAAGGTTGAGGCATTGAACCGATGACGGCTGACCAGGGAGGACCCCGCAGTGTTCACACAAGCTCCGCTGGAGCGGAGAAAACCCGGTGGAATTTGCAGATGACGCTGCCGACCGCTAGCCATGCGGTGCGGATGGCACGACAAGCTACCCGCGACGCGCTGACCGCATGGCGGCTGGCCGACTTGGAGGAGACCGCTGTCCTGCTCGTATCTGAGCTGGTCACCAACGCAGTCCGGCATGCCCCGGGCAGTGACGCGATAGTGCTGGAACTGGAAGCCGCGGGAACCTGGCTGCGGATCGAGGTCCACGACGCTGACCCGCGCTGGCCGCAGCCGCGCACCCCAGTCGGGCTCGACGGGTCGGGTTTCGGGTTCGTGCTCGTGGATGCCCTGGCCGGCAAGTGGGGAGTGCGTGAGACCGGAATAGGCAAAGCTGTATGGGCGGAGTTGGATGCACGGCAGGCAGGCGAGGCGAGGGTCTAGGCAGGCCGTCCCTTCATCCCAAGAAACGAAGTACGTCATGATGACCACCGACCTGCTGGCCCTTATCTATGGTGCCAACGGGACGAGCAACTATGAACAGTTCCGAACCTGGGTCGTGGCGCAGTCGGTCCGTAACGCGCTGGAGACATTCCATGGCGCTTCGGCGTTCGACCCGGACAACCCCGCCAGCGGGGAGGGATTCATCAGCGATGACCAGATGCGCGTGCTGAACATCACGATCCGCCGTGCCGTGCATGAGGCGCTGAGCCAGGTGGATCTAGCCTGCGACGGCGTGAAGCGATTGCACCGCCTGGGACTGTTCACCAAGGAGCAGGCAGCGCTGGAATACTGCGAGTTCCAGCTAAGCACCATCCGCGACTACATGGAGCCGCCGGGCTCGCCCGAGTTGGAGGAGGCGTACCAGCGGCACGTCAGCGAGCCGGACGTCAACCGGTAACCCCGTCAGCGCCCCTCTGGCCCCATCCACCTCACCAGCCCAGCCGACACCCCGACCGAACCGCCACGATGCAACATTGAGCCGGCCACAACCCGGCAATTCTGCCCGGTTGGTCGGCACGCGCCATGCGTACACTAGCGACACAGAGGCTACACATGGCGGGTCCATAGCGCCGCTGTCGACATCGTCGTCGGGCCGTGGCCGATCCAGCCGGGTCCTGGGGCGCTGAGCACGTGCGAGCGCAACCGGCGGAGCCGCGGGCCGGACGCGGCATCCGCAGCGTAAGTGGGAACGGACGGCAGGCAGGCGAATCAGGTTAGGGGACGGGCTAACCGTGAGACGGGACGACGGATCCGACCCGGCCGGCCGAGCCGACCCGGGCGGGCGAGCCGACCCGGGCGGGCGAGCCGACCCGGCCGGCCATGCCAGCTCGGGCGCCGGCCAGGTCGCGGATATCCCGATGGTCGCGGCGAGCGTGCGCTGGGAGCGGCCCACCGCGCGCAGCTTCTGGAACTCGCTGGCTGATCCCGAACGGGACGCGCTTGCGGCGGCGGGGGTGGAGGAGGTCTTCCGGCCTGGGGCGGTGCTGTGCCGCGCGGGCGACGACGCCTCGCAGGTGATGGTCCTTGACTCGGGCTGGGTCAAGGTCAGCCTCCGGGAGGGGCCCGACACTGCCGAGAAGATCCTGGCGGTGCGCGGCCAGGGGGATGTGGTCGGGGAACGGGCCGCGCTCGCCACTGGAGTCCGGTCAGCCACGGTGACCGCACTGGACGAGGTCTCGGCGATGGTGGTACCGGCCGAACGGTTCGCCGAATTCCTCCAGCGCCACCCGCGTGCGGCCGAGGTGCTGGAACGCCAGGTGACCGAACGCCGGGACGAAGACCGGATGCGGCTGTTCCCCGGTGACCGGGCCGGCGCGGAGCGGCGCCTGGCCTGGCTGCTGCTTGACCTGGCCCAGCGCCGCGGCGGCTACCAGCACACGGTGTTCACCTTGCCGATGTCGCAGACCGAACTCGCGGACTGGGTCGGCACGAGCGCGGATGCGGTGGGCCGGTTCCTGCGGTCCTGGCGGGAGCGCGGGATCGTCGCGCGCAGCGAGCGGTCCCGCCGGCTGACCGTCGTCGACCTGGACGGCCTCGCCGCCATGTGTGATGCCGGACCGCCGGACATCCGGGCGGACCGGATGCCGAACGGAACCCAGGCCCTCGCGCACGAGACGGCAGCGCAGTCGCAGGCAGCACAGTGGCAGCAGGACTGGCGCGAGCCGCTGAACTGCTCGGTCTTGTTCACCGACGTGGCCGGCTTCTCCGATCCGGTCCGCAACGACGGCGACCGTGACGTGGTGCGCGCGGCGATGTACGAGATCCTGCGGTCCGCGTTCGAGGCGTCGGGAGTGCCGTGGCCAGCGTGTTATCGCGAGGACCGCGGCGACGGCGCCGTCATCGTGGTGCCCCCGACGATCTCCACCCATCGCGTGGTCGACCCGCTGGTGGCCGAACTGGCCAGCCGGCTGCGGCAGTACAACCGCCGGGCCAGCGAGGTGGTGCGGATCCAGCTGCGGGTCGCGTTGCACGTCGGCCCGGTCGGGAAGGACGCCGAGGGGCTCACCGGACAGGCCGTGATCAGCGCCGCGCGCATCGTCGACGCACCGGTGATCAAGGCCAGGCTCGCCGCCGAGCAGGCCGACCTGGTCTTCGCCGCGTCGGATTACGTCTACGACCACGTGGTGCGCAACTGCGACGGGCGGGTCGATCCCGCGGCCTTCGAGCATATGGAGTGCCAGGTCAAGGAGTTCCACGTGTCGGCGTGGGTACACCTAGCCGGGCCCGTGGTTCCGCCGGCACCGGACCTGACCCTGCCGCTCTCCCCATCACTGGCGGCCGCCGACCCCCGGGCCAGCGTCCAGGTGTCGGCGAGTTTCCCCGCACCGCTGCCGGTGGCGGCGCCCCTCGGCAAGCTCCCGCCCGAAGTGCGCGGCCGCGATGGGTTGATCGGCGAGCTGCGCCGTGCGCTGCGGCCCTACCCGTGGCGGGCCAGCCGCGCGTTCGTGATCGCCGGCATGGGCGGGCTGGGCAAATCCACCGTCGCGCTGACTGCGGCCCGGATGGCCAGGCAGCGCGGCTACCGCGTGTGGTGGGTGCACGCGGCGGACTCGGCGCGGCTGACCAGCGGGATGCTCGAGGTCCTGCGGGAACTCGGCGCGCCGGAGTCGGTGACCGTGCCAGTGCGCGAGGGCGCGCGGACCGCCTCCGCCCGGGCCTGGGAGTTCCTCAACAGCGACCACGTCGCGGGCCGGCGGTGGCTGCTCGTGTTCGACGGCGCAGACAACCCCGCGGTGCTGGCGGGGGCCGACGCGATCACGCCGGCCGACGGCACCGGATGGCTGCGGGCCGACCCGGCCGGAATGGTGATCGTGACCACCCGCATCCGGGATCCGCGGGTCTGGGGCACCAGGGTCACGCTGCGCGAGCTCAAGCCACTGGACGACGAGGCCGGCGCGGAGGTGCTGCGCGACCTGGCGCCGGAGGTGGCCGATCCCGGCGGCCACGAGGCGCGCGAGCTGTCCCGCCGCCTCGGCGGGCTGCCGCTGGCGCTGCACCTGGCGGGCGCCTACCTGGGGTCGCCGTTCGCGCACTGGGCCACCTTCGCGGGCTACCGCCAGGCGCTGGACGGCGTCGAGCTGCCCGCGGCCCTCACCGACATCGAGGAACAGGGCGCGGACATCCACGCGACCGTCCAGCGCACCTGGGACCTGTCGCTCGACGCGCTCGCCGCCGAGGGCAGGCCGCAGGCCCGCCCGCTGCTGCTGGTGCTGTCCTGCTTCGCGCCGGCTACGCCCATCCCCGCCTGGCTGCTCCAGCTGCCGCCGCTCGCGGCGCTGCTCGCCGGCCGGGCCGGGGCGGAGAAAGACGATGGGGCCGAACGGCGTGGGCTTCGCGCTGGCCTGCAAGGTCTCTCGCGCACCGGGCTGATCGAGATCGCCGCCAGCAGCGGCCCGGCCGGCCTGAACGCCGTTACGGTACACCCGGTGGTCGCCGACGCGAACCGCATCCGGCTGGCGGCCAGTGCCGATGCCGAGCACGCAGCCGTGGAACGGACCGCGGTGGCGCTGCTCGAGGCGGCCACGGCCGGGCTCGATCCGGCCCGGCCCGGCGACTGGCCGACCTGGCGGCTGCTCAGGCCGCACGTAAAGGCCGCCATCGACCTGCTCGCCGACGACCTGGACCCCGCGGTGCTCGCCCGGCTGCTCACGGTCAGCGCGGTCAGCACCGAGGCCCTGCTCGGCGCCGGGCGGCTGGCCGCGGCCGAGAAGCTCGCGCAGGCGAGCGTCGCGGCGGCCACCTTCCTGAGCCGCGACGACCCGGCCGCGATGACCGCCCGCGGCTACCTCGCGCGGACCCTGGTCCGCCGCGGCCGCAGCGGTGACGCCGGGACGCTCTACCGTGACCTGCTCGCCGACCGCCTCCGGGTCCAGGGCGATGATCACCTCGACACCCTGGCCACCCGGCATGACCTGGCCGCCGCGCTGGGCGTGCAGGGCCGCTACGGCGAAGCCGAGCAGCTGTACCGTCAGCTGCTCGCCGACGACGACCGGCTGCGCGGGCCCGAGCACCGGGAAACCCTGGCGGCCCGGTACAACCTGGCCCGGATGATCGGCCTGCAGGGTCGCTACGCCGAGGCGGAGGAGCTGGGCCGCGAGGTTCTCGAGGTCCAGCGCCGGGTGCTCGGCCCGGATCATCCCGACTGCCTGGCCAGCCGTCAGCACCTGGCCCGGCTGGCCGGGAAGGCCGGCCGTTACGCCGAGGCGGAGCAGATGTACCGGCGGGTCCTGGCCGACCGGCGGCGGATCCTGGGGGATGACCACCCGGACACCCTGGCCACCCGGCACCGGCTGGCCCGGATCGTCGGGCAGCGCGGCCGCTACGGCGAGGCCGAAGAGCTGTGCCACCAGGTCCTGGCGGACCGGCGCAGGCTGCTCGGCGAGGATCACCCCGACAACCTGCCGACCAGGCACCGGCTGGCGCGGATGCTCGGGCTGCAGGGCCGCTACGCCGACGCGGAGCCGATGTTCCGGCAGGTGCTCGCCGCCCGGCGCCGCACCCTGGGTGCCGAGCACCCCGACACCTTGTCCACCGAGCACCGGCTCGGCTGGCTGATCGGCCGCCAGGGCCGCTACACCGAGGCCATCGATATCGTCAACGGGGTTCTCGGCGGCCGCCGGAACGTCCTGGGTGATGACCACCCCGACACCCTGGCCGCCCGCGAGACCCTGGCCTGGCTGACCGGCCTGCGCGGCAAGCCGGCCGAAGCCGAGGAGCTGTGCCGCGAGGTGCTGGCCGACCGCCGCCGCGTCCTGGGCGAGGACCATCCCGACACCCTCACCACCCGCGGTACGCTGGCCTGGCTGACCGAGCTGAGGGGCCGGTACGCCGACGCCGAGCAGCAGTACCGCGACATCCTCGCCGACCGGCAAGCCATCCTGGGTCCCAGCCACCCGGACACCCTCATCGCCCGCCAGGACGTGGCCCGGGTGCTGGGCCACCAACGCCGGTACGCCGACGCCGAGCAGCTGAGCCGCGAGGTCCTCGCCGACCAGCGCAGGCTCCTCGGCGACGACCACCCCGACACCCTCACCTCGCGCGCCATGCTGGCCTGGCTGGCCGGCCGCCAGGGCCGCCGCGCCGAAGCCGAGGAGCTCTACCGCCAGGTGATCGCCGACCGCACTCGTGTCCTGGGCGCCGACCACCCCGACACCGCCGCCGTCCGCGACGAGCTAGCCCAGCTCACCTCCGACCGCAGCACGGCGGGCTGAGATGCGTGCCGGGCGGCAGCGTCAGCTAGCCCGCCGGTAGGCCCGCACCGCGAGCGGCAGGAACACCACGAAGATCCCGACCAGCCAGGCCAGGCTCTCCCACAGGCTCGGCTCGAGCGGGCCGCCGAACGACCTGCCGAGCGCCAGTGACCGCATGGCGTTGACGACGTAGGTCACCGGCTGGTTGTTGGCGAAGGCCTGCAGCCAGCCCGGCATGGTGGAGATCGGCACGAACGCCGAGGACAGGAACGTGAGCGGGAACAGCCAGATCAGCCCGAACGCCTGCACCGATTCCTCATCGCCGATGGCCAGGCCCGTGTAGGCCGAGATGCAGCAGATGGCCAGGCCGAACACGGTCGCCAGCAAGATCATGGCTACGGCGGGGACGAAGCCGTTGAGGAACCGGAAATCGACCGCGTAGCCCACGCCGACGATGATCAGGATCGTGATGAGCATCCGCCCGGTGTCGGCGACCAGTCGCCCGGCTAGTACCGCCGAGCGGGCCATCGGCATGGACCGGAACCGGTCGATCACGCCCTTCTTCAGTTCCTGCGCTAGCGCGATGGCCGTGCCGAACGTGGCGAACGCCGCGGTCTGCGCGATGATCCCTGGTATCAGGTACTCGACGTAGCTGAGTCCACCCGGTACCGCGATCGCCCCGCCGAACACATACCGGAAGAGCAAGGTGAACATCACCGGCTGGATCACGGTGAAGACGAGATAGGCGGGTACCCGCACCCAGACCAGCAGGTTACGTCGGGTGATGGTGAGCGTGTCGGTCACCGCCCAGCCGAACCGGACGCGCAGGCTGGGCTCGTGGTGGGCGCCGGGCGCGCCGAGCGTCTCAGCGACCGCGGTCATGATGCTGTCCTCTCTACATCCTTGCTGGTAGCTTGGCCACCCCGGCGCTTTCCGAGTCCTCGCCGGCGTGCGCCCGCCTCCTCTTCCTCGGCGGCGTGCCCGGTCAGGCCCAGGAACACGTCATCGAGCGACGGGCGGCGCAGCGCGAGGTCGCGGACCTCGACGCCCGTGGCGTCCAGGCTGCGCACCACCTCGAGCAGCGCGTCCGAGCCGCGGCCCCCGACTCTGATGCCGACCACGCCGGTTTCCTTGTCGGCCTGCGGCTCGCCCTCGCCGATCGCGGCGACGGCCGCGACCGCGTCGCTGATCCGGCTGCGGTCGGGCACGGTGAACTCGACCACATCCCCGCCGACCCGGCTCTTCAGCTCTTCGGACGTGCCCGCGGCGATGACCAGGCCGTGGTCGATGACCACGATCTCGTCCGCCAGTTCGTCCGCCTCGTCCAGGTACTGGGTCGTCAGCAGGAGCGTGGTCCCGTCGGCCACCAGCGACCGGATGATGTCCCACATCCCCAGCCGCGACCGCGGGTCCAGGCCGGTAGTGGGCTCGTCGAGGAACAGCACCTTCGGCTGGCCGACCAGGCTGGCGGCCAGGTCCAGGCGCCGCTGCATGCCGCCGGAGTAGGTCTTGGCCGTACGGCCGGCGGCATCGCTCAGGCCGAACTGCTCGAGCAGCTCGGTGGCCCGACTGCGGGCCCGCGGCCAGCTCAGGTGGTACAGCCGCCCGATGATCTCCAGGTTCTCCCGGCCGGTGAGCTCCTCCTGGATGGCGGCCGACTGACCGGCCAGCCCGATCGACCGGCGCACCGCGGCCGCCGCACGCACCACGTCGTAACCCTCGACCAGCGCCTGCCCCCCGTCGGGGAGTAGCAGGGTGGTCAGGATCCGGACCGCCGTGGTCTTTCCCGCTCCGTTCGGCCCGAGCACCCCGAGCACCGTCCCGTGCGGCACCGACAGGTCGATGCCGCGCAGCGCTTGCACCTCGCCGAACGACTTGGTCAAGCCCTCCACGAGGATCGCAGGCTGCTCGCCGACCCCGTTGACCTGTGACATTCATCCTCCAGAAACCCGCGTCGTCCCCGTACCCCGAAACTACCGGCGCTGCGGCGGCGCCGGCCAACCGGATACCACCGCTGCTCGCGTGGTAAGACGAAACAACAACCGCGAACTCATCGTTACCCGCCAGGGAAAGGAGCTGAAGATGCCAGCTGAGAGCCGCCACGAGTCCGCTGACCTCCAGGACTACTCGGTACAGGAGCCAGCTGACTCCCTGACAGGGGAACCCGGTGAGGCCGGAGACGATCCCCTGGACCGCGGAGTCATCCCACCGGAGCGGTGGTCGGCCGGGATCAAGTTCGGCTCGACGGCCGACGAGCAGACCTCGGGCGAGTCCCTTGATCAGCTGCTCGCCGAGGAGGAGCCGGACACTCCCTACGACCTCGATGATGACCTGCCCGAAGACCGTGACGACGACGACGAAGCCGACGAGTACCTCGACGGGCTCCTGCTCGACGACGGCCCGGATCCCCGGGCGGGCCGGCTGGTAGCCGAGGACGAGGGCGCCCATCCAGACGCCGAGGCCGACCTCGTCGCCACCGACGTCGGCATCGACGGCGGGGCCGCCAGCGCGGAGGAGGCGGCAGTCCACGTGGTGGAAGACGACGACACGGACATCAGGTCCGGCGACTGAGAGCCGGGCGCGGCGGCGATCCGCCGGGCACGCACCCGGTCCGTTAGGGATGAAAAGGAACATTTACCCCCGCGGTGGGAGAGAATCTCCGCAGCAGCGGATAAATGCGCGGCCCGCTGTCGGCGCGTACCCCGGCGTAATGTCGGTGCCCTCCGCTAGGGTCCGGGCCATGCGGTTGCTGCACACCTCGGACTGGCACCTGGGCCGGTCGCTGCATCGCGCGGATCTGCGGGCAGCGCAGTCGGCGTTCCTCGATCACCTGGTGGAGGTGGCCCGCGCCGAGAAGGTGGACGCGGTGCTGGTCGCCGGGGACATCTACGACCGCGCGGTGCCGCCGGTCGACGCCGTCGAGCTGTGCGAGGACGCCCTGCTCCGGCTGCACGACACCGGGGCCGCCATCGTGCTGATCAGCGGCAACCACGATTCGGCCCGCCGGCTCGGGTTCGGCAGCGGGCTGCTGGAGAAGGCGGGCGTGCATCTGCGCACCCGGCCCGGCGCGCTGGCCCGGCCGGTCGTGCTCACCGACGCCCACGGGCCGGTGGCCGTGTACGGGGTGCCGTACCTCGAGCCGGACGCCGTCCGTGGTGAGCTCCCCCCAATTGGCGAGGGTGAGGCGCCCCGCGGGCACGCCGGGGTGCTCGGGCACGCCGTCGCCTGCATCCGGGCCGACGCCGAAGCCCGCGGCATCGGTCGCCGCGTCGTCATGGCGCACGGCTGGGTGACCGGGGGAGCGGCCAGCGAGTCCGAGCGCGACATCACCGTCGGCGGCGTCGGCCAGGTGCCCGCCGAGCTGTTCGCCGGGTTCGGCTACGCGGCCCTCGGCCACCTGCACGGCCAGCAGACCCTCGCTGCGCACCTGCGCTACAGCGGCTCCCCGCTGCCGTACTCGTTCTCCGAGGCGTCGCACCGCAAGGGCAGCTGGCTGGTCGAGCTGGACAGCGCCGGGACGGCGCGCGCGGAGCGGGTGCCCGCGCCCACCTTCCGGCGGCTGAGCGTGCTCCGCGGCCGGCTCGCTGACCTGCTCGGCTCGGCCGCCTACGCCGGGCACGAGGACGACTTCGTGTCCGTCACGCTCACCGACCCGAGCCGTCCCGAGGGGGCGATGGAGGCCCTGCGCGCCCGGTTTCCGTACGTCCTGGTGCTCGCGTTCGAACCGGAGGGCGCCGGGCCCGATGGGCGCGGGTACCGGGCCAGGGTCGCGGGCCGCGACGATGAGTCCATCGCTGCCGAGTTCATCAGGCACGTCAGCAGCGCGCCGCCCACGGCAGGCGAGGAACGACTGCTGCGGAGCGCGTTCGCGGCGGTCCGCGTCGACGCCGAAGGGGCGGCCAGCTGATGCGCCCGCACCGGCTGCGGGTGACCGCGTTCGGCGCGTTCGGCGGCACCGTGCAGGTCTGCTTCGACGATCTGGCCGCCTCCGGGCTGTTCCTGCTGCACGGCGAGACGGGCGCGGGAAAGACCACGCTGCTCGACGCCATCGGGTTCGCGCTGTACGGCCGGGTGCCCGGGGAGCGCGGCAAGGCCAGGCGGCTGCGCTCGGATCACGCGGCGCCCGGCACGCCGACCGAGGTGCAGCTCGAGGCGACCATCGGCGGCCGCCGGATGCGGATCACCCGTAAGCCGGAGCAGGAGCGCCCCAAGCTCCGCGGCACCGGCACCACCACCGAGCAGGCGAAGGTCCTGCTCGAGGAGTTCACCGGCGCGTCCTGGCGCGCCGTTTCCATCCGGGCAGGGGAGGCGGACACCGAGATCGCCGACCTGATGGGGATGTCCGCCGACCAGTTTTTCCAGGTGGTGCTGCTGCCGCAGGGCGAGTTCGCCAGGTTCCTGCACGCCGACGCCGGCGACCGGGCCAAGCTGCTGCAGCGGCTGTTCGGCACCGACCGGTTCCACGCGGTCGAGGAGTGGCTCGCCCGGCGCCGCAAGGCCACGGCGGACCAGGTCCGCGAGGCCGAGATCGCGATCTCCGGGCTCCTGGCCCGGGTCGCCCAGGCCGCTAACGTCCCGGTGCCGGGCGAGGAGGCGCCGGACGCGCCGGCGCCACCGTCAGCCCAGGGACTGCCGGACGCCCAGTGGGCGGCCCAGCTGGCCCGGGCCGCCGCCGCCGAAGCCGCCGCCTGCCAGGGCCAAGTCGCCGTCCACCGGCAAGACCTGGACCGGGCACTCGACCGGCAGCGCGAGGCCGGGCGGCTCGCCGACCGGCAGCGGCGGCGCGCCGACGCGCTGAAGACCAGGGACAACCTGGCCGCGGCCGAAGCCGGCCTCGCCGAACGCGGCGCTGAGCTCGCCGCTGCCGCCCGCGCCGCCGACGTGGCGCACGCGCTCGCCGAAGCCGAACGAACCAGCCGCGTGCTCGCCCAGGCCCGCGCGGCGCAGGAGCAGGCCCGGCGTGACGCCGACGCTGCCCCCGGTGCCACCGCGGCCGAGCTGAGGGTGGCCGGCGAAGAGCAGGTCACGCAGCTCGGCTGGCTCGAGGCGCTGCGGTTGGTGTCCCGGCAGGCGGCCGACGAAGACCAGGCCGCCGAAGCCGCCAGCGCCGCCGCCGCGACGCTAGCCGACCAGATCAACGTCGCCTCCACCGAGCTCGCGGCCCGGCAGCGAAAGCGTCCCGAGCTGAGCCGCGAGCGCGACCAGGCGGCCGAGGCCGGCCAGCAGCTCCCCGCCGCCCAGGCCGAAGCCGACCGTTACAGCCGTGCCGCGAACGACGCGAGCGCCCTGGTCAGTGCCCGGGCCGAGAAGAGCCGCCAGGAAGAGGCCTACATCGATGCGAAGATCGAGATGGCTGAGCTCCTCGCCGAAGCGGCCCAGCTGCGCATGACGCGCATCGACGGCATGCGCGCCGAGCTCGCGGCCACCCTGGTCGACGGCGCTCCCTGCCCGGTCTGCGGCTCGCTCGACCATCCCGAGTTGTGCGAGCTCCGTGGCGAGCCGGTGACCCGCGAGCAGGAAGAGGAGGCCGCCGCCGAGGCCGCCCGGGCCGCGGAGAAGGCCGAGACGATCGGCGCGAAGCTGGGCGCGGCCGACGTCCGCGTCACCGACCTCTCGGCCCGGCTCGAGGAGGCCGGGTTCATCGTCGCCGCCGACCGGGCCTCGCTGCAGGCCGACGCGGCCAGGCTCGAGTCGGCCGCCCGCACCCTGTCGGCGCAAGCGGCCCGGCTGGCCGACGCCGCGGCCCGGCACGGCGACCTCCAGGGCACGCTCGAGGCCCTCGACCAGGCCGCCGCCGCCGCCGAGAAGCGCCTCGCCGAGCGATGCGAACAGCGCGAGTCGGCGCTCCGCCAGGCCGCCGAGGCCGGCCAGCGCGCCGCCCGGCACCGCGAGTCGCTGCTGGCCCAGCTCGGCGGCCGGCCCGACCTGGACGCCGCGCTCACCGCCGCCCGCCAGGCCGCCGACGCGCTCATCGCGGCCGCCGACGCGGCCGACGCCACCGCCCGCGCCACCGAAGACGCCCGGCGCGCCCAGGCCGACGCCGTCCAGGCGGCGGCCGAGGCCGGATTCGCCGACCTGGACGCGGCCCGCCACGCCCGGCGGGACGCCGCCTGGCGGACCGCGACCGACCAGGCCATCCGCGAGCATGAGGCCTCGGCCGGGGCCGTCGCCGAACTGCTCGCCGACCCCGACCTCGACGTGCCGCTCGACCCGCCCGCCGACCTGGCCGGCACGCAGGTGGCAGTCGAGGCGGCGCGCAAGGCCCACGACGACGCGGTGGCCGCCTACGACCGCGCCCAGCACAAGGCCGAACAGCTCGCCGATCTCGCTCCCCAGCTCACCGCGCGCCTGGAGGACCTGAAGCCGCTGGTCAGCAAGGCCGCCGAGGCCCGCAGGCTCGCCGACCTCGTGGCCGGGCTGGGCGGGAACACGCTGCGGATGACCCTGTCGTCGTTCGTGCTCGCCGCCCGCCTGGAGGAGGTCGCGGCCGCCGCCAGCGAGCGCCTGCTCAAGATGACCTCCGGCCGTTACTCGCTCGTGCACACCGACGCCCGCCGCGGCGCCGGCCGGTCCGGCCTCGGCCTGCTCGCCTGCGATAGCTGGACCGGGGTGGACCGCGACACCAGCACGCTGTCCGGTGGCGAGACGTTCCTGGCCAGCCTGGCCCTTGCCCTCGGCCTGGCGGACGTCGTCACGGCCGAGGCGGGCGGCACCCGGATCGAGGCGCTGTTCGTCGACGAAGGCTTCGGCAGCCTGGATGAGGACACCCTGGAAGAGGTCATGACCGTGCTCGACGGCCTGCGCGAAGGCGGCCGCATGGTCGGCATCGTCAGCCACGTCGCCGAACTCAGGCAGCGCATCCCCGCGCAGGTCCGCGTCCGCAAGGGCCAGGGCGGCAGCAACCTGACGGTCCGTACCCACGCTCTCTAGGGACCCGCCGCGTTGGACGCGGGCGGCCGGGCGGCGCACCATGGGGGAGTGCGTCCGATCCCCTGGTGGAGCGGGCTGAGCCCCAGGCGCAGGCTGCTCGTGGCCGTCGTGGCGCTGGTCGTCGTGGCGGGCGGCGTCGCCGGGACGGTCCGTGCGCTGGCCGCCGGCCCCGCTATCACCAGCGCCGATGAGAACCATCCAGGCGCCGTGCTGCTCGTGCCGGGTTACGGCGGGAGCACCAGCGCGCTCGACCAGCTGGCCGGCAAGATCACCGCCGCCGGCGGCCGGGCCATCGTGGTCCAGCTGGCCGGCGACGGCACCGGCGACCTCCAGGTGCAGGCGAACGTGCTGAACGGATACGTGAACCAGGCGCTGGCCGCGGGCTCCGGCCCGGTGACCGTGATCGGCTACTCGGCCGGGGGCGTGGTGGCCTGGCTGTGGGACGTGGACTACAACGGCGTGGCCAAGGCCCGCCGGATCATCACCCTGGGCTCCCCGCTGCACGGCGCGGACCTCGCCGCCGTCGGCGAGACCGACCTGCCCGGCGCCTGCCCGGCCGCGTGCGAGGAACTCGTGCCGGGCAGTTCCATGCTGGACCGCCTGCAGGGGACCGCCTCGGTCACCCGCCCGCCGTGGCTGTCCCTGTGGACCATCGACGATCAGGTGGTCCAGCCGCCCGATTCGGCCCGGCTGCCCGGCGCGGTGAACGTCCCGCTCCAGTCGATCTGCCCCGGCGTCTCGATCGGGCACGGCCAGCTGCCCACCGCCCCGCTCGTCGTCGGCATCGTCCTGCGCACCCTGGGCAGCACGGCCCTGACCCCGCCCCACCCAGCCGACTGCCGCTCGCTGCAGGCCCTCGGCGGCTCGGCTCCATAGGCTCCGGGGATACCGCCGCAGGGAATCCAGAGCCGCACGAACCGGAACTCTAGGAGCGGACCGCCGGGCGGGCGAGCCTGTTACGCGGTGATGTCCTTGGTGGAGAAGTTAGCCCAGGCGGCGGCCAGGAATACCACCACGTACACCACCTGGATCCCGAACCCCCGCTGGATATCTCGCCAGAAGATGGGCTGACGGAAGAAATCGATCCAGGCCAGCCAGTACCGGGTGGGCAGGTAGGGCTGGACCACGGTCGCCGCGTTGAGGGTGACCAGGATCTCGCTGGCCACCAGCGCGGCCAGCGCGCCCAGGGCCGAGCCGAGGGCCGAATCGGTGATCGTGGACAGGAACAGCGCGATCGCGGCGACGCCGAGCATGGACACGGTGATGAAGGCGATCGCGCCCGCGGTCCGTTCGGTCAGCTGAAGCAGGCTGAGCGGCGCGCCGGAGAGCGAGGTGACGGCGCCGCCGGCCGCCTGCCCCGCGGTCGGTGCCTGGCCGGCGACTCCGGTGCCGGCCAGGCCGCCCGGACCAGCGGCACCACCGCCCGGCGGAGCCTGCCCGACGGCCGCGGCCTGGGACGGGCCCAGCAGGAAGACCCCGGTGGCGTAGGCGGTGAAAGTCACCGCCAGGACCACGAGCAGCACATACGCGGTGACCGAGACGAGCTTGGCGACCAGCAGCCGGGTCCGCCCGACCGGGCGCACCAGCAGGTAGCGGAGCGTGCCCATGGTGGCCTCGCCCGCGATGGAGTCGCCCGCTACGACCGCCACCGCGACCGGCAGGAATACCGGCAGCACGAGCGCGAGCGCGGCCGCCGGGTACAGCGCGCCGTCCGCCAGCACAGCGGACAGGAACGCGCTGCCCTGGCCGGGCGGCGGGGTCAGGTGGGTGATCGTGATGAAGACCGCCACCATGAACGGCAGCGCGCAGGTCAGCACGACGCTGATCCACGATCGGGGCCGCCGCAGGAGCTTGACCAGCTCGACCCCGATCACGCTGTGTCTCCCGCCCGCTCGCCGATGTGGTCCGAGCCCGTCCCGGTCACCGACAGCACGATCTCCTCCAGGGTGCGCTGGTGCGGGCCGATCGCGCTGACCCGCAGCCCGGCCCCGACCAGCCGCGCGTTGAGCGCGGCCGCGTCGGGGTAACGGACCAGCAGCTGCTGCCCGGCCCGGTGTTCCACCTGCCCGTCGAGCATCGCGGCCACCTGGTCGGCATCCGGGGTGTCGACGAGGATCCGGCCGGTCGGGGCGCGCAGCGAGGCCAGGTCGTCCTGCAGGACCAGCTTCCCGGCGTCCAGGACCCCGACCCTGGTGCACAGCTGCTCGACCTCGGCCAGCAGGTGACTGGACAGGAAGACGGTCACCCCGGTCTCGTTCAGCCCGATGATGAGCTCCCGCAGATCGCGAATCCCGCGCGGATCCAGGCCGTTGCCCGGCTCGTCCAGGATCAGCAGCCGCGGGCGGCGCATCAGCGCGGCGGCCAGCCCGAGGCGCTGCCGCATGCCCAGCGAGTACGCCTTGACCGGCCGGCGGCCCACCCCGGCCAGCCCGACCTGCTCCAGCGCCTCGTCGATCCGCTTACCCCGGGTGCGCCGGGCCTTCCGCCCACCTGGGCCGGCCGCGTCGAGCAGCGCCAGGTTCGCCCGGCCCGACAGGTGCGGGTAGGCGGCAGGCTCCTCGATCAGCGCACCGATCTGCGGCAGCACCTCGCGCACGTTCCGGGGAATCCGCTGGCCCATCACCTCGATCTGGCCGCTGGTGGCGTAGACCAGGCCGAGCAGCATGCGGACCAGCGTGGTCTTACCCGAGCCGTTCGGGCCGAGCAGGCCGTACCGGTCGCCTTCACGGACGTCGAGGTCCACCGACTGCACCGCCGTGACGGCGCCGTAGCGTTTGGTCAGAGCCCTGGTGCTGATCATGGGGAGGCCGCCGCCTGGGTGATGAAGGTGGCCGCGGCCTGCTCGAGCACCCGGGAATCGACCGTGCCCGCGATGAGGTAGGTCAGGGACCAGTCGTCCGGGCGGACGAGCACCGCGTTGATCAGCGGCGCGCTGATCACCACCCCGCTGCCACCCTGGACGTTCAGGACCGTGCCGCCGGCTGACAGCGCGTCGGTGACCAGGTTCTGTCCGGCCGAGCCGCGCACCCCCAAGACGACGAACGTGGCCAGCCCGCCGCCGTAGACGCCGATCGACTCGAACCCCTCCGGCACCGGCAGGCGGTCCCGCCCTGCCAGCTGCCCGGGCAGCGCCACCACCCCCAGGTTGCTCAGCGCCCCGGCCAGGTTGCCGGCGCTGGTCACGGTGAAGCCGGTGCCGGAGGTCCGCACCGGCGTCAGCACCCGCGGATCTGGCCGCCACGGGCTGACCTGGAAGAACTGGCTTTCCAGCGCCGGGCGGGCCGAACCTCGGCTGAAGATCTCGACCATCAGCGGCAGCCCGCTGGCCGGGTCGGCCCAGATGTCGACGTGCCCGACGGTGGACGCCGGATCGGCCGGAGTCATCCGCAGTCCGGCCGCGCTGCGGCCCGCGACCCGCAGCGGCGCGATCACGCTGAACGTGGCCTGCCGCCCGGCCTCGGACAGCAGGCGCAGTGCCAGGGCCGGCGGCACCAGGTCGGCCGGGCGAGGCAGCCGGAACGTCTGCCGGCCGCGGACCTCGGTGAGCAGTTCGGCGCCGGAATCCCAGATGTAGGAGCGGCAGCCGCTGAGTGAGTAGGTGTCACGCTCGCCGGCGTCGGAGAGCACGTCGACCCGCCACCGGGTCGGTGTCGCCTGCCAGACCCGCATCTTCGTGACGCCGTCGAGCAGGGAGGTCAGGCCGCTCAGGCCTGCCAGCGGCGGCAGCCCGAACGTCGCGTTGCTTTCCGCGTACCCCGCATAGGACTCATCCGCCGAGGCCAGGATGCGTCCGCGAAGCTGGCTGGCGGTCAGCGCGGGCACGCTGACGGGCAGCGCGCTGGCGATCACCGGCAACCCGCAGAGCACGGCCAGGCCGACGGCGACCGCCGCCCACCGGTGCGCGCCGCGGATCCTCACCAAGGTCCCCGCAAGACGGCTACTAGCGGGACCACGTGGTCATGTGACCTATTTCGCCCAGACACCCAATAACGGTACGATAACTACGAGGTCTCGTGGCACAGTCAGCGTCGCCGGGAAAACCGGTTCGCGCCTCTCGTCAGGAGACCTTCTCGCGGTCTAGGATCGAAAACTGTCAGTAACGATCAGAGAACCCTGACGAGACGGCTGTGGCGGGACAGCCCGGTGGGTCAGAGGTGGGCGAACGGATAAGGATTCGTCATGGCAATAGATTCCGGTGTCCGGCAGATCGTCGTCGGCGTCGATGGCTCGGCGGAGTCCGTGGCCGCGCTCAGATGGGCGTGCCGGGAAGCGAGCCTGCGCGCCGCGGAGGTCCTCGCCGTGCTGGCTCTGGAGTCCGCATGTCACCAAGTCGCGAGCTACGCCGTCCCCGCGCCGAGGCCGTCGGGCGGAAGCTGGGGCGGTGCCCGTGACGTGCTGCGACACTCGGTCAGCGAGGCGCTGAAAATGTTCCCGGGCATCAGCGTGCGCACCGAGATCGCCGAAGGCCTCGCCGCGCGCGTGCTGCTCGACCAGGCGACGCACGCCGACATGCTGGTGCTCGGCCGCAATTCGCAGGGCCCCGACCCGTACCGGGCCGCGGGTCCCGTCATCCGGGTCTGCCTGCGCGCCGCCCGGTGCCCGGTCGTCATCATCGGCGCGGTGGACGCCCTGACGCCGGAGCCGGACCCGGCGGATCACGTGCCCGAGTCGTGGCAGCGGGCTCTGCAGGGCTCCGGCGCGGCCAGGTAATCCATAGCGGAAAGTGACGAACATCCTGTCCCGCGGGGCTGCGGACCACCGGTCACGCCCCACCGGGTAGCCTCGCGGTCATGGCGTCCTCAACGATCAAGGTGTGGCTTCCGGAGCCGGATTCGGTTGAGCTGATGGGCGGCCTGCCCGCCGGGATGACCGTCGACGTGTGGACCGGCGGCGAGCAGCTGCCGGACTCGGCCGATGAGGTCGAGGTGGTGGTGCTGCCGTTCGGGGTGCCGCCGTCCCGGATGCCGGTGCTGTCGAAGCTGCCGCGGCTGCGGCTGATCCAGCTGATGTCGGCCGGCGCCGAAAACGCGATTCCGTTCGTCCCGGCCGGTGTCACGTTGTGCAACGCACGCGGCGTGCACGACCCCGCAGTCGCCGAATGGGTCATGGCCGTGGTCCTCGCGCAGGTGCGGCAGCTGCCCAAGTTCGTGATCGCGCAGCAGGCGGGTACCTGGGACCCGGTCCGAAGCGAGTCGCTGGCCGGCCAGACCGTGCTGATCGTCGGCTACGGCTCGATCGGCGAGGCGGTCGAGCGCATGCTGGCCCCGTTCGGCGTGACGGTGGAACGCATCGCCCGGCACGCCCGGCCCGGCGTGTCGAGCATGGAGGACCTGCCGGCCGTCTTGCCGAGGGCCGACATCGTGATCCTGCTGGTCCCGGTCACCCCGGACACGATCGGGCTGGTGGACGCGCGCTTCCTCAGCCAGATGCACGATCAGGCCCTGCTGGTCAACGCGGCTCGCGGCTCGATCGTGGACACCGACGCGCTGCTCGCCGAGCTGCAGACCGGGCGGCTGCGCGCCGCCCTCGACGTCACCGACCCCGAGCCGCTGCCGGCCGGGCATCCGCTCTGGTCCGCGCCCGGCTTGCTGCTCACACCTCATGTGGCCGGCGCGATGACCACGGCCATGTCGCGCGTCATGGTCGTGGTCCGGGACCAGCTGGCCCGCTACGCCGCGGGCGAGCCACTGCTCAACATCGTCGGCCAGCAAGGGTACTAGGCCCGCGGCCCGTACCGAGAGTGAGACCATCGTTCCCGTGTCGTCCCTGGTAGAAGTGTCCCCGGCGGTCAGTGCCGCGCTGCGGGCCGGCACGCCGGTCGTCGCTCTCGAGTCCACGATCATCTCGCACGGCCTGCCCCGCCCGGGCAACCTTGAGGCCGCAAAAGAGTTCGAGGCGATCCTGGCCAGCCATTCGGTGACCGCGGCTACGATCGCCCTCGTCGACGGCGTGCCGAAGATCGGCCTGGCACTGGACGAGCTTGAGCGGATCGCCACCGACGAATCCGTGGTCAAGATCAGCAGCCGCGACGTCGCCATCGCGATGGCCAGGAAGGTGACCGGGGGCACGACCGTCGCGGCCACGTCGGTGCTGGCCGCCCGGGCGGGCATCCGGGTGTTCGCGACCGGCGGCCTCGGCGGTGTGCACCGCGGCGCGAGCCAGACCTTCGACGAGTCGGCGGACCTGACCGTGCTGTCCAGGACGCCGATCACGGTCGTCTCGGCCGGGGTGAAGTCCATCCTGGACATCCCGGCCACGCTGGAGCGACTCGAGACACTCGGCGTCGCGGTCGTCGGCTACCGCACCTCGCGCTTTCCGGCCTTCTGGCTCTCCGATTCCGGCTGTGACCTGGACTGGCGCGCCGACAGCCCGGAGGAGATCGCCGACATCATGGCCTCCAGGGAGGCGTTCGGCGAGCAGTCCGCCCTGCTCGTCGCCAACCCGCTGCCGCCCGGTCGGCAGCTCGACCCGCAGGTGCTCGACGACGCCCTGGCCGACGCGCTGGCGGCCGCGGCCGCCCGCGGCATCCGCGGGAAGGCCGTCAGCCCCTTCCTGCTCGAGACGATCCAGCAAGTCACCGGCGGCGTCAGCGTCGGGGTAAACCTCCACATCGCCCGCGGCAATATCGACCTGGCCGCCAAAATCTCAAAATCTTGGTCCGAACGATCCGTCGTGCGCGTTGCTCCCTAGCACCACCGGCACGCCCCGGGTCGTGGTCTGCGGGGACGTGATCAACGACCTGCTCGTGAAGCCGCTGGACGGCCGGGGACCTTGGCCGGGCAGCGACACCCCGGCCACGATCCTCGCCCGGCCGGGCGGCGCCGCGGCCAACCAGGCCGCGTGGATGGCTCATCTCGGTGCCGACGTGGTCTTCGCGGGCCGGGTCGGCGCCCGCGACGCGGCCTACCACCGGCGCGAACTGGCCCGCACGGGCGTCCGCGCCCACCTGGCCGCCGACCGCGAGGCCGAGACCGGCTCGATCGTGATCATGGTGGCGCCGGACGGCGAGCGGACCATGTTCACCGACCGGGGCGC
>Ga0074046_10001072_pt1 | contig 25278 bp, 20 predicted proteins | sample BogForMeECP23OM3_FD_94441 | JGI IMG/M metagenome (GOLD analysis project Ga0074046, IMG submission 94441) | Bog forest soil microbial communities from Calvert Island, British Columbia, Canada - Bog Forest MetaG ECP23OM3 | ecosystem: Environmental > Terrestrial > Soil > Wetlands ...
ATCGCCCGTGTCACTGCCCGCATGCCAGCACCCTATCACGAATTTAACAATTATGCAGCACAACGGCCACGAAAGAACCCCAGGTCACCCGGCTTGCGCCCCACCCGCTTCCGGAGATCTGGGCCTGATATCGCCAAAGCCGTGGGGCTGGCCGGAGCGGAGGTCATGTCCGCCACGGTGGATGTGTGGGGATGGCGGGCGCGATTCCGGCTGGCACGCGGCCAGACCATCAACGACGTGGTCGCGAAAATCCCCGCAATCGAATCCGGCCTCGGAACATTCCGGGGCGCGGTGCGGATTTATCCCACTCCCGACGATCTGGCCAACAGGTGCGAGATCCGCGTCCTTGACGTGGATCCGCACGCCGGGGCGATACCATGGCCCGGCCCGTCCGTGATATCGATTACCCAGCCGGTCGATCTGGGTCCATTCGAGGACGCGTCCCCATGCCGGGTCCTTTTCTTGCGCCGGCACGGCATGTTCGGCGGCACCACGGGATCCGGTAAAAGTGGCGGCCTGAATGTGCTCATGGGTAATCTGGCGGCCTGCCGCGATGTGGTCATCTGGGCTATCGACCTGAAAAAGGGCATGGAACTGGGACCTTGGGAGTCGTGCATTGACCGGCTCGCCACGACTCCCGAGCAAGCCATTACCCTACTGCGCGACGCGGTCACCGTACTGGAGGCACGCGCGGAATTGCTCGCCGCAGCGGGCAAGCGCGCATGGGAGATATCACCAGCCCTACCCGCGCTGATCATTATCATCGATGAATACGCCGAGCTGGCCGACGAAGCCCCCGCCTCGATGAGCGACACGGATTCCATCGCCCGCCTTGGCCGCGCGGTAGCGGTAACCCTTATCGCGGCTACCCAGCGGCCGACGCAAAAGGCCATGGGCCAAGGCGCGGTGCGCTCCCAGATGGACCTGAGGGTATGTTTCCGCGTCCGCGAACCGAGGGACGTTGACCTGATCCTCGGGCAGGGAATGCTCCGGGCCGGATAGGATGCCCATAACCTCAACGCACCCGGGAAATTCCTCGTCTCCGCATCCGGGCACGACCGGCCAAAGCGCGCACGCGCTTACCTGCTCACCGACCAGGTCGTCACCGAAACCGCAGCACATTATGCCGACCACCGGCCGACACTGGATGCCGAATCGCGGCGCGCGATCCTCGCCGCAGCAAACACGCGCCCCAGCCAGGAAGAAAATCCAGCCGACGATAGCGGCTCGCCCGAGGTAAACGAGCCGTCCGCCGGCCAGCCCACAATGGCCGAGCAGGCGCTATGGATGGCGCTGTGCACGGCACCGGATGAGGGAACCGGAGTCGGTTACCTTATGCGCGCTACCGGAATGACCCGGTCGACCATTTACCGGCATTTGCGCGAATACGCCAGGACCGGACACGTGGTGCAGGTGAGCCGAGGCCGGTGGCGCGCGCGCATGACCGAGGAGCCGTCACCGTGAGTGATCGTCTCATCAGTTGTCTCGTCCCACCGCCTCGCGCGCGCGTCTGCACGTAAACGCGCGTACAGCGCCGATGAGACGAACGCGCGGGACGAGTGCGGAGCGTGCCAGACGGGCACGCTGGCCGGGCATCGTGAGCGAGGGGGAGGTGAGGCCGCAACGACGAAACGCCAGAAGAAAGCAAAGACCGGAGAGAAGGTGATAATACCCACTCCCGAGGAGTGGGCAGAAGAGCAGTTGAAGAACGCGCCACCGCGATCGGAGGAATGGGCAAAGAGGGTCGCGCAGATTTATTGCCTGGACATCGGCGACGACGACGGCGAAGAGAAAGCGGTGTAGAAAAGACTTGACCCCGACGGGAATCACCCGCCGGGGTCACGTTTGTTCGTATCAGTTATGCATCCGAGTCGCTTTCGCGGAATACCGGCACGATCTGGTCTGGATGAAACTTACCGCCTCTGCCGATTGGCTTGATGATGACAGCAGTGAGGGTCTGCGCTATCGCGGCCTGCTTCTGTTCCATCGTAAATTCCGGCTTGTCCCATTCCTCGGCTAGATTCGCTACCGCGTGCCTGCGCGCCTGTTGCTGTCCCTCATACTGACGCCTCTCGCGCTTAAGCTGAGCTTCTACCGTTTCCATGCGGGCGAGAGACGGAAAATGCCGCTCGGCGGAAATGTTGCCTGCCTCGTAATTCTGCTGTTGCTCATTGATACGCTTCTGAAGGTCCGCAAGCTCTTGCGCCTTCGGCCATGGCGGAAGGTCTTCCAGTTTGCGGAACTCGATTTTCTGCTGCTCGGCAATCACTAGGGCCTTGACATATTCGTGGATCTGCTCGGCGAGCCGCTTCACGCCAGAACACCCACCGTCGCCTTTGGCCGGGCATCGGTAGAATTCCCTGGGCCCTCCCTTACGATTGTTGCGCTCACGCATGCCACGCAGGCGTCCACCACACTTACCGCACCGCACGAACGGGGATAGCAGGTACTGAGTCCGGTAGCCACTCCCTTTCGCGCCGAGCCGAGACGGTTCTGCCGCAGGCGCCCATACCGCTGCTATGGCGTTAAATTCCTCTTCGGTCAGGATAGGTTCCCATTCCCCCCGGACTTTGTTTCCGGCCGCGTCGTGCAAAGCTTCATTCCGGTATACCACCCATCCGGCGATACGCGGTGAGAGGTACATCCTTCGAATCGTTGTCGACCGCCACTGGACGCCGGTCGAGGTAGGTATTCCGCGCTCATTCCATTCGCGAGATAGAGTCAGTGCGCTAGCCCCGGCGAGAATGCGCGGAATCTCCCGGCGGATATGTGCAGCCTCACGCTTGTTCACTCGGATACGGTCCTTACGCCATCCGAACGGACGATACCGGCCGCCATGATTACCGCCCTTCATTGCGGCATGCCGCTGCCCGTCAATGACGCGCCGCGAGGTGTTGCGCGATTCCTGATTGCGCTGATTGACCAGGCTGCGCGCAGCCGAGATACCCGCATCGGTAGTCAGGTCGATATTGCCGGTCAGGCTCGCCACGTAGACGCCGTAGTATTCGACGACGTCAATCAGGTCTTCTAGTGTGCGCGGATCGCGCATGGCCCGGTCGATATCCGGCACCATGAGCGCGTTGCACTCACCACGGCGTAGCGCGGTCAGGATCTTTTCCCACTCTGGCCGCACCACGCGATAGCCGTAGGTGCCGTCGGGCAACGCGACACGCTGCCGCTTGAACGCGGAGACAGCGTTCTCGGGAATCTCCCGGTCGATCCGCCCGCCTATCCTCGCTACATGCGCGCGAAGGTCGGCGAGCTGGTTGTCCAGCTGCCGCTCGCGGTCGGTGGACTCGCGAGCCAGCAGCACCCATACGAGCTGGCCAGGGTCTAGGTTGATGAGGGTGCGTCCCCCGGCCCGACGCGGTGCGCTGGTAGTCATGCCACCTAGTGTGCACTAGCGGAGCGTTGGGCACGCCCAGCTCGGGCCACCAGGCGTCGGGTTGGGCGATGAAGGTGTCGCCGTCGTACACCGACGCGTTGAACAGCGGCATGGGCAGCCGGGACTTGACCAGCAGATCCTTCAGGTCCGCCTCCGCAGCCGACCTGATCCCGTCGGCAATGTCCGTCAGCGCCTCGCGGAACAGGGCCGACCCGGCGTTCGATCCGGCGATGAGCTCGGCGTAGAGATCCCGCACCCCGCAGCGGCCCTGCTGCACCGCGTCGGCCACGACCGCCCGCACGTCCCGCAGGCTGGTCATCTCGCGCACGGTATCGGCGACAGCGCGCGGCGGCGGGGCGTAGCGCAGCGAGCCGTAGCGCAGCGGGCCGGCCTGCCAGATCCGCTCGGGCATCGGGTCGTCCGGTGCAGGCGGACGAACGCCGCGTCGCGCCGTTTCCTGGTGGCGGGAACCAGAACGTCGACCAGCTCTGACGACGTCCCGCGGATGTGGTGGCAGCGCAGCGCCGCCGGCCCGGTAATCACGCTGCCGCTGCCCGCGTACAGCAGCGCGGCCATTTCCTTTTGGAGTGTCGTCGGCGTGCCGGTCAGGGCGATATAGACGCCGGGCAGCAGGGTGCGCCACGGCCCACCGATACGAAGACGATGCCTGAGCGCGCTGGGAGTAACGCCAGCGGCCAGCGCTTGATGGCGTGCGATCACATCCATCTGCTGACGCAGGATCCGGTCGAGTGCTTCCGGATCGGGTCGTGAGGTTCGGGCCATGAACGCATCATGTGAGCGAGGTCCGACAAAAGACCGTTACGCAAAAGCCGCAATCACCCCATATGCCCACCTTCGCCGCATAATTTCACGGGGACTGGCCCTGGCCTAACGGCAACGATGGAACATTGCTGTCGCTACCGCGGCACCGATGTTCCATCGTTGTCGCTTGCGCCTTGGGGACAAAGGCGCGGGTTAGGCGAGAGGGGGGCCAGTGGGACGTGTGGGACTCAGGGGGTGCGGGGGCAGGCGTGCCGACGAGGGGCCTGCGAGGTGTGTGGGCGGGTGGGGTGCAGGGCAGGCGGGTGGGGTGCAGGGCAGGCGGGTGGGGTGCAGGGCAGGCGGGCTGGCGGGGCCTGCGGGTGGCATGGGGCCTGTGGGACGTGAGCGCAGTGCTCGGGCACGGGCGGGCTGGGCACGGGCGTGGCTGCGCGGGCCATGGGCGTGGAGCTAGGCCTCTATTACTACGGGGATGATCATGGGGCGGCGGCGGTAGTTGTCGCTGACCCACCTGCCGACGATGCGGCGGGCTAGCTGGCTGATCTGGTGGGCTTCGGTGACGCCGTCGGCGGCCGCCAGGGCTAGGGCTTCCTCGATCCTGGGCAGGACGTCGCCGAAGGCCGCGTCGTCGATGCCCGAGCCGCGGGCGTGGATCTCCGGGCCGGCCACCACCTTGCCTGTTTTTGTGAAGGCTACGACGACCACCGAGACGAAGCCTTCATCGCCGAGGATGCGGCGGTCCTTCAGCTGCGACTCGGTGACCTCGCCGACGGTGAGGCCGTCGACGTAGACGTAGCCGCACGGCACCGCGCCCGCCACGCGGGCCTGCCCGGCGACGAGGTCGACGACCACGCCGTCCTCGGCGATCACGATGTTGCCTTCCGGCACGCCGGACAGCGCGGCGAGCGCGGCGTGCGCCCGCAGGTGCCGCCACTCGCCGTGCACCGGCATGAAGTTGCGCGGCTTGACCAGGTTCAGCACGTAGAGCAGCTCGCCGGCCGGGGCGTGGCCGGACACGTGCACCAGCGCGGAGCCCTTGTGCACCACCCGCGCGCCGAGCCGGGTCAGCCCGTTGATCACCCGGTACACGGCGGTCTCGTTGCCGGGGATCAGCGAGGAGGCCAGGATGACGGTGTCCCCGGCGGCGATCCTGATCGGGTGGTCGCGGCCGGCCATCCGGGACAGCGCCGACATCGGCTCGCCCTGCGAGCCGGTGGAGATCAGCACCACGCCGCCGGGCGGCATCTCCTCCGCCTCGCGCAGGTCGACCAGGAGACCGCCGGGTACCCGGAGGTAGCCGAGGTCGCGGGCGACGCCCATGTTGCGGACCATGGACCGGCCGACGAAGGCGACCTTGCGCCGGTGCTTGACGGCGGCGTTGAGCACCTGCTGCACCCGGTGCACGTGCGAGGCGAAGCAGGCCACGATGATGCGCTGCTTGGTGTTGGCGAAGATCTCGTCCAGCACCGGGGCGATGTCCCGCTCGGAGGTCACCACGCCGGGTACCTCGGCGTTGGTCGAGTCGGCCATCAGCAGGTTGACGCCCTCGCTGCCGAGCCGGGCGAAGCCGGCCAGGTCAGTGAGCCTGCCGTCCAGCGGCAGCTGGTCCATCTTGAAGTCGCCGGTGTGCAGCACCAGGCCGGCCGGGGTGCGGATGGCCACCGCGAGCGCGTCCGGGATCGAGTGGTTGACGGCGAGGAACTCGCAGTCGAACGGACCGAACGAACCACGGTCCCCCTCGGCCACCTCGATGGTGACCGGGTCGAGGCGGTGCTCGGTCAGCTTGCTCTGCACCAGGGCCAGGGTCAGCCGCGAGCCGACCAGCGGGATGTCCGGGCGCTTCCTGAGCAGATACGGGATCGCGCCGATGTGGTCCTCGTGGGCGTGCGTGACGACCAGCGCCTCGACCCGGTCGAGCCGTCCGTCCAGGTAGGCGAAGTCCGGCAGGATCAGGTCCACGCCGGGCTGGTCGGGGTCGGGGAACAGCACGCCGCAGTCCACGATGAGCAGGCGGCCGCCGTGCTCGAAGACCGTCATGTTCCGGCCGATCTCGCCGAGCCCGCCAAGCGGGACGATGCGCAGGCCGTTGCGCGCGAGTTTCCCGGGCGGGGCGAGGTCCGGGTGCGGGTGGCTCACGCGCCGGTCCCGTGCATTGCCATCCCAGGGGCCGTCCCCGGCAGCTTCACGCCGCCCGCGGTGAGGTCGACCGCCAGCTGACGCCGTTCCGCGTCGGTGGCGGCCAGCAGCGGGGCGCGCACCGCGCCGCCCGGCTGGCCCATCAGGTCGAGCGCCGCCTTGGTCATCACCGCGCCCTGGTTGCGGAACATCCCGTCGTACACCGGCACGAGCTCGTAGTGAATCTGCCGGGCGCGGCGCACGTCACCCGCATCGAACGCGTCGATCATCTCGTGCAGCCGGTCCCCCACCACGTGGCCGACCACGCTGATGAAACCGACCGCGCCGAGGGAGAGCCACGGCAGGTTCAGCATGTCGGTGCCGCAGTAATAGACGAGGTCGGTCTGGGCCAGCACGTGGGAGGTGGCACCCGGTGCGTCCTTGGCGTCCTTTACCCCGATGATCCTGGGGTGGGCGGCCAGCCGGACCAGGGTCTCGGTGGCGACCGCGGCGCCGGTCCGGCCCGGAATGTCGTAGATCAGCATGGGCAAGCCGGTGGCGTCGGCGACCGCGGTGAAGTGAGCCTCGAGCGCGAGCTGGGGCGGCTTGTTGTAATAAGGAGTGACCACGAGGAGGCCGTGGACCCCGGCCCGTTCGGCCGTATGGGCCAGTTCGATGGTATGGGCGGTGACGTTGGTGCCGACCCCGGCCACCACCTTGGCCCGCGAGCCCACCGCCTCGAGCACCACCCGGAGCAGGCGCTCCTTCTCCGCGTCGGTCGTGGTGGGCGCCTCGCCGGTGGTGCCGTTCACGACCAGGCCGTCGTTGCGCATGTCGGTGACGAGATAGTCGGCCAGGCGGGCGGCTCCGTCGTAGTCGATGGTCCCATCGGGGGTCATGGGGGTAATCATCGCCGTCACCATCTGGCCGAACGGCGCCGCATTCGTCGTCATACCCGAACGCTACCCGCTCACGCGGTGGGCGGAGTAGTCGGCTTACCGCCCCGCCGGCAAGAAATCCCGTACCGGGGCGCGGCCTAGCGGGCCGGCTGGGCGGGCCGGGGCCGCGGCGGGCGGACCGGGTTGTGCAGGTGGGCGGAGCCCGCGTTCCTGGTCGTGCGCCGGGCCAGCAGCAGCGCCGCGGCCGTGGCGGTGGCGAGCGCCGCGGCCAGGATCTCCGCGATCGCCGCCGCGCTCAGGCTGACGGCGATGCCGGCTCCGATGCCGCTGGTCTGGCCCTGCATGTCGATGAGCCGGGGCGCGATCACCAGGCCGGCCACGGTGCCGCTGGTCACGCCGACCGCGGTGAGGATCATGGTGTTGACCACCAGGGTCGCCATCACCTGGCGCGGCGTGAGGCCCATGGCGGCCAGCACGCCCACCTCGTGCCGGTGGTCCCGCATCCCGACCACGGTCGCGGTGAGCAGGTTCGCCAGGGCGATCACCGCCAGGATGACCACCGAGATCGCGATCACCAGCTGCAACACCCGGAGCCCGCTGGCCGGGTTGGCGACCGTCTGCACGTCGAGCCGGTCGTGCGACTCGGCGAGCAGCCGGGCCCGGGCCGCGGCGGCCGGCACTCCCGGCTTCAGGACCAGATGGTAGACCAGCTGCGGCGGCGCGCTGCCCGCGTCGTTCAGCGCGTCGAGCCCGAAGTCGAGCACGTCCCCGTTGTTGTCGGGCTCGATCGTTCGGCCGACGATGTGCAGGATCACCGGCACGCCGTCGATCGTCGGCTTGATCCACGCGCCCACCGTGATGTGCATCAGGTCGAGGAAGCCCTGGCCCGCGACCGCCTCGTTGGCCGCGTGGAACATTCGCCCTTGCACGGCCCGGAACGGGTAGGGCCGGCTCGAGGTGCCCATGGCCCGGGCGATGAAGGTGCCGTTGTCGCCCGGCAGCAGCGTGACGAACTGGGCGCCGGGATAGGACGCGAGCACCTGGTCGTCCTGGCCGATCAGGGCCAGCATCTGCTTGCTGTCCAGGCCGCCCTGGCTGACCGTGACCGCCGAGGCGAGGCCGATCTTGCCCGGGTCGTTGGTGAAGCCGTCGATGGTCGACCAGCAGGTCAGCGCGATGGTGATCATCACCATCGGGATGGCCAGGCCGAACACGGTCAGCGCCGCGGACAGCCGCCGGGTCAGCGAGTCCCTGGCCCCGAGCACCAGCGCGGCGGGCAGGTGGAAGAGCAGGCCGAGCCGGGCGATCAGCGACAGGTGCCCGCGGGGCGGGCTCGGCTGGACGGCGGCGACCGGCGACAGCCGGCCGGCCCACCAGGCCGGGATGACGGTGGCGATCGCGACGGTGAGCACGGCGCCCACCCCGATCAGCGTCACCCACGTGCCGGACAGGGGCGCAAGGCCCACCGGCGTGCCGTCCGGCGGCCGGACGAACGCCGGGGAGGTCATGACCCGCGCGGCGATCAGCCCGAGGGCGGCCCCGGCCGCGCCGAGCAGGGTTTGCTCGGCGAGCAGCATCCGGACCACCTGCCCGGGGGTGAATCCGAGCGCCTTCAGCATCGCGATGTCCTGCCGCTGCACCAGGACGCGGCCCGCGGTGACGTTGGCGACCGCGCACGGGGCGGTCACCAGGGCGATGATCCCGAACAGGGCGAGCAGCAGCCCGAGCAGCCGGTCGTTGCTCGCCATCGAGGCCTTCACCTGCTGCCAGGTGGAGTAACGTTGTACGGCCGAGTTCTCGCTCGAGCCGTTGTAGAGGTTAAAGATGGTCTGCACGACCTGGCCGGTGGCCACCGAGGAGTTGTCGATCAGGCGCAGGCCGACGATCTCATAGGTCTCGCTCGCGTTCGGCTCGACCCGGGTCAGCAGCGGGTGCTGCACCCAGATCAGGCCGGGCGTCCACTGCGGGTAGAAGCCCTGGTCGGCGGTGTCCGCGATGCCGATCACCCGCATCGGGACCTTGGTCCCGTCGATACCGTACACGGTGATCTGGTCGCCGACCCCGACGTGCACCGCCTGGGCGAACGACGCCTCGAGAACCGCCCCGTCCGGGGCAGAGGACCGCAGCCAGGTTCCGGCCACCACGAGCGGGGTGGACATCGCGGGCGGGACGGGTGTCATGGCCCGGAGCTCGACCGGCGACTTGACCGGGCCCTGCCCGAGCGTCGCCGGCGCGGCCTGGTAGGGCTGGCCGATGCCATTGTCCTGGATTCCGGCCACGTAACGCAGTTCGCTCGTGTCGGTGCCGTTGGCGAAGTAGATCAGCGCGTCCGCGCCGTGGGTCCGCGCGAACAGCTGCTGCCAGGGGTTGACCGCACCTTGCAAGAGCATGGTGGCGAGGAACAACGAGGCGACCACCCCGGCGACGACGGCGACCGTGATCAGCGCCTGGCCCCGCCGGGCGCGCAGGTCAGCGCGGGCCCACCGGAGCGTGCCTCGCATCAGGTCTCAGCCTCTCAGCTCCAGGACGTCGCTGACGCCGTTCATGGTGCGCGGGATGGGCACCATCTTTGCGTCGTCGGCCACCATCCCGTCGAACAGGTTGATCACCCGGTCGGCCAGGCTGGCGACCCGGGCGTCGTGGGTGACCATGAGGATCGCCTGGCCCCCGGCGTGCGCCCGGCGCAGCAGCCGCAGCACGTCGCGCGTGTTGGAGCTGTCCAGGTTGCCCGTCGGCTCGTCGGCCAGCAGCAGGCTGGGCTCGTTGGCCAGCGCGCGGGCCAGCGCGACGCGCTGCTGCTCCCCGCCGGACAGCCGGGCCGGGGCGGCGCCCGCCTTGTCGGCGATGCCGAGCTCGGCCAGCAGCTCCTCGCGGCGCTTTCTGGCCTGCCGCGGAGTCACGCCCGCCAGCAGCGCGGGCAGCTCCACGTTGTCGGCGACCGTCATGTTGGACAGCAGGTTGAAGAACTGGAACACGAACCCGATGTGCTGGCGCCGCAAGACGGCCCAGGCGGCCGTGGAGAGCCGGTCCACGCGCTGCCCCCGGAGCCAGATCTCGCCGCTCGTGACGGGCTCGAGGCCGCCGAGAACGTGCAGCAGGGTGGACTTGCCCGAGCCGGACGGCCCCATGATGGCGACGAACTCGCCGATGGCCAGCTCGATGTCCACCCCCCGGACGGCCTCCACCGTGACCCCGTCGGCCCGGTAAACCTTCACGAGCTTGGACGTCCTCAGCAGGGCTGGGGACTCGGCCAGCTGCGCGGGCGGCCGCGGCGAACCTTTCGGCGCTGAACGGCTCACACGAGTTCCTCCTGACATCGTTCCAGCCAGTCGAGGTCCGCCTGCAAGTGCAGGACGGCACCCTCGATCAGGAGCCGGGCTGGGGTGTCCGCAGGGTCGGTGTCGGCCTGCAGCTCGGTCAGGCTACGCATTATGCCGAGATAATGCCTGCGTTGTGAGTTCATGAGTTCCATCCGGTCTGCCAGTCCCGCCCGGGGCGCCAGGATCAGCTTGATGAAGAACTCATCGCGGATGCGCGGCCCGTCGCTCGGCTCGTCGACCCAGGCGCGCAGCGCCTCGCGGCCCGCCGGCGTGAGCTCATAGACGCGCTTGTTGGGCCGGGTGGCCTGCTCGACATCCTGGCTGCGGACGAGGCCATCCTGCTCGAGGCGCTTCAGCGTGACGTAGATCTGGCCGATGTTTGGTGACGGATACGCCTGGCCGAAGGTCTGTTCAAGCGCGAGTTTCAGCTCGTAGCCATGAGCCGGCTCTTTAGCAAGGAGTGCCAGCAAGGGCTGCCGCACGATCCCGTCACCTCCATGGGCCGCGAGGGCCCGCGCTCAGATTATCGCTGTGCATAACACCTAGGTAAAGGCCCCGTCGGCGGAAACTCCGCAGGTGGCGTGGCTCCCAGCGGCCCTCGCCGCGTTTCGTCGCGGGCGCCGGGAAACATGTCCGACTCGTTATGTGATCCTGTTGACATATACCTAACGGCGGTGCATAACATGCATGTACGAATTTTATATGGCCCTGGGGTGCTTTGGGAGGCCTGCATGAGGCGTGCGATGCTCGGTATCGCAGTCGTCGCTGCGGGGCTCCTGCTCACCGCGGGGTGCACGTCGGGTGCTGCCACGTCGGCCGGGACGGCTCCGTCGACGAACGGGATCGGGCCAATTACCTTCGCCATCGGCAAAGACAATCCTGGCTGGCTGCAGGGCGTGATCACAGGGTGGAACAACCGCTATCCCGACCAGAAGGTCACCCTGCTGCTGCTGCCCGAGGCGTCCAACGACCAGCTGGCCCAGCTGGTCGCGAACCTCCAGGCCAAGAGCGATGAGTACGACGTCATCGACATGGACGTCATCTGGACCGCGGAGTTCGCCTCGAACGGCTGGATCATCCCACTGCCGGAGAGCAAGTTCCCCGAGCTGAGCGATTTCCTCAAGCCGACCGTCGACACCGCCATGTACCAGGGTCGGCTGTACGCCGTGCCGGATTACAGCAATGCGGATCTCCTTTACTACCGCAAGGACATCCTCGCCAAGGCGGGCAAGCAGCCCCCCAAGACCTGGGCCCAGCTGCAGCAGCTCGCCGAGACCGTGGCGCCGAAGTACGGTCTTTACGGATACGCGGGCACGTTCGCCCCGTACGAAGGGCTCACCGTCAACTTCGCGGAGGCCGTTCAGTCCGCCGGGGGGGCGATCCTCTCCCCGGAGGGCACCAAGGTCACCGTGAACTCAGCCCAGGCGCTCAAGGGGCTCGAGTTCCTCGTGAACGGCTTCCAGCAGGGCTGGATCCCCAAGGTGGCGCTCACCTACGAGGAGGAGTCGGCTCAGAACGCGTTCGAGGAGGGCAAGTTCCTGTTCCTGGATAACTGGCCCGATGTATACGCGGCGCTGTCCGTGCCGGGACCGCAGAACAAGGTGTACGGGAAGTTCGGGATCGTCGCGCTGCCGGGCCTAGACGGCGTGGGCTCCAGCTCGCTCGGCGGGGCCAACCTCGCGATCAGCGCGTACTCCCAGCACCAGCGGACGGCGCTGAACTTCATCAAGTACATGACCGACCTAACCAACGAGAGGCAGATGCTGGAGCAGGGGTCGTTCCCTCCGGTCTGGACCCAGCTCTACACCGATAAGAGCCTGATCCGCAGCTACCCCAAGCTGCTGCCGGTGCTCAAGCAGGCCATAACCTCGGCTAAGCCGCGCCCGGCGATAACCAACTACGACCAGGCCAGCCTGGCCATCTCCAGCGCGGTGTACCAGGCGCTGACCCACCAGAAGAAACCGCAGCAGGCCCTGGCGGAGATGGCCGGTCAGCTGGCCCAGATCATCCGCGACGGCTGACCGCGCCGGAGCTGACCGCACGGGGGTCGGCCAGCTCCGCGCAGCTGATATTACATAAAGTTACGAAATAACTACCTAAAAATAGGAGCACCGATGGCGCGGACAGGATGGCCCGGTTATCGGGTAAGGCGCCCGGTCAGGAGCTGGCCGCTGGCTGCACGCCCTCGCCCGGCGGCCCACTCGCCGCCGGACTGATGAACGAGCGGAGCAGGGCTATTGCCCTTACCCATCGCTCTTCATCTGCCCGAGACACTAGCGTCACGTTTCGGAAACGAGATGGGCGCCGTGCTTGACCTGCCGGATGCCTCGATTCAGGCTGTGATCTGCGAAGACTGCGGTTTCCGGCTCAGGTTCGAAGGAAGGCCGTCATGAGGCATCCGCACCTGACACGAGGGAAAGCCGCAGCTGAGACTCTCTACACCCGCCCGGTCCCTGCCGAGAGCGGTACTTGTGAAGCGAGCCGATTGCTCGCTCACATTGACCCCGGACCAATCGGGCTACTGCTCTCACCTCTTTGCCAACGCCCCCGGACCCGACTGCACTTGACGTGACCAGCGACCGATCCGCGGCGAGCCCGTCCGCCTTCTCCGGGATGATCGGGCCGGCCAGAGACGATCTGCCGACGACCATCGTGACCCTAGCCAGGCAACTACAACAAAGGAAAGTGAACGGGAAATCACTGACGCGCCGTTCGTCACACTTACAACTAGGAGCATCAATGACTGGATCTAGATACCGGGGAAGACGCTCGCTTAGAAGCTGGCAGATGGCCGCCCTTGTGGGGGCGCTCGCGGCACTCGCCGTGGCTGGCTGTAGCAGTAGTAGCAGCAGCACCAGCAGCACCAGCAGCAGCAGCAGCAGCAGCAGCAGCAGCACGCCGGCCAGCGGCACGTCGGTCGCGCCCGGCAACGCCACGTCGGGCTCGATCTCGTGGTCGGCCAGCCCGATCAACACCAGCGGCGCGGACGTCCGGACGGTGCTGATCAACGACTTCGAGAAGCTCTACCCGAACATCCACGTCAGCCTGATCTCGGCGGCGACGAACACCGACACCAACCGGGCCAACCTGACCACCCAGATCTCGGGTGGCTCGTCCACCCCGGACGTGTTCATGGGCGACGTGATCTGGCCCGCCCAGTTCGGCGCGCACCAGCTCGCGGTCCCGCTGTCGCAGTACCTGCCGTCGAGCTACTGGTCGCAATTCGCTCCCGGGCTGGTCCAGGGCGCCAGCTACAAGGGCCAGGTCTACGGCTCACCGCTGTTCGAGGACCAGGGCTTCCTGTACTACCGCAAGGACCTGCTCGCCAAGGAAGGCATGTCGGTGCCGCAGACCTGGGAGCAGCTGGAATCCGACGCCACCAAGCTGATGAAGGACGGGCTTGTCAAGTACGGCTTCGTCTGGGAGGGCGGCTCGTACGAGGGCCTTACCTGCAACTACATGGAATACCTGGCCAGCGCGGGCGGCGCGGCGACTAACAGCGATTACACCAAGGCCAGCCTTGACTCCGCGGCCGCCATCCAGGCGACCACCTTCATGCGCTCCCTGATCACCAGCGGCGCCAGCCCGTCCGCGGTGACCACCTTCCAGGAGCCGCAGGTGATGTCCACATTCGCCTCCGGGAATACGGCCTTCATGCGCAACTGGGACTACGCCTACGCCGACTCGCAGGTCCCGGGCACGCCCACCGTGGGGAAGGTCGGCGTGGCCCCGCTGCCGACGTTCTCCGGCCAGCAGTACCCCGGATACTCCAACATCGGCGGCTGGAACATGTACATCAACCCGCACAGCAAGAACATCGCCGCTGACCTGACCTTCATCAAGTGGCTGGCCAGCGACCAGGCCCAGAAGGTTTTCGCCGTGCAGTACTCGGAGATCCCGACCACCACCTCGGTGCGGAACGCGCCCGAGGTGATCTCCCACAACCTGGTGCTGGCCACGGTGCCGAAGACCAAGCTGGTCCCGCGCCCGGCCGGCACGCCCCACTACCCGCAGCTCAGCACCGCGATCTACACCAACGTGAACTCGGCGCTGTCCGGCTCGACCTCGCCGTCCGCGGCGATGTCGGCTGCCCAGTCGCAGGCCAATACCGCGCTCAGCAGCACGGCCGGCGGCCTGTAACCCCGGCCGTCGGCGCTTAGGGCCGGGCCTGCGCGGACTGCGTGCAAGCCCGGCCCGGGCGGCCGCTTCAACGTGGCGGGCCGAGGGTACTGACCGGACAAGGAGTGTGACCCATGACCACTACCACTGCCCCCGAACATGCTCCGGCACACCCGCGCCCCGTAGGCCGCCCGGAGACCCAACGCAAGAAAATGGCGCGGATGGGGTGGCTCTTCTCCGCTCCCGCGCTGATCATCATCGCCGCCGTCACCATTTTCCCGATCATCTACTCGGTGGCGATGAGCCTTTCGAACGTGACCGTGACCGGCAACGGGTTCAGCCTGAACGGGTTCACGTGGAGCAACTACTCGCTGGTGCTGCAGAACGGCACCTGGCACTACGCGCTCAGCTTCACCCTCATTTACACGTTCATCACCGTGGCGGTCGAGGTGGTGTTCGGCACGTGTATCGCGCTGGTGCTCCAACGGCTGACCCGCGGGCGCGGGTGGATGATGGCGCTGCTGCTGATCCCCTGGTCGATGATCACGGTCATCAACGCCGAGCTGTGGCAGTACATCTTCCAGGGGACCTACGGCGTCGCGACGTACCTGTTCGGCCTGAACAACGTCCTGGGCACGCCGACCCCCGCGATCATCGCGCTGATGATCGCCGACATCTGGAAGACCACCCCGTTCGTAGCCATCATCGTGCTGTCCGGCCTGGTGATGATATCCGGGGACCTCTACGAGGCCGCCGAGGTGGACGGCTCGTCGGGCTGGTCCACGTTCTGGCGGATCACCGTGCCGCTGCTGCGGCCTACCCTCTCGCTGGCCGTGCTGTTCCGGGTGCTGCAGGCGTTCGGGCTGTTCGACCTGCCGTACGTGATGACCAACGGCGGGCCCGGGACGGCGACCACCTCACTGGCGATCCTCGGCTATAACGCGATGTTCAAGAACCTGGACTTCGGGACGGGCGCGGCGGTGGCCAGCACTACCGCGCTGCTGGTGCTGCTCGGCTGCCTGATCTCGCTGCGGGCCTTCAAGGTCCAAGTCGGCGACCAGGAACCGTCATGAACGGGCGCAAGCGGTACGGCTGGCACCGGTTCATCAACGGCACCTACATCGCCACCTTCGTCATCGCGGTGCTCACCGCGGCACCGCTGTACTGGCTGATCGTCTCCAGCTTCAAGACCCCGGTGGCGATGGGCGCCAGTCCCCCGCAGTTCTTCCCGAACCCGGTCAGCACCGCGAACTACTCGCAGGCCTTCGTCCAGTACGACTTCGGCATCTACTTCCGCAACTCGATCATCGTGGCGGTCGTCGCCACCGCGCTGGTGCTGATCTTCGGGACGCTGGCCGGGTACGCGCTGGCCCGGACGCCGATGCGGGGGAAGTTCACCACGATGGTGACGCTGCTAATAATCTCGCTGTTCCCGTCGATCGCGGTGATCGCGCCGCTGTACCTGCTGCTGCGCAACCTGGGCTGGCTGAACAGCTACCAGGGGCTGATCGTCCCGTACACCGCGTTCAACCTGCCGTTCGCCATCTGGATCCTGCGCAACTACATGCTCGGCATCCCCAAGGAGATGGAGGAAGCCGGCCGCATCGACGGCGCTTCACCGCTGCGGACGCTCTGGTCGATCATCATGCCGATGGCCCTGCCCGGCCTGTTCACGGCCGGCATCTTCTGCTTCACCGCCTGCTGGACCGAGTTCCTGATGGCGCTGACCATCAACGACGTCAACAACTACAAGACCATCCCGGTCGGCATCGCGACGTTCGGCACACCGCTGGAGGTTCCGTACGGCACGATCTTCGCCGCCAGCGTGGTGGCGGTGGTGCCGGTCGGCATCCTCGTGCTTATCTTCCGCAAGTGGGTGGTCTCCGGCCTGACCTCGGGCGCGGTGAAGGGATGACCGAGCCCTGCGAGCACAGGCGCGCCCCCGGCTCAAACGAGACAGAGGAGCCATCATGGCACCGGTAGACATGGAGAACCTCAACAAGGTCTACGAGAACGGCTTCCGCGCGGTCAAGGACCTCAGCCTGGACGTCGCCGACGGCGAGTTCATGGTCCTGGTGGGGCCGTCGGGCTGTGGCAAGACCACGACGCTGCGGATGGTGGCGGGGCTTGAGGACATTACCAGCGGCGACCTGCTGATCGGCGGCAAGCGGGTCAACGACGAGAGCCCCAAGCAACGCGACATCGCCATGGTGTTCCAGAACTACGCCCTGTACCCGCACATGACCGTGCGGGAGAACATGGCCTTCCCGCTGAAGATGGAGAAAATGCCCAAGGACGAGATCAACAAGAAGGTCAACGACGCGTCCGAGATCCTCGGACTGAACGACCTCCTGAACAACAAGCCGGGGCAGCTGTCGGGCGGCCAGCGGCAGCGGGTCGCGATGGGCCGGGCCATCGTCCGCCAGCCCACGGTGTTCCTGATGGACGAGCCATTGAGCAACCTCGACGCGAAGCTGCGGGTGCAGATGCGCGCCGAGGTGCACCGGATCCAGCGGCACCTGGGGGTCTCCACCATCTACGTCACCCACGACCAGGTGGAGGCGATGACCATGGGGGACCGGATCTGCGTCATCCGGGACGGCACAGTGCAGCAGGTCGACCACCCGCAGACCGTGTACGGCAACCCGGTCAACATCTTCGTGGCTGGCTTCATCGGCTCGCCGTCCATGAACCTGTACGACGCCACCGTCGGCGAGGGCGCCAAGTCGCTCAAGCTCGGCTCCCAGGAGATCGACCTGCCGGACACGGTGTTGATGAGGTCCCCGGCGCTGCGCTCCTACGCCGGCAAGGACGTCACCGTGGGCCTGCGCCCGGAGAACCTGCCCGCGGAGGCCCCGGACAAGACCGGCCCTAGGCTGGTCGGAGACGTGAGCCTGGTCGAGGCGCTCGGCTCGGAACTGCAGGTCCACTTCACCATCGACGCCAACCGGGTGCTGCCGGAGGGTGCCGTCGGCTCGGACGAGGCCGCCGCTATCGGACGCGGCGAGGGCGTGGCCATCGTCTCGCCCAAGACCCAGGTCAAGGCCGGCGAGAAACTCACCTTCGCCGTCGACATCGACGACATGCAGTTCTTCGACAGGGCCACCGGGCTGGCCATCCGGGAGTAGGGGGGACGGTGAGCCGAGCGCAGGTTCCGGAGTCGGACCCGCCGTGGTGGCATGGTGTCGTCATCTACCAGCTGTACGTGCGGTCCTGGCGCGACACCAACGATGACGGGTACGGCGACCTGCGCGGCATCATCGAGCGCCTGGACCACCTGTCCTGGCTCGGGGTGGACGCCATCTGGCTATCCCCCACCATGCCGTCTCCGGACGAGGACTGGGGGTATGACGTCAGCGATTACACCGGCGTCCACCCCGAGCTGGGCACGCTGGCCGACCTGGACGAGCTGATCGCCGAGGCCGGCCGCCGGGGCCTGCGGGTGCTGCTCGACCTGGTGCCCAACCACACCAGCGCCGCGCATCCCTGGTTCATCGAGGCCGCGGCGAGCCGGGATGCCGCGCGCCGCGACTACTACGTGTGGGCCGACCCGCGGCCGGATGACGGGCCGCCGAACAACTGGCTCGACTTCACCGGCCGGCCCGCCTGGCAGTGGCACGAGAGCGGCCAGTACTACCTGCACAACTTCCTTCCGGGCCAGCCGGACCTGAACTGGTGGGAGCCCGCGGTCCACCAGGAGTTCCGGGACGTCCTGGAGTTCTGGTTCGAGCGCGGGGTCGCCGGGTTCCGGATCGACGTGGCGAACGGCCTGTACAAGGACGCCGAACTGCGCGACAACCCGCCGGCCACCGGCGGCAGCCCGCTCGACGGCGCGTTCGGCCTGCGCCCGGTCTACAACGTCAACCGGCCGGAGACGCACGGCGTCTACCGCGACTGGCGCAAGATCGCCGAGAGCTACTCGCCCGCGCGGCTGCTGCTCGGCGAGACATGGGTCGCCGAGCCGGAGCGGCTGGCCGCCTACTACGGCGACCACGACGAGCTGCAGCTCGGGTTCAACTTTCCCTTCGCCTTCGCCCGCTTCGACCCGGCCCGGCTGGCCACGATCGTGGCGGAGACGCTGGCCGCGCTGCCGCCCGGCGCGTGCCCGGTGTGGATGGGCTCCAACCACGACCTGGGCCGGTTTCCCAGCCGCTGGTGCGGCGGCGACGAGCGCAAGATCAGGCTCGCGCTGCTCGTGCTGGCCACCCTGCCCGGCACCGCCGTGCTGTACTACGGCGACGAGATCGGCATGACCGACGTCGAGGTGCCGGTCGCGCTGCGCCGTGACAACGCGACCCTGGACGTGGGTCAGGGCGCCGACCGGGACCGGGCCAGGACGCCGATGCCGTGGGCAGACTCGCCGGGCGGCGGCTTCACCTCACCGGGCGTGACGCCGTGGCTCCCGATGGCGGACCACCCGGTCCGCACCGTCGCCGCCCAGCGGGACGACCCCGATTCCACGCTGGGGCTCTGCCGTCGGCTGGTCGCGCTGCGGCGGGCCGAACTCGGCGGCGGCATCGCCGAGTTCGAGAACCTGCCCGCCCCGGAAGGCCAGTGGGCGTACCGGGTCGGCTCCCTGGTAGTCGCCGCGAACTTCACCGACCAGCCGGCCGCTGGGCCGGCTCTTGGGGCGGCTCTTGGGCCGACTCCTGGGGCGGCCGAGGCCGGCGAGGTGCTGCTGACCACCGCCGGGGCCGGGCCGACCGGCTCGCCAGGCGTCCTGGGACCCTGGGAGGGCGTCGTCACGCGCCGAGGGCGATGAAGGACCGGCCGCCGCGATCACGGCCGGGACGCCGGCGGTGGCCCGGGTCCTGACTTCGGAACGGCCGTGCCCAAGTCGGCCCCGCTGACCAGCACGGTCTTATTTGTGCCGAACGGGCGTGTGCTTGCCCGGAGCAAGGTGCGAGCCGACGGGGCTGCGGGCTGACGCCCTCTGAGGAGGAGTCGGTGGCGCACCGGGTACGTAAGAAGGTACCCGGGGGCCCACCGACGCCCAAGCGGCGCGGGCGGGCCGGGCAACGGCTGGAGGCCGGGGTTGCGGCCGACTAGCCCTGCCGGGCAGCGACTGCGGCCGATAGGGCGGTCCGCATCGCTTCCACCGGGCCGGGATGACCGGTCATCAGCTCGACCTGCGCAACCGCCTGGTGCAGAAGGACGGTGAGACCGCTGACTACCGGGCAGCCGACGGCCAGAGCTGACCCGGCGAACGGAGTGGGCCACGGCGCGTAGACGACATCAAGCACCATCGTGCCGGGTTTCCAGCGGGTAGCGCTCAGCGGATCGGCTGCACCACTTGGAAGCGTGGAAATGACCAGGTCGGCGGCGGGCAGCGGTTCTTCGAAGAGGCCGTCGGAGATTGTCGCCCGCATCCCGAGTCGCTCGGCGGTCTCGCGCAGCTCACTGGTACGGGTGAGGTTGCGCACCAGGACGATCGGCGACTGGTCGCCCAGCTCGCGCACCGCGGCCAGGGCGCTTTGCGCCGTGCCGCCCGCACCGAGGATGACCGCCTGCTCGATCCGCGTCAGTCCGGCTTCCTTCAGCGCCGCGACCATGCCGGCGACGTCAGTGTTGTGCGCCTGCCTGCCTTCAGCTGGGCCAGCTGGGGAAAACAACAGCGTATTCGCGGCCCCGATGGCTTCGGCCAGCGGCGATACCTCATCCGCGACGGTCAGGGCCACCCGCTTGAGCGGCATCGTCAGTGACAGGCCGGCCCACTCGGGTCCCATGCCGTCGACCATGCGCGGGAGGCCCGGCTCGTCGCACTCGATCTTGTCGTAGTGCCAGCCATGCAGGTCAAGCGCCTGGTAGGCCGCACCATGCAGCACGGGGGAAAGCGAGTGCCCGATCGGGGATCCGAGCACGGCGGCCCGCCGTATCGTCCGGTCTACCGAGGTGGTGGTGTCCACGTTCATTTACCTATCACGAGATCTGGCCTATCACGAGATCTGGCCCGGGGCGGGCAGGCCGGGTGTGCTGGTCGGCGAATCCCGCCTAACGGACCGAGGGCCGGCCTTACCGTCTGAGGTGTTCGCGTCCTGCGATCACCCTTGGGAGACCAGTTGCTGGCCGCCGTCGATGTCGTAGGTCGCGCCGGTCAGCGCCGTGTTGGTCATGATGTGCACGGCGAGGGCGGCGACGTCAGCCGGCCCGACCACGCGCCCGATGGGGAGCGTGGCGCGGAGCTGGTCGCGGCGCGCTTCGAGGTCGTCGCCGAGCAGCGACGCGGACAGCGGCGTGTCGACGAAGCCGGCGGCGATGAGGTTGACCCTGATCGGCGCCACTTCGACCGCCAGGTTGGCGATCAGGGCGGGCAGCGCGGCGGTGGCCGCCGCAATCAGTGACAGGCCGGGTCCCCGTCCGCGGCCGCCGGTGCCGCCCATGAACAGCAGCGTGCCGCCGGGCCGCACCCGGCCGACGGCGTGCTGCGCGACAGCGATGGCCAGCCACAGATGGTCGTCGAAATCGCGGTGCGCCCGCTCGCGGTCCAGGTCGGCCAGGTGCGCGTAGTACGGGCCGGGACCCGTGACCAGCACGTGGTCGATCGCATCGGGCAGGTCGCTGAAGAACCTGGTGACTGGTCTTACCCGGCGGGGTGATCGATGTCGGCCGGCGGCAGGTCCCGCACCTGCTGCCGGGTGATGCTGAGCCGGATGCCGTCGTCGAACCCGGCCACCTTGTCGAACGGGATGGCGACGTCCTTGCGGGCCCACACCGCCCCTTCCCTCACCAGCACGTGGGTCACCTGGAAGCTGCCCGGGTCGATGCGGAGAGCGTGGACGTACCCGATGTCGCCATCGGTGGCGTGCACGTGGTCGCCGCGGCGCTCCTCCACCTCGCCCGGCGGGAGGATGTCGATGGTTTCCTTTTCCGGGATCCGGAGTATCGTGCCACCGTCGGCGGTGGGTCCGCCCGCATCACGCCAGCCCGGGGGGAGCAGCTGAACCGGGACCGGATAGCCGGGCACGAACTCCGCGAGGGTCTCCTCGGCGGCGTCGAGGTTCCTGAACTCCGCCTCGGTGCAGCGGAGCCCGATCTGGCCCGGCGACGCGTCGACAAGATCGAGCGGGACGAGCCGGGCAAGCCCCACCCGGCCCTTCGGCTCGACCACGATATGGGTCACCGTGCGGGCGGCGGGGTCGACGACCACGGCCAGGACCTCGCCGCGGTACCCGTCGCTACACACAGCGTCGCTTCCGATCACGAGCGTTATCAACAGCCACCTCCTCGTACCCTGGACCCTAACGCCCGCGCCATCTTCGGTGCCATCGGGTGCGCCTGGCGCGGCCATATTATCTGCCGGACCAGACCTCCGCGATGCGACGGTGCGGCATCGCGGATCCCGTCATTCGACGTCGAGTTCGCGCAGGTTGGTCTTGGTGAGCTCGACGAGTTCCTCTCCTCCCCCGGACAAGATGGTCCTGGTGGCGTACAGCGTGAAGCCCTTGATCTGGCCGTAGGTGAGCTTGGGGGGCAGCGAGAGCTCGTGCCGGGCGGTGCGGACATCGACCAGCGCCGGACCGTCGTGCCCGAACGCCTCCCGCAGCGCGCTGTCAAGCTCACCGGCCTTCTCCACCCGCGCGCCGAATAGTCCGGCCGCCCAGGTACCGCTGGGGACCAGTGGGAGGACGCCTACGCCTGTAGGTCTGACGACATCAAGGCCGTCTTGACCTTCGCGGATGCCTGACGCCGGGCGGGTGTGATCGGCCTGTGGTGCCCGACGTATGATGCCGCTTGGGCATGTCCCCCGGGCCAGACGTTCCGCGTGACGGGAAGTGCAGGCAGACCGTTGCTCATTGATGGCGGCACTGCGCGCCCGCCGCGGTGCCGTAACCGGAGATGAGGCAACGATGGCGAAGGCAGTCGGAATCGACCTGGGTACCACAAATTCGGTGATCGCGGTGAGCGAGGGGGGCAAGCCGACGGTGATTCCGAATGCGGAAGGGTCGCGGACGACCCCGTCGATGGTGGCCTTTACCCCCCAAGGGGAGCGCCTGGTCGGCCAGCTGGCCCGCCGTCAGGCGATCCTGTCGTCGGTGACGCAGACCACCATCAGCCTGCCGTTCATCACCGCGGACGCCTCCGGGCCCGAGCACCTCAACACCACGCTGATGCGCTCGACGTTCGACCAGATCACCGCCGACCTGGTCGAGCGCACCAGGGAGCCGGTCCAGCAGGCGCTCGCGGACGCGAAGCTGACCGCCAACGACATCGACGAAGTAATCCTGGTCGGCGGGGCCACCCGGATGCCGTCGGTGCAGACTATGGTCCGCAGGCTGACCGGCGGCAAGGACCCCAGCATGACGGTCAACCCGGACGAGGTCGTCGCCCTGGGTGCCGCGGTTCAGGCCGCCGTGATCAAGGGCGAGGTCAAGGACGTCCTGCTGCTGGACGTGACTCCGCTGTCGCTCGGCGTCGAGACGCTCGGCAGGGTCATGACCAAGGTCATCGACCGCAACACCACGATTCCCGCCCAGTGCACCGAGACGTTCAGCACCGCCGAGGACAACCAGTCCGCGGTCGAGGTGGTGGTGCTGCAGGGCGAGCGGGAACGCGCCGCCGACAACCGGGTCCTGGGCCGGTTCCGGCTCGAGGACATCCGGCCCGCCTCCCGGCAGGTCCCGCAGATCGACGTCACCTTCGACATCGACGCGAACGGGATCATGAACGTCTCGGCGAAGGACAAGGACACCGGCGCGGCGTTCGATCCGGCCCGGCACGAGGCGGTCGCGGCCACGTACGATCCCCGCGTCCCTCCCGGCACCGTCGTGCAGGTCGTGCGGCCTGGCTACGGCGAACCAGACCGCCAGCTGCGGCCCGCGCAGGTCGTAGTGGCCAAGGGGGACTGATGCCGGGCGGACCGAGGGCTGATCGCCGTGACTTCTACGAGATTCTGGGCGTGCCGAGGACCGCGACCCAGGACGAGATCCAGCAGGCCTACCGCAAGCTGGCCCGCCAGAACCATCCCGACGTCAACAAGGATCCCGGAGCCGAGGACCGGTTCAAGGAAATCTCCGAGGCGTACGACGTGCTGTCCGATCCGCAGACCCGGCGCCGTTACGACGCCTTCGGCCCGGACTTCCGGCAGGTGCCCGAGGACGTGGATCCTGAGGCGTTCCAGCGCAGCCGCGCCGGCGCGGGAACCGCGGGGGCCGGCCAGGCCCGAGGCGCGGGGGGCGCCAGCGGGTTCGGCACAGGCCTGGGCGGCGACCTGGGCGGCATCGATATAGAGGACCTCCTCGGCGGGATCTTCGGAGGCCGGCCCGGCCGGGGCTGGGGCCCGATCCCGGGCGCCGACCAGGAAGCCGAACTCGAGCTGACCGTGGAGGAGGCTTTCCAGGGCGGCCGCCGGTCGGTCACCCTGGAAGGTCCCGACGGCCGGCGCACACTTGACGTCAGGATCCCGGCCGGCGTGACCAATGGGCAGCGCATCCGCCTGGCTGGCCAGGGCGGCCGCGGCAGCGAGGGCGCCCCCAACGGTGATCTGTATTTCGTGGTGCGGATCGCCCCGCACCCCCGGTACCGCGTCGACGGACGCGATCTGTACGTCGATCTCCCGCTGGCGCCATGGGAAGCCGCGCTGGGCACATCGGTGGCCGTGGAGACCCCGCGCGGTGAGATGAAGGTCAAGGTGCCGCCGGGTACCTCGACCGGCAAGCGGCTCCGGCTCCGGCACCACGGCCTGCCTCACCCGCGGGGCCGCGCCGGGCATCTGTACGCCGAGGTCAGGATCGTGGTGCCGGCCAAGCTCACCGATGAGGAGCGTCGGCTCTTCGAGCAGCTGGCCGCGGTCTCCACCTTCGACCCGAGGAGGCGGTAGTGGGCTACGCGCTGGTCCTGATCCGGTCGGCAAGCCTCAACCTGGAGGCGTTCGCGCGGGCGACGAGCACGCACCCGGACTTGGTCCGCAGGCTCGTCGCCCTGGGCATCCTCGACGCCGACCGCGACACCGCCGGCGAGCTGTGGTTCGCCCCCAGCCAAGTGGCGGTCATGGGTCGGGTCCAGCGGCTCCGCGCAGGATTCGGGCTCAACTACGCGGCCGTCGGGCTGGTCACCGACCTGCTGGACCGGATCGCGGTACTCGAAGCGGCCCTGCGGGAGGCCCGACGGCCGGGAAGGTGAACATGGACCCCAGCCACCTGACGCAAAAGTCGCAGGAAGCACTGCACGACGCGCAGACCAAGGCGCTCCGCTTCGGGCACAGCGAAGTGGACGGCGAGCACCTCCTGCTCGCCCTGCTTGACCAGCAGGACGGCATCGTCCCCCGCCTGCTGGCCCAGGCCGGCGCCGATCCGGACCAGTTGCGGACGGCGCTCGAGGCCGAGCTCTCCGGGCGCCCCAAGGTCACCGGCCCGGGCGTCGCCCCGGGGCAGATCCACGTCACGCAGCGGCTGGCCCGCCTGCTCGATGCGGCCAACCAAGAGGCGGACAGGCTCAAGGACGAGTACGTCTCCGTGGAGCACCTGGTCATGGCGCTGCTCGACGAGGGCTCGGCAAGTGCCACGGGGCGGCTGCTGCAGCAGGAGGGGCTGACCAGGGACGGCTTCCTGCAGGCGCTGACCAAGATCCGGGGAAACCAGCGGGTGAGGTCCGCGATGCCCGAGACCGCCTACGAGGCACTGGACAAGTACGGCACTGACCTGGTGGCCGACGCCGCGGCGGG
>Ga0074046_10001074_pt1 | contig 25263 bp, 33 predicted proteins | sample BogForMeECP23OM3_FD_94441 | JGI IMG/M metagenome (GOLD analysis project Ga0074046, IMG submission 94441) | Bog forest soil microbial communities from Calvert Island, British Columbia, Canada - Bog Forest MetaG ECP23OM3 | ecosystem: Environmental > Terrestrial > Soil > Wetlands ...
CGATACTCGCATCACGGCAGCGAGGACTCTCAATCAACCCTCTGGCTTGTAACAGTCGCTTCTCACAGTAAAGCCACAGCTCGAAATTCTGTAGGCCAAAGACAATAAAGGGCAGGAGTTTCTCGTAGAGCTCAAAAGCTTCCTCAGATCTGTTCGTGGCACGAAGTCTGAAGACCACATTCAAGGCGTCCGCTATTGCCAGGCCCGACATTACTCCAACGATTCCGGCTGGAACGAGTTCCATCAGATAAAGCCCGGCCATGCCATCCAGTACCTTAATCTTGTCCTTTAGTGCTGCCCGGATAGCAACGATCTTTGTAGTAACCTGAGGTTCCTCCAGCTTTAAATAGCGAAAGCGCGGACATTCGGCCGATAACCGGGCTACGAAATTGGGCCCAATGGTACTCCCTGTTGGATAGTAGTCCTGCACGAGCGTGGGAACATTTAAGCCGTTTAGGATCGGTTTGAAAAATCGCAGCAAGTCATCGTCGTTGAGCACGAAAGTGCGTGGCACCGCGACAGAGATCAAATCGGCGCCGTTCTCCACATGCCTCCGTGCCATCTGCAACGCCACTCTCGAGGAGCCATGGTTACTTTGCGCAACTACGAGCAAACGTCCAGCAGCTTGGCGGACTGCCACTTTGACAACAAAGAGCCGTTCCTCGTCTGAAAGCTTATAAAATTCGCTCGCATACGCTGGAAGGCAAATTCCCGCAAAACCTTTGCTGACCGCGAACTCCACCAGGCGCCGGAGCGCCTCCTCATCAATGCTGTCGTCATGCGCGAACGGTATAGGAATAATTGGAACCGCGCCATTTAGTTCTCTCGTCTTGGCTACTTGCATATGGAAACCTCCATGTTGTTCATTGCCTTGCGACTTCGCGTCATAAATTCTGTATCCATTCGAGACGACGATACGTTCGGCCAACAATCGGGGGCACGAAACGTAAACCTTCGTTTGACGCGGGACGCAGGAAGTCAATGTCGCAAACTCGATCGGCCTGAAGGACGTGATCGATGTAAAGTCGCGGATAACCGCGTAGATGTTCGCCCCGTTGCGGAGACCAGCGGGAAAGGCGCTCTCGCATCTCTTGCTCTACGATCGATAAGTCGAAACGCCGCTTTGCGACACTCAGCTTGATCCTGTCTTCGTCTCGCACCATCGCCAAAGGTCCTCCAACTGCAGATTCTGGAGCAGAGTGATGAACGACAGCTCCATAGCCGGTACGACTCATCCGTGCGTCAGCGATGCGGTGCCGATCCCTGTGTCGGCTGATCGCGTTGGGTCACGGCTGGCGACCTCTCGGCGATGTCGAGTGCCACATCGACGATCATGTCTTCCTGTCCTCCCACCATGCGGCGTCTGCCCAGTTCCAGCAATATCTCCCGAGTATCCACGCCGTAGCGGCGAGATGCGCTCTCCGCGTGACGTAGAAAACTGGAATAGACTCCCGCATAGCCGAGTGAAAGCGTCTCTCGATCAACACGAACCGGACGGTCTTGCAATGGCCGTATAAGGTCCTCAGCCGCATCCATCAGGGCAAACAAATTGCAGCGATGCCGAAGACCGAGGCGATTTGCAACCGCTATGAAAACTTCCAGCGGAGCATTTCCCGCACCCGCCCCCATGCCAGCCAAGGACCCATCTACCCGTGTAGCACCATGCTCAATCGCAATCAGGCTGTTGGCAACCCCAAAAGACAAATTGTGATGTGCGTGTATTCCTTTTTGAGTTTTAGGATTGAGCACGCCCGCGAACGCTTGGAAACGCTCGGCGACTTCATGCATGAGAAGAGCGCCGGCAGAGTCGACTACATATACGCAATGAGCACCATAAGATTCCATCAATTTAGCTTGCCGTGCGAGCTCGTGAGGAGGAGTCATGTGGGACATCATTAAGAATCCAGCCACGTCCATGCCGAGTTCACGCGCGTAGGCGATGTGCTGTTTAGATATGTCCGCCTCGGTTGAATGCGTCGCAATCCGGACGGAACGCGCTCCTGCGCTATAAGCGTCTCGGAGGTCATCTATCGTGCCGATTCCGGGTATCAGCAGAACCGTCACTACCGCGCGCTGAACAGTTGCCGCTACGCACTCAATCCATTTCAGGTCGGTGTGCGCGCCGAATCCATAGGTAAAGCTGGAGCCCGCCAAGCCATCTCCGTGGGTGATCTCAATAGCACTCACGCCTGCGCTATCGAGGGCCGTAGCGATCCCTTTCACTTGCTCTAAGGAGTACTGATGCCGGACGGCATGCATGCCGTCCCGCAGCGTAACATCTTGAATATAAAGTGCCGAATCTTCCGTCACTGTTGCACCCTCTGCTCGCAAGATCGCGATCGAGCAAGACACTCGGCAGTTTGGATCGCAGCTGAAGTCATGATGTCGAGATTCCCGGCGTACGAAGGCAAATAGTGTCCCGCACCTTCTACTTCAAGAAATACGGACGTCTTCGTGCCGCTGAATTCTCCCAGTCCAGGGATGTGAATTGGAGAGTCGGTATCTATGTGGTCTACTTGCACGCGTTGTTTCAGACGATAACCAGGAACGTAAGCGCGGACCTTCTCAACCATGCTCTCCACCGATCCGACAATTCGCGCGGCATCGGTTCGTTCGCTCAGGCAAAACACGGTGTTTCGCATGATAATTGGAGGCTCGGCCGGATTCAGCACAATGATTGCCTTACCCTTGGATGCGCCGCCTATGTCCTCAACCGCACGAGCAGTGGTGTGGGTAAACTCGTCTATGTTCGCGCGGGTTCCGGGGCCGGCCGATTTGCTTGCAATCGTCGAGATGATCTCCGCATAATGCACCGCCGCCACTTGCCTGACCGCAGCTACAATCGGAATCGTGGCCTGCCCTCCGCAACTGACCATATTCAAGTTGGGAGTGGTGAGATGCGCGGTCATGTTTACCACAGGAACCACGTAGGGGCCAATGGCGGCCGGCGTCAAGTCGATGATCTGCTTCCCGTGTGGCTTCAGGACCTCATTATTCCGATGGTGAGCTCCTGCTGACGTAGCATCGAAGATAATTTGGATATCGTTGAAGTGGGCCATTCTCAACAGGCCCGCAACGCCCTCGTGAGTCCAGGGTATGCCAAACCCCTTGGCACGAGCGAGACCCTCAGATTCGACATCGATACCGACCATTGCCGACACTTCGAGGATCTCTGAATTTCTTACGATCTTGATCATCAAGTCAGTACCTATATTCCCCGTTCCGATGATCGCCGCCTTAGTGCGCATGCATCTTCTCCAACGCGTCGTGCGAAGTATCCACGCCAGTTCCTCTGCAGTTCATCCGTAAAGACTACGCATTGCCATACCATCTTTTCTCGAGAAGACAAGGTCTGAGCGCGCGACGGTATGGCCTGAGCGTTGCTGGCTGTAATTCTTGTCCTGAAACTCGATCGAAAGCGAGGACCCAGCCGCGGCGAAAATAGCTTTGAGGTTCGCGAGAACTTGCTCGGTCCGCACGGAAATGCCACCGGCCACGATCCCGCCGTTCAAAGGGTCGATAGGCAGTTGCCAAGAGATGAAAATGAAACCGTTGGCCTGGACAGCTTGGGGATACGGACCAATCGCTTTGGGACTGGCTGCGGTCGAAATGATCTTCTTCATAGTCCTCCGCGAAAACTTCGAGTTCCCTTCGGGCGCGATCAAACTTTTACACGCTCTCTCACCAATTGCATCTTGTCCCGCGCCGCGACGGCTGACACTCCTGGCTTCGGCGATAGGAAGCGTTCCGCTACCAGGCCATTCGCCCCGCAGGTCACCGCGATCCCAACAAAGGCTTTCGCAGCGGGAGACTGTATAGCCCTGCGCCTTACCAGCCAGACCGAGCGCTCTTCGTGCAACCCCTCCACTTCCATCACCGCCAGTTCCCTCCTCTGGCGCTCCTGCCGCACGCACATCAGCGGCACGAATCCTACCCCCAATCCGATGCCCACCATCTTCTTGATGGTCTCGATCGGGGCGTTCTCCACGGTCAGGTGCAGTGGCGCGTTGGACTTCACGAACGCGTCGCTGATTTTCCGGTGCCACGGGGAGGGTTGCGAGATATCCATCACCAGAACCGACTCGTCACTCAGATCCCCGATTTCCACGCGTTCCTTCCCGGCCAGAGGATGACTTGGAGGGGTGATCAACACCAGTTCATCCTGCATGACGAACTTGGCGTCGAGTTCTTTGTCCTCTGGCCGGAAGGAAATGAGCACGAGGTCCAGCTTGCGTTCCTTCAGCTCGACCAGCAAACTCTCCGAACGCTCGCACTTCACCTCCATGCGGACCTTCGAATGCTGCTTCAGAAACGCCTCGGCCAGCCGGGGCAACAGGTACAGGCTGATGCTCTCGTTCGCCCCGATGCGCAAGCGTCCGGCGCGCAGGTTGCAGATGTCGCCGAGGGCCGCCGAGGCTTCATTGCGGAGGTGCAACATCCGCGTGGCGTAGCTGTAGAGGGCTTCGCCTACCTGGGTCAGCCGGTACTCGTAGCGTTTGGAACGGTCGAAGAGCGACGCTCCAAACTCCTCTTCGAGCTTGCGAATGGCGATGCTCACGGCCGGTTGCGTGCGGAACACCCGTTCGGCGGCACCGCGAACGCTGCGTTCTTCCACGACCGCCGCAAACATCTCCATCTGCATGAGTTCCATGGGTTAGGCCGTTCCGAATATCTTCAAGATACATCTCCATATGTATATGCCCATATGGGGCGCCGAATTGGCCGGTTCGGGCCAACAACTTCGGGACTTCATCCCCATGCCGGAGAAGCCCCCATAAAAGGAACTACCACCACAAGAAATAACAGTCCCAGCACAAAATCGCTGCCCCGCGTCATGCAACACCTCCAAGTTCAGCAACGCGAGGCAGTGTAGTCCGTGCCGAATGCCTGATATATAAAAATATGGTAATTCGTTATAACAATTCGACTCCTGCATATCCAAGACAGCTTGTCGGACAACAGTTTTTTCCTCGCTAATCGAGATCCTTATAGAGCATGGCAGTGTGCGGCTGAAGGAACTCTGCGGAGAAGGCGATGAATGGAACACCAATGCGCCTTCATTCGAGTAGCCCGATGGGTTGTGCTTAGCGCGCGGCGCCGGCTGGCACTTTGGCGTGTGCATAGGCCTGCACCGCTGCCCCTACGCCTGCACCGGGCGACATACGATACCCCTGATCCAGGAGCACCTTCTCCATGGCCGCCAGCAATTGCAGCACGAACGGCTTCTGGCTGCAGAAACCCATCAGGCCCAGCCGCCATATCTGCCCCTTGGTCGCACCGATTCCGCCAGCGATTTCAATGTTGAACTCGTCGAGCAGCTGATTGCGCAACTTAAGATCGTCGATCCCGGCGGGAATCCTTACGGCAGTTACTGTCGGCAGCCGGTCCTCAAGCTTTTCCACGAACAGCTTCAGCCCCATCGCTTCGACACCGCTGATCAACGCTTGCTGATTCAACCGATGGCGCTCCCAGCGGACTTCCAGCCCTTCTTCCTGCACAATCCGCAGCGCTTCGCGCAAGGCGTAAATCAGCGAGATCGGCGGGGTGTGATGGTAGAGGCGGTCTTTGCCCCAGTAATTCATCGCTGTAGTCAGGTCGAAGTACCAGCTTTGTACCTTCGTCTTGCGGGTCCGGAAGGCTTCCTCCGCGCGCGGACTCACCGTGATGGGCGACATGCCCGGTGGCGCGCTGATGGCTTTCTGCGAACCGCTGAAGCAGATGTCGATCTTTTGCCGGTCGACATTCAGCGCCACTCCTGCCAGCGTGGCCACAGCATCCACCACCAGCAAGGCACCGCACTCATCAGCTACTCTGCGGAACGGATTAATGTCGGTGAGCACGCCCGAGGAGGTTTCCCCCTGCGCCAGGCCGATCATCTTGATCTTGCGACCTTTGGCCACCTTACGAACGTCTTCCGGATCGACGGGCTTACCGTATGGCACCTGCACCAGATGGACCGTTGCGGGAGTATGCTGCGCGATCACGTGCATGCGCTCAGAAAACAGTCCATTGACACAGCAAATCGCCTCATCGCCGGGCTCCAACGTATTCAGCACCGATGCTTCGATGCCGCCGGAACCGGAAGCCGAGAGCGGAAACGTGACGCGATTCGCCGTCTGGAAAATCTCCCGCAGCAAGGTTTGCGTCTCTTCCATGCATCCACGGAACCAGGGGTCAAGGTGGCCGACAAGCGGTGTGGCCAGGGCACGATAGACACGCGGGTCCACCGAGGAAGGTCCGGGAGTCATCATTAAACGATTCGGAGGATGCAGTTCACCAATTGGATTTGTCATCGCCTTACCCTTTCAACGTTGCGCAATGGACCACGGGGACGACCCCCAGGACGTACTTCGGGGAAGCGCTGGAGTACAGCTGGAAGTCTAGAAGCTTTTGCACCACCCACAGCAGGACGATCAGGAAGCACACGATATAGAAGAACGTCCGGCAACTCTGGAGTGGGTGCTCGTAATGCACCACCACTCACCTGAGATTCCCCGCCCAGCCGAGCACGCGCTCCGCCTTCCCGCGCCGCGTGCGGTGCCGGAGGATACGTCCCTCTTCGGGCGATAAGCGATCCCAGTTCGGGCGGCAAGGGGCAATCATTAGAACGCCTGCTGCCTCCGCCGCTGTTGAGTTCGCTTATGCACCATTTCGCAAAACACAACAATTCCCTTCCCCATCGTCTGCAGAAGATCATGCAATAGCTTCTACTGTCTTCGAGACATATCAGGATTTTTCCTAAAGGCAATTCAATTCGGTTTATCCCGACTTTTGTCCTCATCCGCTCAAAAGACAAATTGCGGACCCGCTCTCGAGCTCATAAGCTCTATGGACGGAGAACGAATCAGTTCGGAGCAACTTGAGGATTCCGTTTGTCGCCGAGGTTTCACGTCAGTTCACCGGGGCGCGACGGGAGACCATAGACCAAAGGATCAACAAATCGGGGCCGTCCGTCGCCCACGACTTTGTCTTCCTCGGTCTAGTGAAGAACGCCACTCGGATACAGCAGGATCTTCCCCGCACAGCCGCTCCGAAGCGTCTCGAAGGCCTCTTCGAACCGTTCGAGCGGAAGCCGTTCGCCGAAAAGGAGGATCAAGATCGAGCCGTCCTGCCCTGAATAGAGCAGTCATCGCAACCCAGGTTCCGTACATGTGCAGTCCGTAGATGCCTTGGATGGTCGCACCTTTGAAGATGACGTCGTTGATGAGGTCGAGCGCAACCCCTTCCGCCGGGATGCCTAATAGCGACGCCCGGCCTCCCACGCGAAGCGCCTGGAATCCCTGCCGGATCGCAACGGGATTGCCAGACATTTCAAGCAACACATCGACGCCCGTGCCGTCCGTCGCCGAGCGGATGCGGCTTGCCGGGTCTCCCTCTCCCGGATGAAGAACCATATCCGCGCCCATCTCCCTCGCCAGTAGGCACCGGTGTTCGTTGGTTTCCGTGGCAAAGACCGTCGAGCCGCCGCAAGCCTTCGCGACCGCAATGGACATCAGACTGATCGGCCCGCACCCCGTGACCAGCACAGTCTGCCCGGCAATCGGACCCGCAAGAACAGTGTGCACGGCATTGCCCAACAGGTCGAGAATCGCACCGTAATGCTCTGGAATCCTGCGGTCGAGCTTCCAAATGCTCGAGGCCGGAATCTTGACAAATTCCGCGAACGCCCCATCTTGATCGATCCCGATGATGCGCAAATTCCGGAAGATGCGCGCTTCCCCCAGCCAGCACTGGCGGCAATGCCCGTAGTTGAGGTGCATTTCCGCGCTGACATGTTCCCCTCGCTTGATCGCCGTGACCTCTTCACCGGTTGCCTCGACGGTGCCACAAAACTCGTGCCTCAACGTTACAGGAGGCTTGAGACGCTCTTCGGACCGGCGGTCCCAGCCGTAAATGTGCAGGTCTGTCCCACAAATCGAGGCCGTGTTGACGCGCACGAGTACGTCGGCAGGGCCGACCGAAGGAATCGCAACAGTTTCGAGCGAAAGGCCTGCTCCTGCCTTACCCACCGAATTCTTGCGAACCACAAGCCACTGCGTGGGTCAGCACGGCTTCGCAGGTGAGAAAATCCTCATAAATGGGTAAGATCGCGCAGTCATTAGCTCAGGTTCAGATTCGGTTTTGCTTAGTGTAAATTTCTCAGGTACTCACAGCAGATGGCATATATGGCATGAAGAATGCTGCCTCGCCATGGGCGCGGCCGGAAATGCACTCTTTCTCCGCCGCGCCCCTCGCAGTAGTGCCGGGCGATTTCCCGGCGCTAGTTGTGGGTATGGCAGGGGGGAACAGTTCTCATCCACTGTTACTCCCTGGAAAATACGGTAACCCTGCAAAGCACTTCCGGCCAGAGGCTGCATACTCCCCGGCGCAGTCCAATCGATCAGGATGTTCGAAGCTCGGTCCAAACTCCGCGATTGGGGAGCTATCTCCATGACCAGGGAACGCGCAAGCCAAGCCTACTATGCGGATTCTCTTGAATTTCTCAAAAAGAGACATCAAGAGACTGACGATCCGGAAGTAAAGCAGCGGATTCAGGGATTGCTGGATGGCGAAGCGGACTGCCAAGCAATTGCCGAGTTGCATAAAAAACTGAAGACGGAAGCCGCCAGGACACTGATCAGCAGGGCGAGCCTGGCTTACCTGGTAAAGCACGCGTTTGATCTAGCTGCCGAAGTGAAAAAAACTGAAAAGTGAGACACGCATTGGGGGGATCTTTCCACCACACGCGCTGCAAAAGCGGCAATCGGCACAAGCTGGTTTTGACCGGCACAAACTGCATTTGACAGAGAGCCCTCCGACTGTATAGCCGAACAAACCTCTGGCCGCTGGGACAATGGCTTGCCCGACTCTGTGCACCGCAATACTCTACGAGCATCTTGGCTGGCTGTCGGACCAGGAAACCAAGCACGCCTCGTCCAGGTACCGCTCGCCCCATACTCCTGGAATTCCAAAACAGTCCGTGACCCCATCACGCTCTCTGAAATTGCTGTCTTCCGCGGAATCGCCCCCGCCTCCGTTTTCCCGGACAGTGCCTCTTCCATGACTCTCCCGGGCAAGACCCCATTCGTGTTCCAAGCAATACCCGTCACGTACAAAAGCGTAGGCGTGATATCCGCGTTGCTTACCGGCGCATCATCACTGTAATTTTTCTTGAAGTCCGGACCGATCGCCGCCAAGTTGTTGTACGTGCTGTCGCGGCCGAATCCGCCGTGCATGCCCTGGCCTTCCTGCAGTCCGGTGTCCGAGATCTGGATGGCGGTCTGTCACCTATGTGTCGGGTCGCTCACGCGGAATTCAGATAGAAAACCTTGAAAGCCACGGCAATCGCGGGCCGCGGCAGACCGCTCGATCCCCGGAGACCGATTTCGCCGAGAGACAACGCCCCGGGCAACTTTCCGTACCTCTCCTCGTCCACAAAGCTCCCGCCGACATAGTCGTAGCTCAGAAGAAGCGCCACGATTCTTCGCACGGTATCCGACCCGCCCCCCGGCACATAGATCAAATCCGAACCGCCGTTAGCAGCCACAATGGCCAGAGCGTCAGAACCATCCGCCTTTTCCACGTCGTCACCTAGCAAGCCATTCCCAAACGCGGGAAGCTCCCATGCGTCCAAGCCCAGGCGCACGTGCTTATAGGGTTTCCGGACGCCGTCTGCACGCCGGTCCGGATCAAACAGGTTCGTTTTTAAACCGATGGCCAAATCAATGAGTAGGAATCCGCTGGGCAGCATCCCATTGTCGGTTTCGAGCTTTCCACCCGCATCCAGGTAGAAATGCTTCGCGGCTTCGCTCGACGTCACGCGGCCGTTCAGATCCACTTCCCGCCGGCTGATTGTCGCGAAACCACGGTCCGAAGTCACGACCACATCGGTATTCGCCTTGACCGCGGGATGCGCATCGAGCCAATCGAGAAGCTGGCGGAGATTCCCGTCGGCGTCGCGGACCGCGAGGCGCGAGGTCTCGCCGTTGATCCTCGGAAAGAGCGTGCCAAGGCTGTAGCCCTGATTGTGCTACGTGCCGTCCGGGTCGCGTGACCAGAAGACGATGGTGAAGGGCTTCTCCGGCTCCGCTTCAAACAACGGAAGCACCGCGCGCGTCGTGACATCGGCGAACCACTGTTGCTGCACCGCGATCGGAAGAAGCGTGCCGGCCCTGCCGACGTCGCCGCCAAATCCATTGTTGTATTGCGAAGAAACCCCGTAGCCGTTGTTTCGCGCCGGGGCCTCGGCCGGAAGCCCTTCCTTCTTCAACCTCGCCATAACTTGTGGCGGAAGCGGGACGCCAGAGGCGGTGCCCGTCGCGTCATCGACAATCACGGTCCCAGGCATTGCAGGAAACTTGCCAGCCGCCGGAGCAATGGCGGCCACGTCCTGAATGGCCGCGGGCCCAACCTACCCGATCGTCGCCGTGTTGTAACCGTTCCGCGCGGCAAGTCCGAGCAGCGTCTCTTCCCCGAGGTCATTCCCGTGAAAATGGCTCTCGAGGCCCCTAAGTATTTGATCGTTTTCGATGAATGGCACGGGTGTCGAACGAGCCAGGTTGAAATTCCAGGTATCGAACGTCGCGTAGCCAACCCAAATCGAATTGCTGAAATCGCCGGTGTCCCCCAGGCCGTGGCCGGTTGCGATCACAACGGCGTTCGCGGTCGTGAACGCCTCTGTATCCCTTGGCCAACGCATTCGCGCGAAGCAGGATCAAGGCGCGGGTTTCTGGTTCGCCGAGCGGAGGGCCCACGCCGCAAGCATGGCTCCGCACCAGATTCGTCTGCATCGCGCACAATTCTTTGCTGGAAATCCGGACCGTGGCCATCTTGCTGAATCCCGTATTGACGCCATAGACGGCCCCATCGCATGTCGCAATCCGATCAATCAACGCTCGCGAAGCTTCCATGCCACGCAGAGCCCCCGGGTCCAGCGCCACTTCCGCATGGCCGGGGACCACAGTATCAAGCTCCTCTAGTGTCAGGTTGTTCCCATTTAGTTTGATGGCCACGCAAGGGACTGAAACTCCCAGCGCGTTGATTCTGAAGCAGCGACCGTGGCAGGGTAGATCGTTTCCAGCAGATCCAAGAGAGCATTTTCTGTGGGGACGTGGCGGAAGTGTTCAATCCAGGGGGCCCTTCCGCCACGCTCAGTTGGTTCCAGGATGCCCTGAGCTAGCATGGTCTCAGGCACTCCTGAATGGTGATGTTACCTCTTGGAAGCATTAAACCTCGCCGAACTTCTCCCGGCAATTTAAATCCGGTTATTTCGAGATTCATGCGATTCGTGCCGGCCCTGCCTCAATTCGCCATAAACATTATTAAGTTCGCGGTCTCACCTCTGTATGCTATCGAACCCTATTGTTCCTTCGAATCAGGAATCGACGGCGCGTTTCGTTCTCCCGCGTTCGCTTCCCTCCACCGGGCACGCTTTAGGTGAAATGGCATGCGAGTGATTTATGCTGTTACGGCCGGAGGAACGATCGACAAAGCCTATTCGGAGCAGGACGGGGCGGTCGCCGACCTCCAGAGCAAGGTCGACCCTTGCTTCTCACGTCTGCGCATGAGCGACTCCCTCGTGCAAGTCGTTTCGCTCATGAATAAAGTCAGTTTAGAAATGAAGGGTTCCGAAGGCAAACTGAGCACGAGGTTGTGAACCGGAGAAGCCCCTGCGTACCCAAGGATGATCCATGACACCGAACACAAATGAAGAGCCACGACCCTTGCAGGGGTCTTTGGAGAACCTGAAAAAGTGCGCGGACGACGCCAATTGGATTTACCGCACCTTGGAGTTCTTCGTCGAACCTGCCTCTCTTCCCCAGTGCAAGACAATTCTGGCGGCATTCCTGCGGAACGTACGGAGAAGCGAACCTCGAACCATCCACTACATCTCTTATGAGGACCTGCGCGATCCCACTCATTTCCTCCACGTGATGGCCTTTGCCGACCGGGGAGCACTAGAAACGCACGTGAGTTCTCTTGCCCACCGGCTCTTCCTGAGTGATTTGGGTACCATGTTGCGCCGGCCGATGATTGTCACAGATTTGAGCCTATTCGACACACGGTGAAGCCCCATCACCAAAGGCGCTGCGTCCTCCCTGCTCGAAGCTGGGAGCGAAGCAAACGTGACCATTCCAACTGCTTTTCGTCCAAGACTCTCTTCCCTCCTCCACGCCCGTGCACGCGAACATTCTCCGCCTGCGGCCCCTTTGGGCCCTTGACAACCTCGAATTCCACCTTCTCGCCCTCTTGCAAGGTGCGACAGCCCTCCCCTACGATCGCCGAATAGTGCGCGAACATGTTTTTGCCGTTTTCACACCCGATGAACCCATATCCCTTCGAGTTGTTGAACCACAGGCCGGTTCCCAGCATCGCGATCATCTCCTTCAAGGCTATCCGCTGGGACTTACGGGGCGACCTGTCTCCTCTGAAGTCAGTGCACATAACACAGAATTGTGGGGCGCGAGTTTAATTCGGTTTATCGGACGATATTCCGCCCGAGACTCTTTCGACCCACCGAGTAAGCCACTTGAAGGAAGTCTGCCTTTTGTTGAAGAGGATACTTGGCAAAGGATTCGGAGTTACAGTGAGGCACTCGAGCTTCGGCGGGAGGATAGGCCCAAGCTCTGATTTTGAATTCGGTTGATTACGCTGTGAGCAAGAATCACTTTTACGAGCTCCCGCGATTCAGCCAACTGATGCTTGCGAAGGATACAATGGCAGGAGACGGACGACTTCGCGGATTCGCAGAGAATCTGTGAGGACCTGCGCGAGATGCTCATAAATCCTCAGAGCACCCCTCAACTTTGTTTTTCCAGCGACTCATCAAAAATCATACCGCAGAAGGTCTAGACCGTCCCATTCCACGTTTTCGGGAATGGATTCGTGGGGGCAGAGAAAGGCGCAATACCGGACGCTTACAGCAGTTTTTGCAGGAGCCCAGCGATAGGCTGGCACGCCGAATAGAGTGCCTCTTTGAACCATTTCTCTTCGTGACTCCAGTGCGGGCGAAAGCCGAATTCCATGCCGCATGCCAGGGTTCGGCCGTTCCAGGTTGGATCGGCACGAAGGTGATTCTCCTCCCACCTACAAAGCCAAGGAAAGTCCCGGCGATTCCATACGTAACCGAACGCAAGCTTGCTTGTTCCCGACCAAGCAACGAAAAAAGTCTGATCCTTGGAGGTGTCGAGCAGATGTGTGGTAAAGCCACCCGAAACGGTCTCATCGGGAAAGACGCGGAGATCTATGAATCCAGTGTCTTTGCGTGGGCACAAAAAGTCCTGGAACTCTGCCCCGGTTTTCTGTAAGCCACGGCCCTGAGTGAAGTCGCTATCAATCACTCTTGATCGAGTCACAGGTGTACGGAATTCCGTCTTTCCACATTCAAGAAAAGGTGGTCCGACGACAACATGTTGTGTCCAAGCGATCAAACGGTCAGAGTGACAAAGATCAATAATAGATCCTTCGAAATGAATGACGCTTCCGTTGGGTGCAAGCCGGATTTGGCGAACAAACTCAAGTTGGCTTTTCGGAAGGACACCGCGAAGCGATACGGACGTAGAATCGCACTCGACCTTGTAAGGGATTACTGACGCTTCCCAGTGAACCGGGACTCCCGCAAGAAATTCTTCTGGGCTCGGTGTTCCGTACGTGTCAAGGCAAACACTGTGGCCCATAATTCCGGACAGTATCGGGGCCTCGTCGCTTGTGCCATATTCGGGGTGGGCCGCGCCAGCGTAGGCGGAGGGCTCGCTGGCCGGCCAAGGAGGTGTCCAAAGCGGGTTTACCCCTGTGGGTTTATGCAGGATCTCTGCGACGTTTGCACCCTCAACGGTAATCGTGAGCCGGACTTCTTCGTTTTCAATGCTGACGCTTCGACGGTTTCGATGGAGGACGTTTTGCATGTTAGTCGACCCTGTGGCGGCCCGCAGCATCCACATGGACAAATGGACGCAAACACTGATCAGCAGTGTGCCTCACGGGAGCCGCACAAAATCCAGTCGCCGACCACCTAAACCAAATCCATAGGAAAAGGGCCGAGTGCCTCGGCGCCTGACGCCGTGACCAGGACATCGTCCTCAAATCGGAGACCGCCAAAAGTCTTGTCATAGAGTCCGGGTTCCACTGAGGTGAACATTCCTTCCTCAAGGACCTCTTGTGATTCAGGCGAAAGAATGGGGCCAGACTCGTGATAGCGAAATCCGAGACCGTGGCCGGTGATATGTGGAAAGAACTTAGAAAATCCGGCATCTGCAACAACCTTTCGCGCCGCCAGATCCACTTCAGATGCTGTGACCCCCGGCCGCATGGCGGCCACACCGGCAAGTTGTGCTCGTCTTACGATTTCGCATAGCTCTCGCTGGTAGTTGCTCGGCGTCCCGGCCACGCGGACTCGCGTGCGATCGGCCCAGTAGCCATCCGCAACAACTCCCAGTTCCAATAATGCCAAATCCCCGTCCGCCAACTGTCGAGTCGTCGACACTTCGTTGGGACGATAGCCAAGCGCCGATTCCTCGGATCCGACCGCGACCTGCGCAAACGCCCGGACACGCGATGCTCCCTTGTAGTCGGTGCCACAAACCATGACTTCCTGTTCCACAGTCGCGACCAACTCCACGCCGGACACCCCAACGCGAACGGCCTCAGCGAAAGCCTTGAGTCCGAAGTTTGAAATCTCGCTTGCTATCCGGAGACGTTCGACCTCGTAGGGCGTCTTCCTGGATCGCTCCGCTTCCAGCAACGGCGTGGCATCGGCTAAATCTGCCGTCGCAACGAAGATCCTTTTCAGCAACGCGTGAGTTTGCGAGGCCGGAACCAGCGATTCCGCAGCGTTCCAGGGCGGGGCAACAGTTTCAAAACTTCCTTCATACCCGATTCTTTGCCAGGATTTCCCTTTCGCAATCTTTGATAGGAGTTCGTAAACGGCCACGCCGGGGTTCGGAGCACTCAATATGCCGTACCGATAATAAACGGTGTCCACATCCCACAAAGAAGCACTGGCCTCTCCTTCATAGCAGTGTGGAATCAGGCAAACAGGCTTCCCCACCAAGGGGAAAACCAAGATGGAGGCACCGATCATCGGCCAAAAACCACTGAGGAGTAGGACGTTTTCAGGCAATCGCAAGACCAGCACATCCAAACGCGCCGTCTCCATCGCGCGCCTCAATCGCTGGACTCGTTGTTCGTTGGTCATTTTGCTCATACCTGGGACTCCTATCCGGCACCAATGAATTCAGGATAGAGAGTCATTCCTCCGTCAATATAGATGGTTGTCCCGTGGACGTAGTCCGATTCATCCGAAGCGAGCCAGACAGCGGCACGGGCAACGTCTTCGGGTTCACCAATGCGCTTACACGGTATCAGTTTCAGGAGGGTGGATTCGAACAATTCGGGACTTGTTAGTTTTTCCACGTTCATCGGAGTACGAATTGCGCCGGGAGCTATCGCGTTCACCCGGATTCGTAGGTGCGCTACTTCTTGCGCAAGACTCTTCATCAGGAGGGTGAGACCGCCCTTCGCGGCGGCATAGTTTGCGTGGCCGGCCCAAGGAATCAAGTCGTGAACCGAACTTATGAGAATCAATTTGCCACACGAATAGGAGATAGACCGGTCAATCCCCTGTTTCTTGAAAGCTCGGACAGCACCCCGGCAACATAGAAATACGCCTGTTAGATTCACATCAATCACCCGGTGCCACTGCGCCATGGTCATATCATCCACGTTCGCATTAAGCTGCAACGCGGAGTTTGGTACACAAATATCGATTCGGCCGAAAGTTTTGATCATGAACTCAAAAATCTGGTTTACTTGGTCTTCTTTCGCAACGTCCGCCTTAAAAACCTCGGCCTTTCCGCCGAACTCGCGAATTGCCTTCTGGGTCTGAAGTGCGCCTTCTTCGTCGCTACAATAGTTGATCAACACTTCTGCACCGGCCCTGGCGAACCCGATTGCCATCGCCTGTCCAAGACCTTTGCTTGCTCCGGTCACCAAAGCCTTCTGCCCGTTGAGAACGCGATGAATCGGGGCGTGCGGCATTTCATTCGGCGGGGTGTATCTGCCAGTGTCCGACATTCAAATGCCTTTCCGCGTTTACAGCTAACGCACCTGCAGTTTAACAAGCCCTTTGCCATCGGCACCGAAGAGGATCGCATTCATCGGGGCCGCAATCTGGATTCGACCAAGAAGCACGGTAGCAAAGTCGCCATTGTCTTGCGTTTCGCAACCAACGGGCGTCTGCACAAGCCCACCGGCAACGATCTGGATATCACTCATATCACGTTGCACAATTATTCCCACAAGCAATCGTTCTCGACTAAAACCTGATCCAGAATGAGCAGCTGATGTCCTACGGTTCAGAATCCATGTCAGCTTGGCTGGAGCCAGGCCCGTTTGATGTCAGGATCTCCCGCGGAAGTTAATTTCTGCACTTGTTCCTTGCTCAAGACCAGATTAAGCGCATCGATATTCTCCTTCAATTGCTCGATTTTGCTGCCGGCGATGATAGGGAGAATGGACGGCTGGCTTTGCCGTATCCAAGCGATCACAACCTGATTGGGGCTGCAGCCGACTTCGGCAGCCACACCCTTCAGGCATGTCAACCGTTGATCTGAGTCCTGCCCTGCGAACTGTGCAGGTATCTCGCGTTCCGTCCGCGTGTACGCACCCTGAAGCAGAGCAGAGTAGCCGACGAGCGCGATCCCATTTGACAGTGTATAATCCTTGAATTCGGATGAAATAAAGATTTGTGGCCCAAAGTCAGCCCCGTGGCGCGGACGCAGGTAGGTATACCTTTGCTCGACCACGCAGTAGGGAGTCCATCCGTTCTTTTCCGCGAGTCCGTTGGCCATGACAAACCGCCAGACGGCTAAGTTGTTGGCGCCGACGGCCCGCACTTTCCCTTGCTCAATCAGTCGATGAAAGGCTTCCATGGTTTCTTCCATGGGCGTTGCCTGGTCATCGCGGTGCGCGTAATAAAGGTCGATCCGGTCTGTCTGAAGTCGTATGAGACTCTTTTCGCACTCCTTTTGTATTTCCTGCGCTGTCAAACCGCCTGGCGATCCCGGATAATCAAATCTCGACTTTGACGAGATGATCATATCGTCGCGGTTTTGCGTTGCTTCATCCAGGCGCCAATCGCGCCCTCACTCTCTCCGCCATGGCATCCAGGCAACCAACTGGCATAGAAGTTTGCTGTATCCAGGAAGTTTCCACCGTGCTCACGATAAAAATCGAACAGCGCGAAGGATGTCCTTTGGTCGATCTTGGATACGATCAGATCCGTCCCCAGCGCTAGCTGGCTGACTTCTAAGCCGGATTTGCCCAAGAACTGTTTTTTCATCATGGAGTCACCAGGAGTAAGCAGAGCGCAAGAATCGATCTGGCAGTCACGGATGAACGTAGGTAGCAAGGAACGCGCCGAGAATCATCACGCCTGCTCCGAGCAAATTGACAAACGAGATTCGCTCAATTGGCGAGCCCAGCCAACCATAGTGCGAAAGCACCATTCCGCCGAGCACCTGTCCATCCAAGAGATTGAGGAACATCGCCCGGGCACCGACTTGCGGGAGCAGCCAAACGATTGCGAAGACAAGGCACGCCCCCAACACACCGGCAGTAAGGAGAATTGGATTGACGGTCTTCAGGCCATCGAGCGCACCCTTGTTCCATTTGGTCAACCCAATCAGCAGGGCGGCAAAAGCACCAATGCACCAGAACAGAGCATTTCCAACGCGCGGATTACGAAGGACTCCTCCCACGACGCTGTTCATCGCGAGATGGACGTCCAGGCCGACTCCCAGCAATATAACGAAAAAATAAAACAGAGCGACCCTGGACATTGCTTCACCTTCCATGTGCCTTCGCGCCGGGGCACTGTCCGGGGTGGGAAACAGTGCCTCGACCCCAAGTTCGCTATTGAACTTTATTCATGACTTTCTAGGCAGATGGAACTATACTCGTTCTCGCTCTCGTGTCAAGGCTATCTTCTCTGCATCCTGGCCGAGACCACGAAGCGGGTGGACTTCTTCTCTTCGACGGTGCGCCCGAACGATTTAGCAGATTTGAGTCAACACGGTCAGGGACACACTTTAAATGAAAAAACTAAACGTAGCCATCTTCGGGACAGGATTCATGGGGCGAGTCCACACCGAGGCCGTGCGGCGTCTCGGTAACGTCGAGGTAGTCGGCATCGCCGGTAGTTCCCATCAGAAAGCACGACGCTTTGCGGAAGAGTTTGTATCGAGCATGCCGAGGACGATTACCGAAAACTACTGGTTCTCCCCAACCTTGACGCTGTGCACATCTGCGCTCCCAATGCGTTGCATTTTGAGATGGTGCAAGATTCCCTGAAGGCGGGGAAGCACGTCGTTTGTGAAAAGCCACTCGCCTCAACCGTTGAAGAGGCAGAGAAAATCGTTGCGTTGGCGAAAGCGCAGATGCTGCTGAACTGCACGCTCTATAATGTGCGCTCTTACCCGCAAGTGCAAAATATGCGGCGCATGTGCGCAGCCGGCGAATTCGGTGAGATTCTCGTGGTTCAGGCAACCTATTCCCAAGATTGGCTGATGTACGACACGGATTGGAATTGGCGCGTCGATTCCGGGCCTTCGCGGACCTTCGCGGACATAGGGACGCATTGGTGCGACCTGGTAGAACATGTCACCGGCAGGCGAATTACCGCCGTCTTTGCGGATCTGCAGACGTTCTACAAGACTCGTCACAAAGCAAGGATTTCCGTGGAGACGTTCGCTGGTAAATCCTTAAGGCCATCTGCATACGATGATGTTCCTGTCCAAACAGAAGATTTTGGTGCAATGATCTTCCGAATGGGCGAAAAGACACGGGGATGCATGACAGTCAGCCAGGTGGCGGCCGGCCGAAAGAACCGTTTGTTTCTGGAGATCTATGGTTCTGAATCATCGGCCGCATGGAACGCCGAATGTCCTGACGAATTATGGTTGGGACGAAGAAACTCCCCAAACCAAATGGTCCTCAAAAATCCGTCGCTTTTGATGTCCGACGCGCAGAAGTATGCTGACTTGCCGGGCGGCCACAGCGAGGGCTACGATGATATCGTTAAGCAATCTTTCCGCCGTCTCTACCGCAGTGTGGCCGATTCGAGCGCGCCTGTGGATTACCCCACGTTCGAGGACGGCATGCGACAGATGCGCATTGTGGAGGCGGTTCTGGAAAGTTCGCGGAGGTCCGTTTGGGTCACGCCGAAAAATTAGTCCGGAACAGGTGCTAGGGTCTTTTAGATACCTGTCCTTCGATATCTCACGGCCCGATTTGCTCCAGGTACAAGGTTCATAAACAGCGCATCTGGCTGAAAGCCATGTACACCTTGCGATAGCTTGTGGACGTCGACTCCGATGCAAAAGAGAGTATTGGCGGCATGAAATCGAAAGTACCGAAAAATGAACATAAAGCAACGCGGGCAACCGATCGCTATTTGGTTCCAATCGTTGCGAAAACAATCGATCTGCTGGATTGTTTCGGAACCGATGGACAAGCGCTCAACCTAAAGGAAGTGATACAGAAGACTGGCCTGCCCCACACAACGGTCTTCCGCATACTGCACACGTTGGTCAGCCGCGAGTACCTGACCCAAACGGGCCACCTCTACCGAATCAACAAGTCGCGCAGGAGACTGAGGTTTGGTTTTGCCAACCTTTCAACGAGAATTGGGATTGCGGTCGAAATACAGCGCAGCCTAGAGAAGGCAACGGCAGCGGCCGGCATCGATCTTGTTGTGTGGGACAATGACCGAGATGCTGATAAAGCGATCAAGAACGCAGAAGAAATGTCAGCACAAAATGTCGACCTCGCCATCGAATTTCAGCTCTTTGAGCAAGTCGCTCCTGTTATCGCGGATGTCTTCGCGCGTGCCGGTATCCCCGTAATCTCCATCGTCAACCCTCATCACGGTTCACTCTACGTGGGGGTGGACAATTACCGTGCTGGTTTTTCGGCCGGGGTTGCGTTGGGTGAGTATGCCGCCAAACATTGGCGGGACAAAATCGACGCGTTGCTTCTCCTCGAATCCCCACCCGCGGGTCGTACCGTTCAGAGTCGGCTTGTCGGAGTGTTGCGTGGGGTCGAAAGCAAATGTGGACCGCTGCCAGAGAAATCGGTCCGACATATCGACAGTGGAGGGAACAGAGAGACCTCTAAAATCGCAGTGCGCAGGTTCCTCAGTAGAAGTACGGCAAAGAGATTGCTCATCGCCGGCATTAATGATGAGACGGCCATTGGGGCATCAGAGGCAACCATAGAATCCGGCCTCGGCAAAGGCGTTGCCATTGTCGGCCACGGAGGCAGCCCGGAGATGTGCGAGGTCACCGCCGACCCCTCTAGCCCATGCATCGGAACAGTATCGTTCCACCCGGAACTGTACGGCTCGGAACTCGTGAGCTTCGCTCAGCGTGTTCTATCAGGGAAATCGTCGGTTCCAGCCCATTACATCACGCACGGATTCCTCGGCAAGGATTGGTTGAGCTCCCGCGCCAAGGCGGGCCAGTCCCGTGGCTTCAAGCCACTCTCATGATTTATCCGGGTCGGGAAGCATCAAATCCCGCACATTTGTACACAGGCCATGGCAGGCCTCTATGAACTGCCGCAACGTTCGAACAGTGGGACCAAACGTATCGAACATCGGGGGCGTGAGTCCGTCTTCATTGTAGGCGCGCACAAAGTCGGGAAAGTAGCGGAGTAGCGCTCCCACGATTGCCGGATCCACCCCTTGATCCATCCGGGGAAGCACCTCGATATCGCTCGCGTTGAATCGCACTTGCCATTTGTGAGGCGGTGATATCACCACGTCACCGCCAATGAATTCACTCCAGTGCATATGGTTTCGAAAGGCGGCGGAGAGCAGGCGGATCCGGTAGCCCCGATCCTTGAACAGTTTGTAAGTTTTCTTGAAGACCGCGACCCCGGACCACTCGAGGTAACCTGGATCGACCGTGATTTGCGTTTCCTCTGCCACGACTTTAAGCCAATCGTCCAATCTGCCGACCATGATGGTGCACACTGAATTGATCGACGAAATTTCCTTGCCTTCCTTCTCCCTCCGTCGTAGCCCGCGCTCCAACGCTTCCGCCACAGCCACACACTGCGGCAGAGTGAAGCACACGGTCGCGTTGGTACTGACACCGCGGTAGGTCGCTTCTTCGATCGCGTGTACTCCGGCTTCTGTCACAGGTATTTTGACAATCATATTTGGCGCCAGTTTACTGAAACGGATGGCCTGGTCTGTAATTGCCTGGGCATTACGATAGAGCCGAGGATCTGTCTGAATCGAGAGACGGCCATTCTTTCCTTGTTGCGCTTGGAATACGGGAAGAAGCAGCTTCGACCGTTCCGCAGAAATCTCTTCCACCAGTTTCCAGGCGATTTCGTCTTCCGTCGCGGTTGGCAACTCCCGCACCAGGGCCCGAACCCTGTCATTCCACAGTTTGGTCTCTTTCTTTAACACGTCCAGAACGATCACAGGGTTGCAAGTCGCTCCGACACCACCATGCTCGAGTACGTACTTCAATTCGTCGAGCGCTGCCGAATCGTTCCAGAGGCATGTTTCGGTGACTTGTGTCATCTCATGAAGGCGGCTCTTGTAGATCTTTTTTTCAGCCAGCATCGTCGAGTCCATGTTTGTGTTCCTCCTTGCCAAAGAAAACGAGTTTCGAGATGAGCGCCCGTGCTAATCAGTCGGGTACATCAGCACCTTCAACCCTTCACGATTCGTACACAGGTCAAAGGCCCTCTTCCATTCAGAAATCGGCAATTTCGCCGATATCAGGTCACCCAGATGCACTTTTCCATGGGCAAATATGTTCATCATCCGTTCCCAAGTCCGCGCCGTATAACATACGGACCCGACAACTTGGAGCTGCTTATAAAAAATCTCGTCGATCGGAAATCGAATCTCGTGGCCGCAGATACCTACTTGTGTGTACCGCCCCATGGGGCGTAACGCCTGCACGCACCCGCGCACGGATTGTTCGTGGCCAGCACATTCGAAGGCCACGTCGACGCCGACTCCTTTGGTCAATTCACGTATGGTCTCGAGAAAATTCTCCTTGGATACATTGACTGTGGCAAAGGCGCCGAAATCTCGTGCCGCTCGGAGCCGAACCTCATCGTCGTTGGTGCCAGCAACGATGGTTCTCACTCCTTCGGAGACCAGCAACTTCAGACACAGCAACCCCATTGGTCCGGGGCCAGAGACGACGGCAGTATCCCCAATGCGAACTTGGGTCACTTCGGTTACCGCCTGAATCGCGGCTGCGAACGGTTCGCTAAGGGCGGCTTCTTCCAAGGTCAAGTGCTCGGGAACCCGGTAAAGTTGGTCGGGCCGAACAAGGACATATCGGGTGAAAGCGCCATCTACACCGTGGCCCATACCAAGTCGCTTGGTACAAAAGATGAAATGTCCGGAAAGACAGTATTCGCATTCCCCGCATGTAACGGCCGTGGCGCCCAGCCCTGCCCCACGATCACCCACATGGATCCCCGTGACATTCTTGCCCACTTCCACAACGGTGCCTGCGAATTCATGGCCTAGGACCACAGGCGGATGATTGCGGAACGTGTCGTGCAGCACGTGAACGTCAGTACCGCAAACCCCGCAAAATCCTATCTTCAGCTTGACGTAATCATCGCCACACAACGGTTCCGCGACGTCGCGAATCTCAACGTTTCCATCGCCCTTCGCGTATTTGACAAGAGCCTTCATCTTGGACCGAACCTCCGCGGCGGCCTTTCGCGATACGCATAACGCCCATTGCAATGACACGCACCTTTCAACAATCGTTCTTCCGTCGCCCTCCGCTCTATTCGCAAGGAAATCGATTGCGATAGCCAGTGATGAGAGAGGAGCGTATGTTCTATATCTAAGTTCCCATATGAACTATTTCCACATTTTGAACCCTATGCACTATAATCAGTTTCAGGAAGAATGGCAACAGGGAGGGAGGGTCGTTCCGCATTCCTTCCCCAACCTGGATGGTTGATCGAGCGCAAGCGGATCGCCTTGGCCGAATCAGCCGTAGCAGAGGCAGGGCTAGTTGTTAGCGAGGAGATCGATGATGCTTGAACTACAAAACTATGTCGGCGGGAATTGGGTAGTTCCTGAGACCAATGATTTCGTTGAGGTCACGAATCCTGCGACCTCCGAACTTCTTGCCCAAACACCGTTATCCACCGCTGCGGACGTGGACCGAGCAGTTCGCGCAGCCGAGAGCGCCTTTCCGGCTTGGCGGCGTATACCACCGGGCGAACGGATCCAGTACCTTTTTCGTCTCAAAGCGCTGTTGGAAGAAAACCTGGAAGACTTGGCGCGCATTATCACGACTGAAAACGGCAAGACCCTCGGAGAGGCCAGAGCCGAACTGCGTCGCGGGATCGAAAATGTCGAGGTTGCATGCGGCATTCCAAGCATGATGCAGGGCACAAATCTTGAGGATATCTCCCGCGGGATCGACGAAATGTTAATCCGCCAACCATTGGGCGTAGTTGCTGCCATCACTCCCTTCAATTTTCCCGCGATGATTCCTTTTTGGTTTTTGCCCTACGCGATCGCCTGCGGGAACACCCTCGTGCTTAAGCCCTCTGAACGCGTTCCTCTGACAATGGAGCGCGTGGTCAAAATCATTGAGAAAACCGAGTTGCCAAAGGGTGTCGTAAATTTGTTGCACGGAGGCCGAGCAGCTGTGGATGCCCTTTGCGACCATCCCTCGGTCCGCGCGATCAGTTTCGTAGGATCGACGCCAGTGGCCAAGCATGTCTATGTCCGTGCCGCTGCCAGTGGCAAACGGATGCAGTGCCAAGGGGGAGCGAAAAACCACGTTGTCATTCTCGAGGATGCAAGAATGGATATGGCCACCCACGTGGTCGCGGATAGCGCTTTCGGGTGCGCGGGCCAGCGATGCCTGGCCGTGTCCGTGGCTGTTACGGTCGGGAAGGCCAGCTCGTTGTTTCGGGACTCCATCCTTACCATTGCGTCTGCACTCAAGGTCGGTAACGGTCTCGAGAAAGGTGTTCAGATGGGACCTGTAATCTCGCAAGACAGCATGTTACGGATCCATTCCCTAGTAAATGCTGGGCTTCGTGAAGGCGCTCGGGAGATTACGGACAATGCGAGAAGCGTCGAAAATGCCTCGAAAGGCAATTTCGTGCACCCCATCCTCTTGGAGGATGTCTCTCCATCCAGTCCGCTCGCTGACACCGAGATCTTCGGTCCGGTCTTGAGCCTCGTTCAGGTCGGTTCCCTTGATGAAGCTATCAGCTTCCTGCGAAACAGCCGGTATGGCAATCAAGCTTCACTTTTTACTACGAGTGGGGCAGCTGCACGGAAGTTTCGATACGAAGTTGCGGCGGGAAACATTGGGATAAACGTGGGCGTGGCCGCACCGATGGCATACTTCCCGTTCAGTGGGTGGAAAGACAGCTTTTTGGGAATCCTCCACGCGCAAGGGCGCGACGCGGTCGAATTCTATACTGAAAGCAAAGTCGTGGTGGAACGCTGGTCGACCGAGGACACCCGCCATTTTTGACCGAGCAATAGGGATCGCGGCTGGCCAGACCGCTTGCGTCAAATCAAATACTGTATGCGCTCGGCTCGCAGCCTAGTTGACTGTAACAGCCATTTATAGACTATAATCGCGTCCATGAGAGACGCGATCACTTTGACGAATGCAGAGCTTAAGGAACTGACGCGGCGAGCCCATAGCCGGACGGATCGGGCGGAAGATGCTCGACGGGCGCGGCTGATCTTGCTGCTGGCCGAGGGCCATACGTGGAATGAAGTGTCCGAGCGCATGGACTGCAGCCGGGGTTTTGTAGCCAGTTGGAGCAAGCGATTCACCGAGCAACGCATCGCGGGACTCTACAGTCGGCATTTGGGGCAAGTCGCCACCGTGCTCACCCCGGAACTGGAAGCACGGATTTTGGAGGCGACACGGCGTGCGCCGAGGGGCGGGGCAACCCACTGGAGCACGCGCAAACTCGGAGCGCATCTGGACATCAGCCACATGATGGTGGCACGGGTGTGGCGTAAGCACGGACTCCAGCCGCATCGCATGGAGCGCTACATGGCCTCGAACGATCCGGATTTTGAGACCAAGGCTGCCGACATTCTTGGGTTGTATCTGAACCCGCCGGTGCATGCCGCGGTGTTCAGCGTAGATGAAAAGACCGCCATCCAGGCCCTGGATCGCAAGGATCCGGTTCTGCCGCTGTCCCCGGGACGCGCAGAACGGCACGGCTTTGAGTACTTTCGTCACGGCA
>Ga0074046_10001075_pt1 | contig 25239 bp, 23 predicted proteins | sample BogForMeECP23OM3_FD_94441 | JGI IMG/M metagenome (GOLD analysis project Ga0074046, IMG submission 94441) | Bog forest soil microbial communities from Calvert Island, British Columbia, Canada - Bog Forest MetaG ECP23OM3 | ecosystem: Environmental > Terrestrial > Soil > Wetlands ...
GCGGATCAACGCTGCGGCCCGCGAGCCCGCGGCGCGGGGCCGGATCGAGGAGGCGCTGGAGCGGGCGGGCCTGGCCGGGCGGGCCGGTGAGCGGGTGGCCCGGTATTCCGCCGGCCTACGGCAGCGGCTGGGCGTGGCGCGCTGCCTGCTCGCCGATCCGCAGCTGCTCATCTTGGACGAGCCGACCAACGGGCTCGACCGGGCCGGCATCGTGGAGTTCCGGCTGATGATCCGTTCGCTGGTCGATGAGGGACGGACCGTGGTGTTGTCCTCGCATCTGCCGGTTGAGGTGGAGAAGATCTGCGACGCGGCGGCGATCGTGGACCGCGGGCGCGTCGTCGCCCAGGGCTCCATCGCGGAGCTGTCCGCCAGAGGAGCACGCTTCATCATGCTGCAGGTAGGCGACCCGAGCCGGGCTGTGATGGTGCTCACCGGGCACCCCGCGGTCTGCTCGGCGTCCGAGGACGGGCACCAGGTCCGGGTCGCGCTCGGCCCAGTCGCGGGGGACGCGGCGCGGTCGGCTGCCGCCGACATCAGCCGACGGCTGGCCGGGGCCGGGATGGATGTCTACCGGCTGGATCTGCCCGCGGCCACCCTGGAGGAGCGGTTCCTTGAGATCACTCACAAGATGCAGGATGAGGTTGCAGCGTGAGCGTCGTCACGATCGACCGGGTCAGCCCCCGGCCGCGCCCCCGGGCGGGCGCCGCAGCCGGGAGGCTGGTCAGCGCGGAGTTCCTGAAGGTCCGCAAGCGCCGCGGGCTGGTGGCCTGGACCGCCATCTTGACCGGGGCCATTGTGGTGGCGGGCGGCGTTCTCGCGCTGCTGCACGCGCAGGACCCGGCCAAATACGGGCCGGCGGGCGGCCTGCCGAACCTGGCCAGCGTCGGCTACATGTTGTCGTTGCTGGGCGCGGTCGCGGCCGTGCTGGCGGGCGCGACGATGGGGGCCGGCGACCTGCAAGCCGGGGTGTTCCGGGACCTGGTGGCGACCGGCCGGCCCCGGCTGGCCCTGTTCGCCGCGCGGATCCCCGGCGCCTTGGCGCTGCTGTGGCCGCTGGTGGCGGTGTCATGGGCCGCAGCGTGCGCGGGTTCGGTGCTGCTGGCCGGGTCGCACCCGCGCCCTGGCCTGGCGGTGATGGCCCAGGGCGGCGCGTGGGTGCTGCTGGCGGTCACCGTGGCCTACCTGATCGCCATGGGGCTGGCGTCGCTGGCCGGCTCGCGGCCCGTCACCGCCGGGATCCTGCTGGCCTGGCAGTTCGCCGTGACACCGCTGGCGCTGGCCCTCTCCAACCTCGGCGTGCCGCGCGAAGGGCTGCTGACCGCGGCGCTGAACCGGACCATCCCGGCCGGGCTGCTGCCCGGGCAGCGTCCGGACCCGGTCGGCCCCGCCATGCCGGTCACCGTGGCGGCGGCCGTGATCGCCGCCTGGGCGCTCGTCCCGCTGGCGGCAGGGGCATGGCGGACCTGCACCCGCGACGCCTGATGCCCGCCCGGGCGCACGGGCGTAGCCTGATCCGCGTGCAGGCCTTGAAGGCTCAGCCGGATGCGCGGTCTCGCCCGCAGTGGAGACGGTGGCTCCTCATCGTGGGCGATGCCGCGCTGGCACTGGCGCTGGCGGCCGTGTTCTTCTTGGCGACTGGGTCGCACTACTACGAGCAGAACCGTCCGGCCGGCATCGCCCTGATCCTGCTGCAGACACTGCCGCTGGCGTTGCGGCGGTGGCGCCCGGTCTGGGTGCTGGCCGTGGTGGTCGCCGCCACGGTGGCCACGATATACGCAGAGATCCCCGGACGCTCCGACGGTGGTGTGTTCCTCATCCTGCTGGTGGCCCTGTACTCGGTGGCCGCGCACTGCCCGCGGCGGCAGGCGGCATGGGCGGGCATCGCCGCCGGGGCCGTCCTGGCCTGGCCGCTCTGGCACGACAGCGGCGGTTTCTCGAACATCACGGGCGTGGTGCTCAGCCTGGGTCTCCCGCTGGGTTTCGGGGCGGCCGGGTGGATGTCCGGCGCCTACATGAGTGAACTGCGGGCCCGCGCCGCCCGCAGCGGCCGCGAGCAGGAACTGGAGACCGGGCGAGCGGTCGCCGAAGAGCAGGCCCGGGTCGGGCGTGAGCTCCACGACGTCATCGCCCACACCCTCAGCGTGATCGTCATCCAGGCTGGCGCCGCTGACGACGTGTTCGACACCAGCCCGGACAAGGCCCGGCAAGCGCTCCGCTCGATCGGCTCCGCGGGCAGGCAGGCCCTAGCCGAGCTCCGCCGGGTGCTGGAGACCGTACGCCCGCAGGCCGGCGAGGATGCAGGACTGGCGCCGCAGCCGGGACTGTCTGGTCTCGGCGAGCTGCTGGCCCAGGTCCGGGCCACCGGCCTGAACGTGACCGCCCGGGTCGACGGCGTCCCGGTGGACCTGCCCGCAGGGCTGGACCTGTCCGCCTACCGCATCGTGCAGGAGGCCCTGACGAACACGCTCAAGCACGCGCGGGCGGACACGGCCGAGGTTAACGTCCGCTACAGCCCGGCCGGGCTCCTCCTGGAGGTCCTGGATGACGGCCAGCCCGCGGCGCCGGCCGACCAGCACGGGCCCGCCCGGGGACGGGGGCTCATCGGCATCCGCGAGCGCGCGGCACTGCACGGCGGGATCTTTGACGCCGGGTCGCGCCCGGGCGGAGGCTTCGGGGTCCGGGTCAGCTTCCCGCTGTCCGGGGACCGGCCGTCATGACGATCCGGGTGCTGCTGTGCGATGACCAGGCCCTGGTCCGCAGCGGGTTCCGGATGATCCTCGAAGCCCGGCCGGACCTGCAGGTTGTCGGCGAGGCCGAGGACGGCCGGCAGGCGGTCAGCCTGGCCCGGCAGACCCAGCCCGATGTGATCTTGATGGACGTCCGGATGCCGAACCTGGACGGGGTCGAGGCCACCCGCCAGATCGTGGCAGGCGGCAGCCCCGCCCGCATCCTCGTGCTGACCACTTATGACCTGGATGAGTACGTCTACGCCGCGATCCGGGCCGGGGCCAGCGGGTTCCTGCTCAAGGAGGTCCAGCCGGCGCAGCTGGCCGAGGCCATCCGGGTGCTCGCGGCCGGCGACGCCCTGCTGGCGCCGTCGGTGACCCGCCGCCTGCTGGGCCAGTTCGCCCGCACCCTGTCCGGCCAGCGGGCCACGCCGGCCTCGCTGTCGGCCCTGACCGACCGGGAGGTCGAGGTGCTGCGGCTGCTGGCCGCCGGCCTGTCCAACGCCGAGCTGGCCGGGCGCCTGTACATCAGCGAGGCCACCGTGAAAAGCCACGTGTCCAGCCTGCTGCGCAAGCTCGGGCTCCGTGACCGGGTGCAGGCGGTGATCCTCGCCTATGACGCCGGGCTGGTCACGCCGCAGCAACCCTGACCGGCCGGGGGCAGGGACCCGCGGCGGCCTTGCCCTGCGATGGCCTGGCCGGCCAGGCTGACCAGGGCCGTCCTGCCGATAGGAGAACCCGATGGGGGAGCCGCCGGGTCCGGCGCTCCCCGCGCCGGGCTCTGGCCTTTGGGAGGCCCGCCCGGCGCGCCCGCGCCTTCCCATCCGGAGCGATCCGATGATCTGATTGGCTCCCGGCATCGCAACTCCAGCGCAGACAGGCGGGTTTCGTGAGTCCCGTCGCCGATGTCCAGTTCCTACGCCCGGCAGCGTCCGGTGCGCCCCGGTCTGGCTAACGCCCCGGCTGCCGGGTCAGGAACGGGCCGGGACTGCGGCCGGGGCCGGGCCCTGGCACCGAGCAGCTCTACTCCCGCCGCGATGACGTGACCCTCGCCAATCCCTTCGGTCCTCCCGTTCGCGGCTGGAGCGAGGTCTCGCTCACGTTGGACCGCGCCGCGGAGCATTACCGAGATGGCGAAGTCGTGGAATTCAAGAACCTGTCCACGGTCATCACCCCCGATATGGCCTACACCGTCAAGATCGAGAGACTCCGGGCGCGGGTCGGCGGAGCAGAGGAGATGGCCGCGGTGGCAGTTCGGGTCACGACGATCTTCCGGCGCGAGGACGGCGCCTGGAAGGTGATTCACAGGCATGCCGACCCGATCACCACGCCGCGTCCGCCGGAATCGGTAATCCGGGGATGATAGAGCCCTTCCCGGCCAGGGTTGGCGTCTCGGGCAGATGGTCGATGACCCACCTAGCAGTCAAGGCGCCGAGCGGTGCGGGATATGTGCGGGACGGTCCCAGGTTCACGTCATCCGAGCTACATCGTCGGTCCAGGTCACCACGACAGCGCTGCCCTGAGCTGGAATGGTCTGTAAAAACCGTGACCCATGACGGCCCCGCTTGGCCCGATCCCCCTGCGTGGGCCGACGGTCACGGCCTACCAACCGGGCGGGTGCTCATGGATAAAGATCCAAAAAGCAGCAGGCCAGAGCTCCTATCGGCTAACGGATTTGCTAACGAGACCGCTCGGGACGGGCGAGACAGCGCGAGACACCGGGGACGCTCATCGGGGCCTTCGCCTCGTGAGTGAGACGCGCCGGGACACCAGAGTCGGGGGAGACGCGCGTCGTGGTGCTCATAACCCAGAGGTCGCGGGTTCAAATCCCGCCCCCGCTACCAAGGCCAGAGGCCCTTTCTCGAACAGAGAGAGGGCCTCTGGCATGTGGTTTGTAAACGGATTTGTGCACGGGCGCCCGCTGGCACCGTGTTTGCCTGTACCGTCCGGCCTCCCTCTAGCGGTGCGGCCACGGGTCGGCTGAGTGGGGCAGCGGCTGGCAAGCACACGTTCGTCGCAGGCAGATGCCGATCTGCGATAAATTGCAGATGAAGTGCGATCCGTCTACTATAGGTTCATGAGCGCGCAGACCCTGGGTTTCGCAGTCCAGCCAGAGGATCGCCCGGTGCTGGATGAACTTGTCGCCTACTTCGGCGACGGCAACAGGTCCGCTTACCTGCGGGCCACCCTCAAGGTCATGAAGTCGATCATGATCGCCGACCAGCTCAGGGAGGCGCAGGCCTACGGCCAGCAGCGCACCGCGGAACTCGGCATCGACCCGTCAGATGTCCCCGCACGGGTCCAGGAGTTCCTCAAGGCAACTCCCCAGAGCAAGGGGGGATGAGCAGCCTCGAGCCTGCGCCGGCAGCTGTCGTCTACGACATCAACGTCCTGGTGACGGCGGCGGCAGGCGGAAATAGCCCGTTCCGGTCCTGGCCTTCACCGCCGCCTGTCTCGGGTAACGCCTCGGCTGACTGCCTGGGCATAATCGTTGACGCCGCCGAGTTCGCGCTCTGGTTGTCCCCGCACATCATCACCAACATCGACAGGATCCTGGCCCAGCTGTTCAAATGGGCCCAGCCGCAGATCGATGCTTACCTGCGCGCCATCGTGATGGCGGCCGAGCACAGCGGCGGCGGCATCGTGGCTGACGTGCCCAGGACAGTTCACGACTGCCCCGACCACGAGGACAACCTGATCCTCGACCTGGCCGCCGAGATCGGGGCACTGCTCATCGTCTCCGACGACACCGATCTGCTATCTATGTCGCCGTGGCGCGGAACACCGATCATCGAGTCGGCCGCGTTCGCCGCGAAGGTAGACGCAATGCGCAGGCACGCGCGCCGACGACGCAGATAGATCCTGATTTGCCGAATTCCCCTCATTAGTAAAACAAGGCGGCTCCGCTGCGCTCCGCCGCTGGCCCGGCGTCAGCGCCCGGGCTCAGCCATGGGAGGCCCGCCCGGCGCACGCCGGGCCACATTCGCGTAGGGGCCAGGATCACCCGGCTAATCCGTTCGGTCGGCTAGCTCGGTGACGCCGGTCTTAGCTTGGCTACGATTACCCAGCTCGTGGCTGCGGCCTCAAGGGCGCCTTCGCGACGCCGCTCACCGATCGCTGTCGCCAACCCTGGGCCGCCCTAGACGCGGGACCATTCGCAAGGTTCTGGCGGCCACCAGAAGGATCAACCCGAACAGGGCCAGCAGGATTACCGATGTACCCTCCGAATGCAATGCCGACCCGATATAAGGATCTTAGGTGCGGGCCGGGTCGCGGCTAGTGTTACAGGGCCGAGCACAAGAACATGGCCCACAGATGGCACCGGGATGGACGATTGTGGTGGCGTGGTGGGACCAAAGAGTGCAAGCTGCGAACTGCCGGGTGGGAGGGGCGACGATGTCTGTTGAAGGGGGTTAGGGATCACGAGGGTGTCGTGGCCAGCATCCGCAGGCCTATCGAGCTAAGCCCGCAGGGTTCATGGCGCGTAAGTTGGCACTGCCCCCGTGACCTGCTCGGCTGCTGCAGATGAGATGTCTGGAGTGCGGGGCAGAGACTGCTGACGCTCAGTTCTGCGTCCGGTGCGGGGCCTCTGTCATCCACCAGCTGTCCCTGGCAGCAGACCCGGCGGCCCAGCTGAGCTTGTCCTCTGACGCCAGCGCGGGACACTGGCCCCCAAGGCCTGCGCCCGACTCGGAAGTTGGCGGCACCGTGCTGGCCGAGTGGGTCGAGGCGCGTAAATTCTCGACTACCCGCCTGCGGCCCGGATATGACCAGGAGGAGGTTGACGTCTTCCTCACAGCTATTCGCGACTCGTTCCTCGGAGTAAGGCGACCATCTCTGACACCAGATGAGATTCGGAACAAGCAGTTCTCGACAGTCCGTCTGCGGCCTGGCTACGACGAGGAGGAGGTTGACGCATTCCTCGATGAGGCCGAATTGAGGCTGGCAGCTCAGGGCAGCAACCTGGATACAGGCAAGGCGCAGGACGGCGAGCCAGAACTGGACGCCTACGGGCTGCCAGTCCAGGACCGACCGGCGAGGCGCCTCACCGACCTCGGGGCGATCGCAACTCTTGCCTTGGGCATCGTTAGCCTGGCGCTAGCGATCATGGAGTTCCTGCCACACCACAAGCGGGCGGGCGGCCTGGTAGCCCTGGCTGCTGTTACGGGCGTCCTGGCAATGATCCTGGCCGGGGTGCGAAACGAAAAGATCCATAAGCAAGCCGGAGTGGTGAGCCGGAGCATGGTCTTCGTTGGAGCAATGCTTGGCTTCGTCGCATTCTTCATGACGTCGGCCATTTGGTGCCCCAATTGCACCGGCTGATCCGGCATGATCCACTCCCTGCACTGACGCGCACCCGGGGCTGCCGCCCCGGACACCGGACTGGAACTGACAGCAGCATGTGCAACTCTGGAGTGTTGGCCCAGTGCACGGCTCGCAACGGACGGCCCTGGACGATGCGCCCCGCTCCTACGGTCCAGAAGGTCACGCGTCGGCTTCATCATTAGCGCGTCCTGCTGGTAGCTGAGGCAACGCGCCGATGGCTGCATTGGCTTCTTCGCGCATCGCTGATGCCTCTGCACCTCGATTGAGCCGTGACAACTTGTCAGCAAGGTTATTCAGCGCCGTGGCCAGGTCGGAGAGAAACGCGGCGGGGCGGTCGCGGGCGAGCTGGCGGCGGATGGTGACGGCTTCCTCGCCCGCGGCTAGAGCCTCCTCCCACCGCCCCAGCTCAGCTAGGCGGCCGGACCGGTTGTTCAGCGCCCCGGCCAGGTCGGGAAGGAACGCCGCGGGGCGGTCCTGGGCAAGCTGGCGGTAAATGCCCGCGGCCTGCTCGATCACGGCCAGGGCCTTCTCTCGTCGCCTCAGGTCGCCCAGGCGGTTGGACTGGTTATTCAGCGCCCCGGCCAGGTCGGGAAGGAACACCGCGGGGCGGTCCCGGGCGAGCTGGCGGCGGATGGTGACGGCTTCCTCGATCGCGGCCAGGGCCTCCTCCCACCGCTCCAGCTCAGCTAGGCGGCCGGACTGGTTGTTCAGCGCCCCGGCCAGGTCGGGAAGGAACGCCGCGGGGCGGTCCTTGGCAAGCTGGCGGTCGACGCCCGCGGCCTCATCGGTCGCGGCGAGGGCCTCCTCGCGCCGCCCCAGCTTGGCCAGATAGACGGACTGGTTATTCAGCGACCCGGCCAGGTTGGGGAGGAACGCATCGGGGCGGTCGCGGGCGAGCTGGCGGCGGATGGTGACGGCTTCCTCGATTGCGGCCAGGGCCTCCTCCGGCCGCCCCAGGTCGCCCAGGCGGACAGCCTGGTTGTTCAGCGCCGTGGCCAGGTCGGGGAGGAACACCGCCGGGCGGTCGCGGGCGAGCTGGCGGCGGATGGTGACGGCTTCCTCGATCGCGGCCAGTGCCTCCTCCCACCGCCCCAGCTCGCCCAGATAGACGGACCGGTTGTTCAGCGCCGTGGCCAGGTCGGGGAGGAACACCGCCGGGCGGTCGCGGGCGAGCTGGCGGCGGATGGTGACGGCTTCCTCGATCGCGGCCAGCGCCTCCTCCCACCGCCCCAGCTCAGCCAGGCGGCCGGACTGGTTGTTCAGCGCCCCGGCCAGGTTGGGGAGGAACGCATCGGGGCGGTCGCGGGCGAGCTGGCGGCGGATGGTGACGGCTTCCTCGATCGCGGCCAGCGCCTCCTCCCACCGCCCCATCTCACCCAGGCGGTTGCTGAGATCAACTAGCCATCCGGCGCGCTCGCTACCGTCGGCGGAGTCGTCAGCCAACCGCTGGACTACCACAGCCGCAGGTGGCGAGAATGCATTGCTTGATGTGTTTCCGCCACACACCAATCATCGCCGCACCGCCGACCTGTTGGCAGTCCGACACGCTCGTACGTCAAAGCTCCGGCGGGACCTCGGGCTCCATGGATGGACGCAGGTCAGCAGAAGCTAGCCGCGTGGTTGAGGCGGGGCGGTCCACCCCGTCACCATCGGTCCAGGCAAAGCCGAGCAGACCAGGGTCCGCTGCCGCACACCCAACGAGGACCCAATTACGTGTCAGTAACAACCGCCACCCGACAGCGTGGACGCCAGCGGACATCGACGGACAGCGCTTCCCAGGTCAGGCATGTCGCAGCCCTGGTAGCCCGCACCGTAACTTGGTTTCGGGACGAAGAGGCCAGCGGTTCGGCTCGCGCCGTCCACCACAGCGCGATTCGCGCCTAATTAGTCCGGCGCGATCCGCCTGTCCGCCAGTCCGCTGCGCTGTCGAATTAAGCCGTACTGGATCAAGGCGGCGCCGCTGCGCGGCGCCGCTGGCCCGGCTCCAGCGCCGGGCTCAGCCTTGGGAGGCCCGCCCGGCGCGCGCCGGGCCACCCCGCGGGCAACTCGCCACAGATCAGCCAGGCTCACCCGGGCACACAGCCAGGCACACAGCCCTCGCTATCGGCGCTGCCCCGCACCCGGGGCTCGCCGTCGGTCCGGGCAGTTTCACCCGGCAACAGTAGCGCTGACGCCGCTTGGTTCACGGGCCTCCGGCGACCGTATCCAGCGCTACATGATCGACCTTCGCCATCGGGGCGAGCCGGACGTACATGTACCCGTACGACGGGCGCTGCTTGGGTTCCCCGGCCGCCCGCGCCCGCAAGCGTCTCGTCCCGGTTGCGCTTCTGGATCGCGGGCAGCTCCATCTGCGACCCCCACGCCTTCGCCAGCCACTCATTTTCCTGATTCGGGTCGCTGAAATCCCACACCCCCGCGTGATCCGCCGTCACCACGACGCGGTCCTGACTGGTCAGCAGCGTCTGCGTGTTCAGCGTGTCCCGGACGTTGCGGGCCCACCCGGTCAACGCTGGCCGCCGCGATGCCGTCATACGGCCCCATCTCCCCCCGCAGCCACGGCCCGAACCCGCGCCGGGTCAGCGGGTCCGTCGCGCCCGAGACCTCCCAGTCATCAGCCCACCCCACGATGTGCCCCGGCATCGGCCGTAGCCTGAAGGATCTGATCCGCCTGACGCTGCGGGCTACTAGTGGCATCGGTCTTGCGGCTCAGCCGGCGCACCCCCACCAGGCACCGCCCGCACCCGTCGTAGTCCGTGGTCAGCATGTCCTCCATGATGCCTGCTCCCTCTCCTGTGCGGATTACGGAAGCAACCGGGCGGCAAGGACAACTATGCCGCTGACCGGGAAGCGGCGGAGCAGGCGATCGCCGCTAATCCCGGGATCGTGGCGGATGTGCGGGCAAACCAGGCCTTCCTGGTCCGAGTGGTGCGTTACCTCAGCAGTGGCGGCCCGAGCCGGACGTTCTCGGCCTGCCCTAGGTGACAGCCTGGTGCGGAGTGGCCCGGAAGCCGTAGCGCGCCATAGGCGGATCCCGGTGATCACCGGCCGAGCCCGCGCACATCGCCAATTTGGCTACTCGCGATATAGCTTGCGACCTCGAAGGCGCATTCGGTCAGATCGCTCGGCTTCAGCCGGCGCATGGCTAGATCATGATCAATTCAGCCAACCAACATTTAGTTACGAAGTGCCTACAGTCGGCCAGAGAACATTGCTTTGCGTAAGCGCGTCGTGGCTAATCCGCTGCTGACGGGCAGGCCAGACGCTCCGGTCTTTTCTGTGTACGAACCTGTGGATGACTTGTGTAAAACGGCGCCCGCTCTGTGTACAGGCGGGGGAAATGCTGGGGATAGCGATTCCGGGCCACGCTAATAACAGGAGCATCAGCTGGAAAAACACGATCCACACCCTGTGCACGAAACAAGACTGAAATTGTCCACGTGCCACGCCGTAATGCCTCAGATATAAGCTAAATGTTTATCGGACGTATATCCAGCTGTAATGCGGAGTCGGGACCGTGAATGCTTAAACCTAAAGACGGTGAGCCCGGGCGCTTGAAAAGGGGAGGGCAAGCGCAATGGTGGTGGACGCCTACCGGGGCAAACCAGGCGCTGGCTGACGGCAGGCCGCGTTCCCCGGGTCGACGGATAATCGCCCGGCATGACCGTGGATGCCCCGCTGGCAGCACCGGAGCCTGGGACGCCCAGGACACGCAGCCGCCGCCCCCGGTCCGTCATCCCAGTGCACGCGCCTGCCCCAGAACAGGTCATCCGCGGCTGGACGACGCTCACCTTCGGCACGAGGGGAGGCCCGACATGAAGATCAGGATCTGGCCAGACGACGCCAGCATGCTCCAGATGAACGACTGGCTCGCCGAGCTGCGGGACGACGGCTCCGCCGAGCAGCCCGGCGCTGGCGGCGGGGTGCCGACCAGCGGCGATGCCCGGCCAGGAGCCCGCGCCGAGGGCGGCGCCTGGCCCGAAGCCTTCGCCGGGCGCGCTGCCCCCGCCGAGCGCGGCGATGCCCGGCCCGAAGTCCCCGTGGAGCGCGCTGCCCTCATCGAGCGCGCTGCGCCCGCCGAGCGCGCTGCGCCCGCCGGGGCCGCTGCGCCCGCCGGGGCCGCTGTGCGGGCTGTGATCGGTGATCAGCTGCGGATGCCGATCATGTGGTGCGAGCTGGGTTCCTGCATTTCCTGGCATGCCGATCGCGCCGCGCTCGGCGAGGGCGACGCGCGCGCCCGCGCGATCAGTGCTGGCTGGCGCATCGACGCCTTCGGCCGGCTGGCCTGCCCGCAATGCCAGCAGACCGACCCGGGCTTCCGGGTCTCTCGCCCGGTCGTGCCGTGGGACCGGCACACGGCCATGGCCAGGGCCGCCAGGGCCGCCCGGATCGCCGCTATGCCCGGCAACTGGACGGCACATAACTACCCGGCTGCTAGCACCACCGCGGCTGGCCGCGGCCGTGCCGAGCGTTAGCCGGCATTTCTCTCGCCCGATGGTGCCGGTTGCGGCCTGCGCCGGCGAGCTTACGTGGCCGCCGGATGGCATCCGCTAAGCCGGTGAGCATGGATGGGGGTTCCTGATGGTCCAGGAATACGCTGGGGATGCCCTCCCCAGTCAATGGCACCACGGAGGTGCCCGCACCTTCTCCTCCTACCGCGATGAGAGTGACCGGACGGCTACGGCAGCGCCCCCGTCGCGCCTGGAGGGTTGGGCCGGCCGCCGCTGGCTGATGGTGGCCGCGGAGATGGCCGGCCTGGCGGATGGCAGCTGGCGGCCATCGCCGGATCCCGTCCGGGCAGGCCGGGCCCGCCTGCCGCGGATCGCCACGCGCACGCTTGACGCCGACGCCGGATCAGTCCGCACCGCCCGGGATTTCACCACCGCCACCCTGCACCGGTGGGGCGCGGCCGAACGCAGCCAGGACATCGCGATCGTCGTGTCTGAGCTGCTGACGAACGCGCTGCGGTACGCCCTGCCCGGATCCGGGGACCTCAGGCCCCGGCGGCTGATCCGGCTCGGCCTGCTACAGCCCGGGCCGTGCGTTCTGTGCGCGGTGGCGGACCCGAGCAAAGCGGCTCCAGCGCCCCGAGCGCCCGGTTCCCTCGCCGAGACCGGGCGCGGGCTGCACATCATCTGTGCGCTTAGCGACCAGTGGGGTTACGCACCGAGCGGCACCGGAAAGGTCGTATGGGCCATGTTCTACCCGCGGTTAACGGCGTGCGGCCGGGCGCGCCGTCCCAAGTGTGCCCGGGGGACCGGGTTGCCGCAGTATTGCAGTAGACACTGCAATACTGCGGCACCGCGTGGCCGCTACCGGCCGGTCCTCATCGGGCGACGAAGTCGAGCAGGGCGGGGTTGACGATGTCGGAATGGGTCCAGGCGATGTTGTGCGGGCCGCCCTCGACGGTGACCACGCTCAGGTCCTTGATCAGCGCGGGCAGCCGGGCGGCGGTGGCCGAGTAAGGCAGGATCCGGTCGGCGTCTCCGTGGATGAGCAGCGTCGGGACGTCGATCTTGGGCAGGTCGGCGCGGAAGTCGGTCAGCCACGTGTCCACGCAGGCGTAGGCGGCGAAGGCGGCGGCCGCCACGGCGACGTTGAAGCTGTTCTGCCAGGCCTGGTCGCTGATCCGAGCGGGGCGCAGCACGTCGACGTTGTAGAAGTTGTCCAGGAAGTCCTTGAAGTAGGCGGGCCGGTCGGCGACGACGGCCGCCTTGATGCCGTCGAACACGGACTGGTCGACGCCGTCGGGGTTGTCGGCGGTCTTGAGCAGGAACGGCGGGATGGCGCCCATCAGCACGGCCTTGGCGACCCGGGACGACCCGTAGGTACCGAGGTAACGGGTGACCTCGCCGGTGCCCATGGAGAACCCGCTGAGCACCATGTCGTGCAGGTCCAGGTAGGAGACCAGGGCGTGCAGGTCGGCGGCGAAGGTGTCGTAGTCATAGCCGATGGTGGGCTGACTTGATTGCCCGAAGCCGCGGCGGTCATAGGTGATGACCCGGTACCCGGCCTCGAGCAGGACGCGTTCCTGCTTCTCCCAGGAGTGCCCGTTGAGCGGGTAGCCGTGGATCAGCACGACCGGCTGCCCGGCGCCGTGGTCTTCGTAGTAGATCTGGATGTCTTCGCTGTTCTGCCGGCCGACGGTGATTTTCGCCATTGTTCTGCCTTCCTGCTGGCTGAGATGGTCGTTCACGGGTGGTCAGATCGCATAGCTGCGGCTTCGTCCAGATCGCGCCCAGCCACGCCTTCGCGGAGTTAGCCTGCCCGCTGCCACGGGTGCCTCAACCGTATGTGTCGGGGTTTGACGCACCCGTGCCGGGACCAGAGCACCGGTTTGCCGCGCCCGGCCAGCCACGTTAGGCTCCTTAGCGAGGCAAAAGGCACGACTCTGGCGGTGGGGCCGGCTATTCGTCATGGGCCTAACGGGTTCCTGGACGTTGGTCTTGAGCCGTAACCGCCGAGAGCAGCACCGAGGTGCTCGCGGGGACCGGCCTTGACCTCACGGAGCCGGCGATCTGGGAGGCCGCGTGAGCACTCGCGCGCAGCTTGGTGACCGGGAGGCGGCGTTGACGCGTTACCCTGCCCCGCTGCGTACCATTGCCGCTGCCACCATCACGGACGCGGCGTAGCGCCGGGCCGATGGCTGCAGATTCCCGGCGGGGAAGGCGCGCGCCAGGGCTGACGGACCGGTGCCGGGAACGGGGCATTTTCGACCGGCTCATCGAGGCTATCCGGGCGGGGGAGAGCCAGGTGCTAGTCGTGCGCGGCGACCCGGGCGTGGGTAAGACCGTGCTGCTGGACTATCTGGTCGGCCGGGCGCCGGGGTGCCGGATTGCGCGCGCGGTAGGGGTTCAGTCGGAGATGGAGCTGGCCTTCGCCGGGCTGCATCAGCTGTGCGCGCCATTGCTGGACCACCTGGAGGCGATCCCGGTACCGCAGCGTGAGGCGCTGCGGACCGCGTTCGGTCTCAGCGCCGGTCCGCCGCCGGACCGGTTCCTGGTGGGCCTGGCCGCTTTGAGCCTGCTGTCGGAGGTGGCCGGGGAGCGGCCGCTGATCTGCGTGATCGATGACGAGCACTGGCTCGATCACGCCTCGGCGCAGGCACTGGGGTTCGTGGCGCGGCGGCTGGCCGCCGACCCAGTGGGCCTGGTGTTCGCGGCCCGGGTTCCCGGTGCAGAGCTGGCCGGGTTGCCGGAGCTCGTGGTGGAAGGGCTCGGGGAGGGTGATGCGCGGGCGCTGCTGGACTCGGCGCTGGCCGGGCCGCTGGATGAGCGGGTCCGGGACCAGATCGTAGCCGAGACGCAGGGGAATCCGCTGGCGCTGCTCGAGCTGCCGCGCGGCCTGACAATGGACGAGCTGGCCGGCGGATTCGGGCTGCCGGGCGCGGCGGCGCTGACCGGCCGGATCGAGGAGAGCTTCCGGCGGCAGCTGGACGCCCTGTCGCCCGAGGCCCAGCGACTCCTGCAGCTCGCGGCGGCCGAACCGTCCGGCGACCCGATACTGGTGTGGCGGGCGGCGGGGCGGTTGGGCATCCCGCTTCAGGCGGGGGTGGCCGCCGCCGATGCGGGCCTGGCGGAGTTCGGCCTGCGAGTCCGGTTCCGGCATCCGTTGTTGCGCTCGGCGGCCTACCGGTCGGCGTCGGTTCGGGACCGGCAGGAGCTGCACGGTGCGCTGGCGGAGGTCACCGACCCGCAGGCTGATCCGGATCGACGGGCCTGGCACCGGGCCCAGGCGGCGGCCGGGCCGGATGAGGACGTCGCGGCCGAGCTTGAGCATTCGGCGGGCCGGGCGCAGGCCCGCGGCGGACTGGCCGCGGCCGGAGCGTTCTTGGAGCGCTCGGTGCTGCTGACGGTCGATCCGGCGCGCCGGGCCGAACGCGCGCTGGCCGCCGCGCAGGCCAACCTGCGGGCGGGTGCGTTCGACAAGGCGCTCGAGCTGCTGGTCACGGCGGAGGCCGGAACGCTAGATGAGTTCCAGAGCGCCCGGGTGGACCTCCTGCGCGGACAGATCGCGTTCGCCTCGGGCCTGGGTAGCGACGCCCCGTCGCTGCTGCTCAAAGCGGCCAAGCGGCTCGAGCCGCTCGACCTCGAGCTGGCGCGCGAGACCTATCTGAGCGCGTGGATGGCCGCGCTGTTCGCCGGGCGCTTCGCGGGGGCCGGCGATCTGATGGAGGTCTCCCGCGCCGCCCGGAGCCTGCGCTCGGACCACTCTTCGCGGCCGGTCGCCCTGGTGCTCGACGCCCTTACATTGCTGGTCACCGACGGACCCACCGCCGCCGCACCGGCCTTGCGGCAAGCCGCGAGCGTCTTCGCCAGCGCCAGCATTTCCGCGGAAGAAGGGATCCGGTGGGGCTGGCTGGCTCAGGCGGCCGCCAGCGCGGTGTGGGACGATGTCCGCTGGCGCGCGATGCTTCTGCGGCAGGTCCAGATCGCCCGTGACGTCGGCGCGCTCGACCAGCTCCCGATCGACCTGGGCTCGCTGGGCACGGACGCCGCGTGGAGCGGCGACTTCGCGGCGGCCGCGGCCCTGGTCGCGGAGACCGATGCGGTCTGCGAGGCGACCGGGAGCCGCAGCGCGCCCTTCGCCGCCATGCTGCTCGCTGCTCTGCGGGGCGACCAAGCCGAGGCCGCCCCGCTGATCGAGGCCACCATCGCCGGGGCCACCGCCGGGGGGCAGGGAATCGCGGTGACCTACGCGCACTGGGCCGCCGCCGTCCTGGCCAACGGCCTCGGCCGCTACGCCGACGCGCTAGAGGCGGCCCGGCAAGCCAGCCAGGACAAGCCCGCGCTCTACATGGCCATGTGGGCGCTGCCCGAGCTGATCGAGGCGGCCACGCGCACCGGAAACACGCACATGGCCAGTGACGCGCTCGTGCGGCTGGCGGAAACGACACAGGCCGGCGGAACTGACTTCGGGCTTGGGATGGAGGCTCGGTCACGCGCGCTGCTGAGCGAGGGCGAGGCTGCCGAGGGCTGTTATCGCGAGGCGATCGACCGGCTGGGCCGCACTCAGCTCCGCCCGGAGCTCGCCCGGGCCCATCTGCTCTACGGCGAATGGCTGCGCCGCGAGGGCCGCCGCGTCGACGCCCGTACGCAGCTAAAGACCGCGCACGAGATGCTGGCCGCGATGGGCGCCGAGGCATTTGCCGAACGGGCCCGGCGCGAGCTGCTGGCCACCGGTGAGACGGTCCGCAAGCGTACGGTGCAGGCGCCGGACACGCTCACGGCCCAGGAGGCCCAGATCGCCCGGCTGGCGCGTGACGGGCGCACCAATCCCGAGATCGGCGCCCAGTTGTTCCTGTCCGCCCGCACCGTCGAGTGGCACCTGCGCAAGGTGTTCACCAAGCTCGGCATCAGCTCGCGCCGGGAGTTGCCCGGGGCCCTGTCCAGCCTCGGACAGTCGGACCCGGTGTAGCGGCAGGTAGATGGCTCGGTCAGTGACCGGCGATCTGGCCTCCGTCGATGTGCAGGATCTCCCCGGTGATGTACGGCGATGCCTCCAGGAACAAGATGCCGTCGACGACGTCGCTTATCTGGCCGACGCGCCCGAGCGGAGGAAGCCGGTCACCGAGCTCCTCGTAGCTGTCCGCCGGTTGCATCGGCGTCTGGATGATGCCCGGCGAGACCGCGTTGACCCGGATGCCGCGGGAGGCGTACTCGACGGCCAGTGACCGGGTGGCCGAGGCCAGGCCGCCCTTGGTCAGTGCGGCCAGGACCGAGGGCACGCTGGAGTTCGCATAGTCCGCGATGGTGGCCGAGATGTTGACCACGTGGCCGCCGTACCGCTGCAGCATCTCGGCGATGACCCGCTGGGTCAGCCAGAAGAATCCGCTGAGGTTGACGCCGACCACCAAGGCGTAGTCCTCGGCGGTGTACTCGGTGAACGGCTTGGATATGTAGACGCCGGCGTTGTTGACCAAGGTGTCGATGCGGCCGAACCGCTCCAGCGCTGCGCCGACGATCCGGTCGGCGGTGGCGGGGTCGGCGATGTCGCCGTCGACGGTGAGTACCCCGGGGTCCTCGGTCGGCTTCCTCGTGCGGGCAGTAGCGACCACGCCCCAGCCTTGCCGGCGGTAGGCCGCGACCAGGCTCGCACCGATGCCCCGGGAGCCGCCGGTGATGATGGCGACCTTCTGGCCCTTATCGCTCATGGCGTCCCAGTCGGCGCCGTGGCCGGCGGGCGGATGATGCCCGGGTCGCTGGGGTGCGGCGACAGCGGTGTGGCGTCCACGGTCATCCAGGAGGCCAGCGGCAGCGACTCCAGGATCGCCTGCATCTGGTCCGCGTCGCGGGCTTGCCACAGGCCCAGCGCGCGCCCGGCGCCGGGCAAAGTCCACAGCCGGAGCAGGTGTCCCTGGCCGGCCAGGTCATGCGCGGCCTGCGCCTCGCGGGCCTCGGTGTCCGCCACCATCTGGGCGGCGGTTCCCGGCGGGACGGCCACGGTGAAGGTCACCAGGAACTCCGCGGCCACGATGGCGCTGCTCGTGGGCGTCGGGGCCGGGTCGTTCGGGTGCGGTGAGAGCGGGGTGACCTCATCGGTGCGCCACACCCGCAGCGGCATCGAGGCGAGGACGTTCTCGAGCCGGTCGTCGTCGGCGGCGGCGAACAGCCCAAGGGTGCGCCATTCGCCCGGTTGCAGCGGTGGGCGCCACAGGCGCAGCAGGTGGCCCTGGGCCGCGAGCTCACGCGAGTGGGCGGCCTCGCGGGTGCGGATGTCCTCGACGGCTTGTTCCGTCGTTCCATCCGGCACATGGGTAGTCATGGTGACGAGATATTCCATGGTCAGGCGCCTCCTGTCACGGCCGCGGCGCTCGGGGAGTCCGCGGCTGATGGGCTCCGTACGCGGCCGGCCTGGTACGGGTGGTGCATCGAGTGGTCGCCGGTCTCCCAGTTCTCGCGGAGGCCCGGTGCGGCCAGATCCCAGTCCGGGCGGATCTCGCGGGTCACCTCGCGGAGATCGCGGCGGAGGTCCTCGAAGGACGGCCTGCCCCAGAACCAGTAGCCGTTGTAGAGGCTGTAGATAACCAGCCCCGGCTTGAGCACGAGCGTGTACGGGATCATCGGGTCGTAGTAGGAGTCGGTGTACTCGGCGATGTCGAGGTCCTTCTGAATCTTGCGGCCGGCGTCGGACAGGAAGGTCCACTGTGCGCCGACCGAGTCGCGGAACTCGTTGGTCTTGAGGATGTTATCGGTCGAGATGGTGACGATCTGGGTGTAGGCGACGCGGATCTTCGGGTAGTTGGCCGCCAGCTCGAGGTGCTGCTGGTGGTCCTTGGGGCAGAACCCGCCGCGCGAGAGCACCAAGATCATCGGGTCGATCCCCTGCAGCTCGCTTAGCCGCCGCCGGGCCTTGGTGTGGTCGGTCAGCTCGTAGTCCGGGAAGGTCCCGCCGGGGACGATGTCAGCGCGCATGGATTTTCTCCTAGCTGAAGGTGACCTCGGTGGCGATCGAGACCGAGTCCAGGACCGAGGACCCGGACGTGTTCATGGTGATCCGGGCGCGGCCGGCTGGTGGACGGCCGCGATCTGGCCGTGGACCGCCTTCAGCGCGTCGACGTAGATTTCGGAGAACGTGGGGAAGGGCTGGATGACATCGCGCAGCACGTCGAGCGGCACGCGGGCGCGGATGGCCAGCGTGGCCTGCTGCAGCCACTCGCCGGCCTCCGGGCCCAAAGCGTAGGCGCCGGTCAGCCGCTCGCCGTCGGACAGCAGGGTCAGGAAGCCGTTCGATTCGGCGTAGGCGTGGGTGTAGGTGGCCGTCTTGGCCACCCCCGCCAGCAAAGCGGTCGCGCTGAACTGGCCCTCCGAGGCGCCGACGGCGGCGGCTTGCGGGTCGGTGTAGACGACGTCCGGAATGGCCTCGTAGTGGGCCTCCCGGGGCTCGCCGAGAATGTTCGCGGCGACGACCTCGCCCTGGTACTTGCCGACGTGGGTCAGCAGCCGCACTCCGGTGACGTCGCCGACAGCCCACAGGCGATCCCCGGCGCGCAGGTGCGCGTCGACCGGAATGCCCTGCGGACCGGCCTGGACGCCGACCGTCTCCACGCCTGCGGGCGGGCGCGGGCGCCGGCCGGTGGCGACGAGCAGCCGGTCAGCGCGCAGCTCGCGGCCATCATCGAGGGATACGACGTAGTCCTCGCCCTCGCGCCGGGCGGCGGTCGCGTGTACGCCGAGGGCGAGTTCGATGCCGTCGCGCCGGAGGACCTCGCCGAGCGCCTCGCCCAGCGGCGCGGGCTCGCGGGCGAGGACGTGCTCCGCGGCCTCGATCAGGGCTACCTCCCCGCCGAGGCGGCGCACGGCCTGGGCCATCTCGGCCCCGACCGGGCCGCCGCCGAGGATCAGCAGGCGCCGCGGGACGGCCTTCATGCCCGTCACCTCGCGGTTGGTCCAGATGCCTTCCAGCTCGCGCAGGCCCGGGACGGGCGGCACGACCGGATCAGCGCCGGTCGCCACGACCACGTGCCGCGCGGTGTGGCGCACGCCGTCGACCTCCACCACGCCCGTCCCGGCCAGTCGGCCGGTCCCGCGCAGCAGGTCGATGCCCTTGCTCGCCAGCCAGCGCTCCTGCCCGGCATCGGAATAGTTGGAGACCATGAAGTCGCGCCAGGCGAGCGCCGCCGCGACGTCGACCGCCGCGGTAGCAGCCGCCTCCCGCGCTTGGTGCACCGCCTCGCCAGGACGCAGCAGCGTCTTGGACGGGATGCAGGCATAGTAGGAGCACTCCCCCCCGACCAGTTCGCGCTCGACGAGGGCGACCCGCAGGCCGCCCTCGGCCAGCGCTCCGGCGCAGTGCTCCCCCGGCGAGCCGCCGCCCACGACGATGACGTCGTAGTCGGCGTTCACGCGCTTGCTCCCTGCGCGGCCTCGGCCAGGCCGGCCGCGGAATCGTATGTCGCTGGCATGGGTCTCACCGGCCCGGAAGGCGGCTAGTGATCTCCTGGACGAACCAGCCGTTGCCGTCCGGGTCGCTGAACGCGCTTTTGGCGAAGTCGGCATCCAGCCGCCACCCCAGGGCCTGGTAAAAGTCCTTGGCCTTGTCGACGTCGGAGACGGGCACCACCACTACCTCGAGTTTCATGTCCACGACCTTGGGTCCTCTCGTCTGATGTCAGTGGCCCACCTCGACGCCACCCGGTCCTGACGCTAACAGTCGACCCTATGGCGGCCGATCGCGCCCGTGAGGTCCCTGGCCTATACCCTGGCTGGCCCAGGGCGGACCCGGCGCGGGGCTAAGTTGCCGTCAGGGGATTCCGCTGGCACGCTGGTGGAACGGGTGGTGCCGCTGCGGTGCCAGCGAGCCGCCCGCCGCGGCGAAGGCCCCTCCGACCAAGGGCACTTTACGGGCGCCGTTCAGATACCCGCCGGACGGGAGGCCTGAGCTAACTATCTTGAACAAGTTTTCGTTATACTGTGTTATTTGCCTATCTGTATGATATAATGTTCGTATCGATGCTCCCCCGATTCACTCCCGGCGGAAGGTAGTGCATGGAACCGGAACCGCTTCCCGATCGAGGGTCGGGTGATCCGGAGCCTGAGGGCTCCGGGCCGCTGTCTGCCGGCGGGACCGGATCGGAGCGGGACCTGGATGGCGACCCGGGTGAGAGCGAGATGCCCCCGGAGGGGGGAGCGGCTGCCGCGAACCTTCGCTGCGCTGGCCGCGGGCCAGATCCACCCGGTCCATGTCAAGATCATCGAAGATGTGACCAGGGTGCTCTCCGCCGAGGACGCCGCACGCGCCGATGAGATCCTGGCCAGCTGGCAGCATGTGGAGCAGCGGGCGCTGGACCTGCGTGCCGCGGGCATGCCCGGCACCCTCCGGGAGCTGCGTGTCCGCGCTTATCTCGATCTGCTTCAGGAGCGCGACAGCCGCATGATCGCAGGTGCCCCGGATCCCGCCGCGGGCGGGACGACGGAGCAGGCCGGGGAAGCGCCGGATACCGGCGGGCCCGGCGCTCCGGCGGGGACGGGCGGCGCTCCGGCGGGGACGGGCGGCGCTCCGGCGGGGACGGGCGGCGTCCGCCCGGCGCCTGCGGACCCGGGGCCCAGCGTCGCGGCGCTGGTGAACATCACCGTGCCGCTGGCCGCGATGGAGGCCGACCCCTGGCGGACACCGGCCGGCCGGCACTACGTCACCCAGCCCACCGTCTACCCGGCGTAGCTGACCCGAGCATCTAGCACCACGATCCCGCTCTGGGCCGATGCCCTGGTCTGGTGTCGCCAGGATGGTGTTGCGCATAACTGTGGGCACGCACCACGGCCGTTCGGTCCAGCCGCGCCGGGATCAGGCTGCGCACCACCGGACCGCCGGTGTCAGTCGTCAGAGCCATCGTGGGTCAGAGCCGGTCCACCAGCACGCGCCTGCCATCGGACGGCGCGGCCTGTTCGTACACGCGGCGCGCGCACACCTCCGGCATGGCCTCATCATCCTTTCCCGGGTGTATGGCGCCTGGTCGCATCGCCCGCAGACTCGGCCCGACCGCATCTCGCAGTATTGAACCATCGTGTCAAAGCATGGCGTCGTCCCGCGAGGGCGTCGGCGGCCTCACGGCGGGCGTTCTCCGCATTGGTGCTGACCGGGAACCACTGATCTGCGTCGAGACTGCTGTCCGCGCACCGCGCCTGCCGGATGAGCCGGGCCCACAATGCCCGATCAGATACAGGGGTTCCCCGGCTTCGCGGACGCGGGCTAGCGGGCAGTCCTCGATCGGGAAACGCGACCCGTCCGGATGCTTGTAATGAACTAGCCAGTGCCCGTTCTGGCCGATCAGCTCGGACGCGTTGTCGAAGCCAAGAGCCGTGACCGCGGCCGGGTTCACGTAGCTGATCACGCCCTCGTGCGTGATCACCCAGACCGGCTGACCCAGGGCCGACAAAATGGCGTCCCGCTCACGCAGTGCGTGCACAGTCCAGTGCCGCTCGCTGATGTCCGTAAACGCCAGCACGGTGCCGCGGCCCTCGGGCATATCGACCTGACGGCAACCTTCAGAACCGTCCCATCCCAGAGACCCCAGAGACCCCAGAGATCCCCGACGGTGCCCGGCGACGGCTCAGGGCCTCGTCAAGCTCGCGACGGGAGCTGATTTCCAGCTTGGCGAACACCTTACGGAGGTGCCACTCCACGGTGCGAGTCCCGATGAACAGCTGGGCGCCGATCTCCGGGTTGGTTCGCCCATCCCGGGCCAGCTGGGCGATTTCCTCCTCTTGCGGAGTCAGCTCGGCGCGGCTGTCCTCGGTCCGCTTGCGTACCTTCTCGCCGGTGGCCAGGAGCTCGCGCCGGGCCCGTTCGGCCCAAGCCTGGGTGCCCATGGATACGAAGGCCTCGAACGCGGGCCGCAGCTGGTCGCGGGCGTCGATCCGCCGGTTCTCGCGGCGCAGCCATTCGCCGTAGCTCAGCCGGGCGCGGGCCAGGTGGGTCGCCATCCGGGTCCGGCTCAGCCGCTCGAGCGCCTCCCGGTACTGCGCCTCCGCGGCCTGCCCCGAAGCGAGCAGCGCCCGGGACCGCGCCGCCGCGCCACCGCCCCAGTCGCTGCCGGTCGCTGCGGCGATTTCCGACAACCGGTCTGCCGCCGCGGCGGCCCGCTCGCGCTGATCGCTTCGCACCGCGGCTTCCACCAGCTCATACAGGGCCCAGGGCGAGATGACGAGCTCGTCGGCGGCACTGGCCTGATGCGCGGCCTCGGCGGCGAGCCCGTAGTTGCCGAGGCCGTTGTGGAGCACCGCGTTGGCGTACTCCGCGTAGGTCAACGCCGCGCCCTCGCCCCGCGCGGAGGCGCCCTGAACCATCGCCTCGGTCAGTTCGGCCGCGGTCGGCGCGTCCCCCCGCCAGGCCGCGAGCAGGAGTGAGACGTAGGGCAGCGTGGCCGCCCTGATCCCCGGGTCGATGCGCTCGCCCTCCGTCAGCAGGGCCGCCGCCGCGGACAGCTGGCCGGCCTGGATGTGGTTCTCGGCGAGGTAGTCGAGCGCGAACGGAAGCCAGCTCAGGGTGCCGTTCGCGCGCGCCAGCCGGACCTGGCCGGCCGCGAGCTCGAACCACGCCTGGTCGTCCCACAGGTCCATGGCGACCATGTTGCACGAGACGCACAGCCAGTCCAGCTCCTGCGGCTGCGCCCGGTAGCGCCGCAGCGCCTCGGTGAGCATGGGCGCGGCGGCGGCGCACCCGTCCGTCAGCCGCACGGCCAGCCCGCGGAGCAGCAGCTGCGAGTGCGACGGCTCAGCCCCAGAGTGGCCGGACGGCGCGACTTGCGCCGCGCGGGCGATGTCCAGTACGTCCTGGCCGTGGGCGAGCCGGCCGGCGTAGATCGCGGCCACCAGGGCTTCGAGGTAGGTCTGCCGGGCCAACTCGGCATCCAGGGGCTGCAGCCGCTGCGCGGCTCGCAGCAGCAGCGGCGGCGCGTCGCTGCCCCGGCGCAGGGCAAACGCGATCTGCGCCCGATTCCGCTGCACGTGCGCCTGGCCGAGCTCGCCCAGCGGTCCGACCTCCGCCGTGACCAGCAGGGCCTGGGCGGCGACGAAATCGCCCGCCGCGTACTTCGCCTCGGCCGCCGCGAGGGCCCGCGAGGCGCGCTCGCCCGGATCCGGGGTGAGCGCCACGGCGCGCTGCCAGAAGGCGGCGGACGCGGCTACCCCGCCCCGGCGCAGGGCCCGGCCGGCCGAGTTGATGAGCTCGGCGGCCACCGCCTCGTCCGGCCCGGTCGTGGCGTGCGCGCGATGCCAGGCCCGCCGGTCGGGATCGACGCCCGGATCGGTCACCGCGGCCAGCGCGGCATGCGCGGCTCGCCGGTCCTCGGCCGCGGCGGCCCGGTAGACGGCCGAACGCACCAGCGGATGCCGGAAGCGCACGTTCACGCCGAACTCCAGCAGGCCGGCGTCTGCGGCCAGGTTGATGCCTCCGATGTCCAGGCCGAGGACGCGGGCCCCCCGGAGGATCAGGGCCGCGTCCCCGACCGGATCGGCGGCCGCGAGCAGGAGCAGCCGCCGGGTCGGTTCGGGCAGCTCGACGAGGCGCTCCAGGTACTGGGCCTCGATGCGGCGGGGCAGGTCTCCCGCGTCCGGAAGCGCGAACCCGCCGGCTAGTTCGGCGGCCCCCAGGCCGCGGCCGAGCTCGAGCAGGGCGAGCGGATTGCCGTGCGTCTCCTCGATGATCCGGGCTCGGACGCTCTCGTCGAGCGGGCCCGACGTGACCGTCGCCAGCAGCGCACGAGCCGGTTCGTCATCCAGGCCGCCCAGCCTGAGTTCGGGCAGGCCGGCCAGGTGATCCGGCGCGGTAGGCCCCTGGGCTCCCTGGGCTCCCTGGGGTCCCTGGGGTCCTTGGGGCGGTGTCCGGGCCGCGAACACCAGCCCGATCGACTCCGCCAGCAGGCGGCGCCCGACGAACCCGAGGACCTGCGCCGAGGCCTGGTCGAGCCACTGCGCGTCATCCACGACGCACAGCAACGGCTGCTCCTCGGACGTCTCCGCCATCAGGCTTAGCGCCCCGAGGGCGACCAGGAACGGGTCGGGGTTGTGTCCCGAGGCAAGGCCGAACGCGATCCAAGCCCGTGTCGCTGGGGCTCGGCGAGCGAGTCAAGTCGGCCGAGCATCGGCGCGCACAGCTGGTGCAGCCCCGCGAAGGCCAGCTCCATCTCCGATTCGACACCGGCACCGCGGACCACCTTGAACCCGGATGCCTGCCCGATCAGGTGTCGCAGCAGTGACGTCTTGCCGATCCCCGGTTCTCCCCGCAGCACCAGGACGGCGCTTTGACCGCTTCGCACGCCTCCCAGGAGCTGTTCCAGGATCTCTAGCTCGCCGGTCCGGCCGAACAACCGGGGCGCAGGAGGCACCGTCTAACACTAGCCGGGTGTGGTGTAGGTTCAGCGCTTCGGGCCGAACGAATCGCTAGCCGCTTTCCCGGGTGACGGCGTGGGGCGGTCGCGGCGGAGCACGGTCAGCAGCTCCTCGTAGGGGCCGATCAGGTAAGCCTCGTCATCGGGCTGGAACCGGGTGCTGCGCCGGGGCCGGTGCTCGAGGATCCCCTTGTCGGCGGCGCGCCTGATCGCCAGCACCCGGGTCCGGGCGGCCAGGTCATGCATCGCCAGGCCGTGCAGCCCGCCCTGCGGGGTAATGGTCAGCCGGGCCACCAGCAGCGGTTCATCGCCCGCGTAGAACGTGCTCAGCACGTTCAGGCCGAGCGCGGCGCCCACGAACCA
>Ga0074046_10001076_pt1 | contig 25229 bp, 22 predicted proteins | sample BogForMeECP23OM3_FD_94441 | JGI IMG/M metagenome (GOLD analysis project Ga0074046, IMG submission 94441) | Bog forest soil microbial communities from Calvert Island, British Columbia, Canada - Bog Forest MetaG ECP23OM3 | ecosystem: Environmental > Terrestrial > Soil > Wetlands ...
GGTGGCGCACGGATTTCTGACGCTGAGCCTGCTGCCCGCGTTCAAGAATACCGACGAATACACGATCACGGGATTTCGTAACGTCGTGAATTACGGCGCGAACAAGCTGCGCTTCGTGGCGCCCGTGCCGGCGGGCGCCAGCGTGCATGCGCGCTCGCGGCTGATCGCGGTCGAGCCACGGCCGATGGGCACGATGCTCACGCGCGAGACGGAAATCCAGGTCGTTGGTTCGCAAAAGCCGGCGGTCGTGTACGAAGCTCTGATGCTGTTCGTGAAGTAGGCGGAGATTAGTCGATGGCGTACGAACAGATCATTTACGAGGTCGCGGAAAATATCGCGACGATCACGCTCAACCGGCCGGAGAAGCTCAACGCTTTCACCGGCATCATGATGAACGAGATGATCGACGCGCTCGACAAGGCCGACGCGGACGACAACGTGCGCGCGATAATCGTGACGGGCGCGGGGCGCGCGTTCTGCGCTGGCGCGGACCTGTCAGCGGGTCCGAGGACGTTCGATTCGACGCGCGAGGATCGTGCGGACCGTCGCGCCGCGATCAGGGCCGACGGCACGGTTGATTGGAGCAACGATGCCGTTCGCGACGGCGGCGGGCGGCTGACGCTGCGCATCTTCGAGTGTCTGAAGCCGGTGATCGCGGCGGTCAACGGACCGGCGGTGGGCGTCGGCGTGACGATGCAACTCGCGATGGACGTGCGGCTGGCGTCGGAGAACGCGCGCTTCGGTTTCGTGTTCGCGCGGCGCGGGATCGTGCCGGAAGCTTGCTCGAGCTGGTTCCTGCCGAAGATCGTCGGCATCTCGCAGGCGCTTGAGTGGACCTTCACGGGGCGCGTCTTTGCGGCCGAAGAGGCGCTCGAAGGCGGGCTGGTCAAAAGGATCTACAAACCGGATCAACTCATTCCGGCGGCGCGAGCACTCGCGCGCGAAATTGCCGACAATACATCGCAGGTCGCGGTTGCGCTGATTCGACAGATGTTGTGGAAGATGGCGGGCGCGGACCATCCGATGGAAGCGCACAAGGTGGACAGCCGCGGAATTTTCGCGCGCGGATCTTCGGCGGACGTGAAAGAAGGCGTCGCGTCATTCCTGGAGAAACGTCCGGCGAAATTTCCGGACAAGGTCTCGAAGAACATGCCCGCGTACTTTCCGTGGTGGGAGGAGCGGAAATACAGCTAGCTGACAACCATGATGACGGTCTCCCTCACGCGGGCGGGGGGCCCTCGGGATATTGCGGGAGATCGTCGGTGATCTCGTGCCAGGGAGCCTTCGAGCCGACGTAGATGTGACAGCTCGTCCGAATCTTGGGGTCGTCGTCGAGCGCGCCCGCCGGAATCAGCACGACGTCGCGAGTCGGCACCGCACGCGGCATCGGACTCCCGCAGATACGGCAGAACGAATTTCCAAATCTTTGCGTGTTCGGCAGCCGATAGGTGATCACGAGATCATCGCCGCGAAGCCATCGGAATGCCCCTGCCGGCACGAACAGGTTGGTGGCGTATGCCGCGCCGCGCGACTTGCGGCATCGCGAGCAATGACAGTTGCGCAGTTCGAGTTGAGCGCTGGCCTCGAAGGCCACGCGGCCGCATAGGCAGCTTCCCCTGGTCATATCGAACACCTCCCGTTCAGGGCTTGCGGCAAATGACAACGCGAACTTCGCCGGCGCGCTCGGCCTTGACGATGGCGCGCTGGTTGTTGAGATCCAGTTCGGCGACGCCGCCGATCACTTCGATCTCGCATCCGCCCGGATACTGAAGGCGCGGAATGAATACCTCGGTTGCGCGGCGCGCGGATGGATCGAACTCGAAAGTGAAATCGAACAAGCCTGTGATGCGATCGAATTTCACTTTCTGCGGAATACCCTGAGTAGCCATTGCGTATGGCCTGACAAAGCCGGCGAGCGCGCGGCCACCGCTGTTGATGTCCGCGGGATTAGTCTGTTGGTCGCGCGAGAAGATACTCAGATCCTCCTGGTTCCAACCGTCGCCAATAGCCAGATCATTGCGATTCGATGCAGTATAATTCCATTGCGTACTATTGATGAGCAGAGTATCCAGTGCATTATACATTAGATCGAGTGCGATGATGTGAGGAGTCCACGGTGTATCGCTGCGATCGCCGGCCTGAAAGGCGCGGTATGCTTCGGCGCCATTTAAATCGAACGGGATTCCGCATTCGCCGACTAGGGTGGGCGCGCCGTCGTTCACTGTCTCAGACATTTTCGCGAGTTTACCAAGCTGACGTTCGTAGCGCTCCTGGATCTGTTCAGCGGCAGTCGCGATTTCGCCGGTCAGGACGTCAAGGCTGAAGTTCGGACTGAACATCTTGGTCGCGAGTGTGGTCACGTCGTACCAATGGCCGGCGTTGACGCTGTTGGGCGGAGTGTCGGGAATCCCGGTCCGAAGAAGCCCGAGAGCGGATCGAGCTCGGCGAACAGGAGCCAGTCGGGATTAATCGCGCGAATATTTTCGGCGACGCTCGCGAAAAATGGTCCCATGTAGTCTTCGACAACGTTGACCTTGCGATCGCCGACGCGCTGGAAAAAGTCGTCGCGAAAAACCTCGAAAGTGCCGTCTTTATTGAGTTTCCACGCGCCCGCCTGCTCGAAGGGATCGGTACGACCTTCGGCCCAGATCGAGATACGGTTGGGATTGATCGTCTGGTCCCGTTTATGGACGGCCGCCTTTGCCGCAGGATCGAAGTCGAGCACTGGTATCGAGCGCGAGATACCATGCGACACCAGCAGGCCGTCGGGCGGCGACCAGGCGAGACCCGGCATCGCACGTTCGGCGTTGGCGTCGCTCGGAGCGAGATGACGATAGCTGAGCGACTGTCCGATCCATCCGGGAGTGGGTTCGTTGAGCGAGTCGAAGCCCATGACGTTGGGCAAGTCGCGAATGCGGCGCGCGATCTCGCGCATCGCGCCTAGGTAGTGCTCGAGCATGTAGTCCTGCACGTTGACGCCGTCGATAGTCAGTCCGGGAGCGAAGTCGCGGCCGGCGAAGAACAGGGTCCACATGATACCGTTGGCGGGACGGCGCGAATTCGCCGACCAGCTCATCGTCGGGTAGCGATCCTCCTGGCGGCCGCCGCGCGCATAGTCATATAGATGTTGCATTACATGTGCGGAGCCCGATTCGGCGATTCGCCGATAGTCAATTCCAACTTTTTCGAATAGCCAGCAGGGCGCGCCGTCGCCGCCGGTCATTCGACTCCATACGTCCTGGTGAAAGTCCACGAATACATAGAAGCCATAGTCACCGGCGAGCCGGCACAACTCGGCGAAGTAGTCGAGGTATGCGACGTCGTAGTCATTCGGGCCGCGATGCTCGACGGCTTCCCACGTAGTCAGCAGGCGCAGGCAGTTGAAGCCCCACGCGCGCAGTCGCGAGAAGTGCTCGCCGGATTCGGCCATGGGAAACGGACGACCGATGAAAGAGACCTCTCGATGGTTGGAAAAGTCAGAGGGAAAATTTGTGCCGCCGTCGGGGTAGGGTACCTTGCAATCGCCGCCCAGGTTGACGCCGCGCAAGATAACGCGGCGCCTGTGTTCGTCGACGAACCATCGTCCTTCGATGTGCAGCCGTGGCAGATTCATGGCGCGAGGTTGACGCAATGTCCGTTCGCCCGTCAAGCTGCGCAATGATATGGCCGTGAGTTGGCAGGAGAGCGAGATAATCGCGGGTCTGTTCGTCGGCGATCTGCAGGACGCGCAGAAATTCGACGGCACGATCATCAGCGTGCTGCCCGACGTGCCCGAGGGTGAACCGCCGCACACTATTCACATGCCGTTCCTTGCGGAAGGGGTCGTGACGCTCGACCGGACGGCCGTGCTGATCGACGAAGAACTCGCGCTGGGGCATCGCGTGCTGGTGCATTGCGAGGAGGGATGCGAGCGCGCGCCGCTGGTGGTGGCGTGGTTCCTGAAGACGAAGCGCGGCAAGACGATTGACGAAGCGTACGCGCTGCTGAAGAGCCGGCGCCCGATTATCGAGGATCGGCGGCGCTGGCTGGGTATCCACAATCGATAGCCACATCTAATGTGTTTGGGGTGAATTGACTATTGTCTGGCGACGGCTCACGCTGGCGGCGTCAGGCGACTTAGGCTCATGGCGAACTTCCTAAATCGAGCGCTCGAGTACCTGGAGAAAGCGCTCGGACATTTGAAGGCGGCGTTTCATCCCTCGAAGCCTTGGGTTGCACGCGCGCAGGAGTTGGGCCGTTCGCGGCGCGTGCGCAAAATCGGCGTGATCGTCGTCGCGGTCCTGCTTTTTCTTGGCCCGGCGTTTTACCTCGCGGTTCCGCCAGTGCTGCGCCACGTGCTGACCGGCCCGGTCGCCGCCAGCATCCATCGCCAGGTGAGCGTCGGCAAAATTCGCTTCAATCTCTACAGGCTGAAACTCGACCTTGACCAACTGCACATTGGCGAGCGCGACGATCCGCAGAAACCGTTCGTCGATCTCGGGCACTTGACGGTGAAGGTTTCGTGGACATCGCTGTTCAGATTTGCGCCGATCGTCGGCGAGGTCGTCATCGACAAGCCGCAGATACACGTCGTGCGCGAGTCACAGCAGAAATTTAACTTTTCCGATTTGCTCGAGAGCGCGCCGGCGCCGGAAAAACCGAAACCTGCGGCGCCGAGCGCGCCGATGAAATTCGCGGTGTCGAACATTCAACTGCGCGATGGCGAAATAACGATAGACGATCAACTGCTCGGCAAGCGGCATAAGATCGAGAAGATTCAGATCGACGTGCCGTTTATCGCGAACCTGCCGTCCAAGTTGGACGTGTTCGTGGAGCCGCTGGTGCAGATGGTGATCGACGGCAGCCCGTTACGGATTGCCGGAATGGCCAAGCCGTTCACCGCGACGCGCGACTCGGTGGTTGATTTGAAGCTGCATCGACTCGACCTGCCGCGCTACGTCAGCTACGCGCCGATGAAGTTGCCGGTGAAGATTCCGAGCGGAGCGCTGTCGGCGGATGTGTACGTGCACTTCGTGCAGTCGGAAGCGCAGCCACTGATTCGACTAAACGGGATCGTGGCGCTCGATCAGTTCGACGTTCGCGACAACGCCGATGCACCGATCGTCGCGCTCAAGCACGCGGAGGTGAAGCTGACTGACGTCGAGCCGCTCGGTGCGGTGTTCTATCTGCGATCGATCTGGATCGATGGACTGCTCGCGAATGTGAGGCTGAATCCCGACGGCACCAATAATCTCTCGTCGCTGGCGAGCGGTAAGGCTGCCGCGCCGCCTGGTCCTGCCGCGCAAGTCGCCGCGGCGAGCACTCCAACGCCCGCGCCAACGCCGGCGGGCAACGTGGCGCAACAGGCGGCGCCCGTGGCGGGTCCATCTACGGCGAAAGCGCCAATGGATTTTCAGCTGGAGTCGTTCGTTCTCACGAAGAGTGGAATGGACGTGCAGGACAACAGCGGTGCGACTCCCGCGACGGCGACGCTCGAGGCGCTGGAGGTCGGAGTAAAGAATCTGCGGACGCTCGGGAAGTCGCCGGCGACGTTCTACGTTAACAGCAACATTCACGGCGGCGGCGCGCTCGCGGTCCAGGGCGCGCTGGATCTCTCGCAATCGCATGTTACTAGCGACGTGTCGATCGATCAGGTCGATCTGCCGGCGCTGCAACCGTTCGCGCAGAAATTTCTTGCGGCGACGGTGGCGTCGGGCAAGTTCAGCGCGAAGGCCAACGTGCAGACGAATTTCGCGAGCGATCACTTCAACGTGCACGCGGAGCCGGCAAACGTCACGATTGCGAATTTCGAAGTGGATGCGCCGCACGAAAAAGAAAAGCCGGTGCAGTGGAAAAATTTCAGCGTCGCGATCGGACAGTTCGATCTGGCGTCGCGCCAGGCCACGGTCACCGAGGTGAAGAGCGACGGGATGCATCTGTTTGTGCGGCGCGGGCGCGACGGGAAGTTGAGCCTCGAGTCGCTGATGCGCGGTCCCGCAGCTCCGCTGGAACGCAACACGCGAGCAGCCGAGCACGAGAGGCGAGCGCCTCGTGAGCGGAGGCAAGCGGCGCGCAAACCCGTGCAGCTCGCAGCGCCGTCGGCGCCAGCGTCGCCGAGTTTTCAATTCCAGGTCGCTTCCGTCTCGCTGGATCAGACCGACGCCACCTTCGTAGACGAGACTGCGCCGAAGCCGGTAACCGTGGCCGTCGCGCCCCTGAATCTGCATCTGAAAGATGTGTCGAGTGACTTCACCAAACCTTTTGACATCGACATCGACGGCACGCTCAATCGCAAAGGTACTTTCAAAGTCACCGGTAAGGCCGCGATTGCGCCGCTCAAGGCCGATCTGCGCGTCGCGACGAAACGGCTGGACCTGACATTTGCGGATCCATACGTGAGCAGCAGGCTGAACGCGACCATAACGAGCGCGAACCTGACAATGGATGGCGCGGTCGGGCTGCAGCAGGTGCGCAAGGATTTTCTCGTCAGCTACAAAGGCGACGCGTCGCTCGGCAGCGTGCGGATGCTCGACAAGCTGACCAACGATCTGTTTTTCAGAATGGCCGCGCTCAATGTGAACAAGATCGATTTCGCGATCGGCAAAGGTCCGCCGAAAGTACATGTGGAGTTGATCGCGCTGAACAACTTTTATTCGCGGGTCATTCTTAACAAAGACGGCAAGTTGAACCTGAAGGACATCACGGCGAACCCACAGGAAGCGCCCACATCGCTGACGCGCGCGGCGGGAGAACCGGGTTCGAAGGGCGCGGTTCCAGTCGCGCCGACCTCGACGCCTACACCGGCTGCCGCCCCGAGCGCAGCTGCCGAGACTGCTCCTGGAGCCAGTCCGGCGGCGGAGGCGAGTCCTGCGCAGCCTTACGCGGGGCAGCCGATGAACGCCGACATCGAGCTGAGCAAGATCACGCTCAAGGGCGGCAAAGTCGATTACACCGACAACTTCATCAAGCCCAACTACACCGCGAACCTGAGCGACATGGAGGGCAAGGTCGGGGCGTTCGGGACGAAATCCACATCGCCGGCGGACGTTTCGCTCGATGGAAAAATCAACGGCAGCGCGCCGATCAATATCGACGGATCAATAAACCCGCTCGCGCCCACTGCGTTCGTCGATATCAAGGCGAAGGCGGACGGGATCGAACTGACTGGGCTCTCGCCATATACGACGAAGTACACCGGCTATCCGATCGTCAAAGGCACGCTGACCGTCGATGTTCACTATCTGTTGGACACCGGCAAGCTGACCGCAGAGAACCACATTTTCATCGATCAACTGACTTTCGGCGATCACGTGGAAAGCCCCGACGCGACCAATCTGCCGATACGGCTCGCGGTGTCGCTGCTCAAAAATTCGAAGGGAGAAATCGACGTGCGAGTGCCGATATCGGGCTCGCTGTCGGATCCGCAATTCAGCATCGGCAGCGTCATCCTGGGCGCGTTCCTGAACCTGATCGTCAAGGTCGCAACGGCGCCATTCTCGCTGCTAGCCGCCGCGTTCGGCAGCGTCACCGGCGGCGGGGCGCAACAGGATCTCGCGTACATCGAATTCGCGCCCGGCTACGCGACGCTGACGACGGAGAGCCAGCAGAAGCTGGATACGGTCGCGAAGGCGTTGGCGGATCGAACCGGGTTGAAGCTCAACATTTCGGGGCGAGTCGATCCGCAATTCGACAAGGACGGCTACCGCCAGGCGGCGCTGGACCACAGTATCCAGGAGCTCCGGCACAAGGCCGAGGGGGATAGCGCGGAGTCGAATGCGAAGAGTGCGCCGCTGTCGACGGAGGACTACAACAAGTACCTGGCGAAGGTTTACAGCGCCGGGGATTTCAAGAAGCCGCGCAACGCGATCGGATTCGCGACCACGCAGCCGCCGGACGTGATGAAGAAACTAATTTTCGAGAACACTCCCGTGACCGATCAGGATTTGCAACATCTGGCGGAAGCGCGCGCCAATGTGGTGCGCGCGTACCTGAGCACGAAACAGGTCGACGCGGCGCGGATGTTCATAATCGCGCCGAAGCTGGACGCCACCGGAATCAAGGATCAGGGCAAGACCACGCGCGTCGATCTATCGCTGGAGTGATCCCTCAGCTAGAGCGAGCCGAAGATGCGATCGGGGACCGCGTCCCAGGCGCGGCGCTCTTCGTCGCGCGGCGCATCTTCGAGCTTTGTATTCGCGCCGAAAACCATCGTTGGACGGCGCGACTCCGTGTAGGCCGCCCAGTCGCCGGTACTTTCGTTGCTCGGATCGCCTGAGCGCGCGAACGCGAGCCACGCGTCCTGCATCTGCGTTGCGAGGGTTTCCGCCCCTGGCCCTGTGCCTGCGAATGCGGTCATCCCCGGCAAGTGATTGGTGCCGAAGACGAAGCCGAGCTCGAGTGCGTGGCACGAGCCGAGCACACCGCCCATCGCGGGCGACGGCCAGGTGAAGAGATAGCTGTAAACGCGGGCGTCGTGGCGGCGCTGGACTTGCGCGAGGCGTACGCCGGGGATGCGGAAAATGCGGTCGGTCTCGATAGCGGTGAACAGATCAGCGGGCGTGGCAGGCTCGCCACGCTGCGCGCGCGCCTTGTCGTAACTGTCGATGAGCGCGTCGGCTGCCGGAGCCGTCAAGCGCCTGCTGATGCGCGCGCCGAGGCCGGCGCGGTCGAGCTTGTGCAACGATGGATCCATCAGCGAGAACAGCTTCCATTCTTCGAGCGTCGAGCCGACCATCACCGCCACGCTCGACGCCGAGCCGTCAGCCACCATCTCGATCGCGGCGCGCGGCACGTGAGTACCGTCGATGCACGGTTGATACGCCATTCCGAGTTCGGGGTCGGGCGTCTTGCCGTCGGGGAGCAGCGTGCCGGTGAGCAATTGCGCGGGAGTCAGCGCGCGGATAGCAGCGGCGTCTCCGGGATTCACGCCGAGCTTCGACAAGACTCGCTCCGCCGTGCGATTCGCGCGCGCGACGGGAGCGCCGGTGTGGGATGCGCCGCTTTGCGGTATCGCTTTGTGGAACAGGCCGCGCGCCGCGGGCATCGCGAGCAGGGTTCCGACGCTCATGCCGCCGGCCGACTCGCCGAAGATCGTGACGTTGCCGGGGTCGCCGCCGAACTCGGCGATATTGTCGCGCACCCATTCGAGAGCCGCGACCTGATCGAGCATTCCTTCGCTGCCCGTTGACGGGATCTTGCCGCCAGTCACGTCGGCGAGGCGCAGGAAGCCCAGCGGTCCGAGGCGATAGTTAACCGTGACGAGTACAACATCGCCGCGCCGAGCGAGAAGGGAGCCGTCGTAGAGCGCCTGCGAGCCGGAACCGATCGTAAAGGCGCCGCCGTGAATCCAGACCATCACGGGCCGGGGCTTGCCGTCGAGCGCGGGCGTCCAGACGTTGAGCGTGAGGCAGTCTTCCGACTGTTCACCGTCAACCACCATCGCGGAGAGCGCGCTGAGCATCACCTGGTTCTGATGAGCCACCGGCGCCAAACCGACGCGCGTCGCGGACGCCCGTCCACGACGCGGGCTTTTCGGGCGCGAGCCATCGGCGCGCACCGACGGGAGGCGCCGCAAACGGGATTCCTCTGAAAACGAATAGTCCGCCCTGCTCGTCGCCTTCGAGTTTGCCTTGATGGATGGAGACAGTCGCGCCCATGTGGATGAACCTCGGTACGGTGAATTGCCGCGATTCTCGCAGAATTCGCGCTGGTTTCACAAACGCCGCCGCCGCCAAATGGGGCGGGGCCAATAGCGCGGGTCGCCTTTGAACCGCTACTCTGGCTGGAGCGATTCGCGCCTCGATTGCGCTGGTCGGGAGGGATTTCGAGAAATGAATTTCCTACTCTACTGTGGAGCCGCCACTCAGATCGTATTCGTCATCGTGGTGTTCGGCGGCGGCAGTATAGCCGGTCTGTGCCTCGTGAGATGGCTGGTTCCTCTGGACCGGCTGCAGAAGAACCACGAGGTGGCGGGCGTGACGTTCGGAGTGCTGGGCGCATTTTACGGCCTGGTCCTCGCCTTCGTGATTGTGGCGGCCTGGGAGCGGTTCAATGAGGCCAATGCCGATGCGATCGAGGAAGCGACGGCGCTGGAGAGCCTCTACAAACTCGGGGCGGCTTTCTCCGAACCGATGCGCTCCCAGCTCGATTCGGCTGTCCTCGAATACTCGCATCGGGTCATAGAAAAAGAATGGCCGCAGATGGCCGACAACACCTTTCAAGGTGGGAAAGTGGGCGCGCACGAACTCTGGGCCACCGTGCTCGCATATCACCCTACGGACAACCGCGAGCAAATGTTGATGGACAAGTCGATCGATCAGCTTAGTCTCATCAGCCGTTCGCGCAGCGAGCGGTTTAACTACTATGAACAAGACCTCCCATCCGTGGTGTGGACCGTAATCTATCTTGGATGCTTGATGACGATTGGTTTCAGCTACTTCTTCGGCAGTAACGTCTTTCGCGCGCAGGTGCTGATGTGCGGGTTCTTCTCGATCCTGCTTGGCATGACGATCCTCGCGATTCTGGAACTGGCGCATCCTTACCAGGGTGTCGTCACAATCTCGAATGAGCCATACCGCTACGCGCTCGCACGAATGGAAGCGGCTAACAGTTACAAGATGGCGAAAGCATCGCCCACGGCAGTCAGCCGGGCATCAGACCGATAGAGGTAGCGAAAACCATGGCAGAACAACGCCCACTCCGGTTTGGAATACTCGGCGCGGCGCGAATCGCACCGGACGCTTTGATCAAGGCGGCGCAGAATGTGCCGGACGCCGAAGTCGTCGCGGTCGCGGCCCGCGATCCGAAGCGGGCGCGCGAGTTCGCCGACGCCCACGGTATCCCGCGCGTGCTCGCGACCTATGACGACGTCGTCAACGACCCCGAGCTCGATGTGATCTACAATCCGCTGCCGAACTCGCTTCATTGCGAGTGGACGATCGCGGCGCTGCGCGCCGGAAAGCACGTGCTATGCGAAAAGCCGCTTGCTTCCAACGCCGCCGAGGCTGAGCGAATGGCGCGGGCGGCGGACGAAAGCGGGAAGCTTCTCGGTGAGGCGTTCCATTACCGCTATCATCCGCTCGCGGATCGCGTGCGCGCGCTTATGAGCGACGGGACGCTCGGCCGCCTGGTCCACGTCGAGGGACAGTTTTCGGTGCCGATTCCGGAAACGAACATCCGCTTCGATTGGACCCTCGCCGGCGGCGCCACGATGGATTTGGGATGTTACCCGCTCCACATGATTCGCTATTTTTCCGGCCTGACGCTCCGCGTGATTCGCGCGAACGCGGAGACCGGGCCGAAGAATATCGATATCGCGATGGACGTGGATCTCGAGCTCGCAGGCCGCGTGACGGCGAAGATGAACTGCGCGATGAAGAAGGATTCGCCGCTGATGGCTTCGTTCATGGCACGCGGGGAACGCGGGGAGCTGCGCGTGACGAATCCGATCGCACCCCATCGCGGGCATCAGCTCAGCGTGAAGACGGGAGCGGGCGAAAGGACCGAAACGGTGCCGGGCGACACGACGTTCACGTACCAGTTACGCGCGTTCGCAAAGGCCGTGCGCGGCGAAGCCAAATTTCCTACCGACGGCGCCGAGGGGATCATCAACATGCGCGTGATCGACGACGTCTACCGGGCAGCGGGCCTCCCTCCACGCGCGACGTAACCCGGCGTTCGCCTAAAATTACGAGCATTTGCTGGCAAAAACAGTCTCAAATCCTTCAAAACTTGATTTAACTAGGCATAACGGTTAGTTATTTCTCTCAATTGATGCTGCGTTATAAGCATCTATGAGGGGAGAGTTCACGATGAAGGTAGCAAAGACACTTGTAGTTGTCGCGTGTGCGGGCTTGTTGTCCGCAAGCCTTTTCGGCTCCGCGAGTTTCGCGCGCGCCCAGGACCAGGGTTCGGCCGGTGACGGTGGCGGGCACTCGGCAGCATCTGTCGCGACGCAACCGGACAAGGCGCCACCGATTGATGTCGCGGGATAATGGGACGGTTCAAGCACAGTCGGCACCCTAGAGGATAATAGCTTCGGGTCCGGATACGGCTGGATTGGGATCATCCAGAACGGCAAGAACATCAAGAGCGGAGCCCACGGCAGCTTCTACGAGTTTGTTTGGGACAGTGGCAATGACTGGGCGTATGGGCCCTTCAAAGGGAAGGCGAGTGCAAGCGGATTCACGACGATGGGCACGCTCAAAGGCAAGTGCAAAGTGAAATTCATCGGACACCTGGGGAGCTCAGACGACATCGTCGGAACCTATGAGTATACTGGCTGCACAGTGAAAAAGGATGATTTCATCAATACGAGTGGAACGTTCGACCTGCCACTGAACAATTCCGGCTGCTTCGACATCATCCCGTAAGTTTGATTGCACCGGCGCGGGCGTCGCACGAGGCGGCGCCCGCTCTTTTGTTCTGAAGATCGAGATCCGCGCCGTCCACTCGCGAGCGCGCAACGATCCGAGCTCAGACCATTCTTTCCCGTTTCGTGATATAGCCGTCGCTGTAGCGAGCGCATGAATATGGAGGGAATATGGCGAGCGAACAACTGGGCAAGGTAATCGAGCGGATCAAGTCGCAGCCGCAGAATCCGAACGCGTCGCTCGAGCAACGGCGCGCGGGGATGGAGCGCATCAGCGAGCGTGTCCCCGCCGACGTGATTTGCGAGAAGATCAACGCGGGCGGTGTCAACGCGGAATGGATTGCGGCGCCCGGCGCGACTGCCGATCGAGTTATCCTCTATCTGCATGGCGGCGGCTACGTGCTCGGCTCGATCAACACGCATCGCGCAATGATCTCCAGAATCGCGCGAGCGTCCAATGCGCGGGCGCTGGCGATTGATTATCGGCTGGCGCCCGAGCATCCGTTTCCCGCCGCCGTCGAGGACGCGACCGCCGCATACCGCTGGCTGCTCGCGCAAGGCTACAAGCCCGGCAGGATTGTTATCGCCGGCGATTCAGCGGGCGGAGGACTCACGATTTCGGCGTTGCTCGCGATTCGCGACGCGGGGTTGCCGATGCCCGCCGGCGCAGTTCCCATATCGCCGTGGACGGACCTCGAAGGCAGCGGAGAATCGGTGCGTACACGAGCCGCGAAAGACGTGATGGTGACGCAGGACAACCTCGCATCGTCGGCGAAGCAGTATTACGGCGCGCATGATCCCAAGGATCCGCTCGTGTCTCCGGTGCACGCCAATTTTCGAGGCCTGCCGCCGATGCTGATTCACGTTGGCGATGCGGAAATTCTGCTCGACGACGCGACGCGGGTCGCTGCGCGTGCTAAAGCCGCCGGCGTGCAAGTCGAGCTGGAGGTCTGGGACGAGATGCCCCATGTCTGGCACGTGTTTGCGAAGCTGCTGCCGGAAGGCCAGCACGCGATCGACAAGATCGGGAGATTTGTGATCGCGCGCACCTCGTAGGAGAACCAGCCCGAGGTCATCTGCTCACAGATTGTAGTGCACGTTCGTGAGTTGCTCGGACACTTCCCACAGCCGCGACGCTGCCACGGCGTCCTGCGCAGCAGCACTACGGCCGACACGCACCGGATTCCCCCACAGCTCGGCGACGCCGTCGGGCCCGAAATAGTCGCCGCCGTGGACGTCGGGCGCCACGGCCGCATACTCGGTCGGCAGCGCGCCCATCGCGGCGCTCTGCGCGAACAGGCTGTTGGCGACTGAGAAAATAGATTCGAGCATCGACGATCCCGACATCCTCGGTCCCGCAGCTTGCAGATTGGTCGCCGCATATCCGGGATGGCATGCGACGCTTAACAATTTCTTGCCGGCCGCATCCACTTTGCGCTGCAACTCCAGAGTGAACAGCAGGTTGGCGAGCTTGCTCTGCCCGTAAGCCATCCATTTGCGGTAGCCATTGTGCCATTGCAGATCGTCGAAACGAATTTTGCCCATGCGATGCGCGCCGCTGCTGACGTTGACGACTCGCGCGCCCTCAGTGGCGAGCAGGCGATCGAGCAGCAGGCCGGTCAGCGCGAAGTGCCCCAGGTGATTGGTGCCGAATTGCATCTCGAAGCCGTCCGCCGTTTGACGATACGGGATCGCCATCACGCCGGCGTTGTTGCACAACACGTGCAGCGCCTGATGCCGCAGATGGAACGCGTCTGAGAAGCCGCGCACCGACGCGAGGTTCGAGAGATCAAGCTCCATCACCTCGACCGTGGCTCCCGGCGCCGACGCAGTGATCTGCGCGGCCGCGGTGCGCGCCTTGCCGAGGTCGCGGCAGGCCAGGATGACCTCGGCTCGCTTGCGCGCGAACGCGAGCGCCGCTTCGTAGCCGATACCGCTATTGCCGCCGGTTACGACGATCATCTTGCCGGAAAGATCCGGTATGTCATCGGCGCTCCACGCTTTCTTGTCGGGCATGGTGAGCTTTCCTCCCAGTCGGTTACACGAAAGCTATCACACGATTGGGAGCAGACGCCTACGCGGCGGGCGGCAGGGGTGACCCCTGCACCTAGTATTCAAAACACCGGGTTCCAAGGAGTCACCCTTGGCGCCCACCGCGCAAGTGATTCCGTTAACGAGACCGGAGCGAAACGCCCGCGAACGCCGCGATCTGCGACATATCGACGCACGCTCCCAGCGCGTCGGCGATTCGATCGAAGGCGGTGCGGCGATTGGCGTCGGTGTCAACCAGTCCGGCCGATTCGAGCGGCGCGAGCCCTATCGAATTCCGCACTTCGTCGAGAAAGTTTCGTCGAAAGCGGGGCGAATCGAACAAGCCGTGAATCGAAGTGCCGATCACTCGTCCATCGGCCGAGCGGACGCCCTCCAATTCGTTCACCGCGCTCAAGTCCCTGTGAGTCAATCTGAACAACGCGCGGGATTCCGGGATGCCAGTAATTCGCCCGCAGTGAATCTCGTAGCCGGACACCAGCAGGTTCGTCGTCAGATGAATCGCACGAAGTCGATCGGTGATTTTTTCTGCCTGAAAGGTGGTTTCAATTTCGAGCAGGCCGAGTCCAATCGTTTCAGTTGCATCGCTCTCGACTCCGCCGATGTCGATGATGCGCCGTCCAAGCATCTGGTAGCCGCCGCAGATTCCCAGCACCCATCCGCCGGCGCGACGGTGCCGCACGAGGAGACTCTCCCCGCCGGTTGCGCGCAGCCATTTCAAGTCGGCGACCGTGCTCTTGGTCCCCGGAATGATCAGAACGTCGAGGCGCGGCGCCATGCCCGGATCGCTCAAGTAGTGAACGAACGACGTCCGGTTCGTCTTCGAGCGCCTCGAAATCCGTATAGTTAGAGATGCACGGCAGGTGTATCACTCCAATAGTAAGTGGCTTGTTGGTGGCAGGCTTTGCGATCCCGGCCAGCATCGCGGCATCTTCTTGCGGCAAGCCCAGGTTCTGCTGCCACGGCAGCACCCCGATTATCGGGATACCCGTGCGCCGCTCGAGAACACGAAGGCCCGTCTCCAGCAGCTTCAGATCGCCCCGGAACTTGTTGATCAGCACTCCCTTGACGCGGCGCCGTTCCTCCGGCGCGAGCAGCTCGATCGTGCCGACGACCGAGGCAAACACTCCGCCCTTGTCGATATCGGCGACCAACAGCACGGGCGCGTCGGCCAGTTCGGCAACTTTCCAGTTGACGATGTCGCGGTGCCGCAGATTGATCTCAGCCGCACTGCCTGCGCCTTCGATGACTATCAACTCGAAATTCCGCGCTAGATTGCTATAGCTACTGACTATCTCAGGCCATGCCTCAGTTCGATATTGCTCGTAGTCATTCACGCCCATCTGAAAGCGCGCGCGGCCGCGAATGACTACCTGGCAACTCATGTCGGACTGAGTTTTCAAAAGCACCGGATTCATGTCGAGGCTCGGTTCGAGTCCGCACGCCTCGGCCTGCACGGCTTGCGCACGTCCTATTTCACCGCCGCCGCGACAAACCGCCGAGTTGTTCGACATGTTCTGCGATTTGAATGGCGCCACGCGGACGCCGGCGCGCGCGAACGCACGGCACAGCGCGGTGACGACTACGCTCTTGCCGGCGTCCGACGCCGTGCCCATCACCATCAAACTCCTGGCGCTCAAAACCCGGCTCCTTTTCGCGCGACGCTCGCGGAAGCCATAACATCCGCGATGCGATAGAGTGTTTCAATACGGGTCCCGTTCAACAAGGAGCGAACTAAAATGCAAATGGGAATGGTCGGCCTCGGCCGCATGGGTGCGAATATGGTGCGCCGCCTGATCCGCGGCGGTCACGAGTGCGTGGTGTTCGACGTGAGCGCCGCGGCGGTCAAGGAACTGGTAAAGGAGGGCGCGATCGGTGCGTCGTCGCTCGACGACTTCGCCGCCAAGCTCAAGTTGCCGCGCGTCGCTTGGATGATGGTGCCGGCCGCCATCGTCGAGCAGACGGTCGCGGACTTGTCGAGCCGTTTCCAGCGCGACGACATCATCGTTGACGGCGGCAACTCGTATTACATCGATGACATCCGGCGCGCCGAATCGCTCGCGGCCGAGGGCATTCACTATGTCGATTCGGGCACCAGCGGCGGCGTCTGGGGACTCGAGCGCGGCTTTTGCCAGATGATCGGCGGCGAACCGCAAGTCGTGAAGCATCTCGATTCGATTTTTTCGACGCTCGCCCCGCCGATCGATTCCGCCCCGCGCACCCCGGGCCGCGAGAAGGTCAAGGGCGGCACCGCCGAGCACGGTTACCTGCATTGCGGACCGAATGGCGCCGGGCACTTCGTGAAAATGGTTCACAACGGAATCGAGTACGGCATCATGGCGGCGTATGCCGAGGGCATGAACATTCTGAAAAACGCCAACGTCGGGATGCAGACGCACGCGGTCGACGCGGAGACGACGCCGCTGCGCAATCCCAAGCTCTACCAGTACGACTTCAATCTAACGGACGTGGCCGAGGTATGGAGGCGCGGCAGTGTGATCGCGTCGTGGCTGCTGGACCTGACCGCCAACGCGCTCCTCGGTGATCCGGAGCTGAAGAATTTTGCCGGGCGCGTATCGGATTCCGGCGAGGGTCGATGGACGATCGACGCGGCGATCGACGAGGGCGTCCCCGCGCATGTCCTCACCGCCGCGCTCTATGAGCGCTTCGGCTCGCGCGGCGCGGCCGACTTTGCCGACAAGCTGCTGTCCGCGATGCGTTACGAATTCGGCGGGCACGTCGAGAAGAAAGCCTAACAAGCGTTTGCGATGCCGAGTCCAGAACCAGAGAACGCATCGGTACGCGGACGGCCCGGCGATCCGTGCGTGTTCGTTATCTTCGGCGCGACCGGAGACTTGACCAAGCGGCTGTTGATGCCGGCGATGTACAATCTGCTCGCCAACAAACTGCTGGCCGACAAGTTCGCGATCGTTGGCGTCAGCAACGTCGAGATGAGCTCCGCGGATTTCCGCAAACAGCTCGGCGACGAGATCAGTCAATTCGCGACGACCGAGGTCGTCCCCGAGCTGTGGAAATGGTTCGACCAGCGCATCTCTTATATGTCGGGCGATTTCAAGGATCCGGCGACGTACCAGCGCCTCAAGTCGGAGCTCGACGCTGCCGACAAGCTCCACAGCACGCCGGGAAACTACCTGTTCTACACCGCGGTGTCGCCAAGTTTTTTCGGCGAGATCGTCAAGCAACTGGCCGGCGCGGGACTCACCAAAGAAACCGACGGCCATTGGCGAAGAGTGATAATCGAGAAGCCTTTCGGCCACGATTTGGAATCCGCAAACGCGCTCAATCGCGAAATCGGCGCATGCATCGACGAGAATCAGACGTTTCGCATCGATCACTATCTCGGCAAAGAGACGGTCCAGAACATCATGGCGTTTCGCTTCGGCAACGGCTTCTTCGAACCGCTGTGGAACAACAGTTACATCGACCACGTGCAAATCACGGACGCGGAAACGGTCGGCGTCGAGCATCGCGGCGCATTCTATGAAGCGACCGGAGTGCTGCGAGACATGGTGCCGAATCATATTATGGCGCTCGTCTCTCTTACCGCGATGGAGCCGCCGAATTCGTTCGACTCCGAGCCGGTGCGCGACGAGAAGACCAAGGTGCTGCGCGCGATCCGTCCGCTCAAGCCCGACGAGGTCGCGAGCTGGGCGGTGCGCGGCCAGTACGGACCCGGCACGATGGAGGGTAAGCCGGTGCCTGGCTATCGCGCGGAGCCGCAAGTAGGTCCCAAATCCGGCACCGAGACTTACGTCGCGCTGAAACTCGCGATCGACAACTGGCGATGGTCGGGCGTGCCCTTCTATCTGCGCACGGGAAAGCGAATGGCGAAACGCGTCACCGAAATCGCAATCAAGTTCAAAGCGCCACCCGCGCTGCTGTTCCAGCAGACCGGCGTGAAGATGCTCGAGCAGAACGAGCTGATCTTGCGCATTCAACCCGAGGAGGGTATCTCGCTGAGCTTCAGTGCCAAGATTCCCGGGCCCGTGGTGAAGCTCGGCGACGTCGATATGAACTTCAAATACGCCGACTACTTCGGCTCGCCGCCGAGCACGGGCTACGAGACGCTGCTGCTGGATTGCATGCTCGGCGACCCGGCGCTATTCCAGCGCGCCGACACGGTGGACGCGGGATGGCGTGTCGTCGATCCGATTCTGGACGCATGGAAAGCGACGCCGGCGGCCGATTTTCCCAACTACGCAGCCGGTTCATCGGGACCGCGCGCCGCCGCCGAGCTGCTCAAACGTGACGGCCGCAAATGGAGAGACATCTGAGCATGATATCGCTGCGTGAAGTGTTGAAGCGGGCGGAGGCGGAAAAAGTCGCCGTCGGTCATTTTAATTTTTCGGATTTGGTGGGCTTCAACGCGATCATTGCCGCCGCGCGCGACAAGAAACTGCCCGTGATGGTTGGCGTGTCCGAGGGCGAGCGCGAGTTCACCGGCGTGCGCCAGGCGGCAGCGCTGGTGAAGGCGGTTCGCGACGAGTACGACTACCCGATTTTTTTGAATGCCGACCACACTCACTCGATTGCCAAAGCCGAGGCGGCGGCGAAGGCCGGCTTCGACGAAATCATCTTCGACGGCTCTGCGCTCTCCTTCGAGGAAAACATCAAGCAGACGAAGAAAGCGATTGAGGCGATCAAATCGATCAACCCTGCGGTTCTTGTCGAGGGCGAGATCGGCTGGATCGGCGCGTCGTCGGCCGTGATCGACAAGGTTCCGGAAGGTGTCGGAGTCTTGACGACTCCGGACGAGGCGAAACAATTCGTCGAGGCCACCAAAGTCGACGTGCTGGCGCCGGCGGTGGGCAACATGCACGGAATGCTCGCGAGCATGGTTCACGGCGACGTTCAGAAGCGGCTGAATATCGAGCGGATCGCCGAGATCAAAGCGGCAGCGAAGATCCTCATGACGTTGCATGGCGGGTCGGGCACCAACGATGACGATTTCAGGCGCGCGATCAAGGCCGGCATGACGATCGTCCACGTCAACACCGAAATCCGGATCGCATGGCGACGCGGAGTCGAAGCGGGGCTGGCCGCGGATCCTAACGAAGTGGCGCCCTACAAGATCCTGAAACCCGCGGTCGAGGCGGTGAAAGACGTGGTCAGATCGAGGCTCGAGCTGTTCAGTTCGAGATAGCGGCCTACTTGGCCCAGCCTTTTTCGTACGGCGCCGACATCCGGCCGATCGCGCGCAGGTGCATGAACTTCCACTCGCCGTTTAGCTTGACGTAGTCGTCTTCGTAGCGTGCGCCGAGCCACATCGCGCGATTTCCACTGCGCATCGTGAACGGGCCGATGAAGTACCAGATGCCGGTGGCGCGGTCGCCGTCGACGTCGATGATCGGATTCATGACGTTGTGCTGCGAGAAGCTGATCCGTTCCTGGAAGCCCTGGAAGAGTTTGCGAATCGCGTCGTGCCCTTGATGCCGCCCGACGCCGGCGCCCTCCCAGATGCCGTCGGGGGCGAACAGCGCGGTGATTTTCGCCGGATTGTGATCCTCGTCGCAGATCGCGCAGTAGCGGGCCTTGAGCTTCTTGATCGCCTCGATATCTTCGAGGACCGCGATGCGCTTTTCGAGATCGCTGAGATTCATCCCGGCTGTTTGTCCGTTGGTAGATTCACGAATACCGCGGCGGTAACGACCGTTGTCCACAGACCGTCGCGATCGCCGATTGCGGATTGCGTGATGTTTCGCGTCTGCACGATTTTATCCGACAGCTTCCACACGTCCTTGCGTTCGTCGTAGCTGACATTGGGGTCGAAGTCCACGCCGAGCGCCGTCGCGAGCATCGTCGCAGCGAGATCTTCCGCGTAGTCTCCGGCCTTCTCGTCGGTCTGCCCGAAACTCTTGTGCTCGGAGAGATAGCCGTACTGATCCTTGTCGGCGGGAATCGCGAGGCCGACCGACGCCGCGATCAGGCGATGCGGCTCGTCGGTCGAGTTGTCGTACATGACGGTGTAAACGATCTGGCCGGGAGTCAATGTCTTCAGTCCGTCCTGGATCGAGACGACTTTGCAGCCGGGAGGGAAAATCGAACTGACTCGAACGAGATTGAACTCTGCGATTCGCGCGTCGCGCAGCGCGAGCTCGAACGAGGTGAGCTTCTCGCGATGCCTGCCGACGCCCTTGGTCAGAAAAATGCCTTTGCCTGTTGGCCCCATCTATTTTTTATTCCTCGACTCGATCTCGTCATTTACATAGAGCAAGCGCAAGAGTTTTGCGAGGTTACGCGCCGATTATCGGTTCGTGAATAATGCTCGGCGACGCGGTAAGATAGCGGCTCAAAGAAATTTGGCGAGGTGACATCGTGATCGAGACGAGTCCGTTTGGGAAAACCGGGCATCAGAGCACGCGCATTCTTTTCGGCGCCGCCGCGCTGGGCGGGATGAAACAGGACAAGGCCGACGGCGTGCTCGAGGTGCTGCTCGAATACGGCATCAATCATATCGACACGGCGGCATCGTACGGCGAGTCGGAATTGCGGATCGGGCCGTGGATGCGGGAGCATCGCAAACGGTTTTTCCTCGCCAGCAAGACCGGCGACCGCACATATCAAGGCGCGCGCGACAGTCTCCATCGTTCGCTGGAGCGGCTGCGGGTCGATCAGATCGATCTGATCCAGATGCACAACCTCGTCGCCGAGAATGAATGGACGACGGCTCTCGGAGCGGGCGGTGCGCTGGAGGCTCTCATCGAGGCGCGGACCCAGGGGCTGGTGCGGTTTATCGGAGTCACCGGGCACGGCTCGCAGGTCGCCGCGATGCATCGCAGAAGCCTGGAGCGGTTCGCGTTCGACACGGTGCTGTTTCCGTACAATTTCACGATGCTGGATATCAAGTCGTATGAGGAAGATGTCGAGGCGCTGCTGAAAGTCTGCCGCAACCGCGGCGTGGCGACACAGACGATCAAGTCGGTCGCGCGGCGGCGATGGCAGAATGGCGACAGCCGAAAATTCAGCTGGTACGAGCCATTGCGCGATCGCGAGGCGATCCGCCGCGGTGTGCATTTCGTGCTGAGCCGGCCGGGACTGTTCCTGAATACGTCGAGCGACGCGACGCTTCTGCGCGATGTCCTCGACGCGGCGAGCGTGAAGGCTACCGCGCCGGCGCGCGCGGAGATGGATGCCGACGTCGAGCGGTACGCGATGGAACCCCTGTTCATCCCTGGCGTGTCCGACACGATTTGATCCGAACCAGCTCGGCGTACGACTGGTTTTAGTAGAGGCCCGGGATCAGGCGCGAGGTGTGGGCACAGTACGAATCGAATTCGCTGCCGAACTGCGAGCGCAGCATCGCCTCTTCCGCGTGGATGCGTGCGAGAAGCGGTGGTATGAGGCAGGCGGTGATGAGCACTCCTACCGACGAGCGAAAGGCCAGTACCCATCCCAGCGTTGTAATGAGCAACCCGAGATAGCTCGGATTGCGAACGACGCTGTAGATTCCGCTGGTGACGAGTTTGTGATTGGGCTGGATCGCGACTAGGCCGCTGAATCGGCGGCCGAGCACGAAGACCGGCCACAAGCGCAGCGCGCCGCCGATGGCGAAGAGCGTGACGCCAATCCATCGAGTGATTTCGCCGTCAATCGTCCAGAACTCCATCCGGTCCGTGTAAGGAGGAAGATAGGAGATCAGCAGCAAGATCGAGCCAAAGGCCACGAGGACCCATCGATTGGCGCGATCCTCGCGCTCACCGGGGTTTAGATTTCCCTCGGAGAACATCGACGCGACCAGCAGCACACAGCCAACGATCGCAAGCGCCTCAAGCGGCGGGTGAGAGAAGAAGAAGGCAAGCCCGCCCATACCGAGGACGGCTAGGCCCACCTGAACACCGACCACTATGAAGATGAGTACGAATCGGAAGGTCTGCGTCGCCATCTGACTCTCCCGCCTTGCTCTTAGCCATGCCAGCCTGGACTCGCCGTGCCGAGCGCGTCATGCCGATCTCTGAACTATAGTCCGGCTCCGATCTTCTAGACGACTTTGCGGAAGGCCAGGGCTGGGGGAAGGCGGACTGCTTCCAGGATTGGAACTATGCCGCTTATAAGACTTACGGCTAGCGCCGCGATTAGTGCGTTAAGGGTTTGGGCGGGAGTTACCCATAGGGCGCCGTTGCCTCCTAGAGCGGCGCCCAGAGTTATGCCGCCGGAGAACATCCATAGGGCGGCGCCCGCTCCTATGATTCCGCCTAACAGTCCTATAGCGCTGCATTCGCCGAACAGCAGGAAGGCTACTGCGCTGCGGCTGAAGCCTAGAGCGCGCATCACCGCGACGTCGCTGATTTGTTCGCGGACCATCATGACTGTGGAATTGGCTGCTATGAGCAGGACTGTCAGCAACACTACGAGGCATAGCGCGAACACGATTGCCCGGATGTTGCCGATGGCGGAGAGGCCGGAGGATAGCGCATCGCTTTCGGTCATGGTGCGCGTTTCGGCGTCGGAGTTGGCGAAGTGCTCGTCGATCATCTTGGCGAGCGAGCCCATCGCGTCGTTGCTGGTGGCGCGCACAATTATGTTCCAGGCAATGTCTTCGTCGGGCAGCCCGTGCGCTTTGCGCGCCGCCATCATATAGTCGCGGCGAATGAGAAAGATGTTGGGATAGTGCTTGGATGTCATCTGGCCGACGATGACGAAGGTCATTTCCATGTGGTCGGCGTCGGTGCTGCGCAGCGTGATGGTGTCGCCGAGTTTCCAGCCGTATTTGCGCATGAGAATTTCGCCGACGACGGCGGCGCGCTTATCTTTCGCGGCCGCGGCGCGCTGCTGGCCGGTCAGGGCGTAGTCGGGGAACACGTCGGCTATTTCCGGGCCGGCGCCGACGGCGAAGACGGGGTCGCTGATGTCGCGCCACGTCGCGGGCCATCCCGTGATGGCGACGCACGCGGCGACGCCGGGCATTTTGTTGATGTCGTCGCAGTAACGCGCGGGCAGATCCTCCCACGGCGCGGTCTTGTTGACGATGATCAGGCGGAGCGTGCTGGACGCATCCTTGACCACGCGATCCATCGAGGCCGGCACGGAGACCAAGACGGTGTAGATGAAGGTGGCGAGCGCGATGGTGAGGATGGTCAGAATCGTGCGGCGCAAATTCCGGCGCATGTTGCGTTCGATCAATTTAATCCAGTTAAACACGTCGGCTTCCGTTCAGACCGAGCGCAGCGATTCGACGAGACGAATGCGCGAGGCGCGCCATGCGGGCAGGAAACCGCCGAGCGCGCCGATTAGGATTGCGGCGACGATTCCCGACACGAACGCGCCGAGAGTCAGGCGAAACCTGAAGATGAATTCGCCGACATTCATGAGCTGGCTGCTGAGCCCGGTCGAATACGCGACCAGCACGCCGAGTATTTCGCCAAGCACGCCGCCCGCGAGCGCGAGCACGATGCTTTCGATGACGAAACTCGCGAGCACGTTGAAGCGCGTGAAGCCGAGCACTCGTAGCACGCCGATTTCGCTGGTGCGTCGCGCGACTGCGGAATACATCGTGTTCATCGCGCCGAAGACTGAGCCGACGGCGAGAATAAGAGCGACGATCAGGCCGAGTGCGCGCAGCTGATCGACGAAGCCGGTTTGCTTCGCGTAAAAGTCCTGCTCCGATATCGCATCGAGCTTGACGCGCGAATCGGTCGTTAGCGATTTGGCAAAGTCGTCGTGCGTGCCGGGTTTGAGCACGACGTGAAGCACCTGGAAGCCATTGTTGACGTGGATATCCTGGATCAGGACGCCGAGATCGGTCAGCATTTCAGACTCGCGCGCGCTGTCCTGATCGGAAAAGACGCCGACAATTTTGAAAGTGCGCGGTCCGAATTTGAAATCGCTTCCGACAGCGAGGTTGGGATAACGCGCGGCGAGCTTGCGGCCGACGACCATCTCGGACGCGCTGCTATTTGGCCAGCGACCGCTCTCAATACGCATCCCGCGATGAACCTGGTAGGCGATCGGATAGACGCCGCGAAGGAGCGTGAACATCACACCGGAGGTTACCGGTGCGGCGGGGTCAGGATTGAATCCGGTGATCACCTCGGGCGAGACGAGCGCATTGCCGTCGGGAGTCGTACTGATTTGCGGGCGGCTTTTGATGATCTCGTATTGCTCGTGCGTGATGAAGCTGCCGCCTTCGTCGGTGGTGCCGCGGCTGAGCACGATCCAGTTGTCGGGCAGCGCGTTTTGCATCACGGTCGCGCGCAGACCAGCGACGAAGCCCGACAAGATGAACAGCAGCATCACGACCAGAGCGACGACCGACGCGGTCATCGCGGCGGTGGCGCGGCGAACCATGATGCTGCGCAAGTTGTAGCGAATCGGGATCACTTTGCCTCCCGGGAAATCGCGCCGGGGCGGATCGGGCGTTTGCGCTACGTGGAAAGGCAGCGATTGTAGACTGTCGGCGCCCGCGATCCTAGAGGGCCGCAGGAGGAATTGCGGGTCCCCGCGCCAAGCGTCGCGGGGAGAGCGCAAACCCGTTGCGACAATGCCGCCGATGTCGCCGGCGTGGGCTCGTAGTCCGTCGCTTGCTTACTAGTTCTTGATCGCCCTGCCCCTGATCGAAATTTTCAGGGGAAACCGGCGTGCTTGAGCGCGCCATAAGAGCCGGAGCATTGACCCTCGGCGTCCGAAAACAGGGTCGAGGAGGTTCCGAGCTCGCAGCCGCCGCTCACATACTCAGTCGACGTGACGTTTTCATTGTAACAGTCACCCGCGTCGGCACCGATGCTTTCGTTGTCCTTGGTCGCGCCGGTGATCTCGATGTCGAGATAAGCCGTAGTGCAATCGCCCTCGACGCCGAATTCCTGGCCAAAATCGA
>Ga0074046_10001077_pt1 | contig 25214 bp, 26 predicted proteins | sample BogForMeECP23OM3_FD_94441 | JGI IMG/M metagenome (GOLD analysis project Ga0074046, IMG submission 94441) | Bog forest soil microbial communities from Calvert Island, British Columbia, Canada - Bog Forest MetaG ECP23OM3 | ecosystem: Environmental > Terrestrial > Soil > Wetlands ...
CGGCGGGATGCTGCTCTCGAAGGACGCCATCTCGGACGTGATCGAGGTGATCCGGCCGACCGACCACTACCGGCCGGCCCACCAGCTGATCCACGAGGCCATCCTCGACCTGTACGGCCGGGGCGAGCCCGCGGACGCGATCACAGTCGCCAACGAGCTCACCAGGCGCGGCGAGATCGCCCGGGTCGGCGGCGGCCCCTATCTGCACACCCTGATCGCCTCGGTGCCGACCGCGGCGAACGCCGGCTATTACGCGCGCATCGTCCGGGAGCGCGCGATCCTGCGCCGCCTGGTAGAAGCCGGCACCCGGATCGTCCAGTTCGGCTACGCGGGCGAGGCCGACGCCGACGATCTCGTGGACCGGGCCCAGGCCGAGGTGTACGCGGTCACCGACCGCCGGGCCAGCGAGGACTACCAGTCGCTGTCGGAGATCATGCCGGGCGCGCTGGACGAGATCGAGGCAATCGGCAGCCGCGGCGGGGACCTTACCGGCGTGCCCACCGGATTCACCGACCTGGATCACCTCACCAACGGCCTGCACCCCGGCCAGATGATCGTCATAGCCGCGCGACCCGCCGTGGGCAAGGCCCTGGCGCTCGACACGCTCCTGCCGACGCCGACGGGCTGGACCACGATGGGCGAGGTCCGCGTCGGCGATCACCTGATCGGCGCCGATGGCAAGCCCACCCAAGTCGTGGCCGCGACCGCGGTCATGCACGGCCGCCCCTGCTACGAGGTCGAGTTTGACGACCGCGAAGTGATCATCGCCGACGAGAATCACCAGTGGCTGACCTGGAACAGCCCCGGCACGGGCGGTCGCGGGTTCGCCGGGCTCGTACCGCCCCAGGTGGTCACGACCGGGGCGATTGCCCGTACCTTGCGCCGCGATATGGTCCTTCGCCGATCCAACCATGCTGTGGCGCTAACGGCTCCCATCCAGCACCCGGTGGCCGTTCCTGCTTCTTCCCCAGGCGCAGCACCCGGAGATCACCCATGCTGGCGGTACATCGTGGATGTGAGGGCAGTTCCATCGCGGCCCGTCCGGTGCGTGCAGGTGGATAGCCATGACCATCTGTACCTGGCCGGACGGGGCATGATCCCGACCCACAATTCGACGCTGGCGCTGGACTTCGCGCGGGCGGCCGCTATCAAGCACAACCTGGCGACCGTGCTGTTCAGCCTGGAGATGGGGCGGAACGAGATCACGATGCGGCTGCTGTCGGCGGAGGCGCGGGTGCCCCTGAGCACGATGCGCACCGGGCAGATGAACGACGACGACTGGGCCCGGCTGGCCCGGCGGATGAGCGAGGTCGCGGACGCGCCGCTGTTCATCGACGACTCGCCGAACATGTCGCTGATGGAGATCAGGGCCAAGTGCCGTCGGCTGAAGCAGCGGCACGACCTGAAGTTCGTCATCATCGACTACCTGCAGCTGATGTCCTCGCCCAAGCGAGTGGAGAACCGGCAGCAGGAAGTCTCGGAGATGTCCCGCTCGCTCAAGCTGCTGGCCAAGGAACTCGAAGTCCCCGTGATCGCGTTGTCCCAGCTCAACCGCGGTCCCGAGCAGCGCACCGACAAGAAGCCCCTATTGTCTGATTTGCGCGAGTCGGGCAGCATTGAGCAGGACTCGGACGTTGTGATCCTTTTGCACCGCGAAGACCTTTATGAGCGGGAATCGCCACGGGCCGGTGAGGCGGACCTGATCGTGGCCAAGCACAGGAACGGCCCGACGATGACCGTGACTGTGGCGTTCCAGGGTCACTACAGCCGCTTCGTCGACATGGCCCCCGGATGATCTTGGGACCATTTTCCCAATGATCTTGTCATCTGATTGCCATGTCGTCCCAATCGGTGTGCGCGCCCGGACTGGTCGTTGTCATGGAGGTAGAGGAGATGCACGCTGGCGCGCCGCAGCCGTCCCTCCCGCGCCGCCCAGCGCACTGCGGCGGCCGACGCCTTTGTGCCGTCCACGCCAACCACGATCCGGCCTCGGGTGCCAGGCATTTCCGGTCGCCTCTTCTCGGCCGCGATCGGCTCGAACGGGCTGGCGATGTTCGGGCTGGCCGGAGCGCTGTTCGTGCTGACCCAGTTCCTCCAGTTCAACCTGGGTTACTCGGCCCTTCAGGCCGGCGTGCGGATGCTCGTCATCGCGGCCGCGATAGCGGTGACCGCCCCCCTGTCGTCGGTCGTGGTCCGCGCGGCCGGGACCAAGCTCACCACGGCGGCGGGCCTGCTGCTGATCGCGGCCGGGCTGTGGCAGGTCTCCGGTGCCTCAGTCGCCTGGACCTTCACCAGTATGCTGCCCGGCACGATCCTGACCGGCGTCGGGGCCGGGCTGGTAATGCCTGCGGTCTCCGGATCGGTCATGGGCTCGCTGCCCCGCGGGGACACCGGCGTCGGCGCCGCCGCCAACGGCGTGTTCATCCAGGTCGGCAGCGCTCTCGGCGTCGCCGTCATCGGCAGCCTGCTGTCTACCCGCTACCAGGACCGGATGACGGCCGCGCTGGCCCCCTACCATCTGCCGCTCGCGATCGAGAACACCATCCTCGGCTCGATCGGCGGCGCGCTCGGTGTCGCGGCCCGGGTCGGCGGGACCACCGGCCACCTGCTCGCCCACGTGGCCCGCTCGGCCTTCATCAGTGGGGCAGATCTCGGGCTGCTCACCGCAGCAGCGGTCGCCCTGGTCGGCTGCGTCTTGGCCCTGGCGGTCCTGCCGGCCAGCCCATCGGCCGACGCCGGACCGGCCGCCGATGCCCGCGCAGCCCGGCGGCCGGCACGAGGCGACCACAGGACGGATCCACGGGCTTGACTAAGACAGCCAGCTGGCTCGAACATGGAGGCCGAGTACCCGTGCCCCGGGGCCAGGGCCACCGTTCGCGGGCGGAGAATGCGCCGCCCATCCCGGCCGCCTGGCGGCGAAGGTTGTCGGCGAGCGGGGCCGGGCGGGACGGGCGCTGGCGTCGATGGTCGCGCTGGTCCGGCGGGTGCGCTTGGGGTGGCGTCGAGGAACGCGCCGAGGGTGGCCACGCCCGCGATGCCGTCGGCGATGGCGTGGTGTATGCAGGCGAACAGGCCGATCTGCCGCTCCGGGAGCCCGGTGAGGAACCACATCTCCCACAGCGGCCGGGACCGGTCCTGGCGGTGGCGGCGCAACTGCTCGGTGACGCGCAGCAGCGCTTCTCGGCGGTCAGCCGCTCCATGGATGGCGCCTCCCGGTTCCCCAGCATCGGCGCGGGACCGGCACGCCTTTCAGGGGCGAAGGTCCCCTCGACGCAGGCCCGATGACTCCGCCGCCAGATACCACCCGGTGGAAGCATCGATAGTGGCGGGCCAGGTAGCGGCACGGCAGCCGGAGGTGGCCATGTCGACCAAGACGATCCGCGAACAAGGCGGCAACGCTCGCCCAGGGCTAACCAGCGAGCAGGTGTGGCGGGCGGTCGCCCGGGCATCGTTCGCCGTGCTCAGCCACGTCACCCCGGCCGGGGAGCCCCGGTCCAGCGGCGTCGTGTACAAGACCGCCGGCCGGCGGCTGGTCGTCGCGGTGGCGCCCGGCAGCTGGAAGGCCCGGCACGTCGCGGCCGACGGCCGGGTCGCCGTGACTGTTCCGGTGCGCCGGGGCGGGATCTTGTCGCTGGTGGCGCCCATTCCCCCGGCGACCATCAGCTTCCACGGGGCGGCGGTCGTGCACCCGGCCAGGTCGCCCCAGGCCCGGTCGGTGCTGGATGAACTGGGATCCCTCATTCCCGCGGAGCGGCGGGCCTCGGCGTGCGTCATCGAGATCATCCCGGTCGGCGCGTTCCGCACCTTCGGGCTCGGCGTCTCGCTGCGGGCGATGCTCAACCCGGCCGCGGCCCAGGCACGCGTGCCGGTCGCGCCGGCCGAGGGTATCCGATGAAAGCGCCGCCTGAAGAGCCGGTGACCGGGCACCTGGATGAGCGGCTCGCTGCGATCTCCAGCCGCCACGCCGCCGTCGGCCTCGCGGTCGGCGTGGTCCGCGATGGACGCCTCTGCCACTTCCACGGGCACGGGCTCGCCGACATCGCCTCGCGCACGCCGGTGACCCAGGACACGGTGTTCCGGATCGGGTCCATTACCAAGACGTTCACCGCGATCGCGGTGCTGCAGCTATGCGAGCAGGGGCTCATCGACCTCGACGCGCCCGCGGGCGGCTACCTGCGCGCCTACCGCCTGATTCCGGCGAAGTCCGGGCACCGGCCGCCGACGGTCCGGCAGTTGCTCACCCACACGGCAGGCCTTCCCCAGCTTGTCTACCCCGCGCGCGCGTTCCAGCCGGTCCTGGGCGAGACCGTGGCCTACGGGCAGCAGGTGCCGACGCTTGCCGAGTTCTACCGGGGCCGGCTTCACCTGATCGCGGAGCCGGGCACGCGGCACACCTACAGCAACCACGGGTTCGCCACGCTCGGCCAGATCGTGCAGGACGTTACCGGCCAGCCGTTGCGCCGCCGCTTCCGCGAGCACATCTTCGGACCGCTCGGCATGACCGACACGGACCTGGCCAGGTCCGATCGGATCAGAGCCCGGCTCGCGACCGGGTACGCCCTGCGAGCAGGCGGTCCGCGCCCGGTGCGTGACTGCGATCTGGTGACGGCCGGCGCCGGAGCGATCTACTCGACCACGGCCGACATGGCCCGCTACGTGGCGGCGCTGCTGGCTGGCGGCTCAGGCGAGCACGGCCAGATACTCAAACCCGAGACTGTCACCAGCATGTTCGCGCCGCACTACCAGCCGGATCCTCGCCTGCCCGGGGTCGGGCTCGCGTTCTTCCGCCACAACCTGGGCGGGCACCTCCTCGTCGGGCATGACGGGCTGGTGCCCGGCTTCAACTCGCAGATGTCACTGGCGCCGCACGACGGCACCGGGGTCGTCGCGTTCACCAACGGGGCGCGAGGCGCCATGGCCTGGCTCGGCGCGGAGGTCACCGCGATCCTCGGGCGCATCCTTGGCGCCCCCGAACCGGTGATCCGGGCCGATGTCCCGCACCACCCGGAGATCTGGACCGACATCTGCGGCTGGTACTCCTGCCGCGGGTCGCTCCAAGACGCGCAGAAGTGGCTCGTCGCCGGGGCGGAGGTCTTCGTCCGCCGCGGCCAGCTCACGATCCGGCCCGTCACCCCGCTGCCCGCGCTGGCCCGCGGACTGCCGCTCCACCCAGACGACGCCGGCGACCCCTACGCGTTCCGGATCGACCTGTCCAGCTTCGGCATCGGCACCAGCCGGGTGGTGTTCAGCCGGTCACCGCACGCCGGAGTGACGGCGTTCCACCTCGACCTCGACGTCGCCCCGCTGTCGTTCGACAAGCAGTCGGCCACCAGAGACCCGCGGTACTGGGTCAGTGGCGCGCTGGGCGCGGTTGCCGCAGCCGCCACCGCGAACGCCGTCCGGCGGCACAGGCAATACGCGCCGCTGCGAGCCCGCGGGCGCGCTCTTGCGGCGGCAGTCGCCGCGACGCCCGCCCGCCGCCGCCATGACCTGCCACACCAAGGGGCGCAGACGTGAGCATCACCACCGGCACCGAGCTGTGCAGGATGAGCGCCACCGAGGCGGCCGAAGCGATCCGGTCCGGGCAGGTGTCCAGCCAAGAGGTCATCGGGGCGCACCTGCGCCGGATCGAGGAGGTCAACTCCGCCGTCAACGCGGTCCCGGTCGTCCTGGGCGAGCAGGCGCTGGAGGCGGCGCGGGCGGCCGACCGCGCGGCCGCCCGCGACGGTGAGCTACCGCCCAGCCTACATATCGAGGGCCGATCACGTCGCTGCTCAAGCGGGCTATCGCCAACTTTGCCGCTGCCAACCTGGACCGCCTGGTGTTCCGCATCGTCAAGCGCAAGCTGAAGAAGATCCAGTACCGGCTCCACCTGATCGACGGCTGCCTGGCCAGCACCGGCCTGCCCCTTTGAACCCTGGTGATCACATGGACACTACGAATTCAACTTGGTTAGCGGACGCCTGCGACGCAGGCGAAGGCGAACACGGCGCACCAGGTGATCGCGAACAGGTAGAAGCCGCGCTCGATCGCCCCAAAGCGCGCCCGGAGCGGGGGGACACTCTGGGCGAGGCCGAACATGGCCAGGCAGGCGGTCATTGCGTAGCCCAGAGCGGTGGAGACGGGAGCCAGCGCGTGCCATCCGCCGGGGTGGGAGAGGACAGCCCCGAGAACCAAGGCAGCAGCCAGCACGGATGCGAAGGCGACGAAGGCCAGCACAAAGTGCATCCACCCGGTGCGTGACCACTTTGCGCCAGGCGCGTCCATCGGGAACCAGCTGATCGCTGCCCGGGTGATGGCGAAGACGACGAGCAGGATGACCACGGCCAGTCCGCGCCCGCCCAGTGCCTGGCTGATCCCAGCGGCCAGCGCGAGGCCCGCGGCCGCGAACGAAATGGTGGCCACACGATAGCCAGCGCGGAAGCCGGTAATGCCGTACTCGCTGACCGGGTCGCGCACAGGAGACAGCTTGGTCGGCTGCAGATGCAGCCACACCAAGCTGACCACGGTCACCGCGAGGCCGAGCAGGGCGATGATCCCAGCCGCTATCATTGGGGGCCCGTCCCTCGCACGGCCGGCTGCCTGGCGTACTTTGAGGCGAGGCAGTCGAGGTGCTCGGCCGCGCCTGCCTCGGTCATCTCGGCGACCATGCCGCGGACCTCGAGGTAGCGAAGGGGCCGGCGCGGGTCGTAGCACAGGAGCGTGACCCGCGGGTTGCGGCGCATGTTCCGCTCTTTGGCGAAGCCGCGCATGGTGTTGACCCGCAGGCACTGGCCGTCGAAGTCGCACCACACGACCGACGTCTGCGGGTACCCGTCCGGTGTGACCGTGGTGAGCGCGGCTACTGGCAGGCACTGGGCCAGGTCGCGCTGGGACGCCGGGATCTCGTCCGGCGGATGCTCGCTGAGCAGGCCGATGGGTCTCACCGTCTCCTCACCTCCTGGCGGTCGGGGTCTTGGCACGGGCCCGGCGGCCGGGGAGCCCGTCAGCTGGGCGTGATGCCCAGGATCGCCGGCTCGGTCCGCGGGCGTCCCAGGTGCAGCCTGGCCTGGACGAACCGGAGCGGCCTGAAGATGATCATGTCGAACCGGTACTTGTCCGCGATGAGCCGCTCGACCGCGCCGATCTCGGAGCCGGGGAGGATCTCCGCCACGGCCGGCACCTGCTCGCCGCGCAGCCGGCCGCTCGCCGTGCAGACCGCCACCCGGATCTGCGGATTGCGGCGGATGCGCTTGACCTTGCCGGAGGCGGCGTCGGTCTCCACCAGGAGCCTGCCGTCCCGCGAGACGAACCACACCGGGGTCGCGACGCCCCGGCCGTCGCGCTTGTAGCTGGTGATGCTGAGGTACCTGCCGCGGAACACGGGCGCGGCGGCGGCCCGCTGATACGGCCGGCCTGCAGACGCTGCTTCGTTCATGGTTGCAGCCTGCGCACCGGCCCGTCGGCGTTCCAGTGGCGGAAGTCCCGGCGAAGGTCCCGGCCGACGCCATCAGGTGGGACGCAACACGCAAACGCCGCCGCCGTAGATGAACGCGCCGCCGTGGATCTCGGCGCCTTCCAGTTGGCGGATCTCTGGGCCGACCGCACCGCTTGGCCCATCACCGAGTGGACCGCCTACGACGAGCTGGCCGGGGTCATACTGCGGTCCATCCGCCGTCGATTACGAGGGTTTGCCCGGTCATGTAGCTGGAGGCGTCAGTGGCGAGGAATAGCAGCGGGCCGTCGAGCTCATCAGGCTCCGGGGTGCGGCCGAGCAGCGTGCGGTCGCGGATGGATTGCGCGAAGGCGGGGTCGGCCAGGAACCCGGTCAGCTCGGTGGGGAAGTAGCCGGGCGCGAGGGCGTTGACCCGCACGCCGTCCTGGCCCCAGACCGCGGCGAGGTGCCGGGTGAGGTTGATCAGGGCGGCTTTGGTGGCGTTGTAGGCGGCCATCGGGCTGCGGGAGGCGACGATGCCGTACATCGACGCGACGTTGATCACGCTGGCCGCGGGCGCGGCCCGCAGGAGGTCTGCGGCCAGCCGGCACAGGTCCATCACGCTTATCAGGTTGACCTCGACCACCCGCCGCAGGTCGTCCAGGGCCTGCTGCTCCAGCGGAGCGTCGTCGCAGATGCCGGCGTTGTTGACCAGTACGTTTAGCTGGCCATGCGGACGAAGCATCTCAATGACAGCCTGCCGGTGATCCGGGTCGGCGATGTCGCCGGCGATGGTCTGGATCCGATTCCCGCAGTACTGCGTCAGCTCGTCAAGGCGGTCGGCGCGGCGGGCGGTGGCGATCACGTGTGCGCCGGCGGTGTGCAATACCCGGGCGAACCGTGCCCCCAGCCCGGCCGAGGCACCTGTCACCAGCGCGACGCGGCCGTCCAGCCGCCACCGGTCATTGGTCCCGGCGCCTGGCACCCCCGGCTCTGCTTCGTTCATCGTGCCTCCCATGAACCGGGCCGCCCGGGGCACGGCGCAGTGCCCCGGGACGACCTGGGGCGAACCTACGGGCGCACCTCGTAGACGAGGTTGAACGGGGTCTCGGCGGCGCGCCGGAAGCGAGTGAACCCGGCGTCGGCGGTCACCTGCCGGATGGCGGCCTCGCCGGCCTGGGCGCCGAGGGCGTAGCCGCCGGGCTGGGACAGCGCGTTCGGCACGCATAGCTGGGTGGAGGCGTTGTAGTAGACGCGCCCCACCGGGTTGAGGTTGCCGGCCACCTCGTCGGCTGCGTAGGGCTCGACGACCAGCCAGGTACCATCCGGCTTGAGTGCCTGGCGGATGTGCCGGGCGGCGGCGAGCGGGTCGCCCATGTCGTGCAGGCAGTCGAACGTCGCGGCCAGGTCGTAGCCGGTGCCGGAGAAATCGGCCGCCGAAGCGACCTCGAAGCTGATCCGGTCGGCGACGCCGGCGTCGGCGGCGCGCTTGCGGGCGATCTCGATGGACTGGTCGTGGTAATCCGAGCCGGTAAACCGGGTGTTCGGGTATTGCTGGGCGAGCAGGATGGTGGACGCGCCGAGCCCGCAACCGATGTCGGCGACCTTGGCGCCGGCCTGGAGTTTGTGCTCCACGCCGTCGAGCGCCGGGATCCAGGACGGGATGAGGTTGGCGATGTAGCCGGGGCGGAAGAACTGCTCGCAGCCGGCGAAGACGTTCTGGTCGTGCTCGTGCCAGCCCATCCCGGCGCCGGTGCGGAACGCCTCGGTGATGCGCGGCTCGGCCTTCAGCGTGCCGAGCGCGAGCACGAACGCCCCGGGAATGTAGACGCCGCCGTCTGGGTTGACGAGCGCGAATGCCTGCTCTTCAGTCATCGAGTAGGTGTCGGTGACCTGGTCGTATTCCACGTATCCGCCGGCCGCCTGGCCGCGTAGCCACTCAGCGATGTACCGGGGATTGGTGCTGGTCTGCTCGGCGAGTTCGGCGGCGCGGGCCGGGCAGGCGGCCAGCGCCCGGTACAGGCCGAGGTGGTGGCCGGTGACCACGTTGCCGGCCGCGAAGGTGGCGCCCAGGTCGGTGACGAACCGGCCGAGGAACTCTTGCAGCTTGTCTGTGTCGATAGCCATGATGAGCCTCCTGTGCTTGGTGTGGGTTTGTCAGGTGGTGAGTTGCGGACCCTCGACGGGGGTGTCCGGAACGCGTCCCCACTCGGCCCAGGATCCGTCGTAGACCCGGACCCGGTCGCGGCCGATCAGATGGGTGAGCACGAACCAGGCCGTGGCCGCGCGCCCGCCGATGGTGCAGTAGGTGATCAGCTCCTCGCTGCCTTCCAGGACGGCCGGCGCGAACATGCGGCGGAGTTCCGCCGCGGAGCGGAACGACCCGTCTTCGTGGTAGAGGCCGTCGATGGGCTGGTGGACGGCCGAGGGCACGTGCCCGGCGCGGCCGCCTGGTTCCATGCCGCCCGATGGCCAGAAGCGCTCGCCCCGGTACTCGGCCGCTGAGCGCACATCGACCAGGGTGGTTCCCGGCTGGCCGATGTCCTTGTGCACCGCCGTCCGGTCCGCCCGGATACGAGAGTCCTCGCCGCCGAGGCAGAAGCCGCCGGCCGGCGGTTCGCTCGCGGCGGTGCTCCATGGGTAGCCTCCGGCCCGCCAGGTGTCGCGTGAGCAGTCCAGGATGCGCGCGTCGGGATGCCCGTAGAGCTTCATCAGCCACAAGCCCAGGGCGGGCGCGTACCCGTAAAACACCACCGTGGAGTCGGGGTCGATTCCCGAGCGCGCGACCAGCCGTTCCAGCGCGGTGGTGCCCGCGAGGCGGTAATCGGCGTCCTTCAGGTCGGCGTAGATGTTCCACAGCACCGCGCCGTCGATGTGCCAGTTGTCGTAGGCGGCCGTGCTGACGTCAACCTCGACTACTCGCACGTGCGGGTCGGACAGGTGAGCTTGCAGCCATTCGGGATGCACCAGCACTCCGTCGCTGGTGCCCGGGCGCGGCCTGAATGCGGCCTTCGCTGACGCGGTCTTCATGTGAATCTCCCTGAGTTCGAGCTCCCGGGCACAGGTGTACGACGGCGCCATTGCCGCAACGTTGCCGCAGGGTTGGCGAAACCTTGGCGTCCGGGCCGGTGGCCACGCACCGGGCGAGCGGGGCTGCGCCGTGCCGGGGCCGCCGTGCCAGCGGCCGTATGCCCATGCCTTGTGCCCCGGCCAGGCGGAATGAGTGGCTCGGGAAGCGCGGTGATCAGCCCGGCGAGCACCAGCGGCCCTCAGGCGGGCGATCGTAAGCAAGCGGTCCTAGGGAGGTACCCCGTCACCATTCAGGTTGCGGCGAGGAGGCGTTCGTAGAGCTCGCGGGTGGCCGGGCTGGGTGAGACACCGAGCTGGTCGCGCAGGCACTCGCTTAGCTGACCGTAAACGCCGAGGGCTTCGGCCAGGTTGCCCTGCGCGGCGAGGGCCTGCATGAGGTAGCGGTAGCCGCTTTCCCGCAGCGGAGCCACGCGGGTGAGCTGTCGGCCGGCCCGGACCGCGGCGGCGAGTTCGGTCCCGCCGAGGCCCAGCCCGGCGGCCGCGTAGCACTCCAGGGCGCGCAGCCGCAGTTCCGTAAGCTGATGGCGGATCTCATCGATCCAGGGCGCGTCTTCGCCGGGAAGGAAGTCCCGCTCGGCCACGAACAGCGCGGTGAGCGCCGGCCCCCATGCCCGCGCCCAGCCCTGCTGGGCGACCGAGGATTCGGCCCGGTGGATGGCCTCGGCGGCGGCTTCCAGGTCGACCCAGGCCTCGGGCAGGCACAGCCGGATCGTGGAGCGCCCGTCAACGGCATCAGCGCCGAAGACCCGGCGCAGCTTGGACAGCAGCGGGTTGAGCCGGGCATCGACCGCGGCTGGATCGGGTTCACGCCACAGCGCCTCGGCCAGCTCGTCCCGGGGGATGTGGCGGTGACGGTTGACCACTAGGTAGGTGAACAGCAGTCGGCCCTGGCGGCCGGGCAAGCGAGCATCCAGCCGCTCGCCGTCGCGCTCGACAGCCAGCGCCCCGCAGATCTGGATCCGCACCGGGTGCGAGGACGCCAAGGTCACGCCAACATCCTGGCATTACGCTGAGGCAGGCAGCCAGAGTAGGAGGCGCGAGGGTGAAGCTGATCCGATGCGAATGCGGGTTCGTGGCCCGCGGCGATAGCGATGACCAGGTGGTCGGGATGATCCGGGGGCACATGGCTGCCGACCATCCGGCCCTGCTGGAGACGGTCAGCCGGGAGGATTTGGTCAGCTGGATCCAGGCGGAATAACCCTGGACCGAGGCCAAACCGGTCATGACTTCGTAGTGGGCCAGGCGGCAGCTCTGGGCGGGCCGTCGGCGTGCGTCCAGCAGATCGCCAATCCGCAGACCTGGCCTGCAGAGGACCGGATCCATCGATACCCTGCGCGCCGGATAGCGACCTCCTGGTGGCAGGTGGAGCACAAACACGCTGCTGACAATCACGTCTTAACCCGATTGGATCAGAAAATCAGACGCTCCATCACCGCCGTAGGAGCCGGGTGCGGGTCTCTAGCGCGCACCGTGAAGGTTCGCGGAGTGCAGTATGCTGCAGTGACTGCGCTCGTAGCTCAACGGATAGAGCATCTGACTACGGATCAGAAGGTTGGGGGTTCGAGTCCCTCCGAGCGCGCCGATGTTTTACCAGGCCAGAGCCTTATTCTTCGAGGTGGCCAAGGAGCCGAGTCCTTGTCTTGGGGCCTGGCGTCTCACAATTTCTCACAGCCCTAAGCGATCTTGTGAATCCTGGCGAGCGCGGCCTGCCCCCGTTGCAGGTCCTCCTCGCTCGCGTGGACGTAGGTCTTCTGGGTGAACGCCGAGTCATAGTGACCCGCCCACTTGCTGATGATCGAGATCGGCACGCCCGCATGCTCCATGAGCGTCAGGGTCGTGTGACGCGAGTCGTGCAAGGTGATCCGCCGCAGCCCGGCCCGCCTCAGCAGTCGGCGGAACTCGTCGGAATACCACTCGGGGTGAACAGGAGTCCCGGCCTGATCGGTGATCACGTACTCGCCGCCCCGGTACCAGTCCAGTCCGGCGACTGCTGACCCGTAGGCCGCGCCTGCGATCGTGCTCTCCTCCAGCTGACGCTTGCGCAGCGCGGTCAGCGCAGCCACCAGCTCGCCGTCGAGCGGCAGCGTCCGCTTGCCGTTGCGGGACTTCGGTTCTTCGATGCGGACCCGGTACTCGACCAGGACCCGCGCCTGGTTGACGGTGAGCGTCCCGGCCCGCAGGTCGATATCCGACCAGCGCAGGCCGAGCACTTCACCGCGGCGCAGGCCATAAAGGGACAGGCGCCACGCGACGTAGAGCCGGTCAGAGGACGCCTTGGCCAGGAACTTCCTGACTTCCGCCTTGCTCCAGGTCTCGCGCTCCCGGGGGTGTGCTCGGGCGGTTTGACAAGTCGTGCCACGTTGCGGACGAGCTTGCCCTCTAGGACGGCCGCCTCCAGTGCGGCGCTGAACCGGCCCAGCGTCAGCCGTGCCGAACGACCGGACAGGCCCGTTCCCGGCTTCCCCCCTCGCCTGCGGCCTGCCGTCAGCATCCAGTCGACAAGATCTTCGACGTCGGATTTGGTGATGGACTGGAGCGGACGTGTCCCCAGCCGCTCGCGGACGGGCCGCAATGCGTCTTCGTAGTTCCGTTTGGTGGAGGCGCGCAGCCCGCGAGTCGCGCCCTGGAGGTAGCCGTCCAGGTAGGAGTTCACCGTCTCCTTGGACGACTTGACGTATGTTCCCAGGTTGGTCTCATGCCGGATGCGCGACAGTTCCTCGCGAGCCTCGCGGCGGGTGTCGAAGGTACGCGTGAGCTGCTTGCGCCTGCCGTGCTCATCACGTCCTATGTCAACCACGAGACGGTATCTGACCGACCCGTCTTTCAGCGTGATCTTGTTAATCGGCTCCTTCATCGGGGCCTCTCCCTTCTCGGCGATTGTCCTTAGGCGGCCGGAAACCTCGGCGATAGCTCACGGAGATCAATTCCGAGGACGCGAAGCAGTTCGGCGGTAGGGACGCGGTAGGAGCTGCCGACATGCAGCACGCGGCACGGGAACTCACCGCGCCGGGCGAGTTCGTAAGCAGTGGAGCGGCTAAGCCCGAGTGCCCGCGCCGCCGTGCTCACGTCGACCATCAGGGGCAGGGCTAGCAGCTCGGTCAAGGTCAACCCCTTGCTCATCTGCCTTCTTGGCCGTGCTCCATGGAGCGGAGATGCAGCATCCTCACCGGAGAGCCCAGCGGCTTTCGGATTCTGTGTCGTCACGCTGCCCTCCCAGTTGCTGAAAGATGGTCTCCGTCGCCTTCGGCTCGTCGTCGTGCCTCTGCAAGCGCGGCTTGCCATTGGATGCGGTCGGCGACGACGTGCAGGAGCCGTTGCCCGTTGGGCATATGGTCCGGGTCGCCGGGCTTGACCGGTTCCCAGGTGTAGCGGGCCGGGTCGGTTGCCGGAAGCCCGAGCGCGCTGGTGAGCCAGGTCCGCCGGTCGGCGCGGTGGTCGGCCAGCGTCTTGCCGGACCACTTGCGGGACACCAGAACCCGCCGCCCGGCGTAGCCGAGGTACTCGCGGCGGTGAGCTTTGCCCTTGCAGGCCCCGGGTCGCAGGCCTGACCGGGCGTTGCGCGGCTGGATGCCGTAGCGGAGCCAGTTCGCGCAGGTCGGCGAGCACGGCTCGTACCGCAGCGCGTCGGCGAGCCGGGCGGTGTGGGCGGCCTGGGTGTCGGTGGCGGCTTGGTGGCAGTCGCCGAGGTGCTTGGTCAGGTATTTGGTGAGGTAGCCGATGCACCGGCTGGCATCACGGGATCCGGCGAGCACGCCCTGGGCGTCGAACCGGGCGCCGAACCGGGCCACGTGCAAAGGCTCGCCACCGTCGCCGATGGCGTCGAGGGCCTGGTCCCAGGTCGGCAGGACCTCACCGGTGTCCGGGTCGAGGTAGGTGCCGGTGTGCTCATCCCAGACCGGCAGGCAGCCGCCGTCATACTTGACGGCCTGCGTGGAGGGCCACCAGACCTGGTGGTAGGTGGCGGCGATGACCTCGCGGAGTTCGGCGCGGGAGATGGTGCCGCGGATGGCGAGGTGGACGTGCGGGGCGAGGCGGCGCTGGGGTTCGATGGCGGCGAAGTACTGCAGGTCATAGCCGGTGTAGCGGCGCAGGTTCTGGATGAACCGGTCGAACAGCGCGGCGAAGTGCAGCGCGTCGCGGGCGGCGCGGGTGTAGTCGTAGGTGTCCGGGTCGGCGGGTGCTCCGTCCTCGCCGACCCGGCCGTAAGACGGGCACGTGAGCGTGATGAATAGCGAGGGCCGGAAGGTCTTGCCGTCCGGCGCGGTGTAGGTCTTGCCGACCGTCCGGGCACTGACCGGCCGCCGCGGAAGGGGAGCGGCGTCCTGCCGCCGCCTTGTGGAGCGATGGCGGCGCGACCGCGCGGGCAGCACGGTGCCCCGCATCCCGGCATCGGTGATCTGCTGGTCCAGCTCGCCGATCCGCTCATCCAGCTCGCCAGTACCGAGGCCTTCGTTGGCCAGGGCGTCCCGGTCGGCTTGCGCCTCGGCCCGGTCGGTTACCGTGGCCCGCTGGTCTTCAGTCGCCGGATCGGGGTCGATGACCGGTTCGCGGTCCAGGTGCCAGCCCTCGCGGCATTGGGCGGCGCGTAGGATCCGGGCCCGCTCGGCGCAGGACGGGCACACCGACGCCAGGGTGTGCCCGCACGGAATCAGGACCTGCTCGACGTGGCCGGTGTCGATCTCGGTCCGGCGTAGCTGCACCGGGCGCAGGCAGGCGCCGTGCTCGGCGGCCAGATCCTTGACCACGTGCCGGGCCAGCGGCATGGCCATCCGCTCGGCCCGCGTCGTCCGCCTCCCGGTCACCACTCACCGTCCGCGAAGTCGGCGGTGTCGAAGGGCCCGGCGTAGCCGCACAGGTGGCATTCGGCCCGCAGCACCGGGCCGCCGGTGTCGACCAGGACCAGCCCGGTGCCGCAGACCGGGCAGGGTTCGTCGGTGCGCCAGGCAGTCTCCCTCATAGGCCACCACCAGGCAGGTAGCCGACCGCATCGGCCATAGCCATGATGTCGGCGTCGGTGACGTAGGCGGCGCGGACCCGTACCGGGTCGGGGGAGGCCTCCAGCCGCACGTAGCCCACCCCGGCGCCGGTCCACGGGTCAGGGGAGATCTGGTCGGCCAGGGCGCCGCGGTCCCGGGCGCCGTCGCCGAGCACCATGTCCACCTGGTCGGACTCGTCCAGCCGCAGCGCGATGCGGGTGGAGAACAGGTTCCGCAGGCTGATCACGTCCTTGCGCGGGTCCTGCAGCGCGCCGACCACGCACACCCCCACCGACCGGCCCTGGCTGGTGAGGGTGGCGATGGCGGCCTCGGCCCGTTTGCGCAAGTCGCGTTCGGGCTGGTAGGCGGTCAGGAACGCCAGCTCATCGACCAGCACCAACAGGAACGGGAACGCGGTCGAGGGGGTGAAGGTGCGGGTCCTGCCGCCGAACTGCCCGGCCCGGTCGTGCATCTCGGCGACCGCGGCCTCCAGCAGTTCCACCATCGCGGTGGCGTGGCAGGCGTACCGGTGGAACAGTGCCCGGCCGAACGACAGCTCCATCCGCTTGGGATCCAGCGCCCAGACCTGCACCCACCCGCCCGCGATGGCGGGCAGCAGCGCCCGGATCAGCGACCAGATCACCGAGCCCTTCCCCGACCCGGTGGCCCCGGCGATCAGCACGTGAGTGGCGGCCAGCCGCAGCCGCCACGGCGAGCCGTCCTCGCACCGGCCGACCGGTAGTCCTGCCAGGTCCACCTCCCCGCTGACCGGCAGGGCAGCGATGGGGTCGGTCAGGGTGTCGGCGCGGACCAGTTCCAGCATCACCACGCCGGGTGCGGCGCTGCGGATGCGGCATAGCCGGGCGCCGAACGCGTGTGCCAGGTTCTCCGCCCTGGTCTCGAAGTCGGCCGGTGCCTGCCCGGTCACCAGCCCGGTCCGCACCAGGTCGGCGGCTCCGGCCCGGTGCACCTTGTCCAGGACGGGGAGCATGAGCTGGCCCCGGTAGTCCGGCGCGAGCCCGGCCAGGGTCATGGCGGCCTTCCACCGGCGCCGGTAGAACCACCACCGCAGCCAGTCCCGCACTGGCACCGCTACGAAACGGGCGAACCATACCGGCTGGATCACCCGAAGCCCGGCCAGCCCGATAACGGCCAGCACCACGAGGCCCGCAACGCCGGGCCAGCCCATCCCCAGCCAGGTCACCGCCACCAGCGCGGCCACGGCGTCCAGCGCGGGATGGGTGAGGGTGAACCACAGCACCCGGCAGATCAGGCGGATGAGCTGGACGACCATGATCACCGGTTCGGGGGTGCGGTAGACGGGGGATCGCCATACCGGGACGGCGAACGGGTCGCGGTTGTCGACCTGGGCGAGCTGCTCGCCCATGACCCAGTTACGGCCGCGCGGCATTAGACTCGGCTCCTCTCCGATTGCGCCAGCAGGGGGAGACACCCGGGGCGGCAGGAATGCCCGTTCCTGCCGCCCCACCATCTGTGACCATCAGGCCGCCTCACCATCCCCGCGGTCCTGGCAGGCCCGGCAGCCCGGGCCCTCGCTGTGATCCCGGACGTGCAGCCGCTCGGCCTCGGCGGCGAACTTGGCCGCCTTGTCGGCCAGATCCCGGGCGAACTCCACCGCCGAGGCGCCCAGCCGGGAGCCGTCGAAGCAGACCGTCACCGTGGTCGATCCCGCGGCGATGTCGAGGATCGGGCTGTGATCGTCGTACGTGCTCAGGAACGTCCACCAGTCTTCGCCCACGTGCAGGCCGACGCGGGCCATGGAGCCGCCGCCGCTCCTCATGCCGCCACCTCCCTTACCTCTCCGCCGGGACGGCCCCGGCCAGGCGCCCGGATGCCTGTTGCCTTGAGCGAGTAGGCCAGCCGCCCGGCCTGGTTCACGTACGGCGTCACCGTCAGCCCGGTGAACTCCACCGGGGTGAACGGCGACCCCGGCGGCCCGGCCGGGATGACCGGCTGGACCTGGGCGGCGACCTTGACCTTGACCGCCCGGGTCCGTGCCTGAGGGTCGGGGTCGATGACCTCGATCACCCATAGCGGCAGCCCGGTGGTCTTGTCGCTGGACTGGACGAACTTCTCCCCGGTGGAGGCGTCGAAGTTCCGCACCGGGTCGAACGCGCCAGCCGCGTACGCACCGGACGGGAACACCACGCCGAACTCCACCGGGATCGGACCTTGAAGAGCCACTTGGCAACTCCTGTGTTGAGGTTGACTACCACCTGACTTATCAGGCTTAGGTTCAGAGTAAGGATAGCTACCTGACTTGTCAAGTCGACGGTACTACGATTTCCCGTCAGCCCAGCGTCGGGTCAGGTGAACGGGTAGGCGTCGTGGATCTCGTGCCTGTCACCCGGGAGCACGATGTCGACCACCTGCAGCGGCCGGGCCGTGGCGTCGTACGCGGTGACGATCACGTTCAGCACCGGGACATCGGCCCCGACCTGCAGGAGACCGGCTTCCTCGCCGGTCGGCTGGCGGGCTGAGATCCGCTCCACGGCATGGTCGAACCGGATCTTCTTTCGGGCCTGCAGATGGTGGCGGATGCTCTCGTCCAGCAGGTCGGGGGAGGCCAGGCTGGTCCCAGAGGCCAGCTCGATCGGCAGCCACACCGAGGCCAGCTCCACCGGCCCCTCCTCGTCGCCGAGCAGCCTCTGCCGCAAGAACGCCTTGGCCCCCGGGTCCAGGCCGAGCAGCCTGGTCACGTAGCCGGGCGCGAGCTTGACGCCGGCCTGCACCAGCTCGCCGGACAGGGATGCCTCGGGGAGCTCCAGCACGCTATGGGCGGGCCGGGTCCGCTCGGCGCCCGCCAGCGCGGGACGGCCGCGGACGAAGCTGCCCCTGCCCTGCTGGGTGTCGATCCACCCGTCCTGCCGCAGCGCCGACAGGGCCTTGACGATCGTGGGGCGCGACACGCCGAAGTCGCTGACAAGTTGATGCTCTGACGGCAGCAGCGATCCCGGGGGATACTGGCCCCGTTCGATGCGACTCTTAATCTCGGCGACCACCTGCGCGTACTTCGGCGGCGCGTAGTCGAATCCCATAACCCCGGTCCCTGCGTGGACTGTTGACCTGTCAGGTCAGACTAGCTCCCCCAACAGGAGTTGTCACGTGCTGTAGCAAATTCAGCCTGGAAGATCCGCGATGGCAAATGTCACAGGCCCGGCTTCCACTCGAGCATGAACCACACGATCCGGCCGCGCCGCCCCCCGCGATATCCCCAGCAGTGAGCCATCAGTTCCACCAGCCCGAGCCCGTAACGGGATACTTCGGCCTGGTCGTGCTCGCACACGGCCGGGACCTGATCGGATCCATCGTCTCGGACCTCGACCCGGACCCGGGTATCGGCCCGGTACACGGTCACGACGACCTTCCCGTGCTTCCCCGATGCCGTATGCGTGATGGCATTGGTAACCAGCTCGCTGGTCAGTAGCACCGCATCGTCAGCCGCAGGGCACCCGCCGAGGACCTGGCCGACGAATAGGCGTGCCCACCGTACCTGGTCACCTGACCCGGGAAAGACCCGCCGCCTGGGACGGACTACTGTTACGGCGGTCATGTCGCGCGCCCCGTACCCCCGCAGGCCAGGCACTGAGTCCGCGCCCGCCGCAGCAGCGCGCATTCGCCTGCATCTCCTACGGCTTCCTCCGAGCGTCGCAGCGCTAGAAACTTCCAGCCCCGGCCGCGGCAGTTGCCGCAAGAGCGCTCCTCGCCGGGCATGACGGAAGCACCGGCGCCCGCCTGCTCGTGATCATGTTCTGCTGGTCGAGAGCCTGGTGCTGCCATGCTTTGATGCTGGGCAAGAGACGCGTTGCGTCGCTAGGCACATCTTAAATCTGACGTATCGTGACGTCTCATCTTGTCTCGTGATCTTCCTCTTCCCGCTACGCTGGGGACGACACAATGCGCGACGTGGAGATTACATGTCCGAACGGCCCATCCTGCTCAAGCTCCTGCTAAGGGAACGCCACTGGCAGAACTACGGCACGTTCTGCGCCGAATACGACAAGGCAGCGGCCCGGATCGACTCCGACCTGGCCGGAAGCGTCCCCAGCCGGGCGCAGCTGCACCGCTGGCTGACCGGCTCGCTGCGCAGCCTGCCCTACCCCGACCACTGCCGCGTCCTGGAGGAAATGCTCCCCGGCTGGACCGCCGAACAGCTCTTTCAGCCCGCCAGTCCCGAACTGCTCCATGTCAGCGGGCGAATCCCCGGTCCGCGGCCTGGGCCGGACGCGGCAGGACCGCCAGTATTCGCCGCGCCCTCCGTCAGGATGCGCCCCTTCATCGAGCAGGCCTTCGTGGCCGAGCACGTCACCATCGACTTCGCCGGATTCTCCGGCGAGACCCTGCACGGCGCGATCCAGGAACCACTCGACAACATCCGCATCGGCCGCATCAAGCCCGCCACCCTGACCATACGGATGCTGCTCCCCGACACCAGCCGCCCCATGGTGCTGCCCTGCCGGGCCGACGACCTCACTGACGACCCCGAACACCGCGCCCGCACCCACCGGCTGACCACCCGGCACGCCCACGCCATTCTCGACGCCGTGCAGGAACTGGCCAGCCTCGGCCTCATCGACCAGGCCGACGCGCAGATCCGCGCCCACGCCTGCCCCCCGCTGTTCAAGCTGTACATCCTCAACGGCGAAGAGGTGTTCTTCGGCTTCTACCCGATCACCAGGCACACCATCGCGCTGCCCAGCGGCCCGCACGACATCTACGACCCGATGGGCAAAGACGCCGTGGTCTTCCACCACTCCGCCCACAGCGGTCACCCCGCCGACGCACCCTACGTCGAACAAGCTCGCGCCTGGTTCACCTCCATGTGGGACAACCTCAGCTACGAGTTTCCCGCATGACCAGCCCGACTACACCCGGCAGCGACCTCGACACCATCATCTCCCGGACCCGCCACCTGCTCCTGGACTTCGACGGCCCCATCTGCTCCATCTTCGCGGGTCTGCCCGCCGCCGCCATCGCCGATCGCCTGCGCAAGGTCTTCGGTGATCACGCCTCGATGCCCGATGATGTCGCGCGCACCGCCGACCCGTTCGAGGTATTCGCTTACGCCGCCACCATCAGCGAGGACCTGGCCGCCCGCGTCGAAGCCGAGATGACAGACCAGGAACTGGCCGCGGTGCCCACCGCGGTGCCCACCCCCTACGTTCATGAAGTGGTGACAGCCTGCCAGAACTCAGGCCGGTCAGTCGCCGTCGTCAGTAACAATTCAGCTCGGACCGTCCACGCCTACCTCACCCGCCACGGCCTAGACGACCGGATCAGCCTTGTCATCGCGCGGACCAGCCACGACCCCGCTCTCCTCAAGCCCAGCCCGCACCTGATCACCCAGGCAGTCGGTGCCCTGGACGCCGAGCCAGGCGAATGCGCTCTCGTCGGCGACTCCGTGACCGATGTCAAGGCCGCTCACCTCGCCAGCGTTTGCAGCATCGGCTATGCCAACGAACCCGGCAAGCGAGAACGCCTCACCGAAGCCAGGGCAGGTGCCATCATCAACAGCCTCGCCGACCTGGCCCTCAGGCTCCGCGCACGCGTGGCCGATCCAGAGTTGTTACAACTTTCTTCACGGTTTCAAGGGCGCGCCTCCGGCGCGCCAGGCCTGACGGCCCCGGCCGTGAACAGCAAGGACGGGCGCGAGCAGTCGAGAGGGAAGAGCGGCCAGGGTGACCCGCCGTAGGCGGCCGGGGTTCACCCGGGGTCTCACCGTTGCGGGGCGGCAGCTTTCGCCGCGTCCTTCGGACGCGAGCCCTGCGGACGCGGCGGCTGCCGCGCACCACGGCCCCGGTGACCGGCCGCCTGCGGTCCCCGCCGTATCCCGCTGCCGCGCCCCCAGCACCACGACCAGGCCGACACACTCGCGCCTGATGCGCCGATCGCCGAGAGAATGTCACGGGCAACGGGCCGGAACGCCGCGCATTGTCCGGGTCGGCCCCTCCACCCGCAAGGGCACCCGAAGATCCTTTCTAACCGCTTCGCAGAAAGCATCTTCGGGACCCATCCTTGCGCGCGGAGCCTCTACCGACCCGGCGGGCCTGACGGCGAGGGCCAGGCCAGAGGCCAGGCCCGAGAGGCGCGCGGCGAACCCTAAAAGGCAATGCCGTTCCTTCGAAATGTTGCTGTCAGGCGGCCGGCTTACGCGAGTAGATGTCGGCAGCGGCGTGGTAGTCGTCGATGATGACCATGAACTGCCAGAGAGCCGCTTTTGGTAGGAAGCGCACCCAGGGGAAGGCGGCCTCAAGCTCAGCGTAACTAATCTTTGTCGTCATCGGTTGTCTCACCTGCTTGCTTCCTGAGCCAGGACACCGGGATACGGTATGTCGATCCCGCCTTCGTAGCGGGTATCTCGCCAGCCGCTATTCCCCGGCGCACTGTGCGCACGTCGTAGCGGAGAATCGCCGCGGCCTCGGGGACCGTGGCGAACAGGCGTCCAGCGATGGATGCCCACGGGTCAGCGTCGGTCTGCATGATCATCGCCTCAGCGCCTCGATCCGCTCATCAATCTCGCGCCTCAACGCCTCAAGCTCCTTCAGCTCCGAGTCGCGGTCAGGTAGAGCGTCTCGCCAGAGGGCGGCGATCTGGCCGATAAGTCCTATGCTCCTCGACCAGGTACTCTCGGTTGCGGCGTCTCCGGTTTCCGGTGGAACGACCTTGGGTTCGGCGGCGGTATCGCCGCGCTCGATCCGGTCTTTCGCCACCGCGATTCTCTGCTGCACGAACGCCTCTCCAACGCCGTGCTGGCGGGCCAGCCCCCTGAAGTCGGTGGGCTCACCTGCCTCAAGGCGGCGCTGCGCCTCCTGGGTGATGGCCTCCGCAGTATTGTCGGGCACCCAGCGATCAGAGTGGCTGTTCTGAATGCCCGTCGTGACGCCTCGGCCGCCCTTGGCCTCAAGCCTCGCAATTTGCGAGGTTTCCTCCAGTTCAGTCCGGACGTTGGCGACAGTGTGATCGCTGCTTCCCACCAGTCTGGCAATCGTCGCGTTGGAGCGGCTGGCGTCTTCCAGTAGCGCGAGACGGGTCAGCGTGCGGACGGCCTCGGTCTTCTTGCTCGTCGTATCCGTCGCCCTGTCGAGCAGGGCCTTCCAGTCCTTCTCAGACCAGCCGTTGGTCCGGTTGGCCGCCGCTGCCACCGCCAGCCGCTTTTCCGCAGGCACTCTGGTGCGGCTGGCGGGCCAATCCGGGTCGATTTCACGGCGGTGACGACCGTCTACCACGTTGCCCTGCTCGTCCAGCAGCACCGGGAAGTAGTCCCGCAGGTCGCCGAGCTGGCGCATGCTCTCCAGGATCAGCTCTTTCCGGGCCGTGGTGACTCGGCGGTTGCCCCTTTGGGTCACCTCAGCGTCGAACTCACCGAAGGTCCTGATGGCATGATCGGCAGAGCTGCGTGCCTCGCGCACGTCCTTGGTCCAGACTGTCACGCCGTCGGACTTGCTGCCGACGTCCGGCCGGGCGGGAATGATCTCGATCCGCTGGCCGGTTACCAGCCTCGGGCCCTTGACCCAGGATCCGCCTTCGCGCTGGACGACCTTCCTCGATTCCATCTGCGCCAGCACGTCGGCCGTAAGGGCTTCCCACGTCGGCCAGGTGGCAAATACCGCCTGCTGCTTGAAGCCCAGCACGGATGACGCGATCTTGGTCATCCGCTCGGTGCCCACGGGCGCGTTGTCGAGTACCTCATTCAGCATGGCCGCGAACAGGGCGGGCAGCGGCAGGCCGCCGCCCGACCCATGTCCGCTTCCGGCCAGCCGGTTGAGCCGCTTCGTCGTCTCACCACGGCTGGTCGCTGCCATCAGCCGGCCTCGACTCCAGCCTCGCGAATGGCCTTGCGCTGCTCCTCGGCCAGCTGCTGGAGCAGTGCCGAGGCTTCCTCCACTTGCTTGAGGTACTCGGCGGCCGTGGCCGGGTTGTAGCGGAAGAGACCGAGAGCCTCGTCGACTTCTGCGCACGCCCAACGTGTCGCACGGAGTTCCGGCGGACGATTGGGCCAGGTCGAAAGCAGGCCTACTGCAACGAGATGTGCCGTCGACAAGCCGAGCGCGAGCTGCGGCAGAAACGCATCAGCCTGGCGCACTTCGAGCGCGTCGTTGAGATGCTTCGCGTGGACATTGCTGCCTTCGGGAAGACCGACTTTGATACCGCGGACAACGAGGGCCAGTCTCTCGACGTTCGACGAACGGCAGAAGATGCGGTACGCCGGGCGACCGGTGCTCTTGCCTTCGCAAATCCTGATGAGCCAGCCGTGCGAGAGCTTCAGAGGCTGTACGACGCGGTCGCTCCTCTTGTTCTACCTGGGTTAGAACAGGTCCGTCTCCGTCCATCACCGACAGGACGTCGTAGAGGAGTAGACCGGTAGCCGGTCAGTCCCGTACAGCAGCAACGTACAGCAACCTATGCGCGCTTCGGCTGCTCAGGGCAAGCATCCACATACGCACCATGCTGCGTTGTTTGACCGCGAGCAGGGCCGCGCCAGTAGTTTGCATCCAGAAGGCCAGTGCGCCCTGGACCAGATGTGGACCGAGCGCAAAGTCTGCCCCTGATCCTCGCAGCTGAGCACACCGCCGACCTATGGACTCCGGAGCCGTGAGTCCATCGCGCCGAAGTAGGAAGACCGTGCTCGCAACTGTCGGTAGGGTCAGCACATGGACGAGATCCGCATCCCAGCCGGTGAGCTGGAGAACATCCTGTTCGGCCCGGGCTACACCCTGATTGGTGTCACGTTCGATGCGGATGGGCAGACGATCACGCTTCACACGGAGCACGAGGGTAGGGGTAACAGTAGCCCGCCCATCCCGGCCGCGTCCGCACTGAATGGCCGTGATGCCCCTGCCGGAGCCAAGCTAGCTGACGCCCGGCTCGACGGTCGGACACTAGTGCTCACCTTGGCTTGATCCTCCACGTTCCGAGCCGTCAGCCTGCCCAGCGTCAGGGCACATCTAGGACATATCAGGCCCCAGGCAGTTCGTCACTTCTGGTCTGACAGACGTGGAACGTCCCAGTCTCATCGAGGTCAGATCAAGAGCTGAGCAGGCGGCTCGCGTTTACTCCACGCCGCCCCGTACACGGAAAGACTTAGATGCCTACCAATCTCACGGAGTTTGCTGACGATACCGCCTTCGAGAGGTATCTCCTCGATCGGGCTACCCCTCTGCTACCGAGGCCGCAGGGGGCGTCTGTTATCGAACTTGGAGAGGCTGGCTCATTTGGCGTTAACGTAACCCCAGCGACGGTCTATGTGTCTGCAGGTGACTCAACAAGTTCCCCAGGGAGCCAGCTAAGCGCAGATGACATCCGTCCCCTACTGTTTGGCGCAGCGTGGAAGGTGCTTGATCTGCTATGCGAACTCGCGTTGGAGCAAGCGGGCGTAGCACAAAACCAAGGGTGGCGCTACACCATAGCTTTCAAGGTCGGGAAAGCGACAAGCGGCAGCGTGGCACCTACGCTACCGTTCGACAGCCGCACGGACCTGTGGGCGCGGATCATGGGGGTCTACGCCTCGACTGAGGAACTCCGGAACTCACTCGTGCATCGGCGACTGGTAATCAACTCAGCCACAGGCGATATCAGCGGAGCCGGATTGCCAGGTCAGACTACTCCTGCGCCAGTAACCGCAGACGAGCAATCAGCCTTCTGCCAAGTCGCTGTGGGGGTCGCCGAGGCAGTTATCAACAGCACTCTGCCCACTCGCCGAGCAGACCAGCTAG